>Ga0213875_10001905_pt1 | contig 12907 bp, 14 predicted proteins | sample BarmaccomBMRX_R8_FD_160105 | JGI IMG/M metagenome (GOLD analysis project Ga0213875, IMG submission 160105) | Root-associated microbial communities from Barbacenia macrantha in rupestrian grasslands, the National Park of Serra do Cipo, Brazil - RX_R8 | ecosystem: Host-associated > Plants > Roots... | reverse complement strand
GTGATGATCGAGCGCAGCACGTTCCCGGACCGGGTCGGGGCCATGGTGGCCGGGATCGACCTCGACCACGAGTCGATCTACGAACGGCTCGGCCAGCTCGGCGTGATCTTCGCCGACGCCGAGCACATCATCGACTCGGTCGCCGCCACCGCCGACGACGCCCGGCTGCTGGAGACCCGGCCCCGGGTCCCGCTGCTGCGCGAACGGCGGCGCACCACCGACCCGGCCGGCACCCCGATCGAGTGGTCCGAGGACCGCTACCTGGGCAGCGAGGTCGCGTTCACCGTGCACAACTCGGTCGCGGTCAGCGCCCTCACCCGGTTGCCAGCAGGCGGGTGAGCAGCGGCCGGAAGTGATCGAACTCCGGGGTGGGGCCGTCCGGGTCCTTGGCCTGCTCGTCCCAGCGCCGGACCGCCACCGCGGCCGCCGCCTGCGGCAGCGCCTCGAACGCGGTCACCTCGGCTTCGTTCATCGGGCCGCCCTGGACCGACAGCGTGTACACCGAGGCCGGCGACAGCTTCTCGAAGTAGCCGGGCTCGACCGCGCACAGGTAGCGCTTGGCCGCCACGTGCAGCCGGACCGGCTCGGTCACCTCAGGCCCGAACCACTGGGCCAGCCAGGCCGCCCCGCTGTCGCCGTGCCGGTTGTCGTGGCCGGCCATCAGCTCGCGCCCGCTGAGGGTGGCCCCGCAGATGTGGCCGACGTCGTGCAGCAGCGCCGCCGCCACCTGCTCGGGCGGCGCCCCCGCGGCCTCGGCCAGCGCCCCGGCCTGGCGCATGTGCACCGCCACGCTGACCTGTTCGCCCAGGTAGTCCTGGGCCCCTTCGCCGGCGAACAGGTCACCGATCTCCGTTACCGGGTCCAACGGGTTACACCCTTTCCTTATCCGTGTCTTCAAGTATGGCCAGCGTGCTGGCCAGGCCGTCGAGGTCCGCGTAGCAACCCTGCAGCAGCCGCTGGCCGGTGCCGGTGAACGCGGTCCGCCCGTGCAGCACCCGGGTGTTGTCGAAGATCAGGCAGTCGCCCGCCGCCAGCCGCAGGGACAGCGCCAGCTCCGGTTCGGCCAGCCGCGCCGCCCACCGCCGATATGCCCGGTAAAAGGCTGCCACCTGCCTGGGAGTTCGCCGCAGGGCCTGCAGGCTGCGATTGTTGAACCGGATCCCGCGGATGCGACCGTCCGCGCTCAGCTCGATCAGCGGCTGGTGCGCGCGCAGCTCGCTGTCGCGGTCGCGGTAACCGAACGGCACCGGGATGCTGGTCAGCACCGCGAACGACTCCGGGTCCTCGGCCCGCAGCGCGGCGGCGGCCGCGAATCCGTCCACCAGCAGGGTGTCCCCGCCGCGGGCGGCGCTGGCGTGACAGTGCAGCAGCTGGACGGTCGGGACCGGGTCCCGGTAGGGGTTGTCGGTGTGCGGGCTGAGCGCCAGGCCGGTCGAGGCCAGGTTGGCCGGGGTCGCCTCGACCCGGACGTCGAACACCCGCCCGTAGTTGGTCTCCCGCACGTACCCGAACGTGCCCGCCACCGTGGCTACCAGCCCGGGCTCGGCCGGGACGCCCCGCAGCAGCGCGAACCCGCCGGTCAGGACGGCGCCCAGCGTCTCCGCCCGGTGTCCGCGGTCGGCCTGGTAGCGCTCCCAGTCGCCGATCGGGAGCGGGGCGTCGGGCCCGGCCCACAGTCGCTTGCCGTCTTCGGTCCGGAAGTCCGCGGCCCCAGGCACACCCACAGTCCCAGTAGCCCCGGTCACCCCTGCCGACTCAGCTGACCCGTTCACCCCAGCCGCGTCGTCGCCCGGCAGACCGTGGTCGGCCAGCCAGGCCCGCTCGAAGGTGGACCGGTGCCCGTCCGGCCCGAAGATCACCGTGACCGTGGCCGCGCTCTCCTCGACCCCGCTCACCACCAGATCCTCGGGCAGGTCGGTGATCTGGAACAGCTTCTGCCCGCTGCCCGGCACCCGGCACTGCGGGCACGGGCAGTTGTCCCGCAGCCACACCGCCGGCCACGTCCCCACGTCCACCGCCACGTCCACCGATACGCCCTCCACCGGCCACCATCCCGCCACCAAAAGTTGGCTATACAAGTTGAGACATGCCTATACTAGTTTGCGGCGCTGGGCCCGATTCCGGGGGATTCATTCCGAGGAATTCCCCAGGTCGCTGGCTACCGGGCGTCTGAAGATCGACGACGGGAGGACAGGTAGATGAACGGCGCAGGCCGGGTGGTTATCGTCGGCGGCGGGATCCTCGGCACGATGCACGCCGTGTCGGCCCGGCAGCGTGGTTACGAGGTGATCCAGCTCGAGCGCGAGGCGGACGCCCGCGGAGCCAGCGTCCGCAACTTCGGCCTGGTCTGGGTGAGCGGCCGCGCCCCCGGCCCCGAGCTCGACCTGGCCGTCCGCGCCCGTCAGCGCTGGGAGCAGATCACCGCCGACGTGCCCGCGGCCGGCTTCCGGCCGGCCGGGTCGCTGACCCTGGTCACCGGCGAGGCCGAGCTGGCCCTGCTCAAGGAGGCCTCGGCCCGGCCCGACGCCGCCCAGCGCGGTTTCCAGCTGCTCGACCCGGCCACCGTCCGCCAGGTCAACCCGGCCCTGCAGGGTGACTTCACCGGCGCGCTCTGGTGCCACCGCGACGCCATCGTCGAGCCCCGCCGGGCGGCCGCCGCCCTGCGCGCCCACCTGGACCGGTCGGCCGGTTACACCTGGCGGCCGGGCCGGGAGGCGATCGCGGTGGCCCCGAACGCGGTCCGCGACCACACCGGCCAGTGGCACCGGGGTGACCTGGTGGTGGTGTGCTCGGGAGCGGCCTACACCGGCCTGGCCGGGCCGCACCTGGCCGCCTACCCAGCCCCGCCGCTGCGCCGGGTGCGCCTGCAGATGATGCAGACCCAGCCGTTCGCGGGCCGGCTGACCACGGCGGTGGCCGACGGTGACTCGATGCGCTACTACCCGGCCTTCGACCTGCCCGGCCGGGCTGACCTGCCGCCGCAGCCACCGGTCGCCGCCCGCACCCGGGCCCAGCTGCTGCTGGTGCAGCGGCTGGACGGCACGCTGACCATCGGCGACACCCACGAGTACGACGAGCCGTTCGGGTTCGACGTCGACGAGGACGCCTACGATCACCTGCGGGCCCGGGCCAGCCAGCTGCTCGGGGCGCCGCTGCCACCCACCCAGCGGCGCTGGGCCGGGGTCTACAGCCAGGTCACCACCGACGAGCTGTACCACCGATCGACCATCGAGCCGGGCGTGGTCCTGGTCACCGGGCCCGGCGGGCGCGGCATGACCTGCTCGCCCGCGATAGCGGAGGAGACGTTCGCATGAGCGACAGCAGTGCCGGTTCAGCCCGGGCCCACTACACGATTGCCTGCCTGGACATGGCGGGCACCACCGTGGCCGACGACGGCGTGGTCATCGACGCCTTCGAGGCCGCCATCAGCGGCCGCGGCCTGTCGGCCGACGGCTACGAGCGGGCCATGAAGGACGTCCACGCCACCATGGGCCAGTCCAAGATCGAGGTGTTCCGCCGCATCCTCGGTGACGAGGACACCGCCATCGACGCCAATGAGGCGTTCGAGAACCACTACGAGCGGGCGGTCCGGGCCGACCAGGTCGCGCCGCTGCCCGGCGCGGTCGAGGCGATGGCCGCGCTGCGGGACGCTGGCCTCAAGGTCTGCCTGCTGACCGGGTTCTCCCCGTCCACCCGCGACGCCCTGCTGGACGCGCTGGACTGGCGCCCGCTGATCGACCTGGCCCTGTCCCCGGCCGACGCCGGCCGCGGGCGCCCCTGGCCCGACCTGCCGCTGACCGCGCTGCTGCGCCTCGGCGGCGGCGCCGTCCGCGAGCTGGCCGCCGTCGGCGACACCCGCAGCGACATCGAGTCCGGCCTCCGGGCCGGCGCGGGCCTGGTGGCCGGCGTCCTGACCGGCGGCACCCCACGGGAGGAGCTTGCGGCGGCGGGCGCGACCCACGTCCTTGACAGCATCGCCGACCTGCCGCCCCTGGTCGGCGCATAGCCACCACCTGGCCTCCGAGCCCGCCTCCGGTTGATAACAGCAAGAAGCGTCCACGCCCGCCCCAGCGGCCTCGCGGCCTCGCGGAGGCCGGTCAGGCTCGGGTCCGGTCAGGCTCGGGTCCGGTCAGGCTCGGGTCCGGTCAGGCCGGTCCGCTGCCGTCCCGCAGGTCCTGGCGGATCCCCCGGAACATGGCCCGCTGGGCGGCCACCTCGGCCGCGATCGCGACGGCGGCGACGACGGCCGCCGCCACCAGCAGGCCGGGTTCGATCAGGAAGCGCTCGGTCTCGGCGGCGGCGAGGCCCACGACGACCATCGCGATCGCGGCCGGGCGGCCCGCCGAGGGGTGCCGCTGATTCCGGAATCCCATCTTGATGCCGGTGGCCCGGGCCAGGCCCCACGCCAGCAGGCAGGCCACCACCAGCCCGCCGATCATGACGGGCCAGTTGGGGACCCGGTGGGGCAGGTAGCGCGAGCCGAACGGGCTTGCGAAGACGACGGCCCACAAGATGGCGGAACCGGTCAGGTACCACCACGGCGGCCGCATCCGGTCCGCCAGCCTGCTTCGCTGCACCCGCAGCCGCTCCAGCGCGGCCGGGTCACTCGTCACCTCGGGCATCGCAGCTCCTCGGTCATGTACTTTCCATCTAGAAAGTACATGACGATCCTGCACACGACAAGCCGCCCCTGACCGCCAACAAGCCCGCTCTTCTGATAACAGCAAGAAGCGTGCGCGCCCGGCTCGGGAGACCCGCCGCTCCCGGTCAGCCGGTGGGGCCGAAGCGCTCGACCCGGATCTGGCTGGCCGGGATCCCGGCCTCCTCCAGCACCGAGGTGGCCGGGTCCGCGAACCGGGCCGAACCGCAGATGAAGCCGGTCGCGCCCGGGTCCACCCCGGCCAGGTCGGCGACCGCCAGCCGCCCGGCCGGCCGGGGCCAGTCCGGGGGAGTGGCGCGGGTGTACACCACCGTGGTCTGCGGGCCCGGCAGCTCGTCCGGATAGTAGAGGTCGCCCGGGGTGCGGACCGACACGATCACCCGGAGCAGCTCGGCCCGGCCCTCCTGGCGGGCCAGCCGCAGCATCGACATCAGCGGGACCACGCCGGAGCCGCCGCCGATCAGCACGGCCGGGGTGTCGCCGCGCCAGACGAACCAGCCGCCGATCGCCCCCCGCACCTCCAGTTCGTCGCCGACCGCGACCACGTCGTGCAGGAACGAGGAGACTTCGCCGTCCGGGAGCCGTTCGACGGTCAGCTCGACCGCGCTCGACGGATCCTCGCTGGCGGGGGCTGAGCCGACCGAGTACGAGCGCTGGGCCACGTACCCGTCCGGCGCGGTCAGCCGGATGATGAAGTGCTGCCCGGCCAGGAACGAGACCGGGATCGGCAGCTCCAGCCGGAACGTCTTGGCGGTGGCGGTCTCCCGCCTGATCTCGGTCACCTTGGCCATCTGCCACGGTCCCGGCCGCGGGAACCCGCCCGCCGGCCCACCCGTCAGCCCCATCAGTCCCCCTGGTACCGCTGCTCTTTCCACGGATCGCCCCGGTCGTGGTAGCCGTTCTGCTCCCAGAACCCAGGCTGGTCGTGGTCCATCAGCGTCAGACCCGACACCCACTTGGCGCTCTTCCAGAAGTACAGGTGCGGCACCAGCAGCCGGGCCGGGCCGCCGTGCTCGCGGGCCAGCGGCCGCCCGTCGTACTCCCACACCACCCAGGCCTGCCCGTTGGTCACGTCGGCGAGCGGCAGGTTGGTCGTGTAGCCGGTGGTCGAGCTGGCCAGCACGTAACTGGCCGACGGCTCCGGCTGGGCCGCCGCCAGCAGCGTGTCGACCGACACCCCGGCGAAGCTGACCCCCAGCTTGGACCAGGTGGTGACGCAGTGGATGTCGCCCATGAACTGCGACCGCGGCAGCGCCATGATCTCGGCCCACGTCCATGAGGTCTTCTCCTTGACCAGGCCGTCGACCGTGAACGTCCAGTTGTCGGTGGACAGCCGCGGGGTGGCTTCCGCGGTCAGCACCGGCCAGTCGTTGCCGACGTCGTACTGCCCGGGTGGCAGCCGCGGATCCCGCGCCCGCCGCCCGCTGAATCCCCTCGTAAAGGTCATGCCGGAATGATCTCACCCGTGTCCAGCCGGTCCGGGCATCAGCCCGGTCGTCCGCACCGGACTACCGGCACCGGTGTGCCAAGCTGACCCCATGAGCGACGAACGGGACGGCGTCGCGCTGACCCACCTGGATCAGCCGCTGTTCGACGGGGCCGGCGCGACCAAGCAGGACCTGATCGACTACCTGGACGCGGTGCGGACGCGGATCCTCCCGGTGCTGCGCGACCGGCCGCTGTCGGTACTGCGGATCCGGCCCGGCCAGGAGCCGTTCGTGCAGAAGAACCTGCCCAAGTACGCCCCCGATTGGATCGAGACGGCCAAGGTGTGGGCCGACGCGTCCCGCCGGACCGTCACCTATCCGCTGGCCAACGACTGGCGGACGCTGCTCTGGTTCGCCAACCAGCGGGCCATCGAGTACCACCCGGCCCTGGCCCTGGTCGGCCAGGACCGGCCCACCCACTTGATCCTCGACATCGACCCGCCCGCGGGGGATGACTTCACCCCCGTCGTCCGGACCGCCCACCTGGTCCGCCGGGCCCTGGCCGACCTCGGCCTGGCCGGGGCGATCAAGACCAGCGGCTCCAAGGGCGTGCACATCTTCGTCCCGCTGGACGGCGCCGCCACCATGTTCGAGGTGGCGGCGGCCACCCGGGCGATCGGGGCCCGGGCCGCCCGCCTCGACCCCGAGGTGGCCACCACCGCGTTCATCGTCGAGGACCGGGCGGGCAAGGTGTTCATCGACTCCACCCGGGCCGGCGGGGTCACCGTGGCCGCCGCCTACAGCCCCCGCATCCGCCCGGGCCTGACGGTGTCCTACCCGATCTCCTGGGAGCAGCTCGACGACATCGACCCCCACGACTTCACCATCCGCACCGTGCCCAGCATCCTCAAGGAAGCCGACCCGTGGGCCGACCAGATGCCCGCCCCCCAGCACCTGGACTCCGCGCTGATCGAGGAGGGCCACGCCATCCCCATCGCCCGGGTCCAGGCCATGCACGAAGGCAAACGCCGCGCCAAGACCCGCCGGGAAGCCTCTCCCGGCGAGCCCTGACCCGGCACAAGCCAGCCCGGTCTACTGACGACCCGTCACCAGGACCTCGGCCTCGGCCACCGTGACCCGCACCGACGTCCCCGGAGAGAGCGCCGCCGACTCGGTACTGGGCACGTCGACCTGGACGGTAACGTCGCCCGAGAGCAACGCGTGCACCCGGGTGATCGAGCCCAGGAACGTCGCGATCGTGACGATGCCGTTCCCGCCCGGGGCGGCCGCGATGCGCAGCTCCTCGGGCCGGATCAGCGCGTCCAGCGGGCCGTCGGGGCGGTCGCCGGTGATCGGCAGCGTGCTGCCCAGCACCCGGATCCGGCCGTCGCCGTCGGCCTCGCCCGGGATCCGGTTCATGGTGCCGACGAACTCGGCCACGAACGCGGTGGCCGGGCGGGCGTACAGCTCGGCCGGGGTGGCCAGCTGCTCCAGCTTCCCGCTGCGCATGACCCCCACCCGGTCGGCCATCGACAGCGCTTCCTCCTGGTCGTGGGTGACGAACAGGGTGGTGGTGTGCAGCCGCTGCTGGAGCGCCCGGATCTGCTCGCGCAGCTGCAGCCGGACCTTGGCGTCCAGGGCCGACAGCGGCTCGTCGAGCAGCAGCACGCTCGGCTCGATGGCCAGCGCCCGGGCCAGCGCGACCCGCTGCTGCTGGCCGCCCGACAGCTGGTGCGGGTATTGCTGGACCTGGTCGGCCAGCCCCACCATCTCCAGCAGCTCACCGGCCCGGGCCCGGCGCTCGGCCGTGCCCTTCTTGCGCATCCGCAGCCCGAAGGCCACGTTGTCGAGGGCCGACATGTTGGGGAACAGGCTGTAGCTCTGGAACACCATGCCCATGTCCCGCTTGGCGGCCGGCACCCCGGACACGTCCCGGCCGTCGACCGTGACCGAGCCACTGTCGGCGATCTCGAAGCCGGCCAGGATGCGCAGCGCGGTGGTCTTGCCGCAGCCGGACGGCCCCAGCAGGGCCACCAGCTCGCCCGGCTCGATCTCCAGCGTGAGCCCGTCCAGGGCCCGGGTCGCCCCGAAGTGCCGGTTCAGGTTCTGCAGCGACACCCGCGCGCCCGTGCCGTTCGGCCGTCCGGCCTCGGCCGTGCCCGCGTCTTTCGCCGTGTTCACGCTCATGATGACCTTCCTGGGTCGCGCCGGGACACCGAGAACAGGTTGACTTCACCGCGGCCGCTGCGCCGGGCCTGACGGCTGCCGGCCATCGTGATGGCGAGCAGGAAGATCCAGGTCACGAACAGCGCCAGCAGCGAGGCGGCGACCGATTCGGGCCCGCTGGTCTGGTCGAAGACCACGATCCAGACCGGGAACGTCTGGAACAGGTCGAGGCTGGCGATCGTGTACTCGCCCAGCACCAGCGCGACCGTCAGCACGGTGGCCGACAGCATCGCGGTGGTCAGGTTGGGCAGCACGATCCGCCACAGCGTGGCCGGCCAGCCGGCTCCGAGCGAGTTCGACGCCTCGGTCAGCGTCTTGAGGTCGAACGCGCGCAGGCCGGCGTCGAACGACCGGTAGGCGAACGGCATCGCCAGCACCACGTAGATCAGGCCCAGCGTGTACGGGGTGCCCTTGAGCGAGCCGGGCATGATCTGCAGCAGGCCGACGATCAGTACCACCGGCGGGATCACGATCGGCAGGATCGTGATGCCCTCCATCAGCCGCCGCAGCCGCGGCAGCCGCAGGTGGACGTAGACCGCGGTCGGCAGCATCAGCACCAGCGTGATCAGCGTGGTGATGATGGCCAGCCGGACCGACAGCCACAGCGAGTCGCCGAACCCGGACTGGTGCACGACCGAGCCGAACGAGCCCCAGCCCGCGAACTTCAGCGCCGCGTACAACGGCAGCAGGAAGTAGATCGCGGCCAGAATCAGGATCAGCCACCGCCACGGGGTGAACCCGTCGCGAGTCCTCTCCCGCCTTCGCTGGGGGCCGTCACCGGCCGCGGTTGCGACCTGGGTTCCCTGAGCTACTGCAGCCATCGTGCCGCCCTCCGCTGGAGCAGGGTGTACAGGGTCATGGCGACCGCGATGATGATGACCAGCCCGAGACCGAGCGCCTTACCGACGTTCTGCTGGCCGGCCAGCACGTTGCCGTTCAGGAACGACCCGATCTGGATCGCCGTCAGCGGGATCGTGCCGCTGGTCATCGCCTCGGCGGTGGCGTAGGCGGACAGCGCGCTGCCGAACAGCAGCAGCAGGCAGCCCAGGAACGACGGGAACAGCACCGGGCCGCCCACGTGCCGCCAGTACTGCCAGGTGCGGGCGCCCATGTTCGAGGCCGCTTCCCGCCAGGCCGGCCGCAGGCCCTCCAGCGCGGGCAGGATGACCAGCACCATCAGCGGGATCTGGAAGTACAGGTAGACGACGATCACGCCGCTCAGGCTGTACAGGCTGAAGCCGTGCTGGTACGGGTTGAAGCCCAAGTCGGTGAGCCACTTGGAGGCCAGCCCGCTGGAGCCCAGGGTGGCGATGAACAGGAACGCCAGCGGCACCCCGCCGAAGTTGGCGAACACGGCCGAGGCGGTGATCGCGATCTGCCGCAGCACCGACCCGCGCCGGGCCGACCAGATCGCGTAGGCGATCAGCAGGCCCAGGATCCCCGGCAGGATCGAGGAGATCACCGCCAGGAAGATCGTCTGGGCGAAGCCGTGCAGGTAGATGCCGTGGGTGGCGTACTTGACGTTGGCGAACGTGAAGCCGCCGCCGTTCGGACTCTGGAACGCCCCGATGGCCACCGCGATCAGCGGTACGAGCAGGCCCAGGACCATATATACGCCGAACGGGACCACGCCGGCGTACCGGCGCAGTCCCCGTCCGGCTGATACCAGCCAGGTCATGCTCAGCCGCTGACGCTCGGCCACTGCTGCGAGACAACCGTCTCCGCCGCGTTCTGCTGAGCGATGCTCGGGAACGTCAGCGTGGTCGACGGCGCCGGCGGCAGGGCCTTCAGGGCCGCCTGGTTGACGGTGTTGCTGCTGACCAGGGTGGGCAGCTCGATCGGGCGGGCCTTACCCTCCAGCCACAGGTTCTGGCCGGTGGTGGAGTACAGGTACTCCTCCCACAGCCGGGCGGCGGCCGGGTCCGGCGCCGTCTTGCTGATGGCCTGGTCGTAGTAGGCCGCGTAGTGGCTGTCGGTCGGGATCGTGATCTTCAGCCCCTTGACCCCCGGGCCGACCTCGGAGGCGAGCAGGTAGTCCCACCAGATGATGATCGGGGTCTGGCCGCTCTCCATGGTCGCCGCGCTGGCGGTGACCGGGACGAAGTTGCCTTCGGAGTGCAGCTTCTTGAAGTAGGCCACCCCCGGCGCGATGTTGCTGAACGAGCCGCCGTTGGCCAGCGCCGCCGCGTACACGGCCGCGAACGCCGCGCCCGCCTGGGTCGGGTTGCCGTTGATGGCGACCTCGTTCTTGTACTCGGGCTTCTCGAGGTCCGCCAGAGAGGTCGGCGGGTCGGTCACCTTGGCCGAGTTGTAGCCGATGGCCACGTAGCCGCCGTAGTCGGCGTAGTAGGTGGCGTCGGTGGCCTTGGAGTTCGACGGGATGTTGGCCCAGCTCGCGACCTTGTAGGGGGCGAGCAGGCCCGACTGGTCTGCCTTGACCGCGAACGCGGTACCCATGTCCAGCACGTCGGGCGCGCGGCTCTGGCCCTTGAGCTGGGTCATCGCGTTGATCTCGTCCTGGCTGGAACCGTCCGGGTTGGCATCGTTGATCTTGATGCCGTACTTGGCCGTGAAGTCCTTCATGATCGTGCCGTAGTTGGCCCAGTCGGACGGCAGCGTGATGACGTTCAGCGTGCCTTCCTTCTTGGCCGCGGCGACCAGCGCGCTCATGCCGCCGGCCGCGCTCGCGGAAGTCGCAGTCGACACGTTCTTGCTGGTCGTGCTGCTGGAGCTGCCGCCGGAACTGCCGCCGCTGCTACAGCCAGCCGCGAATACAAGGGTCCCGACCGCGGCGGTGGCCACGACCGCGTATTTTCCTCGCAAGACTTTCCCTCCCAGACCTGTCCGATTTGGACGGACCTCATCATGGCTAGACAAGTTGGCCTGGGAGTGGCGTCCTGGTGTCCGCCCCGGGGCTGGACGGTGACCGGTATCCGGCCAGAAGGTATCGATTTGGCAGCTAACCGCCCGGTAACTCACTGTTATCCGACCTGGTGCCCGCTGTGCGCCGCCGCGCCTCCACCCTGTCACACCTGAACCGAACGCGGGCTGCCCGGCGCCCCGGCCGGGGTGGCGTGAAGGGAAAGGTGGCGTTCGGATGAATACCAGTGACGTGACACCGCGCCGCAGAGGACCCGTGGCCCGGGTACCGGTCGTCGAGGCAGTCAATGATCATGAAGAAAGGGTCGCCGACCAGCTGATCGCCGGCCGTCAGCGGCCGGCGCTGGCCGCCGCCCTGGCTGATCTGCAGGCCACCGACCGGGATGTGCTGCTGCTGATCGCGCTGGCCGGCTTCAGCTACCGCGAGGTGGCGGAGACGCTCGGGGTCCCGGAGGGCACGGTGGCTTCCCGGCTGAATCGGGCCCGGGCCAAGCTGCGCGCGGCGCTCGGAGGCGTTGACCCCGCCCGGCCCGTAGAGGAGGAGCCGCATGGATGAGGTGGACCTGGTCCGGGCGTTGCTGCCGGAACCGCCAGGACCGACGGTAACGGCCACCGAGCAGGCCCAGGCCCGGCTCGCGGCCGGCATCTCCCGGGCCCGCCGGACCCGGCGGTGCTGCTGGCCGACCACGCCGTCGCCGCCACCGCCACCCTGCCCGTCATCCCGGAGGGTCAGTGGCTGTACCAGAAGGTGGTGGCCAAGAACCCGGACGGCACCCTTCGCACCGGAGTCTCCTGGATCCGGGATGGAGTGGTCGCGGTGACGGGATCAGACGATGCGGGGTTCGGCAGCGGCTACGGCGTTCCCTACCGGGACTTCGGCCGGCTGCCGAGCGACCCGCAGGCCCTGATCCGGTACCTGACCAACCTGGCCGGGCCGGGCCAGGGCGACGAGGGAGCGTTTCTCACGATCGAGGGGACCCTGATCAACGGCGCGCCGCCGGCCGTCGCCGCCAAGCTGTACCGGGCGCTCGGCGACATTCCCGGCGTCACCGTCAACGATGACGCTGTCGACGTGGCCGGGCGGCACGGCGTCGCCTTCGCGCGGGGCGGGGAGGAGGTCATCCTCAGCAAGGGCAGCTACCGGTTCATGGGCTTCGTCAGCGACGACGCCGCCGGCCACGTCCTGGACGGGGAGGCCGTCCTGCAGCGGGTACCGGTGTCCGGTCCCTTTGTCCGCCCGTGACCGGCCAGCGCCGACCGTACTCCGGTTCCCGTGCCGGTACCGGTCCCGCTCCCGCTGCCGGTCCGCTCCCGCTACTCGACCGGGATCTCCTTGTTGATCAGCGCCAGGTCGACCCCCTGCCGGCGCCGCACGACCCGGGCCGTCACGTAGATCCCGATGGCCAGCACGTACATGCACGCCATGTACACCAGCGAGGACGGCTTGTTCACCGCGTACAGGTCATTGGACAGCCACTCGTAGAGACTGAACCCGATCAGGCCGATGGTGACCACCCCCGCCACCGGCACGATCGGCACGCCAGCAATTTTCATTCGGCTGGCCGGGGACGCGCGCCACATCTCCGGCTTGCGCCACGGCAGGATGACCACCGCGATGGCGCTGAACAGGTAGGTCACCGCGATGACGAGGGTGGCGTCCAGCGTGTAGGTGGCGAACGTGGTCGAGTAGGCGTATAGCGCCGACAGGCCCGCG
>Ga0213875_10001904_pt1 | contig 12907 bp, 8 predicted proteins | sample BarmaccomBMRX_R8_FD_160105 | JGI IMG/M metagenome (GOLD analysis project Ga0213875, IMG submission 160105) | Root-associated microbial communities from Barbacenia macrantha in rupestrian grasslands, the National Park of Serra do Cipo, Brazil - RX_R8 | ecosystem: Host-associated > Plants > Roots... | reverse complement strand
CGGCACGGGCGGCCCCGCTCCTGCCGCCGCGGTGGCACCGTCGCCGGATGTAAGCTCATCGTTCAGATCGTGGAAAACATGCGATACCCGCTCAAACAATCCGGAGCCCGGGACACCGCTCAGCGAGCGCACCTTGGTGCTGATATTGGTTTCGTATTGCGGCAGGTTCTGCATCAGGTTGACGGCCTCCTCGCCGATCGCCGCGATCAACCCAACAATCACGATGAACGCGAGAAAGACGGTGCCGAGCACGGCAGGGGCGCGTCCGAGGCCACGGCGCTGCAGCCAGAAAACGGCGGGAGACAACATCAGGCTGAGCAAGAGGGCAAGCGCCAGCGGCTCCAGGACCGGCCGGGAGAAATAGATGCCGGCGATGGTAATCGCGGCGACAACCAGCGCGGGCATCGCCCGGGCTGTGCCGCTTTCCTGCGGTGTGCCGCTCTCGGCGAGCGGGCGGCGATCCGTTACTTCGTCGACCATCTGCGCCTCCGCTAGGAGAACGGCTCAGACGCAAACTTATCCCGCAAAGAAGATGCCCTCTCCCATTGCACTGGGAGAGGGCTGTAGAGGTGGGAAGGCTTAGTGCAGCGCGCTGCTGCTGCCGCCACCCGCGGCCGGCGCCAAGGCAAAGCCGATGGGCGGCCGATCAGGCGCCTTAAAGCCTTGCGGCCGGTCCGCCTCGACCGCAACGCCGTCTAAGGCGAGACGACCGTCCAGGATCGAGAGGGCGAGGATGCGGTGCCCGGCGGTCTCGATGACCTCGTCCTCGTCCAGCAGGCGCTCGGCTATCGGGTCTTCCACCAGGCCTTGGATTGCCCGCTTCAGCGGCCGGGCACCGAAGGCCGGGTCCCAACCGAGTTCAGCCAGGCGACGCCGCGCCGCATCATCTGCCGTCAGCACGAGACCGCGTTCCGCCAGCCGCTCGTTGACCCGCGTCAGTTGGATGTCGACGATCCGCCCCATCTCCTCGCGGCCCAGTCGCCCGAAGACCAGCACATCGTCGAGCCGGTTGAGGAATTCCGGCCGGAAGGCGCGGCGTACCGCATCCATGACCTCGTCGCGGGCATGCGCGAGCGGTTCATCTTCGCCTAGCGCCAACAAGGCCTCGGCGCCGAGATTCGACGTCATGATCATGATCGCGTGGCGGAAATCCGCGGTGCGTCCCTGGCCATCGGTCAAACGCCCGTCTTCCAATGCCTGCAACAGCACGTTCAGCACATCCGGGTGCGCCTTCTCGACCTCGTCGAGCAGGACGACCTGATACGGCTTGCGCCGGATCTTTTCGGCCAGCGTGCCGCCATCGTCATAGCCGACATAGCCTGGCGGCGAGCCGATCATGCGCGAGACTGTGTGTCGCTCCATGTACTCCGACATGTCGAGGCGGGTGACGGCGTTCTCGTCGTCGAACAGGAACTCGGCCAGCGCCTTGGCAAGCTCGGTCTTGCCGACCCCGGTCGGGCCGAGGAACAGGAACGATCCCGTCGGCCGCATCGGATCCTTGAGGCCGGCCCGGGCCCGCCGTACCGCTTTTGACACGGCGCGGACTGCCTCGCGCTGCCCGACGACACGCTCGGTCAACTTGGCCTCCATGTCCTTGAGGCGCTGCCGCTCCGCTTCGAGCATCTTCTCGACCGGGATCCCGGTCCAGCGGGTCACGACCGCGGCGACGTCGCGAACTGCAACTTCCTCGCGTTCGGTCGAGGCGCGAGCCTCGGTCTCGGCCAGCCGCTTCTCTAGGTCAGGAATGACCGAATAGGTCAGTTCGCCGGCCTTGCTCCAGTCGCCGTCGCGCTGTGCACGCTCCAGTGCTGTGCGTGCCTGGTCGAGTTCCTCCTTGAGGCGACGGCCGCCGGTGCGGCGCGACTGCGAGGCGCGCCAGATTTCCTCGGCCGACGCTTCCTCTTTCTCGGCATCGACCAGCTCGGCTTCGAGTTTTTGCAGACGCTCCTGCGAGGCGCGATCCGGCTCGGCGCGCAGCGCCTCGCGCTCGATCTTGAGCTGCATGACGCGACGGCTGATCGCATCCAGAGTCTCGGGCTTGCTGTCGATCGCGATGCGGACGCGCGAGGATGCTTCATCAACTAGGTCGATTGCCTTATCCGGCAAGCGGCGATCGCCGATGTAGCGCGCGCCCAACTGCACCGCCGCGACAATCGCCGCGTCGGTGATGCGCACGCCGTGATGCACCTCATAGCGGCTTTTCAGACCACGCAGGATCGAGATCGCGTCGTCACCCGACGGTTCGTCGATCGAGACTGGCTGGAACCGCCGGGCCAGCGCGGCATCCTTTTCGATGTAGCGCCGATACTCATCGGGCGTAGTGGCGCCGATGCAGCGCAGCTCGCCGCGCGCCAGTGCGGGTTTCAGCATGTTCGAGGCATCGACGCCGCCGTCGATGCGGCCCGCGCCGACCAGCATGTGCAGCTCATCGATAAAGACGATGATGCGGCCGGCCGCCGCCTGGATCTCCGCCAGCACGGCCTTCAGCCGCTCCTCGAACTCCCCGCGGAACTTGGCGCCGGCGATCAGCTGTGTCAGATCGAGCGCCAGTACCCGGCGGTCCTTCAAACCCTCGGGGACGTCGCCAGCCGCCAGACGCTGCGCCAGCCCCTCGACGACGGCGGTCTTGCCGACCCCTGGCTCGCCGATCAGCACCGGGTTGTTCTTGGTACGACGCGCTAGGACCTGGATGGTGCGGCGAATTTCGTCGTCGCGCCCGATCACCGGGTCGAGCTTGCCGGCGCGCGCTTCCTCGGTCAGGTCTCGGGCGTATTTTGCCAGCGCTTCCCAATTCTGTTCAGCGGATGGGGCATCTGCCGTGCGCCCCTGGCGCATGCGCTCGACGGCCTCGCCCAGACCGGCCGGATTGACGCCCGCACGAGTGAAGATAGGGCGCAGGCTCCGCTGCCCCGCGAGGCTCGCCAACAGCCGCTCGGCGGTGACAAAGCGGTCGCCGCTGGCCCGCGCGGATTCGCCGGCGCTCTGTAAGACAGCCGCCAATTCGGGTGACATGTAAATCGGATGCGGTCCGTCGCCGGTAGCCTTCGGCAACCGCTCGAGGCGCTCCTCGGCACTGGTCCGCAGCAATTCGGGATCGCCGCCGGCATCATGCAGCAAGTGGCTGGCCAGACCCTCGGGGTCTTCCAGAAGGGCTTTCAACAGATGCTCGGGAAGACAATTCTGATGGCGCCCGGCTAGGGCTTCCATCTGCGCCGCCTGCAACAGGGCACGCGCACGCTCGGTGAAATTAGCGAAGTCCAAGATCGGCACTCCGTTATTCGACCATCCCGCCCTGCATGAGGCGCGGGAGGTGCCTTAAAGGGACTCGCCCAATGCGCAATCTCCAGGCACTTTCGAAAGATGGGCGAGGCTTGTTAACCTTTCAAGCAGCGCCAGGGATTAGCGGGGTTCTGCGCCTAAAGCCGCAGCCTCGTGACGCGCTGCGCGGCGGGCGCAACCCGCCTACGGTTTAAGCCTCCTTTAATCATTCCGTCATCTAATCGAGTGGGATAAAGCCTCCGCCGGTCCGCCGGCATACCGCGCGAAAGACGATGAACCCAGAGCTTGCCAGGTTCGTGACCGATATCCCGGCTGCCATCGCACTGTTCGATGCGGAGCAGCGTTACATCTCCGCAAGCCGCGAGTGGGTCGCGGCTCTGGGCCTTATGCGGGGGCCGCTCGCCGGTCGGCGGCATGACGAGATCAGCCGGATCGCCAGCGCTCCCCTCAATGAGGTGCTGCGTCGCACGCTGGGTGGCGAAAGCATTGAGTTCTGGCGCTTCAGCGACAGCCGCCTGCCGCAGAAATCGGCGTTCAATGCCCAGCCGTACACCGCGCCGGATGGCAAGGTTACCGGCGCCACAGTTGTGCTCGGACCGGCCAGCGGATCGCGCCCGGATCAAACGACGCCACTGGCAGATCCATTGACCGGCCTCGCCGAGCGCCGGGAGTTTGCCGCGCGCCTGCGCAGCATTCTGGAGGAGCAGGACCCGGCGCAGCGCGCGGTCGTGGTGTTTTCGCTCAGCCTCGACAATCTGCGTACGATCAACAACCTGCACGGCACCCATGTCGGCGATGAGATCGTCAAGGTCACCGCGGAACGACTTACCGCGGGTACGCGCTCCACACCACAAGACCAATCTGGCAGCGCCCGCCCCGCCGATATGGTAGCGCGCCTCGGGCCCGGCCTTTTCGGGATCATCGGCGGGTCGGCGCCGGGCGATTGCGAAGAGTTGGCCGCCCGCCTGCTGCGCATTGTCCAGAACCCAATCGCCATTGCCGGGAAGGCGCTGCGGCTCAACGCGAGCATCGCCTCGATCGTCACCGGTGAGGCGCATGCGACCGAAGAGGACGTGTTGCGCGATCTCGACCTTGCCTTGCTGCACGCGCAAAGCGTCGGCCCAAACCGGGTCGTCGCCTGGGAGCCGGCACTGACCAGTGCCGCCAGCGAGCGCTATGCGCTCGCCGAGCAGTTGCGCCGGGCCTTCGACAATGGCGAGTTCGCGCTGCATTACCAGCCGGTGATGCGGCTGCGCGACAATCGCATGATCGGCGCCGAGGCGTTGTTGCGGTGGAACCACCCGAGCGACGGGCTGGTCTCACCCGGAGGGTTCCTGCCGGTGCTGGAGGAAAGCGGACTGATTCTCGAGGTCGGCAGCTGGATCATCCGTGAGGCGGTCCGCCAGTTCGAATCGTGGCACCTCCTTTATGGCCGCGACATCGTCGAATGGATCGCGATCAATCTGTCAGAACGGCAATTCATCGATCCGGCACCGTTGCTCGCGACGTTGCGGGCATTGCACGGCAGCGGCTTTTCGGTGAACCGGCTCAAGTTCGAGATTGGCGAAACCGCTCTGACGCACAATCCGGAGGTCAGCAGCGCGGCTCTCGCCGAGCTTGAGCGGCTTGGGGTGCGTGTCGCGATCGACGATTTCGGCACCGGCCACTCATCTCTGACAACGCTGCGCCGCTATCCCGCCGAGGCGGTCAAGATCGATGGCGAGTTCATTGCCCAGATCGGCACCTCGCAAGGCGAAAAGCTGGTCGATGCCTTGATCGGCATTGCGCAAGGCTATAACGCCTCGATCATCGCCGAGGGGATCGAGACAGATGAGCAGCGGGCGTTTTTGCGCCGTGGCGGCTGCGAATTGGGCCAGGGCTATTTCTTCGCCGAACCGATGGATGGCGCGCGGCTGGGCGCGCACGCGTTGATCCACGCCGTCGCCGGAGAACGCCCGGCCGCGGCGCCCAGCTGGATGCCGCCCCGCCTTAATCCCCGGACATCAACATATCTGTTACCGGCAGGGTGAGGCGGTGCGGCGCGTACCGCCCGCCAAACGACATGATCGTATTCACCAAACCGGTAATCACGACGCGCCTGCCGGCCTTCAGCGCGCGATAGCCGATCTGCGCCACGCGGTCAGCCCGCATCATGCGGCGCAGCTTCTTCGCCATCAGCGAGTGGTCGGCGCCGGCAACCTCGAAGAACTTTGTCGCAGTGGCTCCGGGACATAAGGTCGTCACCGTGACTCCGGTGCCGCGCAATTCGTAAGACAGCGCTTCGCCAAGGCTCAGCACGTAGGCTTTGCTGGCGAAATAAACCGCCATGCGCGGGCCGGGCTGAAACGCCGCCACCGATGCCACGAGCATCACCCGGCCGCGGCCGCGAGCGATCATACCCGGCAGCAAGGCGCGGGTCAGCTGGGTGAGCGCGACGATGTTGACCTGCATGATCTCGTCAATGCGCGCCGCGTCATTCGCGACAAAACGGCCGGCCGCGCCGAGACCGGCATTGTTGATCAGCACGTCGATCTCAAGCGCGCGCCCCGCGATGTCAGCGATGAGCGTCGCTACGCCATCGGGCTGGCTCAAATCGCTGCCGATCACGATTACGTCGCTGCCCTCGCGGCGCAGCTCCGCCGCCAACTCCTCCATTGCCACGACGCCGCGCGCCGCTAAGACGAGATCGTGGCCGTCGCGCGCCAGCGCGCGCGCCAATTCGGCGCCAATTCCACCGGATGCACCTGTCACGAGCGCCAGCGGGCGCATTTTGCCGTTCATCGCTGTTTCCTCTCTCGTCGACATCGGGCTCGCCCCGGCCACAAAGTAGTGCGCCCGGCGACCGCAACCAGGAGCTTTGTCGTGACGATCAAATCTGTTTTCGGCGCCGCGGCGCTGCTCGCCTCGTGCGGTCTCGCCGCGCACGCTGCCGATACCATCAAGCCGGGACGCTGGGAGTTCACCTCGCAGATGCAGGCGCCTGCCATGCCGCAACTGCCGCCCGGCACGCAGCTACCGCCCGGGATGCAGATGCCGCAGGGCGGTGGCATGAGCGCCAGCCACACCAGCTGCATCGATGCCGACCGCGCGATCCCGACCGACCCGCGACCGGAATGCAAGGTCCAAAGCCTGCAGCGCGACGGCAGCACGATCAACTGGACGACAGTGTGCACGACGCCGCAGGGCGCGGTGCAGTCGAGCGGCGCGGCGCGCTACTCAGGCGACACCATGCAGGCCAACATGACGACGCAGATCCCGCAGGCCGGCGGCCGGTTTATGACCACCACCCAGCGGATCACCGGCCGCTATCTGGGCGCTTGCACGACGCGTTAACGGAACTCGCGTGCTTCGCGTTTGATTCGATCAGGCCGAGATCGGGGCGGTCTGGGGCGCGCGCTCGAGGGCCGGGCTGACACGCAACAGCATGATCGCCACCGCGCCGAGCGCCGCGACGACCGCGAGGCAGAGCAGGCCGGAGGTGAAAGACCCGGTGGCGTCCTTGAGCCACCCCATCACAAATGGGCCGGCAAACCCTGAGAGGTTGCCGAGCGAATTGATAATTGCAATCCCGGCAGCGGCCGAGGCGCCGGTCAGGAAGCTCGACGGGATTGGCCAGAACATCGGCGGCACCGCCGACACGCCGATCTGGGCAAAGCACAGCAGCGCCATCTTGAGCACCGGATTGTCGATAAAGCCGGAAAGGCCGATGCCGAGCGCCGCCATCCCCAAGGCAAAAGCGACATGGCCGCGGCGCTCCAGGGTATGGTCGGAATGGCGGCTCAGCAGGACCATGCCGATCGCGCCAAAGACAAACGGCAGCGCGGAGACGACGCCCGTCATGAAGTTCGTCAGGCCAAATCCCTTGACGATGGTCGGCAGGAAATAGCTGACACCGTAACTGCCGCCGTTCAGGCAGAAATAGACAAGAGCGAGGGTCAGGATGCGCGGGTCGGCGATCGCCGCGCCGAGGCTGAAATGCCCCGCCACCCGTTCCTTCTGCTGGCGCTCGGCCGCGAGCCGGGTCTCCAGCCAGTCGCGTTCGGCCGATGACAGCCAGGTCGCCTCATGCGGGCGGTCGGTGAGATAGAGAAGCACGACCACAGCCACCAGACAGGCCGGTACGCCTTCGAGGATGAACAGCCATTGCCAGCCGTCGAGGCCGGCGCCGCTCACATTGAGCAGGGCACCGGAAACCGGCGCGCCGACGATCGACGAAAATGGTATCGCCAGCATGAAGAAGCTGACGATGCGGGCACGGTACACCGACGGAAACCACAGCGTCAGATAAAAGATGACCCCCGGAAAGAACCCCGCCTCCGCCATCCCAAGCAGAAAGCGCAGGACATAGAAGGTATGCTCGGTCGACAGCCCGGTGGCGCGCGAAATATGCGGAATGAAGGCGAACGCCGCCGAGATCACTCCCCAGGTGATCATGATGCGGGCGATCCATTTGCGCGCGCCAAAGCGGTCGAGCGCCAGATTTGACGGCAGTTCAAGCAGGAAATACGCGATGAAGAACAGCCCGGCCCCGAGGCCGAACATGCTGGCATTGAGGTTCAGCGCCGCGTTCATCTGCAATGCCGCGAAACCGACGTTGACGCGGTCGAGGTATGCGATGAAGTAACAAAAGCACAAAAACGGCACGAGCCGGATGATGATCTTCCGGATTGTCGCGCGCTCCACCGCATCCATTTCCGCCGTCTCCTTGATGACCAGCCCCCCGAGAGTGAGCGAGCGGCTTTTAACTATAGCGGCTAACTAGCGGGCCAGTCCCGTCAGAGTCCTTCTGATCGGAAGAACTCGCAGAAATGCCCGTAGACCGCGTCGGGCATTTCTTCCGGCATATAGTGCCCGCATTGCAAGGGCTCGGTCTTGGCGATGTTGCTGGCATAGTCGCGCCAGATATTGACGAACTCGCGTGCCTTTTCGGGCGTGTGGCTGCGCGCGCCCCAGATCAGCATGATCGGCATCGCGAGCTTCCTGTCCTTGTCGGCATTGTCGATGACGAAATCGGATGTCGCCGTCGCGCGATAGTCGCGACACGACCCGGTGATCGTCTTCAGCGTGTAGCAGCGCACATACTCGGCGATCGAATCGGGGGTCAGGAAATCGGTCCCGGCGCCGCCGCGGATCTGCATGCGGCTGCGCAGGAAATATTCGGCCGGAACCGCGCTCATCAGGCGCTCGGGAAATGGCTCCGGCTGCGCCATGAAACCCCAGTGCCAGGTGCGGATCACCCAATCCTTGTTCGGATTGGCCCAGACATAATGATTTGGCAGCACATCCATCAGGCACGCCTTGATGACCCGCTCCGGATGATCGAGGCACAGCCGGTGCGTCGTGCGGCCACCGCGATCCATGCCGGCCACGTAAAACTGGTCATAGCCAAGCTGCTGCATGATCTCGACATTATCCTGCGCCATCGCGCGAAAGCTGAAATTGCAGTTGTCTTCGCCCGGCTCAGGCAGGGAGCTGTCGCCGTAGCCGCGCAAATCGGGCAACACGACGTGATAGTGCTGTGCCAGTCGCGCCGCGACGCGATGCCAGCACACATGGTTTTGCGGGTTGCCGTGCAACAGCAGTAGCGGCGGCCCGGAGCCGCCATGCCGCAGGCGAATGACCGCTCCTGTCGTCGCCATGTCGAGATGCTTGAACCCCGGAAACAGGGCGGCGATCGCCGGGCTGCCCCAGCGCGTCGGATCGCGCACATAGTCCGCCTCTGGCGCGGATGTTTCAGGCATGGGGTCTCCTCTCGCGGCGTTACCGGGCGGCACAGTAGCGGCATGCTCGACCGGCGGATACCGCCGCGCCGGCATTGCTGTGGCGAGAAAAGTAAGGCTTGCGGCATGTTTAGCGCGCCCGCAAAAGACGGCATCAGCGGGAGAAGAGTGGAATGAGTGGTTACACAGATGGCATCGACGCCGAATTGCGGCGGCGGACGATGCGCAAAGTCTCGCGCCGCCTCATTCCGTTTATGATCGCGATGTTCTGCGCCAACTTTATCGACCGCGTGAATATCGGCTTCGCGGCATTGCAGATGAACCGCGATCTCGGCCTGACGCCTGAGATATACGGCTTTGCCGCCGGCATTTTGTTCATCGGCTACACGGCGTTCGAGGTGCCGAGCAACATCATCCTCGACAAGGTGGGCGCCCGCCTGTGGTTGGCGCGTATCATGGTGACCTGGGGTCTGATCGCCGCCGCCAACGCTTTGGTCTTCGACAAATATTCGCTTTATGTCGCCCGCACGATCCTTGGGATCGCCGAAGCCGGGTTCTTCCCTGGCATTATGCTGTACCTGATCCGCTGGTTCCCCAGCGAGGAGCGGGCCGGCGCGATCACGCTGTTCATGGTCGGCAATCCAATCTCCGTGATCTTCGGCGCGCCGATCTCGACCGCGATCCTGGGCATGGATGGAACGCTGGGGTTACACGGCTGGCAGTGGCTCTTCATCCTGGAGGGCGTTCCGGCTGTGGTGCTGGGGATCATCGCCTATCTGTGGCTGACCGAGCGCCCGTCCGAAGCCGCCTGGCTCCAGCCGGAAGAGCGCGACTGGCTGACCTGGCGCATCGCCTCCGAAACCCAGGGAACCCGCTCGCACGCGCTTGGCGGCGTCTGGGCCGCCTTCACCCACGGTCCAACGCTATTACTGGCCTTCGCCAAGTTCTGCGTCCTGCTGGCATTTTTCGGCATCACGCTGTGGCTGCCGCAAATCATCAAGGGGATGGGGAACCTGACGAATTTCGAAACCGGTGTCGTCACCGCGATCCCCTATATCTTCGCGGCGGTCGCCAGCATCTATATCGGGCGCAGCTCGGACCGCACCGGCGAGCGGGCCTGGCATGTCGCGATCCCGGCTTTTGTCGGCACCCTCGGCTTCGCATTGGCGGCGTACACCGCCAACCCGGTGATCGGCATGATCGGCATCAGTATCGCGACGGCCGGGCTGTGGGTGTCCAATACCGTCGTCTGGACGATGCCGGCGGCGATCCTCGCCGGCACGCCGGCAGCCGCCTCCGGGATCGCGCTGGTGAATTCGATCGGCAATCTTGGCGGGTTCTTTGGCCCTTATTTTACCGGCTGGCTGCGGCAGCTGACCAACAGCTTCTCGACATCGCTGCTGATGCTGGCCGGCTTTCTCGTGCTCAACGGGATTGTCGTGCTGATCGTGGGCCGCGCCATACCGCCGGCACGCCGGCTGGAAGCCCCTGCCCTGCGATGACACCGCGAAGGATCGAAATCGGTCACCCCCCGCGATCGAGATGATCGTAAGGGGGTGGCGTTAGGCTTTCGCTACTGGAGCCGGGCGATCCCCATGGCGGTGCCAAAGCGGTTGGCGCAGTCGAGGGGGTTGCCGTATTTGCGGTGTGTCGCGGTGTGATGCGCGCAGGCCAGCAGCAGGCGGTTGCGATCGGGGCTCTGGTTCTTGGCCCAATCCTCGAGCATCACCTGGCCGATTTCCTGGTTGTGCGGATCATTGCCCATGCGCGCCGCGAGCAGCGCCAGATGCTGGGTCAGCGGCTTGGTGTCGGCGCCGGTTTCGAGATAGGCCTGCGTCCACGCCGCGCTGTCGGGCCCGTTCAGCGCGAGCACCGCGGCGTCGACATGCTCGAGGATTTGCTGCGGGTTCAGCTTGCTGGCCCCGCTCGCCGCCCGTACCTCGACCGGCTCGGCATCCTTGATGCCCTTCTGATGCCATGCCGCACGGTTCAAGTACGACGCCATCAGGTACAGCAACTTGACCTGATGCTTGTGCTCGAAATTATCCATGAACCAGGCGAGCACGTTCATGTATTCAAAGCAGTGCTGCGGCAATGAGAAATTGTTGACGCCCTGGGTTTCCAGAATCACCTGCGCCGATGCGACCTGCAAGGCATCGAGAATCCGTCGCGGGCTCTTGCCGGCTTCAAGGTATTTCGACAGCAATTCGAGAAAGCCGGGCTCCGGCTCGCGGATGATCGCGGTTTCCAGCGCCCGCGCCTCTTCGTGGCTCAGCGGCTCCTTGTTGTTAGCCAGGATATCGAGTTCCTGTTGCGAGGCGCCGCCATAGGGAATTGCCGATACCGCCTGTTTTTCGAGGAAAATTTTGACGACGTTGCAGGCCATCTCGTAGGTCGAGTACCAGCGCGGGCCGACCGCCATGTCGAGCGCTCCGGCATAAACCACGTCGTGGGCGTTATCCCAGCCGAGATAGTTGCCGAGATCGACCGTGGCGCGGGCGCGGAACGCCTTGTGCCCGGTTGTATAGGAGCGGTTGTAGAGCGCACGGTCCTGCACATCCATCAGACCGGCATGCACCAGCTGAGCCAGTACCTGCTTGCGCTCCGCCGGGTTTTGCATGAGGCCGAGGAAGACGCGGTAGGCGTCGAGCACGTTGCCGCGGTGCACCAGGGTCATCCAATGGTCGAGCCGCTCCTGTAGCGGGCCGTCGAGCCTTTCCGGCTGCTGATCGGGCCAGGCGACTTCCGGCATCGGCGGCGGTCCCGGCGGCATCGACCAGCCTGGCGCACGCGCATAATGGCCAGGGGCCTTGAGGATTTTCTGATTCCAGATGTCGAGCCCGGTCGGGATGTACCAGATGGTCTGAGCCAGCGGCAGCGCGGCACAGTCTTCCGGTACCATCCGGGTCAGCTGCGTCGCAGCGCGCGCGGACAGCAGGCAGTGGTCGTTATTGACGAAGTTCACGTACCCGTCATCGATGCGCTCGTGATACGGCACATGCGTGAAGGGGGCGTGGATTCGCACCGCTTCGCCGACGATCTCGCGCATCGGGCGCCGTTGCCGAACCAGGTCATAATAGGCATCGCTGGCGCCCTTCTGGTCGCGCGCCAGGATGCGCTCTTCCAATTTGTCGTAGAGCGCTTGAGGTTTTGGCGTGTTGCTTAACGCGGCTTGAATGTCGTTTGGCACGTTTCCACTCCTTACGCCTCACCCAGGGAGGCCACGACCGCGCGAGCAGCCTTGAATGATCTTCAGAGTAACCCTTAACGCGCGACAGCGGCAACGCCGTGGCCGGGACATCCGTGCATTTGCCCAGCTGTTATGCACTGGCCGAATAGCGGCCAAAGCGGGCTAGGTCGGCGCTTGCGCGAACAGCTTCAAATCGCCGACCAAGCCCTCGTCGCGTTCGATCGCGTAATCGGGCTGCTGCACCGGACCCTTCTTTTCTTTGACTAATAGAAGGTTGGGGTCGCTGGTCTCGTATACGCGCAAATGCCGCCCCTCCACCGTGATGTCGGAAATCTTGGCGGCGAGCGGCGCGACCGCAAAGCGCTCGCTGGCGTCGATCAGCTCGACCAGCCCCTCGGGCGTGATGCCGGCATCGGTCAATCTCTTATGGTAGGCGGCAAGCTCGGCTGCCTTTTTCTGGGCGTCGGCCGAGCGGGTCTGGGCCGCGGCGGCGGCTTTTTGCCGATACTCGTCGAATTGCGCCCGGTAGCGCTGCATCAGAACCGGGCTCGGCACGTCGCGTGTATCGACCCACAGCTTGGCGCGGGTCCAGGTCCGCGCCATCCAGGCCCGGAACGCCGCGTTCGGGATGTCCGGCAGGCGTTCGTCGCGGATGCTCGCAGCCCATCTGATCTGCTCGGGTGTACCGGATAATTCTGGAAGCGGTCGCGCCGGCGCC
>Ga0213875_10001902_pt1 | contig 12926 bp, 11 predicted proteins | sample BarmaccomBMRX_R8_FD_160105 | JGI IMG/M metagenome (GOLD analysis project Ga0213875, IMG submission 160105) | Root-associated microbial communities from Barbacenia macrantha in rupestrian grasslands, the National Park of Serra do Cipo, Brazil - RX_R8 | ecosystem: Host-associated > Plants > Roots... | reverse complement strand
CGGCGCGTTCGCCGCGCGGCAATCCTCGAGCAGCCGTTGGCTGATCGTGTTGTCCTTGAAGGGCTCGACGTCCGGCACCCAGAAGGTCACGGACCAGAGGTTCTTCGGCAGGGATTGCTGCATGGCCTTGCCGAGCGTGAACTCCGATCCGGCGTCGCCGATCACCTCGAGCCGGCGGTCGAGCCCCACGGCGCGGGCCTGCTGCAGGAAGCTGATGGCGGGGGCGCCGACGATGACCAGGAACAGGCCCTGCGCCTTGGACGACATGACGGCGTTGACCTGCACTTTAAAGTCGGTCTGCGTTGCGCCGACGACGTGCTGGTCCACGCTGCCGAGCGGCCCGCCGCCCGGCGCCTTGGGCAGGAACTCCTGCAGCGCGTCGGTGAAGGCCTTGGCGCTGCTGCGGCCATAGTCGCCCTCGGGCATGACGATGGCCCAGTTGCGGACCGCCGGGTAGCGCTCCGCCAGCGCCCGTCCCATGCCCCGATACTGGGTGTAGGCGTTCGGGGTCATCCGGAAGAAGCCGCGGTTGAAGCTCTCATGTGTGAGCGACATCCCGGCAGCGGCCGGGCTCACCACGACGGATTTCAGCTCGGGCAGCAGCGGGATCAGGCCGAGGGCCATGACGGTCTGCGAGCCGCCGATCATGAGGTCGATGCCATCGCCCGCCAGCTCGCGCGCGGCCGCGACGGCGCCCGCGCCACTGTATTTGTCGTCACGGACGACGAGTTCGATCTGTCGGCCGCCGACGCCGCCGGCGCGGTTGCGCTGCTCGGCGGCGATGCGCGTTCCGAGCAGAAGGGCGTTGCCGATCTCGCCCTGGGCGCCGCTCAGCGCATACATCACCCCGATGCGGACCGGGTTTGCTTGCGCCCGCGCCCGAGCGCCGGCGGCGAGCGAGGCCGCGCCCGCGCCAAAGCCGGCGAGCACCGTCCGTCGTGTCGTTGTCATCGTTTCCTCCCGTTTTTGTCCTGCTAATGGAACGTCCGGCCGCCATCGACCGCGAGTGCGACGCCGGTGACGAAGGCCGACTCGCGGCCGGTCAGGAACAGCAGCGACTGCGCGATCTCGAGCGGGGTCGCCATGCGCCTGAGCGCGTAGCGGCTCAGATCGGGCGCGGCAGCCAGGGCGGCGCCTCTGGCCATCGGCGTGTCGACGATGCCCGGGCAGATCGCGTTGACCCGGATCAAGGGCGCCAACTCGACGGCGAGCGCGCGGGTCAGCGTCAGCACGCCGCCTTTGGACGCGGCGTAGGCGGACAGCGAGGCCCCGGGCAGCAAGGCCTGGCCGGAGGCGATGTTGACGATCGTGGCCGCCGAGGCCTGGCGCAGCCAGGGCAAGCAGGCGCGGCAGACCAGGAAGGTGCCGTCGAGGTTGATGCTCATGGCACGCCGCCAGGTCGCGAAATCGGTGTCGCCGAGCAGGCCGGTGACCGTGATCCCGGCCGCGTTCACCACGCCGTCGATGCCGCCCAGCGTCGCGGCCGCTTGGCCGACCGCCTCGGCGACCTGCGCCTCATCGCTGACGTCGGCGGGACAGGTGGCCGCCCCGATCTCGGCCGCCGCCTCGGCCACCGCCTGCGGGTTGACGTCGAGCAAGGCCAAGGCCGCGCCCTCGGACGCGAACACCTGCGCCGTCCGCCGGCCGATGCCCGACCCGGCGCCGGTGATCAGGATCCGCCGTCCCGTCAGACGGCCGGAGGGGACATGCTCCTCCCAGGAGGGCGCACGCTCGGGCATCAGTGGAACACCCTTCCGCCGTTGACGAACAAGGTCTGGCCGGTGACGAAGCGGGCCTGGTCGCTGGCCAGGAAGGCGACGGCATTGGCGATGTCTTCCGGCTCGCACATCTGGCCCATCGGGATCTGCGCCACCACGCGGGCGAGCGCGTCGTCGGGCATGCGTCGCGGGCCGCGCGTGTTGGTGGCACCCGGCGCCACCGCGTTGACGTTCACCCCGAACGGCGCCAGCTCGCGGGCGAGCGCGCGGGTGAAGCCGACGACGCCCATCTTCGCCGCGCAGTAATCAGCGATGTTGGCGTCGCCGGCGAACGGCGACTCCGAGGCGATGCTGACGATCTTGCCCTGCTTGCGCTCGCGCATATCGGGCACGACCTGCCGGCTGCACATGAGCGTCGTCATCAGCGAGACGTTGACCACGAAGTCCCAGGTCTCCGGCTCGGAGCGCCAGAACTCGGTGATCTTCTCGCGCGCGGTCTGCCCGACATTGTTGAGCAGGACGTCCACGGGGCCAAGCTCGCCTCGGATCCGCGCAAACGCGTCCACCACGGTCGGTCGATCCGTCAAATCCAGCGCGATCGGCAGCACGCGGCTTCCGTCCGCGCGGATCACCTCCGCGATCTCCTGCAACGGCGCTTCCTCCAGATCGAGGACCGCCACAGACGCACCCTCGACCGCGAAGCGCAGCGCCGATGCGCGGCCGATCCCGTTGGCGCCTCCGGTGACCACTGCAACCTTGCCGTCCAGCGTTCCTGCCATGCCATTCCCCCATCTCAGACCGCGAGGTAGCGGTGAACCGTGGCCTCGTTGCGATCGAAGCTGTCCCAATCGCCGGAGAACACGATCGTGCCGCCATCGAGGATGTAGACGTGCTCGGTGCAAGCGCGCGCAAACCAGAGGTTCTGCTCGCAGAGCAGCAGGGCCAGACGCTCGCGTGCGGCCAGGCTGCGCACCGCTTCGGCCATCTGCTCGACGATCACCGGCGCGAGGCCCTCGGTCGGTTCGTCCAGGAGCAGCAGGCGAGGCTGGGCGGCGACGGCCCGCGCGACCGCGAGCATCTGCTGCTGGCCGCCGCTCAGCTGGCTGCCGAGACGCGCCTCGAGGCCGGCGAGCATGGGGAAGTGCGCGAGCACGCTGGCCGGATCCCCTGCCGTGCGCATGGCGAAGCGGATGTTTTCGAGCACGGTCATGTGGCCGAAGATGCGGCGATCCTCGGGGACCAGGCAGAGGCCGAGCCGCGCACGGCGGAACGCCGGAAGCGTGCCAAGGGCCTGGGACCCGAAGGTGATCGTGCCCTCGGTGCGCGGGCCCGCATTCATCACGCTCTTCAGCAGGGTAGACTTGCCCGCGCCGTTCCGGCCGACTAGCGCCACGCGTCCGGCTTGCGGCACCGTGAGGCAGACGCGGTGCAGGATATGGCTGCCGCCATAGAACGCGTCGAGCTCAGTGACCTTGAGCATGGATCATTTCCTGGCCGAGATAGACCTCCCGCACCAGCTTGTCGTCGCGGACCTCGGCGGGTGTGCCTTCCGCGATGGCCGCGCCGTAGTTGAGCACCAACAGCCGGTCCGCGAGCTCATACACGACGCCCATGTCGTGCTCGGTCAGCAACAGCGTCAGCCCGCTCGCTTCGCGCAGCCCGGCGACGAGCTCGACCGTGCGGCGGCGCTCCGCCGGGGACATGCCGGCGGTCGGCTCGTCCATGACCAGCAATCGCGGCTCCAGCGCCAAGGCCAGCGCCAATTCGAGCCGCTTCTTGTCGCCGTGCGCGAGGAACCCGGCCGGAAGATGGCGCCTGCCCTCGAGCCCCATCGCCTGCAGCCGAGCCTCGGCCTCCTCGCGCACCGGCGCGGTCGGCCTGATGTCCCGGATGCGGCCAACGCTTTGCCCGCGGTTGCGCATGCGCGCCTCGACCGCGATCACGGCGTTCTCGAGCACCGTGCTCTCCGGGAAGACGCGCGAGACCTGGAAGGTGCGGCCGATGCCGGCGCGCACCCGAAGGTGCGCCGGCTCCGCGGTGACGCGACGATCCGCAAAGCGGATCTCGCCGGCGTCGGTCGCGACCTCGCCGGTGATGACCTTCAGCAGAGTCGTCTTGCCGGCGCCGTTGGGCCCGATCACGGCAAAGCTGCCGCCGCCCTCGATCGCGAACGAGACGCCCTTCAAGACAGCAATCGGGCCGTAGTTCTTCCTGACCCCGCTGACCGCGAGCAGCGCCATCAGCTCTTATTGATCAGCTTGCATTCGCTCTGCGCCAATGGCCGGAAGGCCTGGTCGCCGGGAACGGTCCGCAGGATTTTGTAGAGATCCCAAGGACCGGTGGACTCCGCTGGCGTCTTCACCTGCGCCACGTACATGTCGCGGATCAAGCGCCCGTCCTCGCGCAGGTGCCCGTTTTTCACGAACACGTCGTTGATGGTGAAGGTCCGCATGAGATCGACCGCCGCGCGGCCGCTCGCGGCCGAGCCGAGTTGCTGCACCGCCTTCAGATATTGCTGCGTCATCGAATAGAGCGAGACCATGGCGCGCAGCGGCATGTAATTGCGCTGGGCAAAGAAGCGTTTCGCGAAGGCGCGGGTCTCGTCATTTTGGTCCCAGTACCAGGCTTCGGTGAAATACGTGCCGCCCATCACGTCGAGCCCGACCGCCTTGGCGTCGAGCAGCTCCAGGTGCGGCGCCACAAAGATGTGCCCGTTGCGCAGCCCGAACTCGGCGGCTTGCTTGAGCGAATTGGTGAGGTCCTTGCCCGCCTCGGCGAAGTAGATGACCTTGGCGCCGGATTGCTGGGCGGTGAGCAGGAACGACGAGAAGTCGGACGAGCCGAACGGCGTGCGTACGCTGCCGACCATCTTGCCGCCATTGGCCTCGACGGCCGCCTGGCCGTCGCGCTCGAGGGCGTAGCCGAGCGCGTAGTCAGCGGTCAGCGCAAACCAGGTGGTCCCGCCGGCGCCGATCACCTCGCGGACGGGAACCCGTGCCTCGGCATAGGAATCGACGCCGAACATGACGAGGGTCGGGGTGCAGAACTTGCCGGTGAGGTCGGAGGAGACGGCGCCCGTCAGCATGGGTCGGTCATTCTCGGCCGCGAGCGCCCCCACGGCCGCGGCGATGCCCGAGTTGCCCACGTCCAGGATCGCGCTCACGCCCTCCTGCGTGAACCATTGCCGGGCGATGGTCAGCGCCACGTCGGGCTTGTTCTGGTGATCGGCAGTCACGATCTGGATCGGCATCCCGAGCGCCTGCCCGCCGAAATCGTCCACCGCCATCTGGATCGCGGTGACCGAGCCCTTGCCCGTGTAGTCGGTGAAGATGCTGCTGAAGTCGGTGAGCACGCCGAGCTTGACTGGCGGCTTGGCGGTTTGCGCGCGCGCGGCCAGCGGCAGGGCCGCGCCGGCGGCGAGCAAGCTTCGTCTGGTGATCATCGGTGTTTCCCCCGGACGTTTGTTTTTAGTCGGACGCCCACTCCGCCATGATCGGCGGGGCCGCGTCCACCATCGACAGCGGATCGATGAACACGTGCTGTGTCGCGACCCCGATGTCTCGCATACAGCGGCCCAGCACGCTGCCGCGGGACTGCGCGGCCGAGCCCGCCCAGGTGTAGCAGAAACGGACGACATCGGCGGCGACCTCATGGGCGTAGGTCGTGGCTTGTCGGAAGCGGGCCCGATGCGCCGGCGTGAGCGCGCCCGTGGCGAAGGCCGCGTCCTGCGCTTCGGTGAACACCTGATAGACAAACGCGCGGATCGCCTGATACGCGGCCTCATTGCGGCTGAACTCGCGCCGGAACACGGCGTGATCGCCGACCACCGTCGGATAGCCCGGCCGCTTCTTGCTGGACGCGACGGCCACGACCTCTTGCAGCGCCCGCTTCATCAGTCCGAGGGCGACGGCGGCATGACCCAAGCACCCGTATCCGGCGATCCCAGCGACGAAGGCCGGGCTGCCGCGGCGCGGCTCGATGGAGGTCCGTTCCATCGTGTAGGACCAGGGGATGAACTGCTCGGGCAGCGTGTAGTCGTAGCTGCCGGTCCCTTGCAGACCGATCACGTTCCAGTTGCCGTCGATGCGGACGCGGTCCCTGGGCACGAAGCAGACCCGGACCTCGGGCAGGCCGCTGGCCAGGGTACGCGGCTTGCCGTCCTCGATGACCAGCATGCCGGCGCCGAACCAGTCGGCGTGGTTGCAGCCGCTGCCAAAACTGTAATTGCCGCTGCCGCGAAGCCCGCCATCGACCTCCACCGACTTGCCGCCGGGTCCGAGCATGCCCGCGGTGATCGCGCGCCGTCCGCCGCCGAACATCGCGTCGGCGGCGTCGTCGCCGGCGAACGCGCCCGCCAAGGCGGTGCCGGTCATGTTCGCCATCAGGGTCCAGCCGATCGAGCCGTCGGCGCGCACCACCTCCTCGAGCACGTCCAGCCCGGCGAGCATGTCGGCCCCTAGCCCGCCCGCCTCCGCGGGCAGCAGCGTCCAGAACAGCTCGGCCTCGCGCAGCGCGGCCACGACGTCGTCCGGCAGCGTTCCGGCCGCCTCTGTCGCGCCGGCCCGGGATTCCAGGAAAGGTGCCAGCGCACGCGCCCGGCCGAGCAGCTCCGACCGCAGCCCGGCGGCCGAACCGCGCCGGTCCAGGCGAGGGGGGAGGGTGCTCACTTGGTTCATCGCTCGACGTTCCCCTGGATTGCCGGAAGCTTCGGCTTGCTGGCGAGGGTCGGACAGATCGAGTAATCCCGTCAAATACCGTGTAGGCCTCGCAGCGATGCCGGCCCGGTATCGGTCGGATCAGGGAGGACGGGCATGGAGCTGCGCCAACTCCGCTACTTTCGGGCGGTGGCCGAGGAGTCGAACTTCCACCGTGCGGCTGCGCGCCTGCGGGTGGCGCAACCGGCCCTCTCTCGGCAGATCCATGCGCTCGAAGAATCGCTCGGGGTCGTGCTGTTCGAGCGCCAGCCGCGGGGCGTGCGGCTCTCGCAGGCCGGCGAGACCCTGCTCGAAGACGCACGGCGCGTGCTCGACGAGATCGCCCGGGCGCAGGACAGGGTGCAGCGCGTGCACCGGGGCCAGGTCGGCCTGATCCGCATCGGCTTCAACGAGATCGCGGCGCGCAAGCCCTATCTGCCCAGCCTGTTCCAGGCGACCCGGGCGCGCTACCCCGACATCGAGATGAAGCTCACCCTGCTCACCTCACAGCCGCAACTCGAGGCCGTGCGCAACGGGCAGATCGACGCCGGCTTCCTGTTTCATCGCCCCGCCGACCGCGAGCTGCTTTCGCTCGCCGTGGACGAGGACGATTACGCGGTCGCGATGCCGAGCTCGCACAAGCTCGCGACGCGCAAGCGCATCTACCTGTCCGACATGCGCGACCAGCCCTTCATCATGATGTCGCAGCACAGCAACCGCGTGCTGTACGACCGGCTCATCGCGGCGTGCGTGGCGGGCGGGCTGGTGCCGCGGCAGGTCCATGAGGCCAACAACGAGTTCGCCATCGTCAACCTCGTCGCCGCCGGCGTCGGCCTGGCGTTCATCAACCGATCCTTCGCCCATGCGGTCAGCGACGTCGTGCTCCGGGTCATCGAGGACCTCTCGGTCCCGGTCCGGCTGGAACTGGTCTGGCGGCAGGACAACCGCTCGGCCGCGCTCGCCCGCTTCGTCGAGACGGTGGCAGCCAGCGACCAGGTCGCGCGCCACCGTCGCTGATGCCGAGCCGGCATCGGGCCGCGCCGGAGACGGTATTGGCCGCGATTCGAGGGCCTGCCTAGTCTTGCCGCCGCAAGCGACGGAGGGACGTAATGGGGAGCCGGCTGCAGGGACGGCGCGCGGTGGTGACGGGTGCGGCGATGGGGCTGGGCCGGGCCAGCGCGATCGCGCTGGCCGAGGAGGGGGCCGAGCTGATCCTGTTCGACCGGGAGGCGGAGGGCCTGGAGGAGACCGCGGCTGCGGTACGCAGTGCTGGCCGGCCGGCGCATACGCGCGTGCTGGACCTTACCGTCGAAGCGGAGATCGAGGCGGCCTTTGCTGAGGCGCGGGCGCGCTGTGGCCCGATCGACGTGCTGCTGAACAATGTCGGCGGCAGCGCGCGCGAGCGGGCGCGGGAATTCTGGGAGTCCAGCTCGGACGTGTGGCGGGACGTGATCGGGCTTTCGCTCATGCCGACGCTTTTTTGCTCGCGCCAGGTCGTGCCCGAGATGCGGGCGCGCAAGCAGGGCAAGATCGTCAACATCGCCTCCGACGCGCCGCTGGTCGGCGACAGCCGGCATTGCGACTACTCCGCCGCCAAGGCCGGCGTGATCGGCTTCACCCGAAGCCTCGCCCGCGAGCTGGCGCCGTTCGCCGTGAACGTCAACGCGATCTGCCCGGGCCCGATGCACACGCGGGCCGTGGACCTGCTGCCCCGCGAGATGATGGAGCGCGTGGCCGCCGCGATTCCGATGCAGCGCTACGGGCGGCCGGAGGAGGTGGCACGCGCCGTCGTCTTCCTGGCTTGCAGCGACAGCGATTACATCACCGGTCAATCCCTGCTCGTCGATGGCGGGCGCTGGATGGTATGATCTGTTGCGGCGGACGGTGGATGCGCCGACGCATCGCCGACGGCGAGCGCCGGATTTGTTGACAGGGTGGACCCCGCATCCCACAGTCGGCTTGGCGGACAAACGCGAAGGACGGTGCGTCGGAGCGGCACCGGAGGGGGGGGCGTAAATGGACGAGCCGCAGGCTCGCGTCTCGGGTCCATCTGCGAACGTCACCAGGCTGGCCGATCTGATTCGCGTCGCCGCGCGCCGGCAGAAGCAGGCGGTCGCGGTCGAGTTCGAGGGGGAGACGCGCAGCTACGAGGCGTTCTGCCGGCGCAGCTTGCAGCTTTGCGCGGGGTTGCAAGGCTTTTGCGCGCGAGGCGACCGGATCGCGATCTTCGCGCGCAATTGCATCGAATACCTGGAGCTGTACGCCGCCCTGCAGATCGGCGGTTTCGTCGCCGTGCCGGTCAACTATCGGCTGGCCGCGGAAGAGCTGCTCTACATCGTGCAGAACAGCGGGGCGCGGGCGCTGGTCGTCGAGGAAGAGTTCCTGCCCTTGCTCGAGCAGCTCGGCGAGAAGCTGGCGCTTGCCGAAGACGCGATCGTCATCATCGGCCGCGCCCCGCCGGGCCACCGCAATCTCGCCGCTCTGATCGCCGGCGCCGAACCGCAGGACGCCAAACCGGCTGGCCGGCCGCTCGACCCGGCGGCGATCTACTACACCTCCGGAACTACCGGTTTTCCAAAAGGCGCCGTCCTGAGCCAGCTTGCGCTGCTGATCCGCTTCTGCTCCTGGGGCTGGAAATTCGGCATCACCGACGAGGACACGGTGCTCGTCCCCGGGCCGGTGTTCCATCAATCCTTCTGCTCGATCGCGATCATCGCGCTCTGCATGGGCGGCAAAGTGGTGCTGCAGCGCGACTTCGAGCCGGACGCGGCCTTGCGGGCCATCGGATCGCAGCGGATCACCTGGTCGTTCCTGGTGCCAAAGATGCTGGCGGCGCTGGTGGAACGGTTGGCGGCCGGGTCGTCGTGGGACTTGTCGAGCGTGCGGACGCTGCTCAGCTCGGGCGCTACCTTGCCGCAGCCGCTGCTGGCCGCGCTACGGCACCACTTTCCGGGCGCCCGCCTATGTGACGCATACGGCTGGACCGAAAGCGGCTGGATCACGATCTCGTCGCAGGAGGAGCTGACCCGCAAGGAGCGCTCGGTCGGGCGCCCCACCTTCGGCTGCGAGCTGGCGATCCTGGATCCGGAAGGCAACGTGCTCGGACCCGGCGAAACGGGCCGGATCTGCGCCGCCAATCCGGTCCCGTTCCTCGGCTACCATGCCAACCCGGCCGCGACCGCCGCCATCCGCTTCGGCAAGTGGGAGGCAAGCGGCGACATCGGCTACCTCGACGACGACGGCTATCTCTTCATCCTGGACCGCGAGCGCGACGTCATCATCAGCGGCGGCGAGAACATCTATCCAGCCGAGATCGAGCGCGTGCTGGTCGAGCATCCAGACGTGGCCGAGGTCGCGGTGGTCGGCGTGCCGGACCAGACCTGGGGTGAAACGCCGCGCGCCTGCGTCGTCGTCCGCGACGGGCACGCGCCCTCCGACGAGGAGCTGATCGCGTACTGCGCCGAGCGCATCGCGCGCTACAAGCGCCCGCGCTCGATTGCCCGCTACGAGGCCCTGCCGCGCAACAGCATGGGCAAGGTGCTGCGGCGGGAGCTGCGGGCGCATTTCTGGACAGAAGGGGGAGCCATTCCATGAGGCGCTGGGCGCTCGCACTGAGGTTGTTGCTGCTCCTGCCGTTCGCGCTGCCAGGGGCGAGCGCATGGGCCGATACCGTCAAGCTCGGCCTGGTGGGCAGCACCACCGGCCCGCATTCCGGCTTCGACCTGCCGGCCAACGAGGGCGTCCGCATGGCCGTCGCCGAGCTGAACGGCAAGGGCGGCATCAAGGTCGGCGGCAAGAGCTACACCTTCCAGCTCGTCGAGGAGGACGCGCAATCCAAGCCCGACTTCGCCGCGAGCGCCGCCCAGCGCGTGCTGCAGGACGACGACGTCCACGTCGTCTTCGGGATCCTCACCAGCGGCCCCGGGATGGCCGCGGCGACCGCCTTCCAGCGCGCCAAGGTCCTCTACGTCGGCGGCTTCACGCTCATGGACACCCTGCTCGGCAAGCCCGGCGCCGAGCTGATGTTCCGCGCCCTCGACGCCGACGCGGTCGTCGCCAAGCCCTTCATCCAGGCCAGCCTGCAGGCGCTGCCGATCAAGAGCATCGCGATCGTGCTGCCCAACGAGGATGTCAGCCACGAGATCGCCAACCTCTACAAGCCCTTGCTGGAGAGCGCCGGCGTCAAAGTGGTCGCCACCGAGTTCTTCCAGCCGGACACGACGGACTATGCCCCGGTGCTTCGCAAGTTCCAGAACCAGGGCATCGACGGCATGCTGATCGGCACCACCGACCCGCAAGCCGAAGCGATCGTCCGCCAAAGCGTCGAGCTCGGGAACTTGCCGCGCGTCTTCCTCTACCGCGGCGGCTCCAGCGCGCCGGCGCTCAAATACGCGCACGACATCACCGGCTTCACCTGGCAGATTCTGACCCGGGACCTGCAAGCCTCGGACGATCCCAGCCTCGCCGACTGGAAGCGCCGCTACGAGGCGTTCACCCACAAGCAGGTCTCCAGCCAGACCTATTGGGCGCTGACCTTCTACGACGCGGTCTTCATGGTGGCGGACGCCATGCAAAAGGTCGGCAGCGTCACCGACGTGAAGGCGATCGCGGCGCAGTTAAAGGGCCCGCGCTACCAAGGCGTGCGCACCGTCGGCTTCGACCGCGACGGGCGGGCGCTGTCGGACTTCGACGTCGGCATCCTCAGGGACGGCAAGGTCTCCGTCGTGCGCGCGACCGTCCAGTAGGGCTGGCCCGCTTGCTGGTTGACGTCACGCAGACGGTGGTGGACGGGCTGATGGTCGGCGGCCTCTACACCACCGTCGCCCTCGGCATCACCCTCGTCTTCGGCATCACCGGCATCCTGAACTTCGCCCAAGGCCAGCTCGTGATGCTCGGCGCGTACGTCGCCTATTTCGCCGCGGCGAACGGCCTCGGCTTCTGGGCCGGACTGGGCCTGGCCATGCTCGCGATGGGCGCCCTCGGCTTGGCGCTCGAGCGCACCTTGTTCCGCCACACGCTCGGCGATCCCATGGCGGGGCTCACGGTCTCGCTCGGCCTGATCATGGTCATCGAGAACCTCTCGGCCGCCGCCTTTACCCCGGACAGCCGCACCCTCGACCCGCCGCTCCCTGGCAGCATCCATCTCGGCGCGTTGACCTTCCCCTCGCAGCGCCTGTTGGTCCTGGCCCTGGCCGTGCTGCTGGTCACCGCCTTCCGCCTCTTCCTGCAGCGTACGCGGTACGGCAAGGCGATCCGCGCCATGGGCCAGAACCGCATCGGCGCCGCCCTCGCCGGCATCCGCATTAGCGACGTGACCTCCGCCGTCTTTATCGCGGGCAGCGCGCTCGCCGGGGCCGCCGGCGTGCTCTACGCCAGCCTGTTCGCCATCTCGCCCTATATGGGCGCCACTCCTCTGATGAAGGGCTTCATCCTGACCGCGCTCGGCGGTCTCGGCAGCGTGCCGGGGGCGATCGCCGCGGGTTTCCTCCTCGGCCTCGCCGAGACCTTCGGCTCGCGCTACCTCTCGGCCTCGTTCCGCGACGGGTATGGCTTCATGGTCCTGATCGTGACGCTGCTGTTCTTTCCCAACGGGCTCTGGGGAAGACGGGGCAAGGTCCGGGTTTGACCGAAACCGCCCTGCCGGCGCGCATCCCAGCCACGGGGCGGCCGCAGTGGCTCGCCTTGATCGCCGGCCCGGTCGCACTCGCCGTCCTGCTCGCCGTTCCCATCGCCGAGCCGAGCCGCTACATCGTCTATCTCGGCACCCTGGTCGCGCTCAACGCGGCGCTGGCGACCTCGCTCAACATCGTCATCGGCTTCGCCGGCCAGTTCGCCCTCGCGCACGCCGCCTTCTACGGCCTTGGCGCGTACGGCTCCGCCTTGCTGATCACCCGCGCCGGCTTCGGATTCTGGGCCTCGCTCCCGATCGTCCTGCTGAGCATCGCCTGCCTGGCGCTCCTCGTCGGCTACCCCTCGCTGCGCCTGACCGGCGGGTTACACTTCGCGCTCATCACCTTCGCCTTCGGCGAGCTCGCGCGCCTGCTCGTGGCCAACTGGTATGACCTGACCGGCGGCCCCATGGGCATCCGGATCATGTATGCGCCGGAGCCGGTCGGGGGCCTCGACCTCGCCTCCGCCCAGGGCCTCTACGGGCTGGCGGTCGCCGTCCTGCTCATCTGCCTTGGCGCGGCGGCGCTCATCCGGCACAGCCGTTTCGGCCGCGCCCTGACCGCGATCCGCGAGGACGAGGTCCTGGCCGCCTTCCTCGGCATCGACGTGGTCTGGCACAAGGTCGGCGCCTTCACGGTCAGTGCCGTCCTGGCGGCCCTCGCCGGCACGATCTACGCGCCCTTCATGAGCTTCATCTCCCCCGACATGCTGAGCGGGACCGAGACGATCGCCCTCGTCGGCGTGCTGCTGGTCGGCGGGATCGGCACGCTCTCCGGCCCGATCATCGGCACGGTCATCTTCTACGCCGTTCCGGAATTCCTCCGCCTCGCCCGCGTCTTCCGCC
>Ga0213875_10001901_pt1 | contig 12926 bp, 11 predicted proteins | sample BarmaccomBMRX_R8_FD_160105 | JGI IMG/M metagenome (GOLD analysis project Ga0213875, IMG submission 160105) | Root-associated microbial communities from Barbacenia macrantha in rupestrian grasslands, the National Park of Serra do Cipo, Brazil - RX_R8 | ecosystem: Host-associated > Plants > Roots... | reverse complement strand
ATGGTGGGGGCGGGGTGAGCGGGACGGGGGCCGGAGCGGGGAGCGGAGTACGGGCGGGGGCTAGCCGGTCACGGGCGTGAAGAGTCGGACAGGGCGGCGGCGAGGTGCTGGTAGGCGCGGTAGCCGGCCTCGTAGGTGGGCTGGCGGGCCGGGTCGGGGTGGGCGCAGGGGACGACCTGGGACATCGCGGCGGCCGCGGACCGGAGGGTGGCGTGGGCGCCTGCTCCGGTGGCGGCGCAGATGGCGGCGCCGAGGGCGGCGGGCAGGGGCTGGGTGAGGCGGAGCAGGGGGCGGCCGATGACGTCGGCGTGGATCTGGCACCAGAGCTTGCTCTGGCTGCCGCCGCCGGTCAGGACCAGTTCGTCCAGCGGGGTGCCCGCTTCGGCCAGGGCGTCGGTGATCTGACGGCCGCCGTAGGCGACCGATTCGAGTGTCGCCCGGTACAGGTGCGCGCGGCCGTGGCCGAGGGCGAGGCCGGTGAACGCGCCGCGGCGGGCGGGATCGCGGTGCGGGGTGCGGCTGCCCTGCCAGGTGTCGAGGGCGGCCACCCCGTCGCTGCCGGGTGGGAGCGCGGCTGCCTCGGCGTCGAGGGCCGCCGCGTCCTGGCCGCCGCCGAGTTCGGTGACGAACCAGCGGACCAGCGAGGCCGCGCTGGTCTGGCCGCCCTGCATCAGCCAGGTACCGGGCCCCAGCGCGTCCCGGATCGGGCCCAGCAACCGCGGGTCGCTGACCGGGTCGGCGGTGAGCGCCATGTACGACGACGAGCTGCCAAGCGACATCGCCACCCGCCCGGGCCGGAACCCGTCGCAGGCCAGCGCGGCCGCGAAGCTGTCCATGAGGCCCTGGCAGACCGGCAGCCCGGACGGCAGACCGGTCGCGGCGGCCACGTCCGGGCGCAGCGTCCCGGCCGGGGCCCCCGGCGCCAGCACGGTGGCCGGCCAGCGGGCGGGCAGGTCGGCCAGGCCGAGCTGGCCCAGCAGGTCCTCGGGCCAGGCGCCGGCGTGCGGGTCGTAGCCCCATTCGGCGCTGGCGGTCGCGCTGGCCAGCGCCCAGTGCCCGGTCAGCCGGTACAGGATCCAGTCGTGCAGTTCGACCAGCCAGCGGGCCCGGCGGTACCGATCGGGCTGGTGCCGCCGCAGCCACAGCGCCTTGGGCAGCATCCACTCGGGCGACACGTGGCCGCCGGTGAACCACAGGCTGGGGTGGCCGGTGGCGGTAATCTCGGCCGCCTCGGCGGCGGCCCGGGTGTCCATCCACAGCAGGGCCGGGCCGGTCGGCTCACCGGCGGGGTCGACGGTGACGACGGTGACCGCGGTGCCGGACAAGCTGCAGGCCAGCGGGGTGACCCCGGCCGCCCCGGGCGCCTGCAGGCAGGCCCGCAGGGCCGTCGTGACCGCCCGCCAGACCGCGGCCGGGTCCTGCTCGGCCCAGCCCGGGGCCGGGAACGTGGTCCGGTAGCCCGCCTGGCCGTCGGCCAGCAGCCGCCCGTCCAGCCCGAACAGGCCGGCCCGGGCGCTCTCGGTGCCGACGTCGAGGCCGAGCACGGCCGGCCCGGCCCCGGCCGGTCCGCTCACCGGCCGCTGATCTCCCGCAGCGTGCTGACCAGGGTGTCGCACTCGGCGTCGCCGATCTGCCGGTGGGTCACGAACCGGACCGTCCACGGCGGCCGGGCCGAGGCCGACATGCCCCGCGCCTTGAGCTCGGCGACCAGTTCGGCGGCGCCGATCCCCCAGCCCGAGGTGTCGATCATCACGAAGTTGGTCTCGACCGCGTCCGGGTTGACGGTCAGCCCGGGCAGCGCCGCCAGCCGGGTGGCCAGCCGCCGGGCCTGCTCGTGATCCTCGCGCAGGCGGCCGATGCCGGTCCGCAGCGCGACCAGGCCGGCGGCGGCGATGACGCCGGCCTGGCGCATCCCGCCGCCCAGCATCTTGCGGGCCCGGCGGGCGCGCTGGACGAAGTCGGCCGAGCCGGCCAGCACCGCCCCGACCGGGGCGGACAGGCCCTTGCTGAGGGCGAAGCAGACCGAGTCGGCGTCGGCCGCCAGGTCGGCCGGGGGGACGTCGAGGGCGACGGCGGCGTTGAAGATCCGCGCCCCGTCCACGTGCAGGGCCAGCCCGCGGGTGTCGCAGAGCTCGCGCAGCTCCTTCATGACCGCGACCGGGGTGATCGTGCCGCCCGCCCGGTTGTGGGTGTTCTCCACGCACAGCAGCGCGGTCTGCGGGTAGTGCTGGTCGGGTCGGCGCAGCCGCCGCTCGACCTCCTCGGCCCGCAGCACCCCGCGGTCGCCCGGGACCCCGAGCGGTACGCAGCCGGCCACCCCGCTGATGCCGCCGGCCTCGTAGTACAGCAGGTGCGCCTCGGCCTCCAGCACCACCTCGTTGGACGGGCGGGTCCAGGACAGCACGGCGGCCAGGTTGGCCATCGTGCCGCTGGGCATCAGGACCGCGGCCTCCTTGCCCATCAGGCCCGCGGCGACCGCCTCGAGCTCGTTGACGGTCGGGTCAAGACCGTAGACGTCATCGCCCAGCGGCGCCGAGGCGATCGCATCGAGCATCTCCTGGGTCGGCAGCGTGGACGTGTCATAAAAGCTGATCACCGCGGTTGTCCCGCTCCTTCGTTGTCGTCGGCCTCGAACCGGGCCACGGCCCGGACCGGGCTGCCGTCGCCGCCGGTGATGGGCAGCGGCAGCACGGTCAGTTCGCACCGGCCGGGCAAGGCGGCCAGGCCGGTCAGGTTCTCCACGATCAGGCAGCCGGCGCCGAGCAGGGCCACGTGCACCCCGCCGTCCAGGTCGACCGACGGCAGATCGACCCCGAGCAGTTCGGTGCCCGCAGCCAGCAGGGCCTCGGCCGCGTCCGGGGCCAGGTAGGGCGCCTGGCCGAAGTACTCGGCCTGGGCCAGGCCACGGCCGCCCCAGCCGGTGTCGAGCAGCACCCGGCGGCCGGTCACCGGGCCGAGCCGGGCGGCGGTGATGACCTCGCCTGGCTCGATCCCGCTGAGGTGGATGACCTCGGCCGTCCCGATCAGCACCTCCAGGTCGGCCTGGTCCACGTCCGGGGCGCCCGCCACGAAGTGCGAGGGGGCGTCCAGGTGGGTGCCGAGGTGGGAGTCCAGCACCAGCCGCCGGGCCGTCCAGCCGTCCCGTTCGAGGGTGGCGTAGAGGGTGATCTCGGGCGGGAAGTGATCGGGATTGGACAGCATCCCCGGCTCGATCGGCAGGGTGAGGTCAGCGAGGCGTGACGCCATCGAGATGGCCTCCTAGGCGTTCCCGGCCGCGCCCGGGGCGGCCGCGTCGGGCGCGATGGACCCGGCGGGCGCGTCCGGATCGAAGACCTGGCTCCGCCGCCGGAACAGGTCCGGCTTGCGGCGCTTGAGGAACAACGTCCACGCTACGCCCAGCACCAGCCAGGCGATCACCGCGATCTGCACGCTGCGGCCGTAGGTCCAGCCCGCGTCCCACAGCGAGGCGAAGTACGACTTGTACAGGATGTAGAGCACGACCGCGATGCCGACGACCGGGACCACCCCGTTGAGCAGGATGTTGAACTTTTCCCGGCGGTAGCGCAGGAAGAAGATGATGTTGGCCGCGTTTACGCAGAAATAGGTCAGCAGGCCCAGGAACGAGGACATCGTGCCGGTCCAGCCGTACTGGTTGGCCAGGCCCAGCGTCTTGCCCAGGATCAGGGTGACGATGGTGGTGGCGATGATGCCGACCGTCATCGCGTTCCAGGGCAGGCCGTAGCGCCGGTTCAGGCGGCCGAGGACCGGCGGGATCGACCCCTCGCGGCCCATCGCGTAGAGGACCCGGCTGGTGCCGACCGTCTGCGCGATGTAGATGCCGGTGATCGAGGTCATCGCGGAAATGATGATGATGATGTCGCCGGAGCTCCAGTACTGCTTGGCGATCGGCACGATCGGGGTGAAGCCCTGGCTGAGCAGGTTGTTGATCTCCTTGACCGGGGCCGCCTCGCTGAACGCCCAGGACACCACGATCCAGTAGATGCCGACGCTGATCACGGCGGCGATCGTGGCCAGCGGGATGAACTTCTTCGGGGTGCGGGTCTCCTCGGCCAGCGTCGGGATCGCGTCGTAGCCGACGTTGGACTGGATGCCGAAGATCAGCGCGCCGAAGATCGCGGTGCCGCCGCCGACCGCGGTGGCCGGGTTGAACGGGGCGGCCGAGATGTGGCCGGCGTAGCCGCCCTTGGCGAACACGGTGAGGGCCAGCGCCAGCAGCACCGCCGACTCGAAGACCATGAAGATGATGGTGGCTTTGACGGTGATCGTGATGCCGGTGTAGTTCACCGCGATCACGACCAGGGTGGTGAGGATGACGCCGGCCGCCCAGGTGCCGTAGCCGGTGCTGACGCCGAAGAAGTTCAGGAACTCGTTCCAGAACAGCGCGAAGATCCCGGGCAGCACGATCATCGCCAGCAGGTAGAAGCCGGCCAGGATCCAGCCCACGAACAGCCCGGCGCTGGGCCGGGTGGCGTTCCAGATCCAGGTGTAGACGCTGCCGGCCGACGGCATCTCCCGGGCCACCATGGCGAACGACAGCGCGGTGGGCAGCGAGGCGATCAGCGCGATGAGGAAGATGAACGGCTCGACCGCGCCCGCCTTCTGCACCATCGGACCGAAGTTGAAGTAGATGCCGCCGGCCGGCGACATGATGATGGCGCCGATCGCGGCGGCCGCGATCCAGCCCATCGAGTTGGCGCGCAGCCGCGGCCCGCTGCCGGCGGCCACCGCAGGATCGGTGCCGGGTTGTCCTTCCACTGTGCTCATCGGTGCTCCCGGGGGGTTAACGGGGGTTAATGGGTCGGGACGGAGCCGTCGGCGGTGGCGGCGACGGGGAGTTCCCCGTTGATGGCAAGCTGGCCGCCGTCGCAGACCAGCACGCTTCCGGTGCAGTAGCTGGCCTCGGCGGAAGCCAGGAACGCGATGCAGGCGGCGATCTCCTCGGGCTGGCCGACCCGGCCGACCGGGATGCTGCCGAAGTGGTCGGCGCTCTGCTCGTCGAGGATGTGCGCGATCAGCGGGGTCCTGATCACGCCGGGGGCGACCGCGTTGACCCGGATGCCGTGCGGGGCCAGGTCGATGGCCATCGACTTGGTCAGCATGACCAGGCCGCCCTTGGTGGTGTTGTAGTGCGCCAGCCGCGGCTCGGCGACCAGCCCGTTGGTGGAGGCGGTGTTGACGATCGCGCCGTCGCCGTGGGCGGCCAGCTGGTCGGCCAGCGCCTGCGAGCACAGGAACGGGCCGGTCAGGTTGACGCCGATGAGCCGCTGCCAGTTCTCGTACTCGATGTCGGCGAACTCGCGCTCGTTCCACACCCCGGCGTTGTTGACCAGGATGCCGGCTCCGCCCAGGGCGGCGGTCCGCTCGGCCAGCGCCCGCACCTGGGCCGGGTCGGCGACGTCGCAGACGACCGGGGTGACCTCGCCCTGGGCGGCGAACTCGGCGGCGGTTTCCTCGAGTTCGCCGGGCCGGTCGGACACCGCGACGACCTGGGCCCCGCCGGCCAGGAAATTCGCCACCGTCGCCTTGCCGATGCCGGAGCTGGCCCCGGTCACCACCGCCGTCTTGCCTGCGAACCGTGTCACTGCGTGAATCCCATCGTGGTGTAGAGAGCGAAACTGGGCACCGCTTCCAGCCGGCCGTACTGGCAGATCACCGGGATGTCACTGCGGACCCGGAGCGCGTATTGCTCACGGACCGGCACCGCCGCCCGGCCGGCGTCGGCCGGGTCGTCGAACCAGGGCACCCGCAGGCCCCGGACCCGCTCGGCCGGCACCACCAGGCGGACGCCGAGCACCGGCGGCCGGTCGGTCCAGTACAGGTCGAGGTCGACGGTGGCCGGGCGGCGGCAGACGTTGAGGATCATCAGCGATTCGTGCGCCTCGGGGCCGTCCGCGGGCCCGGCCGGGGGGCGGTCGCCGTCGGGGAAGTACCAGGTCCGGGAGCCGGCCCCGTGCTCGGCGTCGTGGGCCGCGACCTCGGCCGGCGACAGCTGGCCGGCTCGGCCGGCCGGCGGCAGCTCGCGGTCAGCCACCGCAGATCACCTCGGCCGCCCGGTTGTCGGTGATCAGCACGTTGACCAGACCGCCCGCCAGCGCCCCGGCGATCGCAGTCGCCTTGGCCTTGCCGGTGGCGACGGCGATCCGGTGCGGCACCGCCAGCAACTGCTGCGGGCTGATCGCGATCATCCGGTCGCCGGCCGCGCCGTCGAGGATCGCGCCGGTCTTGTCGTAGACGTAGGACAGCACGTCACCGACCGCGCCCTGGGCGAGCAGGCCGGTCCGGCTGTCGTCGTCGATGAGCCCCCCGTACAGCAGCCGCGAGGTCTCCCCCTGGGCCAGCGAGCCGATGCCCAGCAGCGCGATCGTGAGCTTGCCGAACAGGCCGAACGTCTCCTTGATCTCCCCGTCCGCCAGCAGTGCCCGGCGGACCGAGCCGGCCGCCACCGCGGCCGGGGCGAACAGCAGGTGCGGCTCGCAGCGGAACCGGCGGGCCAGGTCGGCGGTCAGGATCATCGAGTTGAGCTCGGTCGCCACCCGGCTGCTACCCCCGATGAGCTGGACGACCTCGACCCGCTTGTCGATGCGGTCGGGCAGCTGGTCGACCACGCTCTGAACGGTGCTGCCGAGCGAGATGCCGAGCACGTCGCCGTCGGTCAGCACGTCGCACAGGTAGCGGCCGGCCGCGTCGGCCGCCCGCAGCCGGATCTCGCCGTCGGAGGAGTCCTCGCCGTCGACCACGATCGCCGCGCTGAGGCCGAATCGCTCTTCCAGCCGTCGTTCCAGGCTTGAGTGCCAGCGGTCGGGTTCCAGGATCTTGACGGTCACGTAGCCGTCGTCGAGCGCCGCCCGCAGCAGTCGGGCGACCTGGAACCGGCTCAGCCGCAGGCGGCTGGCGATCTCGGTCTGGCTGAGACCGGACCGGTAGAACAGCTGGCTGACCTTGAGGATCAGCCGCCGGTCGTGTTCGCTAGCGCTCATTTGAGTCCCAACGCTCGAATGAGCGTTATCTTGGGCGCGCGATGATCACGCTGTCAAGACTTTGGGGCCAGTTAACGCAGGCTTTACCAGCGGGGGCTGGGGACGGGGCGGGGCCGAAGGTGTTTTGGGACCGGCTAGCGGGTGACGAGCTGGCGGGCCACCTGGCGGTAGCGGGCGTAGGCCGCTTGGTAGGCAGCGGCGGTGGCGGGGTCCGGGGCGAGCGGGGTGGCTGCTCCCCCTGCGGCGGTGCGGACCTGGTGGGCGGCGGCCTCGAGGGAGGCGAACATCCTGGTCGCGGTGGCGGCGATGATGGCGGCGCCGAGGGCCGAGTCGTCGGCGGGCGGGGCCGAGTCGTGGGCAACCGGGGCGGGGACGCCGGCCGGCTTGGCGACGCCGGCGGGCTCGGGGACGCCGGCGGCCTCGGGGGCGCCGGCGGGCTCGGGGGCGCCGGCGGCGGCCGGGGTGTGGTGGGTGACGGGGACGGCGTGGACGTTGGCCTGGATCGTGCGCCAGAGCGGGCTGCGGGCGCCGCCGCCGGCGCTGATCAGGGCCGGCAGCGGGAGGCCGAGCTCGGCGAACACCGCGACCGAGTCGTGCTGGCCGAAGACGACGCCCTCCATGACCGATCGGACGAGGTCGGCGGCGGTGTGGCTGATCGACAGGCCCGCGAACGCGCCCCGCGCCAGCGGGTCGTAGTGGGGGCTGCGGGTCCCGGCCAGGTGGGGCAGGAATGTCAGGCCGTGGCTGCCGGGCGGGGCCTGGGCGGCCAGCGCGGTCAGGTCCTGGTAGCTGGTGCCCGCTCCCCCGGGCAGCAGGTCGCGGACCCAGCCCAGGGCGAGGCCGGCCGCCTGCTGGACGCCGGTCGCGATCCAGGTGCCGGGGGTGGCGTGGCAGCCGGTGTGGACCCGGCCGGCCGGGTCGATCAGGGGGCGGGCGAACACCGCGCTGACGTTGCCGGACGAGCCGAGCACGGTCAGCCCCGGGCCGCTGGGGACCAGGCCGCTAGCGACGGCGGCGGTGATCGAGTCGCCCGCCCCGGTCACCACCGGGACCCCGGGAGCCAGGCCGGTCGCGGCGGCGGCCGCGGCGGTGACCCGGCCGGCCACGTCGGACGATTCGGCCAGGTCGGGCAGCAGCCGGGCGGGGATGCCGAGCTGGGCGGCCAGTTCGGGGGCCCAGCACCGGCGGACCACGTCGAACAGCAGCGTGTTGGCGGCGTCGGACGGGTCGGTGGCCGGCGTGCCGGTCAGCCGCCAGCGCAGGTAGTCCTTGGGCAGCAGCACCCGCTCGGTGGCGGCCAACCGGTCGGGCTCGTGGGCCTGGATCCACAGCAGCTTGGCGGCGGTGTAGGCGGGGACGGCCGGTTTGCCGGTCACCGCGATCAGCTCGGCCGGGCCGGCCAGGTCGGTGATGCGCTGGGCTTCGGCGGTGCCGCGCGAGTCGGCCCAGATGTGACAGCGGCCCAGCACCCGGCCGCCCGCCCCGATCAGGACCGGGCCGTCCATCTGGCCGGACAGCCCGACGGCGGCCGGGGCGGGGCCGGTGACCGCGGTGATCGCGCGCAGGCAGCTGGCGGCCGAGGCCCACCAGTCGGCCGGGTCCTGCTCGACCCGGCCGGGCCCGGTCAGCTGGGACGGATGATCGGCGGCGGCCACCGCCCGGATCGTCCCGTCCGGGTCGAGGGCGACCGCCCGCGAGCCGGACGTGCCCACGTCCAGGCCGATCACCACGTCCACGGCGGGCTGGCGGGGCCGGACGGTCAGAACTCCTGGCCGTTGACGTCGGCCTGGCCGTGGGCGGCGAGCCAGCGCAGGGCTTCGTGGAGGGCGTTCAGGGAGGTGAAGCGGGGGGCGTAGCCGAGCACCTGGCGGGCGCGGGCGATGCTGGCGGCCAGGTTGCGGAAGGTGTGCTCGCGGGTGATCTCAGCTTGTTCGGCGCCGACGCGGCGCTCGAACTCGGGCCAGTCGACGAAGTCGAGGTTGGGCTCGCGGCCGAACCAGGCCGCGACCCCGGTGGCCAGGCCGCGCAGGGTCATCGCCTGCTCGGCGACCACGTGGAAGCTGGATCCGATGGCTTCAGGCCGGCCCAGGGCCAGCTCGAACGCCTGGGCGACGTCGTCGGCGTGGACGTGGTTGAGGGTGCCGAGGCCGTGGTCGGGCAGCGGCAGCTGCCCGCCGGTGGCCAGCGTGGTCCACACGGTCGGGTCCAGGTTGCCGGCCGGGGTGATCACCGGCCAGCCGGGGCCGCTGATGTGACCGGGGTGGAGGATGATGCTCGGCACGCCGCCGGCCACGGTCTCCCGGTGCAGCAGAGCCTCGATCTCCATTTTGCCGGTGCCGTACTCCCCGTAGGCGGTGCGCGGCTCGTCCTCGGTGACCGGCACCCGCAGCGCCACCCCGTGCACCCAGATCGTGCCGCAGTGCACCAGCAGCGGGCGGGTCGGCCGGAGCGCGTCGACCAGCTGGCGGGCCGAGTCGGCGGTGAAGCAGACCAGGTCGACGACCACGTCGGGCCGCAGGCCGGCGATCCGCTCCCCGAACGTGCCTTCGGCGTCCTCGGCCTCGCGGTCGACCGTGACGCTGGTGACCTTGGCCCATTCGGGGGCCGGGTGGTACGGCTCGCGCTTGCCGCGGCTCAGCGCGGTGACGTCGTGGCCGGCGCGGACCAGCCGCGGGATCAGATAGCTGCCGATGTGGCCGGTAGCTCCGATGACGACGACGCGGCTCATGCTGGGTCCTCCGGTTCTGATCCGTCATGGGGACAGTCCCCCGCAGCATCCTCGCACGGGCAACCGTTTTACCCCGGGCCCGGGAGCCGCATTTATCCATGCTGGACACCGGTCTGGGGCTAGACCAATCGCGCTGATTAAGAGAAGCTGATCACCGAAATCGGGAGGCACAGTGGCAGTGGGCAGCGCAACGGGCGGCCGGTCCAGAAACCTGATCCTGGCGGCGATGATCTTCGCGGTCGCGATGACGTTCATCGACCAGACGATCGTGTCGATCGCGGTGCCCAAGATCCAGGCTGAGCTGGGGCTGACCAGTACCGGCGTGCAGTGGGCGGTCAACGCCTACCTGCTGTCGCTGGCGGCGCTGTTCGCGTTCGGCGGGCGGCTGGCCGACACCCTCGGCCACACCAAGATGGTGACGCTGGGCGTGATCATTTTCGCGGCCGCCTCGGCCCTGTGCGGGCTGACCCCCAAGGGCAGCCTGGCCGAGGCCTGGATCGTCGCCTTCCGGGTGGTGCAGGGGGCGGGCGGCGCGATCATGTTCCCGGCCGCGCTGGCCATCGTGGTGCAGACGTTCCCGCTGAACGCCCGGGGCAAGGCGCTGGCCTTGTTCTTCGGCATCGCCGGCGGCCTGACCGCGATCGGCCCGATCCTGGGCGGGTTCCTGACCCAGTGGACCTGGCGGGCGATCTTCTGGGTCAACATCCCGGTCGCGCTGGTCGCGCTGGCCCTGATCTGGATCTCCAAGCCGGTCACCGAGCACCGGCCGGCCCGGATGGACTACCGCGGGCTGGTGCTGATCGCGGCGGGCGTGGCGCTGTCGGTGTTCGGCTTCCAGCAGTCGAACATCTGGGGCTGGCACAACCCCGGTACCTGGCTGTGCATCATCGGCGGGCTGGTGCTGCTGGTGGTGTTCTACTTCATCGAGATGCGGACTTCCTCGCCCCTCATTCAGGTCAGCATCTTCCGTAACCGGCCGTTCCTGGTCGAGAACCTGGTGCTGGGCATCTCGATGCTCGTCTTCATCCCGGTGTTCTTCTTCGGCAGCGAGTACGCCCAGATCTCGCTGGGCAAGACCGCCTCGCAGGCCGGCGTGATCCTGCTGTACTTCTTCATCGGCTTCGTGATCGCGGCCCAGATCGGCGGCCGGATGCTGGACAAGCGCGGGGCCAAGCTGCCGGTGTCGCTGGGCTGCGTGCTGGCCGCGGTCGGGTTCTACCTGTGGGCGGGCAAGGTCACCGGGCTCAGCTTCAGCACCCAGCAGTGGTACATCATCATCGCCGGGGGCGGGATGGGGTTCATGCTCGGGCCGTCTTCGACCGACGCGGTCAACCGGGCGTCGCGGCTGTCCTACGGCGAGGCCACCGGGATCACGCAGACCGTGCGTAACTACACGGCCAGCCTGGGGCTCGCCATCCTCGGGACGATTCTGGTGACTGAGATGCGGTCGCGGCTGACGAGTTCACTGGTGTCGCAGGGGTTGCCGCGCCCGCGGGCGCAGGCGCTGGCGGCGCGGCTGGCGCAGGGGAACTCGGGGTCTTCTGGTGGGTCGGGGTCTTCCGGCTCGGGGTCGACGTCGGCGATTCCGGCGTTCTACCGGCTGGACTTCGCGTACGCGACGCGGACCGTGTTCTACGTGATGGCGGGGATCATGGCGGTGGCGGCGATCGTGGCCATCCTGGGGCTGCGGCGCGGGGTGCAGGAAGAGGCGCCTGCGGCTGGTGAGGCTGGTGAGGCTGGTGGGGCTGGCGGAGTCGGTGGGGCTGGGGAGGCCGAAGGGCAGCCGGTGACGGACGAGACGGGACGAGCCGACCCGGTGGTCTGAACCGGGTCTGACGGGGTGGCCGGGGCATCTGACGAGGTGGCCGGGGCATCTGACGGGGTGGCCAGGGCAGAGGGCGGTGTGGCCAGGGCAGAGGGCGGTAGCCTGGCGCGCGTGTCAATGGCTACGCCACCGCCCGGGTGGCCGTCGGCGGTCGTGCTCGCGTCGTCCTCGCCGCGGCGGCTGGACCTGTTGCGCTCGATCGGGGTCGACCCCGAGGTGCGGCCGGCCGACATCGACGAGACTCCATTTGCTGGGGAGGAGCCCGACGCCTACGTGGCCCGGCTCGCCCAGGGCAAGGCGGCCGCGGTGGCCGGGCCCGGCGAGGTGGTGGTGGCGGCCGACACCACCGTGGTGATCGACGGGCGGATCATCGGCAAGCCCGTCGATCGGGCTTCGGCCCTGGCCTCGCTGCGGGCCTTGTCGGGGCGGACGCACACGGTGTTCACGGGGGTGGCGGTGCTCAGGGCGGGTGGGTTCGCAGGGGCGACGGTGACGTCGGAGGTCACGTTCGTCAAGGCCAGCGAGGAGTGGCTGGACTGGTACACGGGCACGCGCGAGCCTTACGACAAGGCGGGGGGGTATGGGCTGCAGGGGGCGGGAGCGATGCTGGTGGCTTCCGTGAACGGGAGCGTGAGTAACGTGCTGGGGCTCCCATTGGCGGAGTTGAATGAGCTGATGCAGTCTCGGTGAGGCTGGGGGCTGGGGCGCTCCACTCCCCTGCCCCTGCCCCATCAGCCTCACGAACCCCACGAGTCCCACCAAGCGCGGGTACGTTTATCCGCAATGCCACATTGTGGACACTCTTATATTCGCGATGTCACATTGCGGGCAAGGCGGGTGGGGGCTGGGGCGCGGGGCGGGCGGAATGTCAGATGCCGGGGGCATCGTGGGGCTATGCCCAGAACTCGCGCCATCGACGACCGGAGCCTCGAACAGTTGCTCCGGGCGCAGCACGACGTCATCGCACGCGGGCAGGCGCTGGCGTGCGGGATGACCAACTCGATGATCAAGTACCGCATCCGGGCGGGTGGGCCCTGGCGGAAGCTGCTACCCGGGGTCTACGTGACGGTGACGGGCGGGGTGTCCGTCAAGCAGCGGGAGATGGCCGCCCTGCTGTACGCCGGCCCGCGTAGCGTCCTCACCGGGCTGGCTGCGGCCCGCCGTCACGGCATCAGCGCACTGACCAGCAACATCGTGGACGTGCTGGTGCCATCGACAGCCGGTCCTCGCAGCACCGGCTTCGTCAGGGTGTTGCGCACGTGGCGGATGCCGGCGGGGGTTTGTGTGGAGGGGGAGGTTCGGTGGGTGGTGGCGGCGCGGGCGGTGGGGGACGCGGCACGGGGGTTGCGGAGTGGCGGGGGGGTGCGGGCGCTGG
>Ga0213875_10001900_pt1 | contig 12928 bp, 13 predicted proteins | sample BarmaccomBMRX_R8_FD_160105 | JGI IMG/M metagenome (GOLD analysis project Ga0213875, IMG submission 160105) | Root-associated microbial communities from Barbacenia macrantha in rupestrian grasslands, the National Park of Serra do Cipo, Brazil - RX_R8 | ecosystem: Host-associated > Plants > Roots... | reverse complement strand
ACCACTGGGTCCGAAGACAGCCGGGAACAGCTCGGGCACGATCCGACCAAGCACCAGGTTGCAGTCGGTGATCGTCAGCGGACCGCCGTTCCGGTAACAGGCCGGACCCGGCTGTGCGCCCGCGGACTCCGGACCCACGCGGAATCGCATGCCGTCGAAACGGCAAACCGATCCGCCGCCCGCCGCGACGGTGTTGATCTCCATCATCGGCGCGCGGATTCGGACCCCGCCGACGACGCTCTCCTCGGCAAGCTCGAAGGTCCCGGCATAGTGCGACACGTCCGTCGAAGTTCCGCCCATGTCGAAGCCGATCAGCCGCTCACCCCCATGCGGCCCGCTTGCAGCGACCATGCCGACGACGCCGCCCGCCGGACCGGACAGGATTGCATCCTTGCCGCGAAAGACGCGCGCGTCGGTGAGGCCGCCGTTCGACTGCATGAACTGGAGCTTCGCGCGGGCGGGTAGCCCCGCGGCGAAGCGGTCGACGTAGCGCCGCAGCACGGGCGACAAATAGGCATCCGCGACGGTCGTATCGCCTCGGGCAACGAACTTGATCACGGGTGCGACATCGTGGCTTGCGGAGACCTGGGTGAAGCCGAGAGACCTCGCGAGCTCCGCCACGCGCCGCTCGTGGCCCGGAAAGGCCCAGCCATGCATCAACAGGACGGCGACGCTGTCGAATCCCTGTTCCCGAAGCGCAAGCAACGCGGCGCGCGCGCCTGCCTCGTCCAGTGGCACGACAATCTCGCCCGACGCGCCGACCCGCTCGTCCAGCTCGGCAACGGCGTCGTACAGCATCGATGGCAGGACGATGTGCCGGGCGAAGATGTCCGGCCGCGCCTGATAGCCGATGCGAAGAGCGTCGCCGAAGCCGCGGGTCGTGACGAGCGCAGTGCGGTCGCCCGTGCGCTCGAGCAGCGCGTTGGTCGCGACCGTGGTCCCCATCCGCACCGATGCAACCGACCCGCCGTCCTGCGCGACGATGCGACGAATGCCCTCGAGCGCGGCGTCCGCATATTGGCGGGGGTTATCCGACAGCAGCTTCATGACGCGCTGCAGCCCGTCGGAGCTCTGGCCGACGATATCGGTGAAGGTGCCACCGCGATCGATGGCGAACGACCAGGCACGGCTCATGGGCCGACATCCAAAGACAGCTTCCCCGCGCAACTCAAGAGCGTTCCGCGCACCCCGGGCTGTCGACTGGCGCGCCCGGCAGGATTCGAACCTGCGACCACAAGCTTAGAAGGCTCGTGCTCTATCCAACTGAGCTACGGGCGCGCACGCCACAGACCTAACCGCAATTGACGCGAAGCGGAACCGCGCTACGCCTACGGCTCATGGAGCGGGGCGAACGGCGAGCAGTCGAGGCGCGCGACCTGACGGGCGCGCACTTTCGCGCGTTCGATATCGTGATGGTAGCCTTCGTCGTCGTGCTCCTGCTGTCGAACGTGATCGGCGCGGAGAAACGATCGGTCGTTCCGTTGCCCGGCATCGGGCCATGGCCATTCGGCGCGGGCATCCTGTTCTTCCCGATCTCCTATGTCATCGACGACGTCCTGACCGAGGTCTACGGATATGCGCGCGCGCGCCGGGCGATCTGGGCGGGCTTCGCCGCGCTGGCCTTCATGGCCGTGATGGAATGGACGGTCGTTCGTCTCCCCGTCGCGCCGGGCTGGACTGGACAGCCGGCCTACGAGCGCGTGTTCGGAAGCGGCTGGCGCATCATCCTCGCGTCGATGGCCGCCTTCTGGGCCGGCGACTTCCTCAATTCGGTCGTGCTCGCGAAGATGAAGATCTGGACCAGGGGCCGTTATCTGTGGACCCGGACGATCGGCAGCACGATCGTCGGCGAGGGCGCGGACAGCCTGATCTTCTATCCGCTCGCCTTTTACGGCCTCGCCGACTGGCCCGCCGACGCCATGCTCCAGGTGATGCTCAGCCAGTTTGTCCTGAAGGTCGGGTGGGAAGTGGTGCTGACTCCCGTCACCTACGCCGTAGTCGGATGGCTGAAACGACACGAGGGCGTGGAAGTATTTGACGTGGGAACGAATTTCACGCCATTCTCCGCCCGCGTTTAACGCTCGTTTGATGCGAAGGGGGATTCGCGGATGATCATCGTTCGGCTTGCGCTCGGCGCAGCGTTGCTTGCATCGGCCGCCGCGGCCCAGGCTGCCACCGTCGTCATCATGGTCGACCCGATGACCCTCGATCATTACACCCGGGTGATCGACACGCCCGGCCGCGACCGCGTGCTGATGTGCATGGCGCCGCCCTCGACCAGTGGCTGCACCGAAGTCCCGATCAAGCCGAAGCGCTAGACGCCCACCGTCTCCAGCAGGCCTTCGAACAGGCGGCGTCCGTCGGTGCCGCCGTGGGCGGGCTCGACCACCCGCTCGGGGTGCGGCATCAGGCCGAGCACGTTGCCGGCGTCGTTGAGGATTCCGGCAATGTCGTTCGACGAGCCGTTGCACGCATCGAGATAGCGGAAGGCGACGCGGCCTTCGCCCTCGAGTCGCTCCAAAGTCCCTGCGTCCGCCTGATAATTGCCGTCATGGTGCGCGACCGGGAAGGTGACCCTTTCGCCCGCTTCATATTGCGAAGTGAACAGGCTCTGGCTGTTCTCGACCCGGAGCGGCACCTGCCGGCAAATGAAGCGAAGGCCCGCGTTGCGCATCAGCGCCCCCGGCAGGAGCCCGGCCTCCGTCAGCACCTGGAATCCGTTGCAGATGCCGATCGCCGGCACGCCCCGCGCGGCGGCGTCGCGAACCGCGCCCATCACCGGCGACCGTGCCGCCATCGCCCCGGACCGCAGGTAATCGCCATAGGAGAAGCCGCCTGGCACCCCGATGAAGTCGATGCCTTCCGGAAGCTCGGTCTCGCGATGCCAGACCATCGCCGGCTTGCGGCCCGTCACCTGCTCCAGCGCAACCGCGAGATCGCGGTCGCAATTGGATCCCGGGAAGACGATGACTGCAGTCTTCACTGCTGCGCGCCCTCCAGCCGCTCGATGCGGAAGTTCTCGATGACCGTATTGGCGAGGAGCTTTCGGCACATGTCCTCGATCGCTTTGTCCTCGGTCCCGTCCGCAAGCTCGAGCTCGATCAGCTTGCCGGCGCGCACGTCGTTGACGCCGCCGAACCCGAGACCCTCCAGCGCGTGATGAATCGCCTTGCCCTGCGGGTCGAGCACCCCGGGCTTGAGGGTGATGAATATGCGGGCCTTCATGCCGTCGCCTAGCACTGGTGAGCGTGTCCGGCCGCTATGGCGACGGCGGACGGACGCGGCAAGCTTTACCGTCTTTTTACCTCGCGGGCGCATTCCGGCCCGCAGTCGGGGAAGCTCGTTCTGGAGAAGGCCTTATGGTCGGTGGCATCGCAATCGCCATTTTCATCGCGCTGTTCGGCTTCGGAGCCAAATATTTCGGCTGGGATGATCCCGACGGGAAGGTGCAGCTCGCCCTTGCGACGAGCTTCATCCTCGGCATCCTGAGCGGCTACAAGGCCCGGAGCTGACCGCCGCCCGGCCGTCGCGCCGGCGCACTTGCAAGGTCTTCGTCCGGGTCCTAGCCCGCGCTCTCCCAAGGAGCGCGTGAATGCCAGGCCCGATCTCGACCCGAAGGCACGGCGACGTGCTCATCGTCCTCAGCAACAACCCGCCGGTCAACGCGCTCTCGACCGCGGTTCGTCAGGGTCTGGTCGACGCGATCGCCGAAGCGGAGGCCGATGGCGACGTGCGCGCCGTGGTCATCGCCTGCGAGGGGCAGACGTTCTTCGCCGGTGCCGACATCAGCGAGTTTGGAAAGCCGCCGCAACAGCCTTGGCTGCCGACAGTGGTCGAGGCGATCGAAAACTGCAGCAAGCCAGTCGTCGCCGCAATCCACGGCACTGCATTGGGCGGCGGGCTCGAGATCGCGCTCGGCTGCCATTATCGCGTCGCCGATGCCTCGGCGAAGCTCGGTACGCCGGAAGTCAAGCTCGGCCTGCTCCCGGGGGCCGGCGGCACCCAACGGCTGCCGCGCGTCGCCGGGGTGCGCAAAGCGCTGGAAATGGTCACCTCCGGCACGCCGATCGGCGCTCGTGACGGCTTCGCCTGCGGCCTCGTCGACCGGCTGGTGGAAGGGGACCTCATTCCACATGCCGTCGCTTATGCGGAAGAGGTCCGCGACGTACGCCCGCTGCCCAAATCCTCGGAGCGGCAGGGCAAGATCGAAGAATGCGATCCGGCCCTGTTCGACGACTTCCGCAAGGCGAATGCGAAGCGGTTCCGCGGCTTCGACGCGCCCGAAGCGAACATCAAGGCGGTGCAGATCGCGTGCTCGACACCCTATTCCGAAGGAGTCGTCGAAGAGCGCAAATTGTTCATGGAGCTGATGACCGGCGCCCAGTCCGCGGCGCAGCGCCACCTCTTCTTCGCCGAACGCAAGGCCGGCAGGATCGATCGCCTGCCCGAGAACACGGCGCCTCGCGCGATCGCCAGGGTCGGCGTGATCGGTGCCGGCACCATGGGCGGCGGCATCGCCATGAATTTCCTGTCCGCCGGCATTCCCGTCACCATCGTCGAGATGGGGCAGGAGTCGCTCGACCGCGGCACCGGCATCATGCGCCGGAACTACGAAGCGAGCGCGGCCAAGGGGAAGCTCACGGCCGACCAGGTCGAAACGGCGATGGACTACCTGCAGCCGACGCTCGACTTTGCTGCGCTCGCGGACTGCGACCTCGTCATCGAGGCCGTCTATGAGAATATGGACGTGAAGAAGGAGGTGTTCGAGCGGGTCGACAAGATCGCGAAGCCGGGTGCGATTCTCGCGTCCAACACAAGCTACCTCGATCTGAACGAGATCGCGGCCGTTACCTCGCGGCCGGCCGACGTTGTCGGGCTGCACTTCTTCTCGCCGGCCAACATCATGAAGCTGATCGAGGTGGTGCGCGGCGACGCCACAGCGCCCGACGTGCTCCTCACCGCGATGACTCTGGGAAAGCGCATCCGCAAGGTACCGGTGGTCGCCGGGGTCTGCCACGGCTTCATCGGCAACCGCATGCTCCGCCAGCGCCAGAACGAGGCGACCAGGCTGCTGCTGGAAGGTGCCAGCCCAGAGCAGATCGACCGCGTCCACGTCGACTTCGGCATGCCCATGGGCCCGTTCCAGATGCAGGACCTCGCCGGCGTCGACATTGGCTGGCACCGCGACCCCAGCCGGGTCGAGACGATCCGCGACCAGCTGTGCGCAATGGAGCGCCGGGGCCAGAAGACGGGCGCCGGCTTCTACGATTATGACGACAAGCGCCGACCGACCCCGTCGCCGCTGGTGCAGCAGGTGATCGAGGATTTCTCTGCCAGGAACGGCGTCCAGCGCCGCGAGATCACAGACCAGGAGATCGTCGAGCGCACGCTCTACACGATGGTCAACGAAGGCGCGAAGATCCTCGAGGAAGGCATCGCCCAGCGCGCGTCGGACATCGATGTCGTCTGGGTCTACGGCTACGGCTGGCCGGTCTATCGCGGCGGCCCGATGTTCTGGGCGGACAGTGAGGGGCTTGCGAAGATTGTCGACGGCCTCAGGCGCCAGGAAGAGCGATTGAAGCCGGAGTTCAGCTTCTCCAACCTCCTGCTCGACATGGCAGCGAAGGGGGACAGCTTCACACGCTAGGCGGCTGGCATGGGCTTTTGGGCAGGATGGAACCCATCGTGCCCCGTGTCTCGTTCTTGGCACGACGCAAGGGGAGACCAGGCATGGCAGACCGAACCATCGAGGCCCGGGATCAGCATCCGCTTCGGCGCTACTCGAACGTGGCCGTCACCTTCCACTGGCTGACCGTCGCGCTGGTATTGTTCCAGTTGTGGCTTGGATTCAGCTTCGCCGACCTGGCGCAGGGCCCTCGGCGCACGGATCTCTTCACCTGGCACCGTACGATCGGCGCGGTTATCCTTCTGGTCGCGATTGCGCGCCTCACCTATCGCCTGATGAACCCGCCGCCGCCCTATCCGCCCGAGTTGCCGGCGTGGGAGCGTGCCGCAGGAACCTGGAATCACCGCCTTTTCTACCTCCTGCTGATCGCCATTCCGATCGGCGGGCTGCTCGCGGTGTCAGGCCATACCGAAGGGCCGACGATCACCTTGCTCGGCGGCGTCCAGATTCCGAAGGTGCCGGGAATATCGAAGGATTTCGGTGAGCTCGCAGCGAACATTCACGTCCTCGCGGTCTGGCTGCTGATCCTCCTCATGGCGCTTCATGTCGCGGCTGCTCTGAAGCACCAGTTCATCGACCGGAACCGCGCCGCCGGGCGGATGCCGCCGTTTCGCGACCCGGTCGACGAGCCGGTCGTCATCGGCCAGGGATCGGCGGCTCGTTCAGAAGACTGAGCATCGCCACCGCCACCGCCGCGATTCCGGCGCTGGTCAGGAACGCCGCGCCGCTGCCGCTCCGGTCCCACAGCCAGCCGGCGCCCAGGCTTGCCAGCAGTGAGCCGATCCCGGTCACGAACCAGAAGGCGCCGAAGCTCGTCGCGCGCAAATGCTCGGGCGCGCTGTCGGCGATCATTCGCGAGAAGATGCCTTGGGTCATCGCCATGTGTGCGCCCCAAAGCACAACCCCGATGAACAGGCCGAGCGGAGTCGCCGACTTCGCGAGCACGACGTTGCCGGCGATCAGGACGACGATTCCCGCCATCAGGATCGAGCGCGGCTTCATCCGGTCGCTGAGCGCTCCCGCCGGGTAGGCGAGCGCGACATACGCGAGGTTGAACACTGCGAGCGTCACCGGCGACCAGCTTTCCGAAAGGCCGGCTTCCATGCCCTTGAGGATCAGGAAGCTCTCGGAAAAGCGCGCGAGCGTGAACAGGAACCCGACCGCGAGAAGCCGCCTGGTCTCCTTGTCCAGATCGCGGAAGCCGCGGAAAAAGGGAGAGGCCTTGGATGGCGCGAGATGCTGTTCCGGCTCGCGGAGCGCAAGCCAGGCGAGCAGCACCGACGCTGCTGCGGGGATGATCGCGATCCAGTAGATCAGGCGGATATTGCCGCCGAGAAGCATCATCATGCCAATGGCCAGCAGTGGTGCGATGAGCGCTCCCACCGTGTCGAGGGCCTGGCGCAGGCCGAACGCCCGCCCGCGGATTTCCGGCGGCGTCTCATCGGCGATCATCGCGTCGCGCGGCGCACCACGGATGCCCTTGCCGACGCGGTCGGTGAAACGCGCGACCATCACCGCCACGCCGCTCCCGGCCAGCGGGAACAGAGGTTTCGACAGCGCCGCGAGACCATAGCCGGCAAGCACCCACGGCTTCCGCTTGCGGCTGCGGTCGGACAGCCGGCCGGAGAACAGCTTGCCGAAGCTCGCCGTCGCCTCGGCGACCCCGTCGATTGCGCCGAGGACGCTTACCGGCAGGCCCAGCGCGAGTGTCACGAAGGCCGGCAGAAGCGCGTGATAGATTTCGCTCGACAGGTCCATCAGCAGGCTGACGAAGCCGAGCACCCAGACGGTCCGGGGCAGGGGAGGGCGAGTGCTCACTCGCAGCCTTTGGTCCGGGCGACAGGACGACGCAAGTCTGCGCCCGACAACTTTGCGTCGCGCCGAATATTTGCTATGATGCAAGTTATGTTTGGGGGCTCAACTCCGCAGGCGCTTGCGAACCGGTTCGTCGCCATCGCGCAGAACTGGGTTGCTGACGGACCGGCCGAGCGTGCCGAGCGCGGGCGTCGCAAATTGCTGTCCGCGATCGGGTCGGCAGAACCTGCGACACTCAATGCCGTTGCGGACCGTGTCGGCCGAGGCGCGCCCGCGGTCAGCCGTGCGGTCGAGGGCCTGGTGCGCTCAGGCCTCGTCGAACGAACCCACGATCCCGAGAACCGGCGCCGACTGGCGCTCCGGCTGACGACCGCCGGTCGCGAACAGCTCCAGGAGCGGGCGAACAGCGGCTCCGGTTTTGCCGGCAAGCTCGAGCGTCTCGCTCATAGCGAACTTCGAGCGATCGAGCGGGCGATCGAAATCCTCGAACGCAGCACCTGACGCCCACGCTTCCAAAATAGGGTTTCGATTGCCACGCTGACCTGATGGACATCGTCGCGAAGGTCACAACTGCCGCTGCAGATAGCGAGAGCGAGACCGGCGGACGGAATACGATCGGACGCGACCTTTGTGACCTTCGTCGCGATTCGGCAGGGACCGGACGCTGCGTTGCAACAACGGCCGCGAGCGACTACATGGCCCGCTCACTTTTCCGGAAAAATTGCAATGAACCTGCGTAACGTCGCGATCATCGCGCACGTCGACCACGGCAAGACGACCCTTGTCGACCAGCTCTTCCGCCAGTCGGGCACCTTCCGCGACAACCAGCGCGTCGAGGAGCGGGCGATGGACTCGAACGACCTCGAAAAGGAGCGCGGGATCACCATCCTCGCGAAGTGCACGTCGGTCGAGTGGCACGGCACGCATATCAACATCGTCGACACGCCCGGCCACGCCGACTTCGGCGCCGAGGTCGAGCGCATCCTGTCCATGGTCGACGGCGTCATCCTGCTGGTCGATGCCGCGGAAGGCCCGATGCCGCAGACCAAGTTCGTGACCGGCAAGGCGCTGTCGCTCGGCCTTCGCCCGATCGTCGTCGTCAACAAGATTGACCGTCCGGACGCCCGGCCCGCGGAAGTGCTCGACGAGGTGTTCGAGCTGTTCCTCAATCTCGACGCCAATGACGAGCAGCTCGACTTTCCGACACTCTACGCAAGCGGCCGCGCCGGCTATGCCGGGACCCGCGACGATGTCCGCGAGGGCGACCTGACGCCGCTGTTCCAGGCGATCGTCGACCATGTGCCCGCGCCGAAGCTCGACCCGGAAGGCGAGTTCAAGATGCTCGCGACGCTGCTCGACCGCGACAACTTCCTCGGCCGAATCCTGACCGGGCGCATCGAGAGCGGCACGCTCAATATCAACGACCCGATCCGGGCGATGGACGTCAACGGCAACGTGGTCGAGGACGGACGCGTGACCAAGCTGTTCGCGTTTCAGGGCCTGGAGCGCGTTCCGGTCGAGACCGCCAAGGCGGGCGACATCGTCGCCATCGCGGGGCTCGTGAAAGCGACTGTCTCCAACACCATCGGAACGCCCGCGATCACCGAGCCGCTGCACGCGCGCGAGATCGATCCGCCGACGCTGAGCATGACCTTCGCGGTCAACGACAGCCCATTCGCCGGCAAGGATGGCGACAAGGTCCAGAGCCGCGTCATCCGCGACCGCCTGCTCCGCGAAGCCGAGGGCAATGTCGCCATCCGCGTCACCGAGACTGCCGGCGGCGAGGCCTATGAAGTCGCCGGCCGCGGCGAGCTCCAGCTCGGCGTCCTCATCGAGACGCTTCGCCGCGAAGGCTTCGAGCTCGGCATCAGCCGGCCGCGCGTGCTGTTCCGCGATGGCCCCAACGGCCGCGAAGAGCCGTACGAGACCGTCGTCGTCGACGTCGACGACGAGTTCTCCGGCACCGTCATCGACAAGATGGCGCTCAGGAAGGCGGAGATGACCGACATGCGGCCGTCGGGCGGCGGCAAGACGCGCCTGACCTTTTCGGCGCCGTCGCGCGGCCTGATCGGCTACCACGGCGAGTTCCTGTCCGACACGCGCGGCACCGGCATCATGAACCGGCTGTTCGAGAAGTACGGGCCGCACAAGGGTCCGATCTCCGGCCGCCAGAACGGCGTGCTCATCTCGATGGAACAGGGCCCGGCCGTTCCCTACGCGCTCAACGCGCTGGAAGATCGCGGCATCCTGTTCGTCTCGCCCGGCGAGATGCTCTACGAAGGCATGGTCATCGGCGAGAATGCAAAGCCGCAGGACCTCGAGGTCAATCCGCTGAAGTCGAAGCAGCTGACCAACTTCCGCGCGTCCGGCAAGGACGAGGGCATCCGCCTGACTCCGCCCAAGCGCATGAGCCTGGAGCAGGCGATCGCCTATATCCAGGACGACGAGCTGGTCGAAGTGACGCCCAAGGCGATCCGCATCCGCAAGCGCTTCCTCGACCCGCACGAGCGCAAGCGCGAGTCCCGCAAGGCCGAGGCGGCCTGACGCTCCGCCGCTTGGCAAAGCTCCCTTGGCCCGGCTAGTCAGTCGCAAGCGGGGAGAGGCTTATGCTCAGCAGGATGTTCGTGATTCTCATGGGTGTCGGCGTTGCTGCGTCGCCGGCACTTGCGCAGTCGACCGGCGATGTAACCTTGTTCAGCAAGGGGAACTTCCGCGGCGGCGGCATGGTCCTGTCGGGTCCGCGCGAGAAAATGGATCCGGTCCACGTGGAAAGCCTCCAGTTGCCCCCGGGCAGCGCCTGGGAATTGTGCAGCGGGCGCACCTTCACCGGCTGCAAGCAATTCTCGCAGTCGCGCAAGTCGATGGTGATGACGATCCGCTCGGCCCGCCCGGTCGAGGGCGCCATCCCGGAGAGCGCCAGCGCTTCGGTCGGGGCAGCCGGCGAGGGCGGCCTCAGGGGCTCGGGCGCATCGCTCCGCGGCCTTGCCAGCGAATTCTTCGTCATGCCGGACGAGGGCGGCAACCGGGTCGAGGTGAGTGGCACCGCGGGGGCCTTGTCGCAGCGCGCGACCGATTTCTGCCGCGCACATGGTTGGCGGCAATCCCCCTACCAGCGGGTGCAGTCGGTTGGCGGTCGCAGCTACCTCGCGGATGTGCTCTGCACGAATGCTGACCGCTAGTTGCGGCCGACGTCCGTCCGGGCCTGCGGTGAAAGATTGCTCCGGAATGGACTTTTCAGCGGCCTGTTAATGAATCGGGTTCATCCAGGTTGCATGACCTGGACGAGCGATATGGCACTGACTGCAATGGAAGCCGACGCAGCGGATGCGCGAGCCGTTGCGAGGTCGAGCCTGTACCTCGGCGCGGCGCTCTACTGCGATGGTCGGTCAACGCCGGCGCGGATCAGGAACCTCTCATCGGGCGGCGCGCTGGTGGAAGGCGCAGTCGTCCCGGAAGCGGGCTCGCTGGTTCAGCTGGTTCGCGGCACCTTGATCGTCCACGGGCTGGTGATCTGGTCGGCGGAGGGCCGATGCGGATTGAAATTCTCAGGCTGTGTCGATGTCCAGAAGTGGCGATCGTCTCCGACCAACGCCGAACAGCAACGGGTCGACGATGTCGTCAGGCTGGTGAAAGCCGGTGCCGTGCCCTTGCCGGTCGCGGAGCATGCCGAGTCTGCGCGAACCGACGCGGCTTCAACGAGAGGACAGGAGATGGCTGCCGACCTGTTGCGCGTCCGCGCGTTGCTCGATCGGCTCGCCGATGTCCTTGCCGAAGACGCTGAGGTTGTCACTCGACACGGCACTGCGCTCCAGAACCTGGACATCTCCATGCAGTTGATCGTCGCGCTGCAGTCCATCTGCCCCGGCGAACACTCGGACGGTGGCCACGACCCCAAGCTCGCGGGGCTGCGGAGAAGTGCCGACCAGGCGCTGAATCGCGTCTGATCGAGCACCTTTGCCGACCACCTGAGGCGGGCATCAGCCGCTCGCCATCTCCAGCACCATTGCCCATTCGTCCTCGCGCACGGGCGCGACCGAGAGCCGCGACTGGCGAATCAGCTCCATCTGCGCGAGCGCGGGCTCGGCCTTGATCTCGGCCAGCGTCACTGGCCGAGCGAGGGCGCGCGCCGGCTCAACCCGGACAGATACCCAGTTCGGGTCCTTTGCGTCGGGCTGCGCCTCGCGAGTGATGCGCATGATGCCGACCACCGCCTTGTCGGACATGCTGTGGTAGAGGAATGCCTCGTCGCCGACCTTCATCGCGCGCAGGTGGATTCGGGCCGTGGGATTGCGAACGCCGTCCCATTCCGTCCCGCCGTCGCGCACCAGGTTGGCCCAGCCATAGCTTTCGGGCTCCGATTTCATCAGCCAAAGTGCCATTGGACAGCTCTAGCGCCGCGGACGTGTCGGACAAGCGCCGTAAACCGCCGGAAAAGGGGCCGGTGAACCGAGTGACTCCGGCGGCGAATCGAAGAAATCCAAATTAGTTCCGACGCTTATCCCACGCACCCAACGACTCGTCGCCGCTTGCCTAGACTCCGGATCGCCCATCTCTATCTGGCAATCAGCGATTGAGAGCGAGTGAGCCAAAGGCCGGTAAACGGGCCGGCGGCTCCAGGGCAAGACGGAACCGCCGCTGCATCACGGGAGAGCGCCAAGGCGCTGTGCAGCGGCCGGTTTTCCGCCAACCAAGGGCAAGAAACTAGTGGTTAAGTTGCTTGGAGGCCGCGGCGCGTCCGCGGTCATGGGGATTTTCATGCTGGCGCTGGGCTGCTCGAGCCAGGCGACGGCACAGAGCATGTCGGCACTGAACGTTCCCGCTGTGGTTCGTGCCCTCGATGTCGATTCCACGGCCCAGCCGTTCGGCGCAACCCGGGTCGTCACCACCCAGACGACCAGTTCGAACGTCACGGCCATCCTGACGCCGCAGAGCAATGTTACGCTCGACAATGGCGCCGTCGTCCCGGCCCAGCCGGCGCGCAGCGTCACGGTCCAGTTGCCGCCGAGCATCGATCGGGAAGCCGCGTGGCTCTACAAGAGCGGCTGGCCGCTCTATGCGCTGGTCAACAAGTACAGCACGGGCGCCCCGCTCAACGACGAGGCGACCTGCGTCGACACCGCGGTCTATTTCGAAGCGCGCGGGGAGTCGCTCGAAGGCCAGATGGCGGTTGCAGACGTGGTCATGAACCGCGCCTCCTCGGGCCGCTATCCGGCCAGCTGGTGCGCGGTGGTCAAGCAGCCGGCGCAGTTCTCGTTCGTTCGCAACGGCCAGTTCCCGACGATCGACACTGCTTCGGCCGCGTGGGCGACCGCGCAAGGCGTTGCCCGCCTCGCGATTGCCAAGGCGACGCCGGCCCTGCCGAGCGACGTCCTTTGGTATCACGCCAATTATGTCGCGCCGAACTGGCGGCACAATCTGCGCGAGGTC
>Ga0213875_10001899_pt1 | contig 12931 bp, 9 predicted proteins | sample BarmaccomBMRX_R8_FD_160105 | JGI IMG/M metagenome (GOLD analysis project Ga0213875, IMG submission 160105) | Root-associated microbial communities from Barbacenia macrantha in rupestrian grasslands, the National Park of Serra do Cipo, Brazil - RX_R8 | ecosystem: Host-associated > Plants > Roots... | reverse complement strand
CCACGCGCATACTGGCGCACCGTTTCGAGCAGACGATAGCGGCCCATGCCCTGCTCGTCCTCTTCATAGACTACCAGGGACTTGTCCACCAACGAGGTGAGCAGGTCCAGCACTTCCCATTCTTCGAGGGTGTTGTCGAACTGAGTCACGCGGCCTCGCTTTCACTCAAGGCATATTCGACCGCCTGCTCTAAAGTCATGTGCTGCCCCGCCTGCCAGGCGGCGCTGAACCCGGCACCGCCGAGAGCCTGCTGAGCGAGTGCCATATTGTCAGCGCCGTCAGTCCACGGCGCCAGGGCCACGGGACTACCCATACGGCTCCGCTGGGCCGTGGCGGCGCTGTATAGTCGCGCCGCGGAGGTAAGCCGTTCGAGTTGCACCATCACGGCCGCGGTGGCCTCCAGCGCACAAACGATTTCCCACTTCATCCGCGTGGGTTGAAGCAATTTGATGGCTTCTCTGGTTCGACTCCCGGCCTGATTATAGTCGTGTTCATGGTAGGCGACATAGGCCAGCGCGAGGAGACAGCGACCTTCCATGCCAGGCTGATGACCAGCGCGGCATACGTTAACGCCCCGCTCTAAATGCGCCCGAGCGCTGGACATATCGTCCAGCAACAGCGCTACCCGCCCCAGGCCCTCCAGCGCCCACGATTCCCACACTTGCGCGCCGCTGGCAAGCACTAGTTTCAGTGCTTGCTCGAAGCCGGCCTGGGCGGCCCCATAGTCTTGCAGGTAAAGGGCGGCATGACCACGTAGTATCTCAGCGAACGCTTCATTGTGCGTCTGGCCTCCCATGCGCGCCAGGCGCAACGCCTCATCAGCCCGGTCCTTAGCCGCCGCGAAGTCACCGCGCCGGATGGCGACTCCGGCCAACACAGCCATGCTGCCGGATGCCTCAGCGTAGCGGTCCAGCGACAGATCCATGCGCATCGCCCGTTCCAGAAAGACACATGCCGTATCGAAGTCGCACTCGTGGAAAGCTGCCGCCCCCAGGCGGTTGTAGGATGACGCTATGGATTCTTCATCGCCCACTACTTGAGCGATAGCCAGAGCCTCGTCCTGCAGCGCGTGGACCGCATCGAGATCGCCAAATACATGAGCCAGCACGGCGGCCGCACAAAGCGTTCGGGCGCGCGCGGCAGTCGGCCTGGCCGCCATGTCCTGTGCCAGCGCCGCACGCAAATAGCTGTAGCCTTCCGTGGCATGGCTCCGCACCCACCAGTAAAACGCCAGCGCGTAGGTGGCACGCAGCGACGTATCGCCCGCCGCCGAGTCGGACAGGCACCAGTCGAGCGCGGCCCGCAGATTGTCGTGTTCGGTCTCCAGCCGGTCGCACCACCACTTTTGCTCTGGCCCAACCAACTGTGACCCGGCGCCTTCCGCCCAGCCTAAAAAGTAGTCCAGGTGCCTGCCGCGCACGATGGCGCTGTTGTCGTCTATCAACAATCTTTCGTGAGCATACTGGCGCACGGTTTCCAGCAGACGATAGCGGCCCACGCCCTGCTCGTCTTCCTCGTAGACAACCAGCGACTTGTCCACCAGAGAAGTCAGCAGGTCCAGCACTTCCCATTCGTCGAGGGCCGTATCATCGCGATCCATGCGGCTCAATTTCGTCCAGCACCTCCCGCGCACAGGCGATAGCCTCGTCTATCGTCATGTCCCGTCCCGCCTGCCAGTCGGCAGTGTAGGCTTCTTCTCCCAGGCGCTCTAGAACCACCGCGACTCTCGACTGATGAGCCTTTTGCAGATAAGTCACCGTAGGCGAGCCGGTGCGCTCGCGCAGGGACGCCGCCGCTCCGTAGAGGCGGGCCGCGCCGTTCCAGAGGCCCTCCCTCGCGCGGATTTGCGCGGTCAGTTCAACTACTTCGGCCACCTCGTAGTTCATGCCCAATTCCTGGAGCAGAGGCAGGGCCTGCCGCAGGGCTCGCCGAGCCTGGGGTAATGCCCCTTCCTGCACCAAGGGCCACGCCAGCCAGACAATGCTGCGGGCCTCCTCGCCACGCTTACCCATGTCGTGGTTCATATTTACCGCCGCTTCCAGGTAAGTCCGGGCCGCCGAGTACTCGCCCTGCTCCCCGAGCACCAGACCAAGCAGCCCCAGCGCGAGCGGTTGCGCGGGGCGGAGGTCGCCAGCCTGAAGCTGGGCCAGCCCCCGTTCCAGATGGCTGCGGGCTGCGGTGATGTCACCCTCAGCGTAACTCAAAACGCCATACCCGATGTAACCGAGGGCCTCCACCTCTAACTGGCCGCACCGGGCGGCGACCTGCAGGCCAGCGGTGAAGTACTGCCAGGCCCGCGGGTGGTCACCCACCGTGACACGGATGGAGCCCAAGGATACCAGGCTGTAGGCTTCCCACACCGCATGGTTCGTCTCGCGCGCGATCTCCAAGGCCCGTTCGAGGCATGTGATTGCCGTGATGATGTCACTCTGGTCCAACGCCACCATGCCGAACCGATACTGCGATGTGACCACGATCTCGCTGTCGCCGACTTCCTCCGCGAGGCGCAAGCTCTCTTTCTGAAACGCATAGGCATCGGCGCTGTCGCGAGTGCCGTAAGCGATCAGGGCCGCCGCCGTGAGCGCGCGGGAGCGGAGTCGGCCTGTGGCGTCAGGTCGGGCCAGGGCCGCTTGCAAGTAGCTCTGTCCTTCATGCAAATATCCGCGCGTCCACCAGAACCGATGCAGTGCATAGCCAAGCCGTAAAGCGGCCTCCGTGCCAGTCGCATCGCCCAGGCACCAATCAATCACGGCCCGCAGGTTTTCGTGCTCCGTTTCCAGACGATCATTCCACAGCTTCTGGTCTGGACCTCGCAGTTCCGGCTCCGCGACTTCAGCAAGACCCACGAAATACTGGCTGTGCCGGTGGCGGAGAGCTTCACTGGCGCCGCCCGCAGCCAACTTGTCGCGTGCATACTGGCGCACCGTTTCAAGCAAGCGATAGCGACCCGTGCCGTGGTCATCCTCCTCGTAGACGACCAGCGACTTGTCCACCAGGCCGGTGAGCAGGTCGAGCACTTCCCATTCTTCGACAGGGTCAATTCTCGTCATGGTTCTGCCCCGTCATCCAGCGCATGCTCCACAGCCTGGTCCAAAGTCATGGCACAACCTTGGCCCCATACCTTCTCGAACGCCTCGTCGCCTAGGGCGGAGCGAGTGGACTGGAGCGAGTCTGCATAAGACGCGCGGTCTACAGATGGCGCCGGCGTTTGTAGGGCTTGCCGTAGCGCATACGCCGCGCCAAAGAGGCTGGCCGCGCGTTGGTAGTCCCTGGTACTGGCGGCAAGGCATGCCAGGCCTTCCAAGTTATAGGCAATCTGAGTCTTATGTCCCGCTCCGGCGAAGAGACTCAAGCTCGCCCCATAGTAACGACGAGCCAGTAGGACGTTGCCGGTGAGCCGCGCGACGTGGCCAAGATTCATATCGAGGAGCGCCACTAACAGCCGATGGCTAGGCTCACGCTCCTGCACGGTGGCTGCCGCCTTTTCATAATAGTGACGTGCCTGCTCGAAACGCTGCTCGAACCGTGCGATGTGGCCCAAACCCAGCAGAGCGTAGAGCATGTTATGGCGCGCATCGGACTGAGGCTGATTTTCAAGTTGTACTCCTACCGATTGCTCGTAGTGTGCCTTGGCTGAAGCTAAATCTCCCTGCTTCAAAGCGGTGTTGCCAAGGTAGTTCAGAGCGGCTACGGCACTGGATGCATCTCCTATTTCCTGGCTGAGACGCAGTACTTCCTCAAAGATTGAGCGGGATACGGCGTAGTCATGTTGGCGAGTGGCCAAATCCCCGGCTGCCAGCATCATTCCCACTGTCGTTGCTGTGGGCTGTGATGTTTTGTGCCGCGCCAGAAACTGAGCATAGACTTCACGCCCCTCGCTGGCCCTACCACGAAGATTGTAGAACCAGAACAGCACCGTCCAGAGCCGTCCTGAAGCCTCCAGACCGCCCTCCCCTGTCATGGCCCATTCCAAAGCCGCGCGCAGGTTTGGGAATTCCAGTTCCACTGGCTCCCATTTGGTGTCTGCGGCCTGAAACGTAATTGCCGTCTGCTCGGCATAAATAGCAAACCAATCACGGTGTCGATCGCGTCGCGCCATACTCTCACCCGAGGCCACGAGATAGTCACGCGCATACTGGCGCACGGTTTCCAACAGACGATAGCGGCCAACCCCGTGCTCATCTTCTTCGTAGATAACTAGCGACTTGTCCACCAGCGAGGTGAGCAAGTCCAGCACTTCCCATTCTTCGAGGGTGCTATCAGCGTGATCCATGCGGCTCACTTTCGTCCAGCACCTCCCGCGCACAGGCGATAGCCTGGTCTATCGTCATGTCCCGGCCGGCTTGCCAGGCGATGGCATAGGCTGCTTCTCCCATTCGCTCAGCAACCACTGCGACGCTCGACTGATGAGCCTTTTGCAGATAAGTCAGCATAGGCGAGTCGGTCCGCTCGCGCAGGGACGCCGCCGCTCCGTAGAGGCGGGCCGCGCCGCCCCAGAGGCCCTCCCTCGCGCGGATTTGCGCGGTCAGTTCAACCACTTCGGCTACCTCGTATTTCATGCCCAATTCCTGGAGCAGAGGCAGCGCCTGGCGCAGACCCCGCCGGGCCTGGGATAATGCGTCTTCTTGCACCGAGAGCCGTGCCAGCCCGACAAGGCTGTGGGCTTCTTCGCCGCGCCTACCCATGTCCTGGTTCATATTTACCGCCGCCTCCAGGTACACCCGAGCCGCACTATACTCGCCCTGCTCCCCAAGCACGCGGCCCAGCGATTCCAGCGCGGACGGTTGCCAGGTGCGCAGGTCGCCATCCTGAAGCTGGGCCAAACCCCGTTCCAAGCTGCTGCGGGCGGCGGCGATGTCACCCTCAAAGTAGCTCAGCATTCCATACCCGAGGTGGCATAGAGCTTCCGACTCCAACTGACCGCACTGGCCAGCAACGTGAAGGCTCACTGCGAAATATTGGCGGGCCTCTTGGTGTTCACCCGCCAGGAGATGGACAACGCCTAAGGACACCAGGCAGTAGGCTTCCCACACGGCATGGTTCATCTCGCGCGCGAGGTGCAACGCTCGTTCCAGACAAGAGCGGGCGGTGGCGAAATCGCTCTGGTAAAACGCTACCATGCCGAACCGATAGCAGGATGCGATAACGATCTCGTTGTCGCCGACTTCCTCCGCGAGACGCAAGCTCTCCTGCTGCAGCGCATAGGCCCCGGCGCTGTCGCGGGTGCCGTAAGCCATCAGGGCTGCGGCCGTAAGCGCGCGGGAGCGGAGCCGGCCGGTGGCTTCGGGGCGTGCCAGCGCCTCCTGGAGGTAGCTTTGCCCTTCGCGCAAATAGCCGCGTGTCCACCAGAACCGATGCAAGGCATAACCGAGTCGCAACGCGGCCGCCCCACCGGTCGCATCGCCAAGACACCAATCCAGTACCGCCCGAAGATTGTCATGCTCCGTTTCCAGACGATCACACCACGACTTCTGCTGTGGGCCTCTCAGCTCTGGCTCGGCCGCCTCAGCAAAACCGAGGAAGTAATCGCGGTGCCGATGGCGAGCTGCCTCGCTGGCCCCGCGCTCCGCCAGTTTGTCGCGCGCATACTGGCGCACGGTTTCCAGCAGGCGATAGCGGCCCGCGCCCTGCTCGTCCTCTTCATAGACGACCAGCGACTTGTCCACCAGGGAAGTGAGTAAGTCCAGCACGTCCCATTCTTCAATGGGCTCAATTCTCGTCATGGTTCGGCCCCGTCTTCCAGCGCATACTCCACAGCCTGCTCCAGCGTCATGGCATGGCCTTGAGCCCACATGATCTCGAACGTCTCATCGCCCAGAGTGGAACGAGTGGCCTGGAGCGCGTCCGCGTAAGAAGCGCGGTCTACAGGTGGCACAGGCGTTTGGATCGCCTGGCGGAGCGCGTCCGCCGCGCCAAAGAGCCGGGGTGCGCGCGAGTAAGCACCCATACTGGCGGCGAGGCACGCCAGACCTTCCAGGTTGTAAGCGATACCGGATCTGGCATCCACGTCAACGAAGCGATGCAAGCTCTCCCTGTAGCAACGCTGCGCCTCGGTGAAGTTGCCGGTGAGGCGTGCCACATGGCCCAAATTCATAAAGGGATGAGCTAATATCAGATGGTCAGAAGGATCTTGCTCCCGGCACCTGGCGATCGCCTCATCATAATAGCCGCGAGCCCGGTCAAAGCGCTGCTCGAACCGCGCGATATGGCCCAGGTTGAGGAGTATATGCGGCATATGGGCTGTCTGCCCCAGATCCTGCTGTAAGCGTAGCGACTGCTCGAAGTATGACCGCGCTACGGGTAAATCTCCCTGCATTAAAGTGGCGTGACCGAGGTAGTGCAGTGCTGATGCGGCACTGAACGTATCGCGTGATTCCTGTCCAAGGTACAGGGCTTCTTCAAGCAGCGCGCGGCCTAATGCGTAGTCCTGTTGGAGATTGGCCAGATTCCCTGCTTCCAGCATCAATGCTAACGTCGTCCCTGTGGCCTGTTTGGTTTTGCTCATCGCCAGCAGTTGGCTACACACCTGGCGGCCTTCGCTGACGCGGCCATGAAGATCCCAGAACGGGGAAAGCACCATCAATAGGCGTCTGGTTGCATCCAGACAGTTTTTCTCCGCCACGCACCACTCTAAAGCCGCGAGCAGGTTTGGGTACTCAAACTCTACTTGATCCCAGCCGGAGCCTGTGTCGCAGAGCGGGACCAGCGACTGCTCGGCGTATAGCGCAAACCAATCACGGTGGCGGTCGCGTGCTGCGGTGCTCTGATCTGATGCCACCAGGTGGTCATGCGCATACTGGCGGACGGTTTCCAGCAGGCGATAGCGACTCACGCCCCGTTCATCTTCCTCGTACACCACCAACGACTTGTCCACCAACGAGGTGAGCAGGTCGAGCACCTCCCATTCTTCGATGAGAACTGGCGGCTCGGCGGTAACCGGTAAGGACATAGCAATGACGCTTTAGATCGTTACGCTTCCGGCTTCAGTTCAATCACCGCGTCGTCAGAGCAGACTTTCTCGGCGGCTTCGAGCGTCCAGCCGCCAGCGAAGACCGAGAGCCGGGCCAGGAGTAGCTTCTCTTTGTCGGACAACAGGTCGTAACTCCAATCAATGAGGGCGCGCAGCGTCTGTTGGCGTGGCAACGCGGTGCGGCTGCCGCCGGTGAGCAGGCGAAAGCGATCCGTCAAACGCGTCGAAATTTGCTCCACCGACATCGCCTTAACGCGTGCGGCGGCTAATTCAATGGCCAGCGGGATGCCATCAAGCCGATCACAGATTTCGGCGACGGCGGGCGCATTCTGGTTGGTCACAGCGAACCGGGGGTTGCTCAGCAGGGCACGATCAATGAAGAGGCGCACGGCTTCATACTGGGTGAGTTCCTCCACTGTGAGCCGGGCCGCGTTGGCAGGGCTCGGACGCGCGAACGATGGCGGCCGGTAGGTTTGTTCACCCGCGATGCCCAGGCCCTCGCGGCTGCTGGCGAGGATCTTCAATGCAGGACAGGCCTTTAGCAAGGCATCGGCCAGTTGAGCGGACGCTTCCAGGAGGTGCTCGCAATTGTCCAGCAAGAGCAGCAAGGTCTTAGGCTTGAGGTAGTCAATCACCGTCTCCAGCAAAGGCCGCGCGGCCTGCTCGCGCAGGCCGAGCGCCGAGGCCACCGTTTGCAGCACCAGGTTGGGATCGGCGACCGGCGCGAGTTCCACCAGCCACACGCCATCGGCATAATCGTCTAAGACCTCAGCGCCAACCTGCAGCGACAGCCGCGTCTTGCCACAGCCGCCCGAGCCGGTCAGCGTGAGCAGACGCGTCTTAGCGAGCAATTGCTTCACTTCGACGATGTTGGTCTCGCGGCCGATGAAACTGGTCAACTGCACCGGCAGGTTGTGCGGCCGCGTGCTCAGCGTCTTCAATGGCGGAAAATCGTTGGGTAAGCCCTCAATCACCAGTTGATACAGCGGCGCGGGCTGCTGCAGATCCTTGAGGCGATGCTCCCCCAGTTCTCGCAGTGTCACACCGGGCGGGAGATGCTCTTCCGCCAAGGTGCGCGTCGTATGCGACAGGACGACCTGCCCACCGTGCCCCGAGGCCATGATGCGCGCGCCCCGATGCACATCCATGCCGACGTAGCCACCTTCCGTAAGTGTAGGTTCACCAGTGTGCAACCCCATGCGCACCCGCATTACGCCCCCTGCAGGCCAGGAACGGGCATTCAGTGAGCGTTGCATAATAACGGCTGCTTCGATAGCATCTATCGCACTGGCAAAGGTGACAAAGAACGCATCACCCTGAGTATCAACCTCATAGCCGTTATGAGTTTCCAATGCCGCTCGTAAGATTTGATGATGCTGCTCTAATACATCGGCATAACGGTGGCCGAGTTGATGGAGTAGTCGGGTACTGCCTTCAATATCAGTAAAAAGGAAGGTGACAGTGCCGGTTGGAGGTCTCACAATGTATCCCTCATTTGTGGGATGAAAGTTAGACTATTCATTGTACCTTATTTTCTACAGGTAGGCCAACCGGAAGGATTAAAGAAGTGTGACGGGACACAGCAAGTGAGATTTTCAACAACGGGTCGAGCTTTAAAGGATTTTCGGATGCGCTTTGCCAGACCAAAGCACTTTGATAGGGCAATATACTCGGTATTGTCAAGTTAACTCTGCGCGAGGCTAAAAACTCCCAGAACACCCGTCTATTTAGTGATGGGAAGCCAGGCAAGGCCCTATATCTATTGGTTCTTAATACGCATTTGAGTTAACTTGACAATACCCCTCCAGGGTATCCTCGTGTGCGGTGTTTGCGGCCACTCCATGTCCCCACACTACGTCTACCACCGCCCCAACCCTGAGAAGGGACGGCGCACCGGCTCTTACATCTACCACTATCTCTGTGCTCAGAAGATGAAGTATCGCGGCGGTTGTGACCACTCCAATAGGATACTCGCCAAAGTTCCAGAAGGCTGGATATTGGACAAGATCAATGAGCTGGTGAACTTCGGCACCATTCTCGAAGATGCATTACAAATCGCCTGGGCGAAAACCGAGGAGAAGTTGCAGCCTACCAAAGAGACGTTGACTCTGTGCCGCAAGGCGCTGGAAGAGAATCAGCATAAGATTGATGAACTGTTGGAAACCGCTGGCCAAGCTAAGGGTGCCTTGTTGGACTTATTTACGGAGAAAGCCAATGAACTGAAGCTGGAGCGAGAAAGGTTGCGCATTGAACAGCGGCGGCTGAATGAATCCTTACTGCCTCTGAACCACCACTTTGACCCCAGCGAATATCGTGAGGTGCTGGGTGATTTTCCATTGCTGGCTGAGAATATGCTGCCCCAGGAATTACAGCGCCTGCTGCGGCTGATGGTGGGGAGAATTGACTGGATGCCCGATGGCTGCCACAGAGCGCTATACAAGCTGCCGACCTTCTCTGGCAGCAAGGGGAGAAACAACAGTATTGGTTCGAGACTACCAAGTCGCGGGCAGCCAAACCGAACAAATACCGAACACTAATCTGATAGTCATAGCTAAACCAGATTGGTGTTTTTGTTGTCCCAAGAATTAACCTGAAGGGCTGGTTTGAGTCCGGCCGGGTTGTCGATAAACTGTGACACCACGCCAGCCGTTGTCGTGGAGGGCTGGGCAATAATCTCTGGCGTCGACTGGTGTTCCTCTCGTAACTGTGCATCGCCAGGCAGGGCCATCAACAGAATTCCGTGTAATAGTAGCAGTGGAGAGTGGGTTCAGAATCACCGGTAATGAGGGTCCTTGCAGTTGTTCCCAGCAGCAAACGCTGGCTGTTCCCGCTCTTGTCCCCAGATCTTTTTGCCCGCTCGTCGTGGATTGGTCTCAAACTCGGCATTGCGGTCGGCAAAATGTCGGTTGATGGCATGGGTGGCTGCCTCTACGGACTCATAATTACTGTGATGAATGATCGCCCGCGCCATGCCACTAAACACCGACTCGATCACGTTCAGAAACTGTGCCCCAGACGGCAAGGGCGCGGTCTCCACGATCGGTCCACCAATTTCAGCCACCCTGTCATTGTGATCGCGGATGTAGCTCTCTAACTTCTTCGCGATATGCCAGGAGGCAGCATCCCATGACAGATAGAACTTGCGCAGGTGCCCATACTGCTGCAGAAGCCGCTCCAGCATACGGATCATTTCGTCCGTGTTCTTCTTCTCGCTGTAGAAATGGGTGACCTGATTCCTGGACAGTTCCAGCGCCGCTGTCATGATGAGGCAGCCTTTCGACTGCTGCCATTGGGGCACAGTGGGCTGCTCATCGGGAGCCGTGAGGACGCGTCCGCCCTGCATCTTGATGGCGAAGGGTCCGAACTCATCAATGGAGAAGAATGCCTCGTCCTCCTGGAGGTTGGCGAGAATGCTATGGATGCGCTCCAGTTTGCCCTTGTAGTCAGGGTCCTTCGAGGTGAGGACGACCCTGGCCTTGCGCCATCGGTAACCCGCATCATGAACGATCCTGTGAATGACATCCTTGCTGGCAGGATAGCCGTGCTCACGGAGCACCTGCGACAAGTCCTGCATCTTCCACGTGGTACGGTTGATGCCATAGGTGCTGGGCGGCTCGTGTAACGTCGAAAAGACCGCTTGCTTAATTGCCTCGTCATCAAACTTGCGCGTCCGGGAGATGCGCTGCGCAAAGAGGCCGTCCAGCCCACCCTGACTGAACGTGCGTCGGTAGTTCAAGTGGGTTTGCTTACTGATATGCAGGAACTGGCGAACCCAGGTAGCGGGAATGCCACGGCGGTGGGCCAGCACGGTGAGCGCTTTGTTTCGTATGGAGAGGCGTTCCGTTACGACGAGATCAAGGAGCTTTGCCAGTTCAGGAAAGTCAGGCAGTTCCGATTCCATAGCGTGGACGGCAATGGAGCCCTGGAGCACATCATGCATCCAAGCCCAAGCCACCGCACGTTGAACCTCACGGGACATGGCAGGCTTTTTAGCAGAGTCCACTGGTGGTTGTATAGGTAATACACTTAGCAGAGAAACTTTGGTTTGTGTTAGCGGTAGTGAGATGGGTAGGCGCTTGGTTAGGCCCCGCCGACTGGTAGTCCTCAGCGACCTAGTGCGGATGAAGTCGCAGACGGTGCTGTAGCTGCCGGCAAATCCCTCCTGGCAAATGCGTTCATAGATAGCTTGCTTGGTGAGTCGGGTGGCCGGAAGCAGGCTTTCATTTTCGCCCAGCAACCGCTCAATAGAGGCTACGAACGAGCCAAGTCGCGGCCGTTTCCACTGACGGATGGCAGGACGCGACGGACAGGGCGAGGCGAGCATTTTGGCAACAACTTTACGACTAATGCCCGTCTCGCGGCAGATCTGTCGCTGGGAGATGCCTTCCTTGAAGGCACGTTCCTGGATCTGTGTCCATTGTGCTGGATCGCGGTACATTCAGTTATACCTTTCACAAGCACGCAAAGGGTAGAAGATCTTGGGAAAGACCTCATCCACATGCCACTGATGACTGACATCCCGCTGCCTCTGGCGGATAGAAAATTTGCATAACGCCCCTGGATCGTTTATAGACTTGTTAATTCTCTATAATAGATTTTACCACCTGGCTGTAGTTAGATAACATTGCCGCGTTACAACACTATGTTGCAGGGAACGATACATGACAATATGCCCTGACCGCTCGGGAGTGGCTATTGCACCACAGTGAATTGAATATCATCTATATCCATGATGCCGCTGCTGTAGAGCATTTCGGGGCGCAACATAATGTATTTGGCATCGGGGGGGATAGTCGCCTCGATTTCTTTGGTTTCCCAATCGGAACTTTGCGATAAGTCTGGTAAGTTAGAAACCCACGGGCCGACTTTGCCGTTGTCATCGGTAAACTCATAAGCCAGGCGCGGCTTGGAGTCGTCATTAGGGCTAGGCCCAACCTTAATGTTCTTCCCGCGCATCCGCAGGCGAATCTTGATTTTCTTCCAGGTCGGGTTGAGTTTAAACTCCGTGCTGGCACTGACCGAATCGTCTATGTTGTCGTTAATGAGGCGCAGAAAATGGTTGCCCTTTTCCTCGGCGACCTGGGCATGTTCTTTATCATCCAAAATCCAGCCCGCCGGATTGCCTGCTTCATCCACATTTTCAAAGGTGCCTTCGGGGAAACCCTCTCGAATCGGTAAATCTAACCAGGCTGGCTCCTGCATCACTTTTATATCATCATAATCAACCTGCCCAGCAGCATTAAGAATTTCCGGCGAGATACGGAGACGGGTAGCACCCGGTGGCACCTTAGCTTCTGAGTACATAGGCACCCAATCATCTGTATCGTGCTTCACTTCCATATCCCGCTGCCAGGGGCCAATCCTGTTGCTACCACCGTCAGTAAACCAGTATTGCAAACGTGCAGTTTCCCACTCGTTCGCTCCCCGCTTCAAGCCCTGCACCCGCATTCGCCCTTGGATGCGAATGCGCCGCCAGGATGGATCGAGCTTATATTCGTTCGCGGCATTGAGGAAAGCTTTTGTCTTATTAAGCAAGCGCAGGAAATGATTGCCTTCTTCCTCCACAATCTTGATTTGGGTGGGATTGCTTATTTTCCAATCCACGAGATTACCCTGCGTGTCTAACTTCTCAAAATTGCCTTCAGGAAAACCCTCGTGCAGTGGTGGAGTCAAATCCAACACCGGATTGGGCACTACATGAATGTCATCAAAATCCGCTGTGCCCGTAGCACCTGCAATGGCTGGAGTCACACGCAGGTATTCAGCCTTCTCGTTGTCGTTGTACACATCAGCTTTAAGAAATGTCCAGTTTTGATCGCTTTGCACGGCCCGTAGCGCCGTTATCGGCGTACCCGCACCAGCTAACCCAACACCATTAGCATTCTCGAAGGCATACTCCAGGCGAGCGCCATCCGTGGCTTGAGCGTTCTGGCGCAAGTGCAAATCCTTAGTTCTGATGCG
>Ga0213875_10001898_pt1 | contig 12935 bp, 16 predicted proteins | sample BarmaccomBMRX_R8_FD_160105 | JGI IMG/M metagenome (GOLD analysis project Ga0213875, IMG submission 160105) | Root-associated microbial communities from Barbacenia macrantha in rupestrian grasslands, the National Park of Serra do Cipo, Brazil - RX_R8 | ecosystem: Host-associated > Plants > Roots... | reverse complement strand
GGACGATGCTCTGAAGGCAGTTCTGTAAACCGCAGCCAACTCGCTCTCAGACAAGATGCGCTCGCGCGAGGGCTGGATTGCCGGTCGCTTTACTTTCAGCATCGGCGAGTGCTCGATGATCTCCTCTTGGACACACCATGTGAAGAAGGTGCGGCCGATGCGTGCGGCGTGCTCTTTCTCACTAGGCCGGTCATTCAGTTTGTTTAGGTTACGAACGATCTCTCGGGCAGCAATGTCTCCGACGCTGGATCGGCCGAACGGGTAATGAAGGGTCAGGTGACGGCGGTACAGCGCGATCGAGAGGGACCGAAGGTCTTCCGGGTCCTGAGCGAGCGCACGCCAAACCCCTTCAGCGAGCTATCCCATATCGTCGTGTTGGGCTTGGCAGCGCGGATCGCGGCGTCGGTTAATGCGGGCACAACAACCTCCTGCTTGGCACCGATCTGGCACCGAATACCCCCGCGTTGCGGCGGATATCTATGTGCCACGATCAGCAACTCAATCAAGCTAAGAGGCTGAAATTTTTTGGCTTTCCGTGCACTATGAGGCACCGTGTAGCAGGCCGGTTTCAATTTCCCAAGCTTACGACGAGGGTTCGATTCCCTTCACCCGCTCCAACCCTTAGCTGAGTCAGCGCGCCCTGCTGGTCGCCCGTTAGGTGGCGCGCCGGGCGGGCGACACTGGAACGATTTCGGTGACGGAAGAGCGGCCCGCGCCCAGGGTCAGGCCACCGTCTCCTTCGCGTATTCGGGGTCGCTGACGTGTTCTCCCCACGCGGTTCCCTGGCCTTTCTCGCCCGATTCGGACATCGCGAGATGCGAGAACAGCCGGTCCGGCGCGGCGCCGTGCCAATGCATCGTGTCGGGCGGGATCATGACCGTGTCGCCCGGATGCAAGGCGCGAGGCGGCTCCCCTTGGAAGCAAATTCGGCCGATGCCGGAGAGGCAGTACAGCACCTGGCCGACCGGGTGGCCGTGCCAGGCCGTGCGCGCCCCCGGGGTGAACGAGACGACGGTCGCCCGCATGCGCGAGGGGGCCTTTCCGACGACCACCTCGTCCTGAAACACCGTTCCCGTGAAATTGGCGGCGGCGCCCTGCTTGGTGGCGCGTTCGGCGGCGCGTACGACGGTCATTGCTGTTTCTCCTCGAAGCCCCAGCCGCGTTTGCGACCGGCGGATGGGTGTGGCGCGCGCGTCAGCGCAGCGAGGCTGAGCGCCGGGCCGGCGACGCCGCCGCGATTTCGGTGACGAGCTTGTTGGTCATCGCGTCGGCAAAGGATTTGAAGTTCTCGACCACCAGCAAAAACGAGCCCGGGCCGCCGATCACGTTCTGCCGGTAGTATTCCGGAAGCCCGCCGGGCGGCTGGGTATGGAACGCATAGCCGGGGTTCGGCTGGTCGTTGATGATCGCAAGGCCGTTGATCGTGACGTTATGCGCCAGCGCCTCGTCCCGCGCCTCGGTGACGGCGCGCCCCGCATTGTTCGTCCCGTCGCCCGAGATGTCGATGACGCGCTTGTCCGCGCCGATTTTGGCGGCGCCGAACCGCTCCATCGCGAAATCGATCGCGCCGCTGATCGAGGTGCGTCCGACGAAGGAGCGCGGCGCCGCGAGGATCACGGCGGCGATGCCGCCCGCCTCCTCCCCGTCGCGGATCACGGTCCAATCGACCACCGGCGTCTGCTCGCCTGCGCCGGACCATTCGACAAAGGTGACCGCGATTGCGCGATTGACCCCGCCGGTGATCGCCTTGAGCACGCGCGGATCGGTCAAGGCGGCGGCATAGCCCTTGCGCTGCAGGTCGAATTCGCCCTGGTCGATGCTGCGCGACACGTCGGCCGCCAGCACGAGCAGCAGATCGACCCCTTCGGCATGCGCGCCGCCGGCACCCGCAAGCGCAAACGCGACCGACGCAAGTAACAGTTTCATGCGGATATCCTGCCCGTCGCCGAGAAGATAAGCCCGCGACGGGCCGGCAGCAAAGCGCGCCGGAGCTGTTTGCAGCGTTATCGACCGAGAGTTCGAGGCAGCGTCGCTTGGAGGCCGAAATGGAGATCGCCCAGACTCGCCTGTCGCTCGCCACCCGCCCGCGAGAGATCCGCGAGATCACCGGCCCGGTGCGGGAGTGGACGGAAGGCCAGGGCATCGCGACGGGACTGCTGACGGTGTACATCCCGCACACCTCAGCCTCGCTGCTGATCCAGGAGAACGCCTCGCCCGAGGTCAGGCGCGATCTCGACGCCTTCCTGCGGCGGCTTGTGCCGGAAGAGCCCGGCCTCTATCGCCACGACGACGAAGGACCCGACGACATGCCGGCGCATTTGAAGAGCGCGCTGACCCAAGTGCAGCTGTCGATTCCCGTCGCCGAGAGGCGTCTGCAGCTTGGCACGTGGCAGGGCATCTTTCTGCTGGAGCACCGCGCCGCCCCGCATCGCCGCGATCTCGTCCTCACACTGATCGGGGAGCCGAGCGCGGCATAGCGGGGCCGGCGACGGCGCGAGTAGAATTCGCCTATGCCGGATACGCGACCGATCCACATCTCGGGCTACGCGCGCCAGCACAACGATTTCTACTCGACCCCGTCCTGGGTCACCCGGTGTCTGCTGCGGCACGCGGCGCTGCGCGGGCCGGTGTGGGAGCCGTGTTGCGGTGACGGCGCGATCGCGCGGGTAATCGGCGATCACGGATTGCCCGTCGTGGCCACCGACCTTGCCGATTACGGCTTCGGGTCGCCGGGGGTGGATTTCTTCGCCTGCCAAACCTTCCCGGAAGGCTGCCGCGCCTTGGTGACGAACCCGCCCTACGGCGACGGGGGCGCGAGACCGGACGGCTCGCGCGGGAACAACGCGAATGTGTCGCTCGCGATGCTGCGCTTCGTGCGCCACGCGCTCCAATTGACCGAGCGGGCGAACGGGCAATTGGCCTTGCTCGTCCGCTTTCAGTGGATCGCCGGGAAAAAGGCGGCGGCGCTGCTTTCCTCAGGGCCGCTCGACAGCGTCATCGCCTTGACCCGGCGCATCCGCTGGTTCGATCGGGGGGCGCTGACCAACAGCGGTCAACACCACCATTGCTGGATCGTGTTCGACTTTCAGCGCGACAGGGCGGTGCGCCCCGGCATCCTGTTCTCGCCCCTGAACGGGCCGTAGCCATCGGTGCGTGTCGAGCGCGTCACGCCGATCCGACCGTCGCCCATTGCTTGATCTGCGCCTTAGCCTGCAGCAATTCTTCGATCTCGCGCCGCAGCGCGCGGGCAAGCTCCGGGTCGCCTCGCGCAACGGCAGAATCGCGCTCGACATAGAGTTCGAGCAGGCGGTCGTAGATTTCGACCAAGCGTTCGCGCTCGCCGTAAGTCAAATCGCCGCCGTAACGAGGCATTATCGCCAGTGTCATCGATGCACTAACGCGGGCTGCCGAGCGCGGTCGCAACTCTCAACTCTGGATAACACCGCTCGACGACAAAGCGCGCCAAAGCTTCGCGTGTTCAGGCAGGCTCGCTCGCGAGCCTGCCTGATTGCACCGGAGCGGGACGGTCGGCGAGCGCGGCAGCAGGCACGCTCGCGATGGTTGCCGCGATATCCGCGAAAGCATCGCGCAGCGAGGTGAAAACCTGGTCGGCGGCGGTGGCCTCGATCGTGTCCGCGACGGAGAGGCTGGCCGGCGGCTCGCCCCAGAACCCGACCAGCAATCGCGCCCGCGGTGCCCTGCGCCGGAGCCGGCGCACCAGATATCGCGCCCGCGCCGGCGAGCTCGTGCTCAGCAAGGAAAGGCACACGACCGCAGCGCCTTTCAGCGAAAGCCGATGCAGGTTGGCCGCGGAGAGCGCGTCGGCGGCGAATACCCGCGCCGGATAGCCGTTCAGCCGCAATAGGTGGACCAGCAGTTTTGCCGCGGCCTCATCCAGCTCGTTGCGGCCTGCGACGCAGGCGATGAATCCCTCATCGGGTGCGGACGCCTCCGGCCCGTTCTCGACGAGCCCGTCCTCGCCGAGGTTCTCGATCATCGTCTCGAAACCGGCGGTGACGCGGGCGCGGCGCTCGACCGTCATCGCGCCGCGGTCGCTGTCCGCCTGCGCCATCGCGAGCGCCGGGATCGCGACCTCGTCGAAAAAGGCGGCAATCGACCTGTCGCCCGCGAATTCCTCGGCCTGCTCGGTCGCCTCTTCCGGGTCGTTCGCGAGCAAGCGCTGATACAGGGTCTCCTCCGGCGCAAGCACGGGCCGGTTGCCGAGCAGCACGTCGAGAAATTGCAGCTGCGGCACATGGCGACCTAACACGACGAGGCAGACCGTCAGCGGCGTCGACAGCAAGAGGCCGATGGGTCCCCACAACCATGTCCAGAAGGTTGCGGCCATGATCACCGCTACGGGCGACAAGCCGGTGCTCGCGCCATAGACCCAGGGCTCGACGATGTTCGAGATCACGAGCTCGATGACGAGGAGCAGCGCCAAGGTCCAGGCGAGCAGGCTCCAGCCGGGATCGACGGCAATGGCAAGAGCGACCGGAAACGCGGCTGCGATGATGACGCCGAGATAGGGGATAAAGCGCAGCAGGACAGCGAGCATGCCCCAAAGTGCGGCGTTGGGGATGCCGATCACCGCGAGCCCGAGCCCGACCGGCACGCCGTAGCAGGTGTTCACGATCAGCTGCATCAGCAGGTATCGGCTGACCCGCTGCCCCGCATCGTTCATCGCCTCGGTCGTGCGGTGCAGGTCGCGCTCTCCGGCCAGCCGGAGCAGGCGGTCGCGCAAATCTTCTCGGCGCAGCAGGATCAGGACCACGAAGACGACGACCAGCCCGCCGGTCGCCAGAGGCTGCAGCAACGGCCCGACGACGCTTTGTACGACCTGCCAGGGCACGGGATCGGGTTGGCGCAGCACCACGGGCACCGGGGCGCCGGGGGCAGTCGGAGCGGCGAGCGCCGGCGGCGAACTCCCGGCTGCGCCGCTGCGTCCCGCCAGCTCGTCGCCGAGGTCCCGGAACATTGCCGAGGCTCTTTCGAACAGCCCGGCACCCGGCATGTTGCCTTGCAGCGAGCGGATCTTCATCCGCATGTTGTGCTGGTATTCGGGCAATTTCTGGCCGAGCTGGGCGACCTCCTCGCCGACCACGGCGCCGAAACCGAAAATCGCGACAAAGGCGAGAAGCACGGTGACCAGAACCGCCGTGATCCGGCCGACCCGCATGCGCCGCAGCCACCGAGCGGCCGGCGCCAACAGGAAGCTGAGCAACACCGAAAGGGCGAAGGGGACAAGGATCTCGCGGGCGAAATACAGCCCGGCGACGATCAGGCCGACCGTTATCAGAATCCACGCATTGTTGACTTGCGCTTCTCTGCTGGCGGTGCGTTCGAGCGTCTCGTCGCGGTCGGCCATCATCGTCCCTTGCTGTTGCGGTGAACGCCGGCGCCGCCGCGGCCGTTACCCGGCACCGCAGCCCGCGCCGCTCATCCCGCTTTTCGCCTCAGCGGCAGGTGCAGGGCCGGTGCCGCACACGATGGTACCGGCGTGGCGCAGGCGGCGGTGGGACCGGGGCTCCATAGGCGACGACCGGGGCGGCGTAGACCGGCGGCGGCGGCGCGTACACGATGCGAGGCGGCGGAACGAAAACCGGCGGCGGCGGTGGCGCAAAATACGGCCCCGGCGCAAAGACCGGGCCGCCGAACCCGATCCCGAAAAAGACCCGCGCCGAAGCCGGCGAGGCCACGGTCAACAAGGCCGCGAGGGCTGCGGCGGAAAACACCGCCGGCCTCGCCGCAGCTGCCACGATTCGCCCGATCATCGCAATCTCCGTCGTTTCCGCTCGGAGTCAATAACGGTACGGGCCGGGAGCAATTCCGATTTTGCTGCCGGGAGCTTGCCGGCGCGCGCTAGGCTCGGCGGATGATCGGAGGCAACCCCAATGACGGGCGCCCGGGGCGCCGGCCCGTCGCGCTGGTCACCGGCGCCTCGGGCGGGATCGGCGCCGATCTGGCGCGCGAACTGGCGAAAGACGGCCACGATCTCGTTCTGGCGGCGCGCAGCCTAGCGCCGATGCACGCTTTGGCGACCGAGCTGGCAGGGTTCGGCGCGACCTCGACGGTGATCGGCGCCGATCTGAGCCTTGTCGGTGCGGCGCAAGAGCTTGCATCGGAGCTCGAACGGCGCGGCATCGAGATCGAGGTCTTGATCAACAATGCCGGCCTCGGGGCGTTCGGGCGCTTCGAACGCTCGGACCCGGCTCGGACGGCCGAGATGCTGCAGGTCAATATCGTCGCCTTGACCGAGCTCAGTCGCCTGCTGCTGCCCGGCATGGTGGCGCGCCGGCGCGGCCAGATCATGCTGGTCGGATCGGTGGCCAGCTTCCAGCCCGGGCCTCGCATGGCAGTGTATTTTGCCACGAAGGCGTTTGTGCTGAGCCTCGGCGAGGCGCTTTCCTACGAGCTGCGCGGCACCGGGGTGACCGTGACCACCCTATGCCCGGGCGGCACCGCGACCCGATTTTTCGACGTCGCCGGCGCGCATGCCCGCAGCCGGACCGGCCTGCACGGGCTGATGAGTTCGGCCGAGGTGGCCGAGCAAGGCTATCGTGCGCTGAAGGCCGGACGCCGCGTCCTCGTCACCGGCACGGTCAATCGGATGCTGGCAATCCTCGGCCGTGTCGCGCCGCGCAGCATCGCCTTGCCGATAACCGCCATGCTGATGCCGCGCGACGAGATGACCGGCCGATAGCGGCGGGTACCCGCGATACGCCCGGTGCGGTTGCGCCGCCACAGAAGTACCCCTTTCAGCAAGCGGGATTCTCCCTCTCGCCCGTCTGCAATGCTCTTTGCCGCTCGCGCTGCGGCGTGTTATCCACCGCGCGAAATGCGCGCTCCGCACGATAAAAACGGCTTGGGTCGCGAGCACTCTCGGGCCCGTCGCCGGTTGCTGAGCGCCGGCGCGGTCGCGACCGCCTTGCTCGCCGGCTGCGCAACCCCGGCACCGCCGCCGCCGCCGGCCAACCCGTTCGTCGGCACCTGGGCGACCGCCGACAACGACCGGATCACCTTTCGCGACGACACGGTCGTCATCAACCAGCCGAACGGCCCGGGTACGGTGATGGGGCCACAGGAATGCCGCGGCAAATTCCGCTTCGGCTACGAACGGAAGAACCGCGACGCGCTGACCGGGCTGGTGACGCGCCAGGAGGATCTGCGGCGCAAGCTCGTCGGCTTGCTGCCGAGGCCGGATTATCCGGTGGCCGAGATGGGGTGCGATCAGGGGGACCATACCTACGTGCTGCTCGGCGACAACGAATTGCTCGCGATCTATCGCGACGGCGATATTGCCGGCCTCGACCGCCTGTCCCGCGTGCCGCCGAGCCCGCCGCCGGTCCCGACTTCCTGATCCCGCCCGCTTACCGCGCCGTGGAAGCCCGGCTGAAGAGCGGGATTTGGGTCCGGGCGCTTGTCCGGCGCTGCGATCTCGCCGCGATCGGGGTCGCCATCACGGCGCGCGGCGACCCCGACGCCGGCGCCATCCTGATCAAGTCGATCGGCCGAGACGGCGGGTGCCGGGTCCTGGCGCAGACCCGCCGACAGGACGGCGAACTGGTCTGGATGCGCGCGACCGGCGCCGCTGCCGTCGAAGAGAGCGAGGCTGACGCCTATATTGCACGCCAACGCGGGCGCGACCCGGATCTGTGGGTCGTCGAGATCGAGACGGGATCGGCGGACGCCCTGCTCGACCAGCCGGTTATCTGACTGCCGGAGCGGCACCGCAGCCATGAGCGCAGAACGCCCGGACGACCGCGCGCCGCTCTCGCATCCCGATTTGCGGCTGACCGAAACCGAGACGCGGTTCCGCCGCTTTCTGCGGATCGACGTGATCCGCTTTCGGCACCGGCTGTTTTCCGGCGAATGGAGCGGCGAGCGCACCTTCGACGTGATGCGTCGCGGGCCCGCCGTGGCGATCGTGTTGTACGACCCCGAGCGCGACCGGGTCGTGCTGATCGAGCAGTTCCGATTGCCGCCGCTCTTCGCGGGCTGCTCGCCCTGGCAGGTCGAGGTGGTCGCCGGACTGGTCGATGGCGACGAGGCCGATGAGGCGGTCGCCCGCCGCGAGACCCGCGAGGAGGCCGATCTCGCCATTATCGGCGAGCTCGTCCCGATCCAGCGTTACATGCCGTCGCCGGGCGCCTCGGACGAGAGCGTCATGCTATTCTGCGGCCGGGTCGATTCCAGCGGCGCCGAGGGCATCCACGGCGTGGCGGACGAGCAGGAAGACATCCGTGTCGTCGTGAAGCCACTCGCTGAGATCGAAGCGCTGCTCGATGCCGGCAAGATCGAGAACGGTCACAGCCTGATCTGCATCCAGTGGCTGCTGCGTCACCGCGACCGGCTGCGGCGCCTCTGGGAAGCGGGAGCCTCGCCCGATTAGTCGCCCGGTTAGTCGAGCGACCAGCGATACCCGACGGTGGGGACCTTGCGCGGCGTCGTGCTGATGCCGAGCATCGGGCCGGTATACGGCTTTGTATCGTCCTGGTTCTGGCTGTAGCGCTGCCGCTGCGCCTGGTGCGCCTTCTCCTCGGCGCCGACGATGTCGGTCGAGATCGCCGGGATCGCGTCGAGGTTGACACAGTTGCGAGTCTTGCTGGCATCGCACGCGGCATTGGCGCCGGTGCTCGCGAGAACCAGGGCGGCTAGGGCGGGAAGCCAAACGTGATGCACGCTCATCGGGGGCCGTACGCAAAGATGGTAAACGAATGGTAACAGAAAATTTCGGTTGCCTGAAGCAAAAAAACCACGCCCGCTCCAGCGCGGAGTCGCCACATATGGGCCCGACTGTTCGTTAATCGGCGGTCGTCTGCGATCAGCGCGGCCTAAATCTCAGAATGATTCGCGATCATAAAGAAAGCGTGGCCGCGACGGATATCGTCCCGGCCCCTCATGCAGAGTCGTAAGCCCTTCGGAGAGAGATCTGCGACGCGGCGTTAGCTTGTCAAAGAGCGAGGTTTGGAATGGGCCTCTCACAGCTTGTCGGGCTGCTCAGTCTGCTCGCGACCTGTCTTGCACCGGTCGCGGCCATTGCCGACCCGAACCCCGCGCCGCCAGCAGCCGGCGCCTTTATTGCTCAGAATACGGCTCGGCGCGCCGAAATTGCGCTGAGTTGGCTCGGCCGTCTGCGCGCAGCGCGGACGAGCGGGATCGTGCGTGTCGATGCGAGCTGCGCGACGAGTTGCGGCCCCGGTGCCGACGGGAGCTGCAGCCGGTCATGCCCGGATGGCCAGAGCTGCCTCGCCCATTGCGAAAGCGGTCACGCCACCTGCGACTGCCGCTGAGCGGAAAGCCCGCTTCAAAGCAGCTTCATCGCGCTCGGCTGGCCGGCGATGTTGGCGTTAAAGGCGGCTTCCCACACGGCGATCCGGCCGTCGCGCATCACCCAGATTTCGACGCCGCGCCCATGCATCGCGGCGCCGGTCAGCCGGTCCTGCCAATCGCCTTCCCAGTAATTGGCGATCGTGTCGCCCATCAGGGTGCGAAACTCTTTTCTGAGGCGGTAGTCTTTCTGGCGCTCGCTGCGGCCGCGAAACAGCGCTTCGAGCGCCGCCTTGCCGCGGAATTCCGGCATATCGCCGAAGCGAACGACGCAATCCTCGGTGAAGCCGGCGAGCAGACCCGGAATGTCCCAGGGCATGAACAATGCCTCGACCCGCGCGACAAAGGCGCGCGCCTCCTCCGGCATGCGCGGATTGCGGCCCACTGCTAACTCGGATTGCGGGGTGCTCAACTCGCCGCTCTGTGACATTGGCATGCGAACTCCGCGAGGGGCTCAGTTCCGCAATTCGGGGACGATCCAGAAGGGCTGCTGGCCGCGCGCGACGCGCTCGCAATTGTCGTAGGCGTTGCGCCAGCGCTTCCAGTGATTATCCCAGGTCGGGCCGGCCGCGTGCGGGCTGAAGATCGCGTTCTTCATCTGGAACAGCTCGTGGTCGGGCCGGGGCGGCTCCTCGACCATGACGTCGAGCCCGGCCCCCATGAGCCTTTCGTCACGCAGCGCGTTGTAGAGCGCCTTCTCGTCGACCACCGGCCCGCGGCACGTGTTCACCAGGATCGCCGTCGGCTTCATCATGTTCAGCTCGCGCTCGCCGATCAAATTGCGGGTCGAGCGGTCGAGCGGCACATGCAGGCTGACGATGTCCGAGGTCTTCAGCAATTCGGGGAACAGCGCGAAGCGGACGCCCAGCGCGTCCTCCTGGTCCGTCGTCATCCGGTTGGTGTCGTAATATTGGATGCGCATGTCGAAGGCCTTGGCGCGGCGCGCGACCTTCTTGCCGATATTGCCGAGCCCGACGATGCCGAGCACCTTGTCTTCGAGCTCGTAGAGCTTGGTCGAATTGAAATCGTTGCCGCGCCAGCGCCCGGATACGACGCCGTCATGCTGCCAGATCAGTTTGCGCGAGACGGCTAGCATCAGCATGATCGCGTGCTCGGCGACCGCGGTGGCGTTGGCGCCCCCATTGTTGCAGATCGGCACGCCGGCGGCGCGCGCCGCGTCGAGATCGTAGGTGTTGTAGCCGGCGCTCAAGGTCTGCACCAAACGCAGCTTTGGGGCGGCACCGTAGAATTCCGGCCCGTGCTTGAACTGGCCCATGCCGATATAGAATTCGGCGTCTTTCAGCAGGGTCAGGAACTCCGGCGTGCCGTGCGGCGCGCTGACCAGCTCATACCCCGAGGGCAACAAATCGCGGGCGATGCCGAGGGTTTCTTCGGAATGGCCGGTCGGGGTCAGGATGCTGTGGGCCATAGGGCCTCTCCTTCTCGCGGGTTCATCGTCCGTACACCATCGTACCGACAGCCACCGGCGCGCCCCAAGCCGAAACTCGTCATGGGACATATTCCCGTCGCGCGAATGGTGTAACCATCTCGGATGCCAGCCAAGTGGGATGCTGGCCAGGTCGGGTGCCGGCCAAGTCGGGTGCTGGCCAAGTCGGATGCTGGCCAAAGTCGAGAGAGGGTGTGTTGCGGAACCTGTGGCGCCTCGCAGCGGCGGCTGGACTTCTCCTTTCGTTCGGGCTGCGGCCCGGCTATGCCGCCGATCTCCCGGACCCCTGGGTCGAGCTGGACGCAGATGGCGTTCTCGCCCTGCGCGTCGTGGTGCCGGCCGGCGCGAAGTGCCCCGCCGCGCTTGCCGACGGGGTCGCGGTCGCGATGCAGCCGCGCACATCGGCGGACTCCCGCTTTTCGATCGTGGTCTGCGAAGGCCACGCTCCGCCGGCTAGCGCCCGGCTCACGGTCGATGACATCGCGGTGCCAAGCCTTGCCCCGCAAATTCAGCGCATCGCGGTGATCGGCGACACCGGCTGCCGGCTGAAGGGGCGGGTCGTCCAGGATTGCAACGACCCGCTCTCCTGGCCGTTCTCGACCGTCGCCCGCCGCGCCGCAGCGCGCAAGCCGGACCTGGTCATCCATGTCGGCGACTACCATTATCGCGAAAGCGCGTGCCCGGCCGGGCGCCCGGGCTGCGCCGGCACCCCGTTCGGGGACAATTGGCCGGTCTGGAAGCTCGATTTCTTCGACCCGGCCGCGCCGTTGCTCGCCGCCGCGCCCTGGGTGTTCGCCCGCGGCAACCATGAAGACTGTCACCGCGCCGCCAGCGGGTGGTTCCGGCTGCTCGATCCGCACCCGGCCATGCCCGCCGCCTGCCCCGATCTGACGGAACCCTTTGCATTGCGCCTCGGCGGCCTGACCCTGCTGATGTTCGACAGCGCGGCGGCCGATGACGATGCGGTGCAGCCCGCGAGCCTGCCGGCCTATTCAGGGGCGTTATCGAGGCTGCTGGCGGGCGCGCCGCCGCAGAGTTGGATCGTCACGCACCGGCCGTTTTGGGCGCTGAACCAAGGGCTCGGGATACCGTTCAGCAGAACCGTCAATGCGACCGAGCAGGCCGCGAGCCGAGGCCAGCCGCTGGCGGCGGTCGACCTGGTGCTGTCGGGACATGTCCATGATTTCGCGAGCTATGGCTTCGGGCCGGAGCGCCCGGCGCAACTCGTGGTCGGCGACGGCGGCGACCTGACGGACGCTCTGCTGCAGCCGGTCGTGCCAGGACGAGTGATCGACGGCATGCCGATCGTCAAAGGCTTCGGCCTGCAGCGCTTCGGCTATTTCATCTTCGAACGGGCCGAGGACGGCTGGTCGGGGACCCTGTTCGGTCTCGACGACGCCGTCCTCGCGCAATGCCGGCTGCGCGGCCGCGACCTCGATTGCGGGCAGTGACGCCGCGCGATATGGCGGCGCTCAGCCGGCGCGGTTCATCCGGTTGCCGACGAGGTCGTCCACCACGGCGGGGTCGGCGAGGGTCGAGACGTCGCCGAGCGCTTCATGCTCGTCGGCGGCGATCTTGCGCAGGATGCGCCGCATGATCTTGCCGGAGCGGGTCTTCGGCAGGCCCGGTGCCCATTGCACGAGGTCGGGCGCGGCGATCGGGCTGATCTCGCGGCGCACCCAGCCGACCAGCTCCTTGCGCAGATCCTCGCTCGGCGTCTCGGTCGCCTTCAACGTGACATAGGCGTAGATCCCTTGCCCCTTGATGTCGTGCGGGTAGCCGACCACGGCGGCCTCGGCGACCTTGGGGTGCGCGACCAGTGCGCTCTCGATCTCGGCCGTGCCGAGCCGGTGCCCCGCGACGTTGATCACGTCATCGACCCGTCCGGTGATCCAATAGAACCCGTCGGCGTCGCGGCGCGCGCCGTCGCCGGTGAAATAGAGGCCGGGGAAGGTCGAGAAGTAGGTCTCGACAAAGCGCTTGTGGTCGCCGAACACCGTGCGCATCTGCCCGGGCCAGGAGCGCGCCAGGCATAGATTGCCCTCGCAGGCGCCGTCGAGCCGCTTGCCGTCGCCATCCACAATGACCGGCTCGACCCCGAAAAACGGCCGCGTCGCGGAGCCGGGTTTCATCGGCGTCGCCCCCGGCAAGGGCGTGA
>Ga0213875_10001897_pt1 | contig 12937 bp, 15 predicted proteins | sample BarmaccomBMRX_R8_FD_160105 | JGI IMG/M metagenome (GOLD analysis project Ga0213875, IMG submission 160105) | Root-associated microbial communities from Barbacenia macrantha in rupestrian grasslands, the National Park of Serra do Cipo, Brazil - RX_R8 | ecosystem: Host-associated > Plants > Roots... | reverse complement strand
TGGAAGATACCGATGGCGTTGGATCCGCCGCCGACACAGGCGGCCACCACGTCGGGCAGCCGACCCGTGGCCTCGAGCACCTGCTGGCGGGCTTCGACGCCGATGACCTTGTGGAAGTCGCGGACCATGACCGGGAACGGATGCGCACCAGCCGCGGTACCCAGCAGGTAATGGGTGTCGGCCACGTTGGCGACCCAGTCGCGCAGTGCCTCGTTGATGGCGTCCTTCAGGGTTCGTGATCCGCTGGCGACCGGGATGACCTCGGCTCCGAGCAGCCGCATTCTCGCCACGTTGAGCGCCTGCCGCTGGGTGTCCACCTCACCCATGTAGACGACGCACTCCAGGCCCATCAGCGCACACGCGGTCGCGGTGGCGACACCGTGCTGACCGGCGCCAGTCTCGGCGATGACCCGCGTCTTGCCCATCCGCTTGGTCAGCAGCGCCTGCCCGAGCACGTTGTTGATCTTGTGGGAACCGGTGTGGTTGAGATCCTCGCGCTTGAGCAGGACGCGTGCGCCCCCCGCGTGTTCGGCGAACCGGGGCGCCTCGGTCAGCAGGGACGGCCGGCCGGCGTAGTCGCGCAGCAGCCGGGCCAGCTCGCCGGTGAACACCGGGTCCACCCGGGCCTTGTCATAGCAGGCGGCCAGCTCGTCAAGGGCGGCGATGAGTGCCTCGGGCATGAAACGCCCGCCGTACGGCCCGAAGTAACCCCGATCGTCGGGGCCGTGTTCGTTTTCCGTCACCGGATCGCCTTCCACCACCGCCACCTGCTCGTATAGCCGCCTATCCCCCGACTGCCATCTTGCCCCTCGCCGTCGTCGCGCCCAAGCGGTTTACCGACCCGGACGAGTTATCGGCTTGGACGCGGACAGGCGGGATGTGAGCCGGCGGTCACCAACTGGACGACGGCCGCCTTGGGGTCACCGCTGGTGACAAGGCCCTCGCCGACGAGTACCGCGTCGGCACCGGCGCCGGCATAGGCCATCAGATCGCCGGGACCGCGCACCCCGGACTCGGCCACTTTGTAAGTCTCGAACGGCAGGCCAGGGGCGATGCGTCCGAACACGTCGCGGTCGACTTCAAGGGTGTGCAAATTGCGTGCGTTGATGCCGATCACGCTTGCCCCCGCCTCGAGCGCCCGGTCGGCTTCCTCCGCGGTGTGCACCTCGACCAACGCGGTCATTCCCAACGACTCGGCCCGGTCGAGAAGGGCCTCGAGCGCGTTCTGTTCCAGCGCCGCGGCGATCAGCAGCACGATGTCCGCGCCGTGCGCCCTCGCCTCGTGGATCTGGTATGGACTGATGATGAAGTCTTTGCGCAGCAAGGGAACGTCCACAACGGCGCGCACCGCGTCGAGGTCGGCCAGTGACCCACCGAAGCGGCGCCGCTCGGTCAACACGCTGATCACCCGGGCTCCCGCCGCCTCGTAGTCCACGGCGAGCGCCGCGGGATCGGCGATGTCGGCCAGTTCCCCCTTGGACGGACTGCGCCGCTTGACTTCGGCGATCACGCCGATGCCCGGCGCCCGCAGAGCCGCCATCGCGTCCCGTGGCGCGGGGGCGGCCAGTGACCGCTCCTTGATGGCCTCGAACGGAATGTGCGCCTCGCGCATGGCCAGATCGGCGCGAACGCCGTCAATGATCGAGTCCAGCACGGTCACGCCAACTCCCCTTCCCGCCATCGGAATGCTAGCCCGGGCAGAAAGAGGGGTCCGACATCGGGTGTCCGAAGGACATACCGACGACCAACTCCTTGGCAGACAACGATCACTACTCGACGGTGGGGTCCCGTCCGGCGTCGAGAGAGCGCCACAGCCGCTGGTCGGGATCGACGGCCGCCGTCGCTGATGCCGGAGTTCGGTACCGCGCCCCGAGCCGAGGCATCCGATGACCCGACGCGGCGAGGGCCACACCCGCGGTGAGCAGGAGAAGTCCGGCCGCGGCGGCCAGCACGTGGCCGGCGACAACCGTGGCGACGGGATACCCCTCGGGACGGCCGCCCAGGAGTTCGCCAACCCCGTCCACCGACGCCACCATCGCGCCACAGCCCACCATCGCGACGACCACACCGACTAGTCTGCGCGGCCAGCCCCCGGTCGCCACGACGGCGGCGACCAGTGACAACGACACCACCGCGAGCGGGACGAGCGCGGCCACCCGCTGCGCGCCAGTCTGGCCGGTGGTCACCACCCCGCGCAGATCGTCGACGTGCCGGCTCCATGACCACGTCATGCGTGAAGCCAGCCACAGTCCGAGCGCGGCGAGCACAAGCAGCACCAGCACTGTCCAGAGTAGACGCCGCTCAGTCATGGGCGACCGCACGATCCTCGGCCGGCCGCGGCGCCCGGGCGGTACTGGATGCCGCCTCGACGGGACCAAGTGCCTCGGCGGTGCCCGACGCCGCCTCGACGGGACCAAGTGCCTCGGCGGCCGCGACCGCCGACAACACCACGCGCGCCTTGTTCAGGCACTCGGTGTCCTCCGCGGCCGGGTTGGAGTCGGCGACGATGCCGGCACCGGCCTGCACATAGGCGACGCCGCCGCAGATCACCGCGGTGCGGATGGCGATCGCGGTATCGGCATTGCCCGCGAAGTCGAGGTAACCCACCACCCCACCGTACGGCCCGCGCCGGGTCGGCTCCAGTTCCTCGATCAGCTCCATCGCCCGCGGTTTCGGCGCGCCCGAGAGCGTCCCTGCCGGAAAACACGCGGCCACGGCATCGAACGCCGTACGGCCGTCATCCAGCTCACCGGTCACCGTGGACACCAGGTGCATGACATGGCTGTAGCGCTCGATCCGCAGGAACTCGACCACCCGCACCGAACCCGGTCGGCACACCCGACCGAGGTCGTTGCGACCGAGGTCGACCAGCATCACGTGTTCCGCCCGTTCCTTGGGGTCGGCGAGCAGATCCGCCTCGAGTTGAGCATCCTCGTCGGGGCTCGCACCACGCCACCGGGTACCCGCGATGGGATGCATGGTGGCGGTGGCGTCGCGGACTGCCACCAGCGCCTCGGGGCTGGCGCCGACGATGTCGAACCCCTCGAAGCGCAGCAGATACATGTACGGGCTGGGATTGGTGGTGCGCAGGACCCGGTACACCTCCAGTGCGTCGGCCGTGGTGTCCAGCTCGAACCGCTGCGAGACGACGATCTGGAACGCCTCGCCCGCCCGGATGGCCTCCCTGGCCTCCTCGACGGCGGCCGCGTAGTCGTCGGTGCCGCGCCGGCGGCGGAAATCCGGCTCGGCCCGTGACAGCACCGCGGCGGTCGGTGACGACACGCACGCCAGCCCCGCGGTCATCTTGTCGAGCCGGGCGAGCGCGTCGTCATAGGCTGCTTCGGCCCGCTCCGGCGAGTCGTCCCAGTTCACCGCGTTCGCGATGAGACTGATGGTGCCGTGGTGGTGGTCGAGCACGGCCAGGTCGGTGGCGAACAGCATCACCATCTCGGGCAACGTCAGGTCGTCGACGGCCGAGGCGGGCAGGCGCTCGAGCCGGCGCACCGCGTCGTAGCCGATGAATCCGACCATGCCTCCGGTGAGCGGCGGTGGGTCCGGCAGGATGTCCGGCGGCAGCGGATCGGTGCGCAACGTTTCGATCGTCTCCCGCAGTACCCGCAGCGGGTCGCCGGCCGTCGGCAGGCCGACCGGCGGGGCGCCTGTCCAGGTCGCGGCGCCATTCGCCACCGTCAGCGCGGCCGGGCTGCGGACGCCGACGAACGACCAGCGTGACCAGGACCGGCCGTTCTCGGCGGATTCCAGCAGGAAGGTTCCCGGCCGATTGCCCGCGAGCTTGCGATACACCCCGACCGGCGTCTCCTCGTCGGCGAGCAGGGTGCGTACCACGGGGATCACCCTGCGCTGGGCGGCCAACTCGAGGAACTCCGCTCTTGTCGGACTGACCTCGGTCGAATCCCCGCGAGCCGCTGAGTGCGCACGTTCCGGCATGGGGGAATTGTGCCGATCGAGTTGACCGGAACGACAGCCGGGGATAAATTCACTACTTGTTGAAAAGGAGTCGGGTGTGACACATCCCAAGCGGCGAGGACGACGGCCGGCGGGTGAGGATACCAAAGCGGCGCTGTTGTCCGCAGCTCGCGCGGTCTTCACCGAGCAGGGCTTCGACGGGGCGACCGTGCGTACGATCGCGAGCCGCGCCGAGGTCGACCCGGCCATGGTCAACCACTGGTTCGGCGGCAAACAGGGATTGTTCGCGGCCGCGATCCAGCTTCCGGTCGACCCGGAGCAGATCAGAATGACCGTCCACAACAGCCCGCCCGAGGAGATCGCCGAGCGGGTCCTGCGGACGTTCATCTCCGTCTGGGACGATTCGAGCGGCGGCGGCTTCGCCGCGCTGATGCGCAGCGCGGCGACTCAGGAGAGCGCAGCGAAGTTGCTGCGGGAGTTCATCGCGACGACGTTCGGCACCCGGCTGCGCGAGCTGGGCGTGGACCATCCCGATCTGCGGGTGACACTGTTCGGCTCACAGCTGTCCGGGTTGGGACTCGTCAGGTACGTCCTCCGCCAGGAGCCGCTGGCGTCCGCTGACGTCGACACTCTCGTGGCGACGATCGGCAGGACGCTGCAGCGGTACCTGACCGGTGACCTAGGGCTCGGCGGCGAGTAGCCCCGAGTCGAAACACGTGCGGTCGCCGGTGTGGCAGGCCACTCCCCGCTGGTCGACGATGAGCAGGACGGTGTCCCCGTCGCAGTCGAGGCGGACCTCGTGCACATACTGGGTGTGCCCCGACGTCTCGCCCTTGACCCAGTGACGCCGGCGGCTGCGCGAGTAATACGTCGCCTGCCGGGTGGTCAGCGTCCTGTGCAGCGCGCTGTCGTCCATCCACGCCACCATCAGCACCTCGCCGGTGCCGCGCTGCTGCGCGACGACGCAGACAAGTCCGTCGGCGGTGCGCTTGAGCCGGCTGGCGATCGCCGGATCCAACGGAGAGACCCCCGGCCGTCCTGCGGTCGTCACGGTGTTCCTCCCAGGTGAGCACGGGCCGGAGCGGTGTTGAGCAGCACAAGGGCGTACACGTGGGCCACCGCGAGCAGCCCACACAGTGCCCGCAGCCAGACCGGGGCGGCACCGAGCGCGAGCACCGCCTGCACAACGGCTACCAACGTCGCCCACACCATGGCAGGCCACCGGACCAGCCACAGACCGGTGACCAGGCAGGCCGCCGCGGCCAGTCCGACCAGGGCGTCGGCGACCGGGACGGTGACCACGGCGAAGTCCTGGATCACCGCCGCCCAGACCAGTGCGCCGGACACGAAGAGCAGACCGCCGACGCCGAACACCACGGCGATCAGGCGAATCTCCAGCGGAGCACGTGCGCGGCTCACCGGACCACCACGCCGGCTTCACGCAGGCCTGCTTTGACCTCGCAGATCCGCAGCACGCCGAAGTGGAACACGCTGGCGGCGAGGACCGCGTCGGCGCCGGCCCGCACCGCCGGCGGGAAGTGGCCGACCTCGCCGGCGCCACCGCTGGCGATCAGCGGCACGTCGACGACCGCGCGGACGCTGCTGATCAGATCGACGTCGAAGCCGGCCTTGGTGCCGTCGGCGTCCATCGAGTTCAGCAGGATCTCTCCGACACCGAGCCGCTGTCCCTGTTCGGCCCACCACACGGCGTCGATACCGGTTCCGCGCCGGCCGCCGTGTGTGGTGACTTCGAACCCAGACGGGGTCGCAGGGCTGCCGGCCGGCACTCTGCGCGCGTCAACGGAAAGCACGACGCACTGCGCACCGAATCGTTGGGACACCTCGCTCAGCAGCTCCGGCCGCTCGATCGCGGCCGTGTTGACGCTGACCTTGTCCGCGCCGGCCCGAAGCAGCCGGTCGACGTCGTCGGCGGTACGCACCCCGCCGCCGACCGTGAGCGGGATGAACACCTGCTCGGCTGTGCGGCGAACCACATCGTAGGTCGTCTCGCGGTCGGCGGAGGACGCCGTGACATCGAGGAAGGTCAGCTCGTCGGCGCCTTCGGCGTCGTAGGCCGCCGCGAGCCGCACGGGATCACCGGCGTCGACGAGGTTGGTGAAGTTGACACCTTTGACCACCCGGCCCTGATCGACGTCGAGGCACGGGATGACACGGACCGCAACCGGCATACCGCCAGCCTACGGGGCTCACCAGGGGCTTTCCGCGCCGGTGCTGACGCTGTACGGGCGCGACCGCCGGCGTGCCTCGAGCCGGCGGCTACCGGGGCGTGCGGCCTGAGGTCGGCCGGATCAGCGCGTCGAGGTCGAGCTCGATCGGGAACGGTGCGGCGGTGGTGAACGTGCCGGTGACGCGGCCGCCGTCGGAATAGCCCAGTTCGCCTTCGGCCTGGCGGCATTCCAGCAGCGACACCGGCTCGGCGACGTCGATGATCCAGTAGTGCGGGATGCCGGCGTCGGCGTACTCACGTCGCTTGATCACGTGGCCCATTCTGACCGAGCCGGATGAGACGATCTCCGCGATGATCAACACGTCGGAAGCGCGCAAGAGCTTGCCCTCGGTGTCGGACCGTTCGTACGCGGACACATCGACGACGACGAGGTCCGGCCGCCGGACCTGCCCCGGCTCACCGAGGGGGGAACAGCTCCAGGTCGACATCGATGTCCTGGAGTGCACAGAGGTCGCCTGGTAGCTGAGATTCCAGCTGCACCAACAGTCGCCCCGAGGCCGCCACGTGTCGACTGGCCGGCGACGGAACCATGATCAGGGCACCTTCCTGCAGCGGCACCGGACCCCGACCGAATCCCACCGCAAGCACCGTCAATCAGGGGTTGACGAGCCCCGCTGCGTCAACTTAGAGTTGACGATATGGATACTCCTCAGCTCAGACTCGACGACCTCATCGGCCTCGTGAAGAACCAGCACCCCGAGGGCGACGCACTGGAACACCTCACCGACGCGGTGCTCCTCGGCGAACACCTCGGCGAACTCTCCGACCACCTGATCGGCCACTTCGTCGACCAGGCCCGCAAAGCGGGCGCCTCGTGGACCGACATCGGCAGGAGCATGGGCGTGAGCAAACAGGCGGCACAGAAGCGGTTCGTACCGAAATCCACGGACACCACGAGCCTGCTCGACGCGGGGCCCTTCTCCCGGTTCACCGACCGCGCCCGTCATGTCATCGTCGAGGCGCAGGAGGAGGCACGCCGGGCCGAGCACGACTACATCGGCACCGAACACATCCTCCTAGCCCTGCTCATCGAACCCGAAGGGCTTGCCGCCAAGGCCATCGCCAAGCAGGGCATCACGCCAGAACAGCTTCGCGCCTCGGTGAAGGTGGTACTCGGCCCGCCCCGCGGGAACGTGCCAGGGCACATCCCGTTCACGCCGCAAAGCAAGAAGGTACTGGAGTTGACGCTTCGCGAAGCGCTTCGGCTCGGACACAACTATGTTGGTACAGAACACATCCTGCTGGGCGTGCTCGCCGAGGAGGAGAGTGTCGCGGCCAAGGTCCTCGTGAGCCTGGGATTCGCCAGGGAACGGGCCGAGGAGTACATCCTCGAACAGCTCACCGAAATCTCGCGACGGCTGAAAGAGCAGCGGGAAGAGTGAACTTGCCGGCGTAGAGCGCCTTTCCGACGATGGCACCCTCGACGCCGACACCACTCAGCTCCGCGATCTCCACCAGATCGTCCACACTGGACACACCACCCGAGGCGATCACCGGCACGGCGGTACGGGCACAGACGGCATGCAGCAGGTCGATGTTCGGACCACGAAGCGTGCCGTCCTTGCTCACGTCGGTCACCACATAACGCGAGCACCCGTCCCGGTCGAGGCGGTCGAGTACCTCCCAGAGGTCACCGCCGTCGCTGGTCCAGCCACGGCCGGCCAGCCGGTGACCCCGATCGGTAATCCTCACGTCGAGGCCGATGGCCACCTTGTCGCCGTGCTCGGCTACGACCTTGGCGCACCACACCGGGTCCTCCAGGGCCGCGGTGCCGAGGTTCACCCTGGCACAGCCGGTGGACAGCGCGGCGGCCAACGAGTCGTCGTTGCGGATACCGCCGGATAGTTCGACCTGGACGTCCAGCATGCCGACCACGTCGGCCAGCAGCTCGCGGTTGGTTCCCCTTCCGAAAGCCGCGTCCAGGTCGACAAGGTGTATCCACTCGGCGCCCGCAGCCTGCCAGGCGAGGGCGGCATCGGACGGGTCGCCGTAGGCGGTCTCCGTGCCGGCCTTCCCCTGGACGAGACGAACCGCCTTGCCATCGGCGACATCAACGGCGGGGAGCAGGTAGAACGTCACAGCGCACCCTATCGTGTGGACCGCACCCAGTTCTCCAGCAGGTGTGCGCCGGCGTCGCCGGACTTCTCGGGGTGGAACTGAGTGGCACACAGTGGGCCGTTCTCCACGGCGGCCACGAAGTCCTCGCCGTGGTGGGACCAGGTGACCACCGGAGCCGGTATTGGGTCCGCCGCCACCAGCTCCCACGTCCGCACCGCGTAGGAGTGGACGAAGTAGAAGCGAGTGTCGGCGTCGAGGCCGGCGAAAAGCCGCGAGCCGTCGGGCACCGCGACGGTGTTCCATCCCATGTGCGGCACCACATCGGCGTGCAGGCGCTCGACCGTGCCCGGCCACTCGGCACACCCTGCTGTTGTCACCCCGTGCTCGACGCCACGCTCGAACAGGATCTGCATTCCGACGCAGATGCCGAGCACCGGTCGCCCGCCGGCCAGACGCCCACCGATGATCCTGGCGCCCCGCACCGCGTTCAGACCGGCCATGCATGCCGCGAACGCGCCGACACCGGGCACCACCAAGCCGTCGGCGCCGAGCGCCGTGTGGTGGTCCGCGGTCACCGTCACGTCCGCGCCGACACGGCGCAGGGCGCGCTCGGCGGAACGCAGGTTTCCCGATCCGTAGTCCAGTACGACGACGCGAGGCACCCCGCCAGAGTAGTGCGGCGACGCTAGACGGTGCTGCTGCCCTGGATGACCGGAACCACCGGCAGCATGGCGGCCAGGGGGCCGCTGCGCACGGCACCGCGCCCGAGACGCCTCGCCGGAAGACGGCCGACCCAGGAATCGGCGTGTCCCCCGTCGATCAGCCGTGCCACCCTGGCTACGTCGGCACGGCCAGCCGCCTCCAACAGACCGGTCAGCGCCGCGGGGCCGCCCAGTCGCCAGTCCCCGACCCGCTCGAGCATCTGCTCCTCACCGCAGCCGAACGCCTCGGCGAACCGGGGGGCGACGCGACGCTGGCGTGCAGGGTCCTCCCGCCGGTTCCTGTTCAGCGTGAAGACACAGCGGAGCACCGTGGCGCCGATCAGTCCGCGCGGGTTCGTCTGCTCGACGAGCCGGTACACCTCCGCGTGCTCACCCCAGCCCCAGCCGGTGGCCGTCCGCTCGAACACCGGGTGCCCCACGAGGGCCGAGTCGTTCCAGCGCACCACGAACGCTCGCCCGCCGATCCGTTGGCAACCTCGCGCCACCGAGAACACGTGGGAAAACGGCGTTGCCGATACCGGAAGGGCCACCGTGCCGGACTCGACGGGAATCAGCAGGGCCGGCCCGCGTCCGGCGCGGTGCAGCCGCAGCTGCAGCTGCGCGGTGGGAACGGGAGTCCAGATCAGGGTCCTCGCGGTCACGGTGCTCATCATGCCAACTCCCGCCGGAGTCCACTGATCGAAGGCACGGAAGGTTGAGGCTGCTCGGCACCGAGCGGGCCCTACCTGCCAGGACGGGGACTCGGGTCAGCACAGATCTCGGCTTAACTTGAAGTCGCCGGTTAGGATCGGGTGGTGGCGAAGCTCCCCGAGATGCTGTCCATCGGCCAGGTGTCCGAACGCAGCGGTGTCACCCCGACCGCGTTGCGGTTCTACGAGGACCGCGGGCTGATCAGCGCCGAGCGGACCACGGGAAACCAGCGCCGCTACGCCAGATCGGTGCTGCGCCGGCTCGCCTTCATCCGGACGGCGCAGCGAGTCGGGCTCAGCCTCGAGGACATCAGTACGGCGCTGGCCACACTGCCCAAGGGCCGCACTCCGACGAAAGCGGACTGGACCCGACTGGCGCGAACCTGGCAGGGTGAACTGAACGCCAGAATCGATGCGTTGAACCGCCTCAGGGACAAACTCTCCAACTGCGTCGGCTGCGGATGTCTTTCCCTCCGGGCCTGCGAGCTGTACAACACCGACGACCATCTGGTCGGTTACGGCCCGGGAGCGGTGAAGCTGCGGCCTGCGGCCGAGGGGGGCATCGACTGAGCCCACTCTTGGTGTAAGCCGTTCCGCTGGGTGATCGGGATTGCTCCATTTCGAGGGTGCTCGGGTCCGCTGCTTGACGGCTGCCCTGGTTGGCGCCGCAGACTGGAACTGTGAAGGTGATCTCGGACGCCGACATTCGCGCGATCCTGAGTCCTGGCGCTGCGGTGCGGGCCTGCCGGGACGCGCTGGTCGCCGCCTACAAGGGCACGCTGCACGCTCCACTGCGGACCGGGGTCGACGTAGGATCGACCGAGTTGGTGTTCACCGCGGGCGGCACCCAGTCCGGCACGGTCGGGTTCCGCTGTTACGGCCTGTGGCCCGGTCCCGGCCATGCCGACCAACTCGTCGCCGTGTGGGGACCGGACGGAACACTGCGGGGGCTCGCCGTCGGCACGGCCCTCAGCGCGTGCCGCACCGGCGGCATCGGCGGGGCCGCGGTGGACGCGTTGGCCCGACCCGACGCCTCGGTCTGCGCGGTGATCGGCTCGGGAACGCAGTCGTGGGCTCAGTTGTGGGCCGCGTCCGCGGTTCGCGGCTTTACCGAGGTACGGGTCAGTTCGCCAACTCCGGAGAACCGAGCGAAGTTCGCCGCCCGCGCCCGGGACGAACTGGGTCTCAACGCGGTGGACATGGCCGACTCGGTCGAGGCCGTCCGTGGTGCCGACGTGGTGCTCGTCGCGACCAAGTCGGTGAGACCGGTGCTGCCGGCCACCGCCTTCGCGCCGGGCTGCCACATCAACACGATTGGACCGAAGCTGCGAGGGGCCAGTGAGCTGCCCGCCGAACTGGCCAGCATAGCGGCCATCGTGAGTAGCGACTCCCCCGAACAGGCTGCCGCCTACGGCCACCCGTTCTTCACCAGCCGCAGGCTGGATCACCTCGGTGGGATCATCAACGGTGGGCTGCCGGGCCGGATCAGCGAGGGCCAGATCACCCTGTTCTGCTCGACCGGTCTCGCCGGCGCCGAAGTGGTACTCGCCGACCTGTTGCTGTCCGAGCTGGAACTGGCCGACGACTGACCCGGTCCGTACCGATCCACCGTCCCGGCGGGAGCTCGTCTCATCCGCCGTTTGAAGGTTGATGCCCCATTTCCGCTGTTCGCATTGTTGACGTTAACGACAACATTCACTGGGTGGTTCAACGATACTCTTAACGGTGTGACAGCAGACGAATTGATTCGGTTCATTGCCGGCCTTCCCGGCGTGGCGGTGGTCACCGCCGGCGAGGACACCGGAGCCCCCGAGGTCGCGTGGGGGGACTCGTTCTTCTTCTACGACCCCGACGGCGACGTCCCCGTCGACCGGCGGCTTCCGTTCGCGACGATCGTCACCAAGGACTACACCGGATTCGACACCGCGTCCAACCTGAACCGCCCCGGCGTTTTTCGGCTCAACATCGCGGTTGGTCGCGAGAGGTACCAGAGTCTGCTCGGCCATACGCCCGCCGAACACTCTAGCCACCGGGCGGGCTTCGACTACTCCGCTGTCGACCAGCTGCTGCCCAACCCGTCCTATGCGGCACAGGCCTGGATCGCCGTCCTGAATCCGGCCGAGGCGACCGGCGCGCAGGTACGGTCCCTGCTCACCGAGGCACACGCCAGGGCGGCCGAACGCCACCGGCCGCGCCGCTGAGTGGGCTGTCCGTCAGGCCACAGTGATCCGCACGGTGTGCGAACCGGTCAGGGACACGGGAACCGCGGCTTCGGTGTTCACTTGACCGTCGACGGTGAAGGAGGTGACCCTGGTGCCTGAACCGGCAAGGGAAATCGCCAGTGTCATGTCGCGGTACCGGATGTCGGTCAGGGTCACCTGCTGGAACGCGGCCGGTACCACCGGAGCGAAGCGGAGTGAATCCGTGCCCGGCCGCAGTCCGAACAGTCCGTGGTAGATCATGGACAGGTAGCCGGCCGCGCTCCACAGCTGGCGCGGTGACCCATCAGGAAAGCCGTCCTCAGGACGGTAGAACTCGTGAAACGTAGCGTCCTTCTTCGACAGTGCCAGCACCTTGTCCAGTTCGGCGCCGAAGACCGCGACGTCACCCGTCTTCGCGGCGGCCCGCGCCCAGTAGCCCTGCACGAAGGGCCACACCATGCCGTTGTGGTAATAGCTGGCGAAGTCCTTGGAGTAGTCCTTCCACTCCGGATACTGCGGCCACAGGCAGGGCAGTCCCTGCGCGGTGGTCGGTGTGCTCTGCATGATGTCGGCCGCCTGCGAAGGACTCGCGACGCCCCACAGCACGGCGAGGGACTCCCCCAGGCCCTCCATGCGGTCGGAAAGCATCCCGTCCTCGTCCTCGTAGTAGGCGTAGTAACCGTTGTCGGGCAACCACAGTCGTTCGTTGATCGACGTCCTCAGCCGTGCGGCGCTGTTGTCCAGGGACTCGACGTCCTCGCCGAGGAGCGCGCCCATTCGCGCCCCGAGCACGTAACCGCGGTGGTAGAGCAGGTTGGTGCTCAGCGCCTTGGTCCGTCCGACAGCGGCGCCATCGAAGGCGTACTTGCCCGGATATCCGCTGTTGGACTCCATGAAGCTCGAGCATCCGCGGAACAGGCCGGATTCCGCGTCGAAGGCATCCCGCTCGGCACGAGCCAGGGTGTTGGTGGTGACCGTGTGGCTCCACCGCAGGAATTCTCGGTCCCCAGTGAGCAGGTAGGTTGACCAGGCCCCGACCGCTCCGACGATCGAGTCGGTCAGGTTCGGCCAGCCACCGAAATGTCCGGCCCG
>Ga0213875_10001896_pt1 | contig 12937 bp, 11 predicted proteins | sample BarmaccomBMRX_R8_FD_160105 | JGI IMG/M metagenome (GOLD analysis project Ga0213875, IMG submission 160105) | Root-associated microbial communities from Barbacenia macrantha in rupestrian grasslands, the National Park of Serra do Cipo, Brazil - RX_R8 | ecosystem: Host-associated > Plants > Roots... | reverse complement strand
CCACCCCGCCCACCCCGCCCACCCCGCCCACCCCGGGTGCCCCCACGGAGCGGTTCGGCCGTCCCGCCCCCGCCACCAAGCCCGAAGGTGACCCGCTCGGCGGTTCCGCGCCGCCCGCGGGCGAGGCGCCCGCGGGCGAGGGGTAGGGCCTGCGCGAGAAAGGACGCGTCAGCGGTTGCTCGCGAGACGCCGTAGTCGGCCGGACCGCGCTAAGCGTGGCTGGCCAGCGCCGTGAATACGGCGGACGCGCGGCTGGAGACGTCGAGCTTGCGGTAGATGTGCTCCAGGTGCTTGGCGACCGTGCGCGGGCTGACATCCAGCGCGTGCGCGATGGCCGTGTTGGTGCGGCCGAGCGCGGCGAGGCGCAGAACGTGCATCTCCCGGTCGGTGAGTTCGTCGAGCGCGCTGGAGTTGGCGGCCGCGAGCCCTTCGCGGGCGTGCTGGCGCCTGCGGGCGCGCTCCAGCGCCGTGACCAGGGGGCAGCGCAGGACGCTGAGCAGGGCCCGGTCGTCCTCGGTGAAATCGCCCCTGGCGCGGTTGAGCGCGATGCCGACGACCTGGCCGGCCGAGCCCGGCGGGCTGCTGCGCAGGCTGAAGGCGATCTGGTGCTCGACAGGAATGTACCGGAAGAGCTCGTTATACAGGCCCAGGCGGTGGAAGCGCTCCTGGCTGAGGACGTCGCTCACCCTGACGGGCCCGTCGTCGCCGGTAAGCCGGTAGTGCACGACGAGCGGGTGCTCATGCGCGAAGGCGGCGAAGCTGGCTACCCGGGCCGGCGAGAGAAGCTCGTGCGGGTAGGCGTCGACCTTCACCTGGCCGGTTTCGGGACCGATCTCGTTGTAGCTGACGCTCTCGCAGCCGATCAGCCGGGCCAGGCCCGGCAGCACGAGATCCGCGAAGCCCGCGGGATCGTCTAGTTCGGTGAGGCTGTCAACGAGCCGCACGGCCTGCTGCAGGCCGCTCAGCGGTACGTACATGGCTGTCCCCCCCGGGAGCCCGGCGCCCGCGCTTGTGCGCAATATGCGTATAGACGATGCCTTCACCTGGAGGTTTAGTCAAGAGTGGCAAGGCGCGCAGCGGGGCTTGCCAGGGGGTGGGGAAACTGGAGGGCGGGCGCTTCGCGCCCGCCCTCCAGTGTTAACCGGTGCTCACACGGTCAGTGGCCGCCGGAGATCTCGACGGTCACGTCGGCGAACCTGTTGGTGCCCAGCCCGGACGCCGTGACGACCTTGCTCAGCCAGATGCCGAAGTGGTTGCTGAAGATGATGTTGTGCGCGATCCGCGCGCTGACGGGGGTGCCGCCCGAGAACACGAGCACGCCGGTCGTCTGCAGATCCTCGGGTGACGCCGGAGCGTCGAGCGGGTCGCCGCCGGTGTTGTTCGTGCCGATGACGTTGCCGACGATCGTGTTGCCGTTAAGATCCTCGAACTGGTTCGGGCCGATGGTGTGCGCGTGCATCGTCACCCCGGACAGCTCGTTGCCGGCGATGAAATTGCCCTCGACCCGGTTGTCATAGGACGCGGTGCCGGGCCCGGCGTTCGCGAACAGCACACCGGCGCCCTCGCCCCTGAACCCGTTGTGGGTTATGACGTTCTCCTTGATCAGGTTGTCGTAGACACCGGCGACCGAGGGCTGCCGCTGGCCGGCCGCGCTGAGAGCGTTGGGGTTGTGCCCGGGCACGGTGACCCCGCAGTCAGAGGCGTTGTCGGTGACGACGTTGCCCTCGATCACGTTGTCGTGCGTCGGCCCGGTCTCGTCGGTCAGCAGAACGCCGCCGGAGTTCCTGGCGATGAAGTTGCCCTGGACGCGGGAGTCCGCGACGGCCACGAAGTGCACGCCCTCGCCGCAGTCGCCGGGGATCTGCCCGGCCGCGGCGCACTCGAAGTAGGGCGAGGCGGGCGGTACGCCACCGCCGAGGTCGTTGTGCACCACGGCGTTGTGCTCGATCTCGATGTCACGCAGCCCGCCGCCCAGGCCTGCCGCCAGGACGCCCTCACCCTGGGCGTTCGTGACCCTGAATCCCTCCAGTTCAACGTGAGAACTCACGATGATCACGGCGGCGAAGATCGTCTGCGTTCCGAGTCCCGGCAGGGTGACCTGGAACGCCGGGGTGACGCCCGTCTCGTCGATGGTCGCCCCCCGCTTGCCCTCGAGGGACAGCCGCTTGGAGATCACCACCTGCTCGTGGTAGGTCCCGCCGCAGACGACGACGGTGCCCCGCGCCGGTGCGGCGCTGACCGCGGACTGGATGGTGCTGAACGCGGCGGAATCGCAGCCGCGGTCGTCGTTGGACGGGCTGGCGGACTTGGAGACGTACAGGACGTCATGGTCGCCATGCCACCCCACGTTGGCGGATGCCACTCCCGCCTGCGCGATTACGGCGCCGGTGACCAGCAGCGGTGCCGCCACGGCACCCGCCAGCCGGACAAGCCGGTTGGAAGTCATGCTCCCTCCCTGAATCCTCGCGTGAACCTTCGCGGATTTCGCGGATGACAAGGTCAGAGGCAAACCGGATCAGGTCAGCTCGCCGGCGAGATCAGCTCACCGGCAGGAAATTCCGCGCCAATCGCGAAGCCCGGCCCGGGCCCAGCGCCCCTCTGTCCCCTCTACCGCATCGGCACGTACCCTCCTGATTAAACTGCCGCGCGCGGCCGGCGTCTATACGCATGTTGCGCAAGCGCCGCGTGCGGCCGCGTCGCCGTGTGCGGCACCCGAATTACGGACCACATCACGATGCAGCCCAGCCATTCCGCCGCACCGGGGGATTTTGGGTGCGATCCGCGCTGTCATCACAGCACGAATCGCACCCAAACCGGCCAGCCACGCAGCCCCCGGCGGCCGCAAGCCGGCCGCCACCGTCCACGCTCCACGCGAACCCAACAACGGGCGGACCCAGGGGAGCGCACCCTTCCAGCGCGCCAAGACCGCGCAGCCCACAAAACACGCCTGGCGATCATCTGGCCGGCGTTCCTGGCTAGATGACGGCGTACGTGAGGACGGCGGCTGCCGCGCCCAGTACCGTGCCGCCGGCGACCTGGGCGATCGTGTGGTCCCTCAGTGTCACCCTGGACCAGCCGAGCAGTGCGACGAGCGCGTACCCGGGAAGAACGTACGTGCCGAAGGTGAGCGCGAGAATGGCCACCGAGCCGGAGGCCACCGCGCAGTGGATCGAGATCTTCCACACCGCGGTGATCGCGGCGAGGACGGCGACGCTGGCGAGCATGCACGCGACGTAACCGGAAAGCTTGTGCGGCGCGCCGAGGAGGACCAGCAGGGCCAGCCCGGCGGCGACCGAGGCCGTGATGAACCCCAGCACGATGAGCCGGGCCCGTTTCGCGCCCACGTTCCGGTCCTCCCAGCGGCCGTGCCGGATGCCGTACCGGATGAACAGGGTCGGGAGCACGCCGGCGAACAGCGCGGCCAGCACCCCCCAGCCGGTGCCCGCCCTCCCGCCCGAGTGCCAGCCGATCAGGATGACGGTTGCGATGATCCAGTTCTTCGGCTCCAGGAGATAGGTGCTCAGCTCGGCGGCCGGCCGGCCCCAGAACTCGCGTCTCACCAGGACAGGCAATCACCTCGGCCCGCCGTCGGCAACCGGTGCCCCCGCCGGTGACGGTCAGTTCGCCCCGGATTGGTTGAACTGTCAATTATGGGCGTAGACTGGGTCCATGGTGGTTGTTCCCGCGAGTGCGGCGGCGCGCGGCCCGGAGCCTCCGGACGAGCCCGCCGCCGAGCCGCGCTGGCTCAGCACAGAGGAGCGCGCCGCCTGGATGCCGTTCGCCGCGCTGCTCTTCAGGCTCCCCGCGGCCCTGGACGCGCAGCTGCAGCGCGACGCCGGCATCAGCCATTTCGAGTACATGGTGCTCGCCAGCCTCTCCGAGGCGGGGGACCGCACGCTGCGCATGAGCGACCTGGCGGCCATGGCCAGCGGCTCGCTGTCGCGGCTGTCTCACGTGGTCAGCCGGCTCGAGGCGCGCGGCTGGGTCCGCCGCGAGCCGTGCCCGTCGGACGGCCGTTACACCTACGCGATCCTCACCGACGCGGGATTCCGCAAGCTGGCCGCCATCGCGCCCGGGCACGTCGAGGCCGTGCGCGCGCTCGTCATCGACGCGCTCAACGCCCGGCAGCTCCGGCAGCTTGGGGATATCAGCGAGATCATCAACGGGCGGCTGTAGAGCCCGCGCGTCACAACCACCCGGCGGCCGCCGCTCTCGCGGTCAGGGCAGGAGAACGATCTTGCCGCGAACGTGCCCCTGGGCGAGGCGCCGGTACGCTTCCTGTACCTGGTCGAGCCGGAAGGTCGCGGCGATCGGGACTTCGAGCTGGCCTGCGGCGACGAGCCCGGCGAGTTCGGCGAGCGTCCGCGCGCCGGCGCCCGCGGCGCTGCCCTCGGCCTTGACTCCGTACCGCTGCACGGCCGCGAAGTTGACGATCGTGTCGACGCGCGACGGCTGCACGCCCAGATCAAGAGCGAGCTGCACGTAGTCGTCGCCGAACGTGTCGATGAACGCGTCGATCTTGCCGGCCGCCCGCCGGATCCTGTCCGCCACGCCGTCGCCGTAGCTGACAGGGATCACCCCGTGGCCGGCGAGCCATTCGTGGTTGTCCCGCCCGGCCAGCCCTATCACGGTGGCCCCGGCGCGCCTGGCGAGCTGGACCGCGATCGACCCGACCCCGCCTGCCGCGCCCGCCACGACCACCGTGTCGCCCGGCGCCAGGTCCACCGACCGCACGGCCGCCCAGGCCGTGAACCCGGCCACGGGCAGCGCCCCCGCGACCTCCCACGGAACCCCGGCCGGCTTGGGGGCCAGGTTCCGCGCTTCCGCCACGGCGTACTCCGCCTGGCTGGCCCGGTTGTCGGTGTAGCCGATGACCTCGTCGCCGGCCGCGAACCCGGTCACGCCCGGGCCGGCCTGCTGGATGACCCCGGCGAGGTCGCTGCCCTGCCCGGACGGGAACGTGGCCGACCACCGGCTGTGCATCAGGCCCTCGCGGATCTTCGCCTCACCCGGGTTGATGCCCGCCGCCCTCACGGCGACCAGCACCTGGCCCGCCCCCGGCTCCGGCCTGGGCACGTCCACCACCTTGAGGACGCCGATCCCGCCGTACTCATCGAAACGCACTGCCTTCACAGGGCACCTCCGTTCTCCAGAAACTGCCCAACCGCTCATGCCCGCGCGTTATGCCGCGCCGCCGGCCTGAGCCTTCGCCGGCCGTGGCGCGCCCAACGCGGCCCGGGTGAGAGTCGTCGCCGTCCGCACGGCACTGGCAATCGCGTCGTCGGGGCCGAGCCCGCAGAGGTCGGTCAGCGTGAACAGGGCCTCGGCGCTGATGACCACGGCCAGGTCGCGCTTGAGCTGGGCGAGCGCTTCCGGCTGTGCCGGCGCGCCCGCCACCGGTGCGAGCGCCTGGTCGATCAGCCCGAACCTGAGGCCCGGCCGGGCCGCGGCCACGGTGGCGGGCCGGGTGATCGTCGCCGAGATCATGGCGCGCACCGCACCCTGATACGCCAGCACGTGGCGGAGCAGGAACTCGGTCGTGAAGGCGACACGCTCGACGGGATCCCGCGAATGCGCGACAGGCTGGAGAGCGTCGGCCGAACTGGGCCAGAAGCCCGTGAAGGCCTCGGTCAGCAGCGAAACGAGGTCGGGAAAGTACCGGTAGGCCGTCGCCTCAGAAACAAGCGCCTTCCTCGCGACCTCGGGCATCGTCACCTCACCGCCCGCCCGGATGAGCCCACGGGCGGCCTCGATGATCGCCATCCGCGTCCGCATCTTCTGGTTCACGCGCCCAGTCCCGGCAGCCGCCATCGCTGTCTCCTTCCCGCGCCAGCCCGTGCTCCCGGCCCAACGGCACATCCCTGGGAAGCGACCCTCCCCGCCCGGCCCGCGGGCACCCGCCCGCGGGCCGCACCCGTAGCTGACGTCCCACATTACCAGATCAACCTCTCATTATGAGAGTTCACTTGCGTAGTGGGTAAGGGCAGGCTACAGTCATGCGAGCCAACTCTCACGAAGGATAGGACGGATGAGCAAGGTTCCGGAAGGCGAAGTGACCCGGGAGCCATCACGCGGGGCGGCCCAGGGGCCAGCGGGCGGAACGACCGGAAGGCCAGCGGGCGGGGCGGCCCAGGGGCCAGCGGGCGGAACGACCGGGATGCCAGGGGAGGGAGCGGCCGAGGTCTCGGTGGTGGGCCCGGACGGCGGCGAGGTGATCGCGCTCGGGCCCATCCAGATGCGGATCGTCGAAGACGGGAGCACCACCGGGCACCGTCTGGGGATTGGCGAGATCACGCTCGCCCCGCATACGGAGGGACCGCCGCAGCACCGGCACGCCCGGCACGATGAGGGCTTCTACGTCGTCTCGGGCACCGCGCGGTTCACGGTCGGGCAGGCCAGCTACGACGCGCCCGCGGGCACCCTCGTCATGGTCCCGCCCGGTGCCCCGCACACGTTCGCCAATCCGGGGGACCAGCCCGCCGTTCTGCTGAACACCTTCACCCCGGACCTCTACGTGCGGTACTTCCGTGACCTCCGGGACATGCTCGCGGCCGGGCGGGAGCTGACGCCCGCGTCGACCGTCGAGGCCATGAGCCGGTATGCCACGGTTCCCGCCACCGACTTCGCCTGACAAACGCACACGAAGGAGACATCGTGACCGTGACCACGTACGATCTCGCAATCCCCGGCTCCGGCCCGGTCAGCGTCACCGTCGACGAGCAAGGCGGCGGGCGCCCGTTCCTGCTGCTGCATGGCGGTGGGGGACCCCAGACCGTCGCCGGCTTCGCCGGCCTGCTGGCCACGCAGGGGGCCGCCCGCGTCGTCACTCCGACCCACCCGGGTTTCGGCGGCACGCCGCGCCCGGACTGGCTGCACAGCATGCGCGGCCTCGCCGCGCTCTACCGTGAACTGCTCGCCAAACTCGGCCTGGACGACGTGATCGTGATCGGTAACTCCATCGGCGGCTGGATAGCCGCCGAGCTGGCGCTCCTCGGCACTTCCCGGGTCAGCGCCGTCATCCTGGTGGACGCGGTCGGCATCGAGGTGGACGGCCACCCGGTCACCGACATCTTCCCGCTGACCCCGGGAGAGCTGTCCCGGCTGTCCTATCACGACCCGTCCGCGTTCGGCATCGACCCTTCCGCTATGACCGAGGCCCAGCGCGCCGGCATGGCCGCCAACCGCGCCGCGCTCAAGGTGTACGACGGCAAGCCGACGGGAACCGACCCCACCCTTCGCGAGCGGCTCGGCAGCATCACGGTACCGGCGCTCGTGCTGTGGGGCGACAGCGACCAGATAGCCGACGCCGACTACGGCCGCGCCTACGCCGCCGCCATCCCCGGCGCCCGGTTCCGGCTGCTCCCGGAGACCGGGCACCTCCCGCAGATCGAGACCCCCGGGCGGCTGCTGCAGGCGGTCTCGGACTACGCAGACGCCGTTGAGGCGCCCGCGGGCCCAAGGAATTTGCACCTTTAGTCCGTCTTGACGTGCCATTTTGGTGGTTCGAGGGCAAAACCGGCCGGTCAGCCCTTGCGCAGGCGCCCCAAATCTCACCAATATTGCTAAGGTGCCCGCTCGCGGGCCTGCTAACGTCGCGCACCCGTCTTGCCTGCGCCGCCGGATGCAGCCGCGGCGGAGACCGGGGGCCGCCTCCGGACCGGTCGGCGGCAACAGAGCTAAGGGGAAGCGGAACATGCGCATCAAACGATTCAGGCACGTCTATCCAATTGCCGCGGCCGCGCTGGTGGTCACGGCGTTCGTTCCCGCCGTCAGCTTTGCGGCGGCGGGCGCGAGCGGCCCCGGTCCTGTCCGGGCCAGGATCACCGGGGCGGTCATTCCCGGCAGCGGTACCGCGGCCGCCCCCGCCGCCGCCCTGGCCGGCCTGCCCTCGAAGAAGGACCAGATCAAGCGGCTGACCGAGGCGCTGGCCTACATGCAAAAGAACTACAAGAGCCTTGCGGCGGCCGGCACGCCCGGGGTCACCGACATCTACGACTACGGGATCGGTTCCCTGTGGCGTAAGGGAATCGACGGGGCCGGAACGACCATCGCGGTGATCGAGGGCTGGAACCTCACGAGCATCGGCCAGATACTAGCGGGGTTCGACAAGCAGTTTGATCTGCCCGCCCCGCCGTCGCTCCGGACCATCTACCCCGCCGGGCCGCTGCCGAAGGTCTGCCCGCCCGGCATGGTCAAGCTCGGCAGCTACGGCTCGTGCGACGCCTGGGGCGGCGAGCTTGCGCTCGACGTCATAACGGCGCACATGATCGCTCCCTACGCGAAGATCGTGATCTCAGCGACTCCGGCCGACCAGGAGGTCACCGACGACGCGGCGAGCAACGTCGCGCCGCCGGAGATGATGAAGGCGCTGGAAGTGATCAGCCGGCAGCACCTGGCGAACGTCATCTCGATCAGCGACGGAACCGGCGAGACGACCTACAGCTACGGTCGCGCGCAGATCCTCGCGAACAGTCCCGGCGAGCTGACCGCGGCGGCCGCGGGTATCCCGGTGCTCGTCGCGACCGGAGACTGCGGAGTCGTGCAGAACCTCGCGGTGGCCAGCGCACAGTGCAATAACACCTCGGCAACACCGGACACCGCCACCTGGGACGACTCCCCGTGGACGACGGCGGTAGGCGGAAGCGTCCCGAACTTCAGCCTGACGGCCCCGAAGCGGCTCGGGCCTGACCCGCTGTGGGATGTCGGCGGCCTGTTCTCCGAGGGAGCGGGCTTCTCCTCGGTATTCACCCGCCCCGAATACCAGGACGGCGTCGCCCGCATAACCGGCAGCCCGATGCGATCGGTACCGGACATCACGATGGACGCGCAGGACGGCACCTCCGAGGCGGCGCCGATGTTCGCCGGCGTGCTCTCTCTCGCCACCCAGGCCAACGGCGGCAACGTCGGGCCGGTCAACCCGGCCCTGTACCGGGTGCTGGGGCCGGCCGGCGCGAAGGCGGGCATCGCGGACGTGATCAGCGGCAATGACTCGGTGATCAGAAACGGCAAGGTGACCGTTCCCGGCTTCACCGCGGGCCTGGGATTCGACGTGGCCAGCGGCTGGGGCACGGTATACGCGCCCAGGTTCGTGCCAAGCCTGGTCGCGGCCACGCGGGCCGCGGCCCAGGAAGCGGCCGCGCGGGAGCGGGCGCGGGACGAGCTCACCCGGCTCGAGCTGCGCAGCATCCAGCTGACGCGGACGAGCACGGGGAACTTCTACCTGCTCGCCGGGGGTTTCCTGCCGACGCACCCGGTGCGGCTGAGCATCGACGGCACCCCCGTCGCCAAGCTCACCGCCAACACGCTCGGTGACGTCACCTACATGATCGACCCGGCGACGCTGAACCTGGCGGCGGGACGGCACGCCGTCACGCTCGGCAGCATGCTCATAACCGAGACGGCCGGCTTCACCACCGGCTGACGGGACCGAGGGGAACGGCGCCGCCGGGCAGGATAGCCCCTGCCCGGCGGCGCCGTCTGGCCGCCCAAAGGATCCCGAGCTCATTCCTCCCAGAACGGACGCACCTCGATGGTGCCGATCCGGGCGACCGGATGCTTGGCGGCGACCTCGATCGCCTCGTCCAGATCGGCGCACTCGAGCAGGTCAAACCCGGCGATCTGCTCCTTGGTCTCGGCAAACGGGCCGTCGGTTGCCAGCACCTCGCCGCCGCGCACCCGGACGGTGGTGGCGTCGCTGACCCGCCGGAGCTGGTTACCCTGCAGCCGGACGCCGCGGCGGTCCATCTCGGCGACCCAGGCCTCGGTATCCGGCCCTATGGCCGCCTGCTCTTCGGGGCTGAGCTGCACGCTCTCGTCGGCGCACACCAGCAGCATGTACCTCATTGGGCTTCTCCTTCCCAGCGGGGATCGTTTCACCAGCACGACGAACGGGAAGACCCGCGATCGACAGCCGGGCCGGAAAGAAAGGCCCAGAGATACCGGGCCGTGCGAGCCGCGGCAGGCGGGCGGTCAGCGCTCCTTCAGGCTGCCGATGCTGAGCGAGCCTCCCGGCACCGCGGATCCCTCATGCCCCTGCGCCGCCTGCGGCCCCGCCACGGCGCGCTCTTCCTCGCGGACGTAGGCCTCGGGATCCTTGTCCACGGGCTGCACGCCGGCGTAGTTCCGGGCTTCGAAGGCCGCGAAGGCGACGGCCAGGCTGTGACGCTGCTGCAGGGACGCCAGGCGCCGGAAGTCCGTCAAACCCTCGCGTTCCTCCTCGGCCATGTGATCGCTGTTGGCCGCGTTCGTAGCGGCGACCGCCGCGTACCAGGCGTCACTGCCCACCGGATGACCCGCGGCCTCAGCGATCGCGTCCCTGATCTCGTTGTGATCGTGAATGGCGTCGACGGTCTCTTCCTCCACCCCCGCCCGCCGCCTGGCGGCCAGCCCGACCTGCAGCAGCGCGGGGTAGAAGAGCTCCTCCTCGGCCGCCGCGTGCAGTTCGAGGAACGCGGACAGCCGGTCCCATACAGCCGACAGGGTCGCCGTGTCCGTGCGATCGACCTGCTCCAGGATCGCGAACAGCCGGCGTTGCTCATGATGGTCATCAAGAATCAGCTGGGTTATGTCCACTGTCCCTCCTGCCTCACGTGCCGCGAACCGAGCCGCAGCCCCAAGAGCATGCCTAGACAGCCGACGATAACGCCCCGGCAGATCCGCGGTCCGCCGGACCGGCCGTAAAGAGGAGAGCGCCGCGTCGTTCCGCATCGTCTTCACCGCGGTCTTGACCTGAGCCAGCGTGCCGAACGCCGCGTAGATTCGATAGTGATAATTTCCGGCCCTGCGGCTGGCCGTGGGAAACGTGATCTGGTCCGACAGCTGCTTCCCGTATCCGCAGCCCGCGGGCGAATCCTGGAGATACTCATATTCCTGCTCGCCGCCCGGGGCGGCCGAGTTCAGCGCCTTCGGCGAATACAGCGCGAACGCCTGCGAGCCATCCGGCGTAGCCGCGATCAGCACGTCCACGTGCCGTCCCGAGATCCCTTCCTGTGCGGAGACAAGACTGGCGTCAGAGGGTGGGTTCCCGGCCGGCCCTGGCTCGGCGGCGAACGTGTTCGATCCGGCGGCCAGCTTCCACCAGGAGGTGAAATCGCAGCGAAGGTAGGTGACGAATACGCCATCCGCCGGGGTGACGCCAGGCGTGCTCTCGACCTTCAGGCCGGCATCGATTCGCATGACATCCGGAAGGCCGGAAAGCTCGGGAAGAGGGCCGACCGTGACCGTCTTCGTCAGCACATAAGGCGAAAGCTGGTAGGTGTAGGGAGAGGCGGCCGGATAGCTCGCGCCACCCGGGCAGTAAGCGTCCTTCTCGCCGTCGGCCAGCCACATCGCCAGCCGGGTCCGCGTGGTGACCGAGGTAGCGGACGGATACGACGGCGGCGTTAGGATCGCCGTGGTGCTCGGCCCCAGCCACGGGTACTGGTTCCATCCGTAACCTGCGCTGTCGACGCCCCACTTCGTGGTGATATCGTCATCCCAGGCGCCGGGTTCGGTCGGGTTGTAGCAGTCGCCCTGGCCCTCGTGAAAGTTGAAACCCATCTCCGTGCCATGGGCTATGCCCTGGATATAAGTCTTTCCATCGTAGCTGAGCGCGGAAATGGTGTCGCCCAGCGCCGTCGGCAGGTCGGCAAACCACGGACCGGAGCTGATCGCCCCATCGGGAATGTATTTCCCCAGTTGGTGTACGCCGCGCAGTCATCGTAGAAATCGTAGTAATCACCATGGGGGATGGTGCAACCGGGATTCGGGTAGTCGGCATTGCTGGCACGCGCGGCCGGCGACCAGCCCGTCATGGTGACGGTCAGCAGTACCGCCGCGGCGCCGGCGCCAACGCCGAAACAACGGCGATTTACCGGGCCCTGGATTTTCATGGCAAGCCACACTAGCCCCGGTCGCTGTCACCCTTCTGCCAGAAGCCTGCCGCGGGCAGGCCGGGAACGGCCGCGATCCGCGGCTTACGGCGCTCTACGCGTCGGCCACCGTCCGCGGGAGGCCGAACCGGTCCAGGACGTCGTTGCTGAAGCGCGTGATCCCGCTGATCCGCCCGCCGGCCAGGGTGAGCACCTGCAGCCCGCGGGCGTGGGCCACCCCGGAGCCCGGGTCGCGGAGATACACACCGAACGCGAGCTGCCCGTTCGCCCGCGTAGGCACCAGCCGGTACGTGCGGCCGAGCGCGAACCCGATCGCCGCGAGGAACCGCGCCACGAGCTCACGGCCGATGTACTCCAGCGGAAGCGGCGGCATGGCCACCCGGACGTCCTCGGTCAGCAGGGCGATGATCCCGTCCAGGTCGCCGGCCGCGTAGGCCCGGGTCAGTTTCGCGACGAGTTCCTGCTCGCTGGCCGAGCCGGGTGGCGGCGGCGGGTCGGCCCCGGGCTCCGCCGCGGCCCGCTGCTGCACGGCGGCCCGGGCACGCTTGAGCGCGCTGGTCACCGACTCCTCGGTGCTGTCCAGCATCTGCGCGGCCTCGCTGGCATGGAAGCCGAGCACGTCGCGCAGCACCAGGACCGCCCGCTGCCGCGGCGGAAGAAGCTGCAGTGCCGTGATGAAGGCGAGCGAGATGGCCTCGGTGGCCTCATAGCACGCCTCGGGGCCGGGCGCGGTGTCGGCGCGGTCGGCGAGCAGGGCGTCCGGGTACGGCTCGAGCCAGGTCACCTCGCCCAGCCGGCTGGGCGGCGGCAGCTGCACACCGCCTGGATCCCAGTCGGCCTGCGGGCGCCGCCGGGCCGACCGCAGCGCGTTCAGGCAGCGGTTGGTCGCGATGCGGTACAGCCAGGTGCGCACCGACGCGCGGCCCTCGAACCCGGCAAGGCCCTGCCAGGCCGCCAGCAGGGTTTCCTGCAGCACGTCCTCGGCATCGGCCACCGAGCCGAGCATCCGGTAGCAGTGCACCTGCAGCTCACGCTGGTAGGGCTCGATGAGCCGCCGGAACGCCTCG
>Ga0213875_10001895_pt1 | contig 12938 bp, 12 predicted proteins | sample BarmaccomBMRX_R8_FD_160105 | JGI IMG/M metagenome (GOLD analysis project Ga0213875, IMG submission 160105) | Root-associated microbial communities from Barbacenia macrantha in rupestrian grasslands, the National Park of Serra do Cipo, Brazil - RX_R8 | ecosystem: Host-associated > Plants > Roots... | reverse complement strand
TGAAGCAACTCGAGTGCTGGAGGCACGCACGTACTCAGCAGCCGTCAATAAAGCGCTCGCGGAGGTAATTCGACTGCGCAAGATCCAGAGCATACCGACTTTCTTTCAATCCGGCATTTGGGACGGAGATCTAGCGCGAATGCGCGATGACCGAGCGCCGCGACCGCATCGCAGCATATAATCCTGGCCTTTCCGATCCGCAAACCGCCGATCCCGACGCCGAATGCCCTATCGAAGAAACGCGTGCAAACAGATCGCCATTAAACCCTAGTACAACCTCACTCCCCTCGGACCCGGTTTCCGATTCAGATGAACGGCATCAATGAACTGGACCGTATTACTGCTCGAAGTCATCAGCAGCGTATGCGTACGGAAGCCCTCGCCGAAGAACCGTACCCCGCGTAGCAGCGCTCCGTCCGTCACCCCAGATGCCGTGAACACAATGTGTGTGCCGATCGCGAGATCGCCTGCCGTATAAATGCGGCGTGGATTCTTAATTCCCATGCGCGCTACGCGTTCCTCAAGCTCGGGCGTATTCACCACCAGCCGCGCGACCATTTCGCCATGCAGGCACCGCATCGCCGCCGCCGCCAGAACGCCCTCCGGCGCGCCTCCGATTCCCATGACCGCGTGCACGCCGTTGCCGCGCACCGCGACCGCAATCGCTGCCGAAAGATCGCCGTCGCTGATGAGACGAATACGCGCGCCCTCCCGCCGGATATCGGCGATCAAGTCCGCATGTCGCGGCCGGTCGAGCACAATCACCGTCAGATCCCGCACGTCGCGATCGAGCCGCCGAGCAATCGATTTCAAATTCTGCGCAACCGGCGCATCTAGATCTAAAGCGCCCCGGCACGCCGGCCCCGCGACAATCTTTTCCATATAACAATCCGGCGCATGCAAGAGGCCGCCAGGCTCCGACGCCGCGAGCACCGCAATCGCGTTCGGCGATCCCGTCGCGGCCAGATTCGTCCCCTCCAGCGGATCGACGGCAATATCGAGACCGGGAAAGTCCCCGTCCCTTGTGGGCGCGCCGACACGCTCGCCGATATACAGCATTGGGGCTTCATCGCGCTCGCCTTCTCCGATGACAATGTTGCCCGCGATCGGCACCGTCTCGAACGCCCGGCGCATCGCCTCGACCGCCGCATGATCGGAGCGCTTTGCGTCGCCTTGCCCCATCGTCCGCGCGCTCGCGACGGCGGCTTCTTCCACCACGCGCACCAGATGGAACGCAAGGTCTCGTTCAATATTCGACTCCATGGCTGCAGAGTGGATCGTAGTAGAGGCACTGGGCATAGTTATGGGACCGTCCGCGAATCAGAGTAACATTGCGAACGCGGTATTCCATGATAGTCTCATTGACAGTTTGCGCAAAACAGACGGGGGCGGAGGAGGCACTGTGAGTCGATCCATGACGTTAAATCACGTCGAGGTAAAGGCTGCGGATTCGACGACGCCGCTAAGCACCAATAAACACCTGCTGCGATGGGTCGAAAAGATGGCGGAATTGACACGGCCCGCGGCGATTCATTGGGTGACCGGCTCCCAGGAAGAGAACGATGCGCTGTGCGCGCAGATGGTCGCCGGCGGAACCTTTATCAAGCTAAACGAAGATTTGTGGCCCAACTGCTACTACGCGCGATCTGACCCGAGCGATGTCGCCCGCGTGGAGGACCGCACCTTCATCTGTTCGCTGTCGAAAGAAAGCGCGGGCCCCACGAACAATTGGGTGAACCCGTACGAGATGCGCCGCACGCTGAAATCGCTGTTCGCCGGATCTATGCGCGGCCGCACCATGTACGTTTTGCCGTTCAGCATGGGACCGCTCGATTCGCCCATGTGTCAAATCGGCGTGCAATTGACCGATTCGCCGTATGTCGTCGTCAGCATGCGGATCATGGCTCGCATCGGCTTGCCGGTGTTTCGCGAAATCGATCGCGACGTTAAGCGAGTCGTTCCGTGCATGCACAGCGTGGGCATGCCGCTCGAGTCCGGCCAACGGGATGTGCCGTGGCCGTGTAACCGCGAGAAATACATCGTCCATTTCCCCGAAACCCGCGAGATCTGGTCCTACGGTTCCGGCTATGGCGGCAACGCGCTGCTCGGGAAGAAGTGCTTCGCGCTGCGCATCGCTTCCGTGATTGCCCGCGACGAAGGCTGGATGGCGGAACACATGCTGATCCTCGGTGTCGAGGATCCGCATGGCGAAAAAACCTACGTCGCGGCCGCATTCCCCAGCGCCTGCGGCAAAACAAATTTCGCCATGATGATCCCGCCCAAAGGTTTCGACGGCTGGAAAGTCTGGACCGTCGGCGACGACATTGCATGGATCAAGCCGAATGAGCAGGGCGTGCTGCACGCCATCAATCCGGAAGCCGGTTTCTTCGGAGTCGCTCCGGGAACCTCGGCCAAAACCAATCCGAACGCGATCGGGACACTGTCGCGCAACTCGATCTTTACGAACGTCGCGCTCACGCCCAAGGGCGGCGTGTGGTGGGAAGGCCTGACTGACGATCCGCCCGCCGAGTGTTTGGATTGGCAAGGCCGATTGTGGACGCCCGAGATCGCCAAAGAGACCGGCGTAAAAGCCGCGCACCCGAATTCCCGCTTCACTGCCCCGGCCCGGCAATGCCCGACCATCGATCCCGCTTGGGAAGCGCCCCGCGGCGTTCCCATCAGCGCGTTCATCTTCGGCGGCCGCCGCGCAACCACCATGCCGCTGGTGTATCAATCGTTCAACTGGACCGAAGGCGTCTACATCGGCGCCACCATGGGCTCGGAAATGACGGCGGCGGCGGCCGGAACTGTCGGGAAAGTACGCCGCGATCCCATGGCAATGCTGCCGTTCTGCGGCTATCATATGGGGGATTATTTCCGGCATTGGATCCGCATGCAGCGCTCGCTGAGCGTTACGCCGCGCATCTTCCACGTAAACTGGTTCCGCAAAGGTGAAGACGGCAAATTCCTGTGGCCCGGCTTCAGCCAGAACATGCGCGTGTTGAAGTGGATCGTCGACCGGGCGCGCGGCCACGGCTTCGGCACGGAAACGCCCATCGGCTGGATGCCGCGCTACGAAGACATCGAGTGGAAAGGCCTCGATTTCCCGAGAGAGAGATTCGAGCAGCTCCAAGCCTTCGACCGCCAGGCTTGGCGCGCCGAACTGCTCGGCCAGGAAGAGCTGTTCATAGACCTGCATGACCGCCTGCCGCCCGAGATGATCTATGAGCGCGAGCTGTTGATCTGCCGGATGTGATCTGCCGCGCATGATCAAAACCGGTGCATTGCTCCTTCTCCTGGCCGGGTATAGCGGCGCGCAGCAGCTCGATCCGCCGACGCGTGATCTCTCCCGCGACATCTTCCGCGAGCTGATCGAGATCAACACAACCGATTCTGTCGGAAACGTAACCACCGCCGCGCGCGCCATGGAGAAACGCTTCCTCGACGCCGGATTTGCGCCCGAAGATCTAGCGGTGCTAGGACCAAATGAGCGCAAGCGGAACCTCGTGGTCCGGTACCGCGGAACCGGTGCTCATGGCCTGAAGCCGATTCTCGTGATCTGTCATCTCGACGTCGTCGAAGCCCGGCGCGAGGACTGGACTACCGATCCCTTCCAGTTCATCGAGAAGGACGGGTACTTCTACGGCCGCGGCACGCAGGATATGAAAGACGAGGACGCGATCTTCGTGACCACCTTGATTCGTTTCCGAAAAGAGGGATACAAGCCGGATCGCGACGTCATCCTCGCGCTTACAGCCGATGAAGAGGGCGGAACGGCGAACGGTGTCGATTGGTTACTGAAACATCATCGCGATCTGATCGACGCTGATTTTGTTGTAAATCCGGATGCCGGCGGCGTGATCACGGATCACGGTAAGCCGGTGGACGTGGATGTCGAAGCGACCGAGAAGCTGTATGCCGATTTTCAGCTTACGGCGCGCAACGCGGGCGGCCACAGCTCGCTTCCCGTTCCCGACAACGCGATTTATCACGTCGCGGATGCCCTCGGGCGCCTTGAGCGCTCGCCATTCCCGTTCGAGCTGAACCCGGTTACTCGCGCGTATTTCGAGCAGATGGCCACGATCGAAACCGGCCAAGTTGCGGACGACATGCGAGCCATTCTGAAGAACCCGCCAGACTCGGCGGCTATCTCGCGGTTGTCGAACGATCCCACCTATAATTCGACCCTACGAACGACCTGCGTTGCAACGCGTCTCAGCGGAGGGCATGCCAACAACGCGCTGCCGCAAACCGCCCAAGCAAACGTGAATTGCCGCATTTTGCCCGGCCACTCGCGCGAAGAAGTGCGGCAGGATCTGATCCGCATCTTTGCCGATCCCGCCGTAACGGTCGCGTATATGGATCCCGCCACCAACGAGCCGCAGGAACGCGCGCCCGCGGCGAAGGCTTTACCCCCTCCCCCCGTGCGCTCCGATGTTATGCAGCCGCTCGAGCGCATAGCGGCTGAGATGTGGCCCGCCGCGCCCGTTGTTCCCGAGATGGAAACCGGCGCCTCCGACAGCATCTACACCATGGCAGCAGGTATCCCGAGTTATGGCGTCTCGGGCGTCGCGATCGATCGCGATGACGTGCGCGCGCACGGCAAAGATGAGCGAGTTCGTGTCAGCGCCTACTTCGATGGCGTGGTTTTCTGCTATCGCTATCTCAAAGCCCTGACATCCTCGTCACCCTAGTACTAACCCTAGTAAGCTTCCTGTGGCGTTTGCCATCCGCTTTCTTACTAGCCATTTACTGTCAGCGACTTAGCCGGGCCGTTGAAAAAGTTTAATGTGTAATTCAGGACTCTTTCACGTAGCTTGAGACTATACTCAGGTAGAGCACGAAGTGCTACGACTCAGTAACTCTCAAGGAGATATCTCGCAAATGAAGAAGATCATGACCGCGGCGTTGGGCCTCTCCCTCTTCTCAGGAATGGCCTTGCTCGCCCAGAACACCAGCAGCCAGAGCACCGACAGCAGCAATACGATGAGTTCGACGAAGACCAGCCATCACAAGAAGCATAAGAAGAGCTCCAACAGCTCCGACACGATGAGCAGCACCTCTTCGACCTCAACCCAGAAGTAAGCTTCGAACTCTTCGGCTTAAGTTCCACGCGGCGCGGGCGCAAAGACGCTCGAGCCGCGTTTTATTTTGTGCGGAGCCGCGCGAAGCGGTATGTTCGACTTTGTCGCGGAGGCTCGCCCGCAGCCGTGCGGCGCAGCTCGAGAATCAATTGCATGACCAGATGCTCGATCTGATCGCGAACGCCTAGATACACGTCTTCATCGCACCCGATCGGGTCCTCGACGGTCCAATCTCGCACCTCGGCAAACAAATTCGGCGGCAGCTTTGCGCCGCTCATGTTGACGATGAGATCGAGCTCGCGGAAATCAAGCGAGGCGAGATGTTTCGGGGACTGGTCTTCGAGCGAGATGTTTTTCTCCGCCATCACCTTCTTGGTCAGCGATTGAACGATCGCCGCGGGCGATAGCCCGGCGCTCATGGGTTCCATCACGTCCGAGCCATATGCGCGAGCAAACCCCTCCGCCATGGGGCTGCGGCACGAGTTACCGATACAGAGAAAAAGAACTTTCTTCTTCATGTTTTCGCGCAGCAACGCGACGTCACTTTCTCGACAAAGCGGCTGTGAATCTCATTGGTGTCGCTCAGCTCGGGGTGAAACGTCGCGGTCAGGTGATTGCCCTGTTCGACGAGCACGGGCGTTCCGGAGTAGGACGCGAGTATCTTCGCTTGCGCGCCCACTCGGCGTATCACGGGCGCGCGTATGAAAACCGCTTCCGCGGCATGGCCTTCTACATCGATCTCTGCGATACAGCTATCGATCTGCCGGCCGTAGCCGTTCCGTTCTACCGTGAGGTCCATAAGACCGAGAGACGGTTGCGCCGGATGCAGAACTTCGGAGGCAAGCAGAATAGTGCCCGCGCAAGTTCCGAAAACCGGCTTCTCCGCGCCGAACCGCCGCAGCGGCTCAAACAATTGCTCGCGCTCCATTAGCTCGAGCATGGTCGTGCTCTCGCCGCCCGGCAGAATGAGCCCGTCCACTTCATCCAGATCGGCAGGTGTGCGCACTTCGCGGGCTTCGGCGCCCGCGTGTTCGAGCGCCCTTTGGTGCGCTTCGAAATCGCCTTGCAGAGCCAGCACACCGACGACCGGTTTCTTCGCCGGCATCACCAACCTCGTGTCTGCAGCAGCTCGGATTCGTGCATTTTCGAGATTTCGAGTCCCGGCATCGCTTCGCCGAGTTCTTCGCTAGCTTCGAGCAGCTTCACGGGATCGCGATAGTACGTCGCCGCTTTGACAACCGCGCGCGCGCGCTTCTCGGGATCCGAGGACTTAAAGATGCCGGACCCCACAAAAACGGCTTCCGCGCCCAATTGCATCACGAGCGCGGCATCCGCCGGAGTCGCAATCCCACCCGCCGAAAAATTGGGCACCGGCAGCTTTCCGTGTTCTGCGACATACTCGACCAGCTCGAGCGGCGCTCCCAGATTCTTCGCTTCATGCACGAGCTCTTCTTTACCCAGCACGGTAAGCTGCTTCATCTCTTTGACGATGGTGCGGATGTGCCGCACGGCTTCGACAATATTGCCGGAACCGGCTTCGCCCTTGGTTCGAATCATCGCCGCGCCCTCCGCGATGCGCCGCAACGCTTCGCCCAGATTGCGCGCGCCGCACACAAACGGAACTTTGAAATCCTGTTTGTCGATGTGGTGCTCTTCGTCCGCCGGAGTGAGCACTTCGCTCTCGTCGATGTAGTCGACCCCCAGCACTTCGAGAATCCGCGCTTCCGTAAAGTGCCCGATGCGAACCTTCGCCATCACGGGAATCGAAACCGCATCCATGATTTCCCGGATAATGCGGATCTGCGACATGCGGGCCACGCCGCCCTCTTTGCGGATATCGGCGGGCACGCGCTCGAGCGCCATGACGGCACACGCGCCCGCGCGCTCCGCGATCAGGGCGTGCTCTTTGTTGACCACGTCCATGATGACGCCGCCCTTCAACATCTCGGCCAAACCAACCTTTAAGCGAAACTGATTGTCTTCGAAATTCATATTCCCCTCCGAGCCGGCTCCGGCCGTTCACACCAAGGCCGCTGCCGCTTGAAACTTTGTCGTACCCGCGCTCGCGAGTTCCGCCCGCGCAACTTCGCCGATTGTTCGCATGCCGCGATCGATCTGCTCGGGCGTCAACCCTCCGAAGCTGATGCGCAGCGCCCGCGCATGCGCCGCCCCGGTCGAAAAATAACGTCCCGGCAGAAACGTCACGCCCCGATCTTGCACCCGGGACAAAACTCCCTCTGCGGAGAGCGGCGCCGGAAGCTCAATCCACAGATTCATGCCGCCTTCCGGCCGCGTGAAACGCGCGCCCGCCGGTAGATATTTTTTACACGCCTCGAGCACAGCTCGCAAACGCGCCGCTCCGGCGCGCCGCGTCCGATCCAAATGATGCGCGAGGCCTCCCGATTCCGCAAACCGGAACAGCACGGCTTGCGAGAGCTGATCCGAGTGCAAATCGCTGACCTGCCTTGCTTCCGCTAGACGCGCAATCAGCGGTCGCGGAGCGATCGTCCAACCGACGCGCAGTCCGGGAAACGAGATTTTCGAATAGCTTCGCAACAGAATCGTGTTGCCGCTCGCGTCAAGTTCTTTGAGCGTCGCGAGACGCGAGCCTTCGTAGCGCAGCTCGCTATAGATGTCGTTCTCAATCACGATCAAACCCGTGCGTTGCGCAATCTCGACCAGCCGTTTGCGCCGTTCGGCGCTCAGTGTTGCGCCGGTCGGATTCTGAAAACTCGGCGTCACAATCAACACCCGCGGCCGGTGATTGTCCACCGCGCTCAGCCGGGTCTCGAGCGCGTCGACATCAAGCCCGTTCGCGTCGATCGGCACCGGAATGATGACCGCTCCCGTGCGCGCAAGAATCCGCACCAAGCCGTGATAGGCCGGATCTTCTACCACAAACGAGCTGCCCGCATTCGTAAACAGCCGAGCTAAAAGATCAAGCGCCTGCTGGCAGCCGTTCGTGATGATCAGATCATCGCCCGGACGCGCAATGCCGCGCCGCACCGCATCCTCGAGCAGATACCGCCGCAGCGGCGCGTAACCGTGCGGCGAGCCAAGCTGCAAAATCTCAGGCGCATCCGGGCCGTCGATGACCTGCTTCGTCATCCGGCGAAACTCGGCGACCGGAAAATCGGCCTCAGCGGGGCGGGAATTCGCAAAGCTGATCTCGATACCGTTCAGCGGCGCAGGGAACGGCGATTCCGCCGCGGGGAAAATGAGCTCCCAATCAATGGCGCGGAGCGCCGGCTTTTGACCGCCGGTGACAAAGCTCCCGCGACCTACGCAGCCTTCGATCAAACCCGAGCGTTCGAGCAGCGCATACGCCGCCGACACGGTCGTCCGATTTACGCCAAGCTGGCCAGCCAATTCTCGCGTCGGGGGCAACTTGTCCCCCGGCTGAACCGCCTTGCCGGCAATGAGAGACGACACGGAATCGGCCAATTGCCGGTACATCGGCACGTCCGAAGCAGGATTTAAGGCGATATCAGTGAGGTCAGCCAATCCGGCTTCCAGCATACCAAATTGGCTGGGTTGGTTGTGCGAAACGAAAGATGCGAGGCGAAAGATCAGGGCGAACGATAAGGTTTGTAGACATGCGTCTTGTCTTTGCAACCGTGACGATCGCTGCGCTCACCGGCGCGTGCTGTGGCCAGGACAACGATGTCAGCGTTTTTGGCGGAATGATAAACGGCCAAAATTCGATCCTCGTTGTTCGCGATTATTACGATGCTTCAAAGCTCGATGGATACATGTTCGTAACCCGGTCGAAGCAGATCATTCTGCTTGACGGGACGGCTGCGTGATAAAACATGGTCGCTTATTGAATACGACGGCCCGGAAAGACAGTTTGGAACTCTAACTTGCAGTGCCGCTCCGGCCAGTTTGCGATGCGTAGACCAATCCGGAACCGTAATCACTCTCAAGCGGCTCGCAGCCCAGGACGATCCCACAGGCCGGATCAAAGCTGCATCCGAGGAGTTTGTCCGTCGCGCATATGATGCCGCTCTTGAAAGGCGATTTCGGGAAGCAGTCTATTACCTGAAGCTCTACCGCGTAACGAATGTGAACCATCCATGGACTCAGAACTGGGAGGCCCTTTTCGAAGCGGAAGAGAGCAAGACCGTTGATGCTTTCTACGATGACGCCATCGCTTGCAAAGATGACCTTCTCTGGGGGCTGAAAAAAGAGCCACTCGCATTCGTCGAAGCGGAACGGCATGAAACGGAAAAGGCGCAGCGTGATTACCGTGCGCAATGCCGCGAAAACAATACCTCGCACGGCTTACCGCCGCCATTCACATGCTTGATGTACGCAGCCTTCAGTGAGAGGCTCGGAAACACAACCGATATGTGGCGAGGCTATGATTTCGCCTGTGTGGAGCTTTCGTTTGCGTGCGGTCGCGCGTTTGGCAAACCGGAGTTGCAATTGATTAGCGACATCGCCGCGAAACGGGTCGCATCCGCCGGGGCAGAGCTGCTAAACACCCGATTAAATGTGAACGCCAGACGACGGCAAGCACTCCTCGACGCTGTTTCAATCGGATCGGCGCCATTGGTCCGTGCGCTCCTCGAGCGCGGAGCGGACCCGAATCTCGGCACTGGCCAAGCCCTCCGCAAAGCAGCCTTCTTGGATGAGCTTGAGATTTTGCGCCTGCTGCTGGATCATGGCGCGGATCCAAACCTACAGCACGGTGAGAGCGCTTTAGAGACTGCCATTTGGAAGAATGATGTCGGGGCGGTGGAAGCTCTGATCGCGAAGGGCGCGGACGTTAATTACAACGATGCCGTCGGCGCGGGAACGCCGCTTATGGATGCTGTCGAAGGCAACAATCTCACCGTCGTCAAAATCCTTTTGAATGCCGGAGCCGACCCCACTCTCGAAGCCAAGTTCCATGACCCTGTGTCTGTGTCTGCCAAAAACCCGGCAGTTCGTAAGCTAATCACGCAGGCTCTGACGGCTTGCGAGACCGGTCGGCGCGTCTGCGCAGAACAGACCGCCAGCCAGTAGTTGGCCCGATTACTGCCCGGACCTGAAGCCGTCGAGTAGACATCATCGCCGCGCAATAGCAGCGTCCTTCACCGACTCTCGTCTAGGATGATCAGATGCCCTGTCGATCCCTTCTGCTTCTCGTCTTGGCTGTTCCGCTTGCCGCTCAACAGCCGCGTTTCTCCTGCACTAGTTGTGCCGCGTGGAACAAGCCGCACCGGGCGTTCAGGATTTATGGCAACACGTATTATGTCGGAACTGATGGCCTGAGCTCGGTGCTGATCACCTCGGGCACAGGTCATGTGCTGATCGACGGCGCGCTGCCCGAATCTGCGCCTCTCATCGTTGCCAATATACGTTCGCTCGGCTTCCGTATCGAGGACGTCAAGCTGATCGTAAACTCGCATGCTCATTTCGATCACGCCGGAGGCATCGCCGAGCTCCAGAAACTCAGTGGCGCACGGGTTGCCGCGAGCCCTTGGACTGCGGCTGTCATGAAGAGCGGCACGGTGGCGCGAGACGACCCGCAGTTTGGCGGCCTCATTCCCATCGCCCGAGTCGCGCGTGTCGAGATCTTCAAAGATGCCGACACCCTCCATGCAGGCGGCGTGACCCTTACAGCTCATCTCACGCCCGGTCACACGCCGGGAGGCACCAGTTGGACGTGGCGCTCGTGCGAAAACGGCCGCTGTCTCAACCTAGTCTATGCCGATAGCCTTACTCCGATATCCGCGAAGGGGTTCCTGTTCAGTAGGAGGCGAGACTACCCGCATGCAGAGGATTTCGAGCGCAGTTTCTCGTTTCTTGAAAGTGCGCCGTGCGACATCCTGATCACCCCGCATCCGGATGCGTCTAATCTCTTCCAGCGTCTGGAGCAACGAAATTCGAAGCCGGATGCTTTCATTGACCCGGGAGCGTGCCGGGCGCTTGCGGAGAGGTCACGCGAACAACTGAGCAAACGTCTTGCAACAGAAAATGGAGGGTAAATCTCGGCTCACTCGGCGGCGCAAGTCGGCCCTTACAACGTTCGGCCGGAATCAGCCGGCGCGTAACGAACCAGGAGGTATCGATGAAAGCATTAATCTTTCGCGCGACCGGTGAACCGACCGGCACTTTGAAACTGGCAGAGATCCCTACTGCGCCTTTGGCTCCCGGCGAAGCGCTCGTCCGGGTGTTGCTCAGCCCCGTCAACCCATCGGATCTGCACATGGTGCGAGGCCGCTATGGCTACCAGCCGGAATTGCCGGCGAGCCCAGGCGCTGAAGGCGTGGGGATCGTGGAGGCCGTAGGCGCGGGCGTGCGAGGTCCGATCGTCGGAACTCGCGTGGTCTTCGTTGACACGTGGAACACCTGGCGCGAGCAGATCGTGTGCCCAGTGGACAAACTCGTTCCGGTTCCAGATAGCGTGGACGATCCAGCCGCCGCCACCTCCTACACGAATCCGTTGACTGCATGGGCATTGACGAGATCAAGTCACAATCTCAAGCAGGGCGACTGGCTCCTACAGACGGCGGCTGCATCGAGCGTCGGGAAGTTGGTGCTTCAATTGGCGCAGCAGTATCGATTCAAGACAATCAACGTCATCCGGCGGCGCGAGCAGGAGACGGTCATACGCAATCTCGGAGGCGATGAGGTAATCTGCACCGAAGACGAGAATCTCACGGCACGCCTGCGGGACTTGACTGCGGGCAAGGGCGTTGAACGAGCGATTGACTGCGTTGCCGGAGAACTTGGCGCTGAAGTTGCCCGCAACCTCGCTCCCGCCGGAACCATGCTGATGTATGGAGCCCTTTCCAGCCATCGGCAGACCGACCCCGCGAAATTCACCATGCCGCTCTTCGCTCCGCGCTTTATTTACTCGACAGCGACGGTTCGCGGGTGGTGGCTTCCGCGATGGGTGAGCTCCCAGCCGCTCGCCGAGGTGCGCACCGCGACGAGCGATCTCCTCACCATGTTGTCGAACGGAGCACTTACGCCGCCGGCAATTGTGCGCTATTCATTCAAGAACTTCCAAGAGGCAGTACGCTTAGCCGATGGTGAGGCCGGACAGCAAAAGGTCTTGCTGGACTTCTCCGAAAGCGCCCCATAAAGGCCGTCGCAACTGACCACCGACCCTGCGTGCAAAACCCGGGAGCGTGCCGGGCATTTGCGGAGAGGCCACGCGAACAACTGAGCAAACGTCTTGCAACAGAAATGGAGGGTAAATCTCGGCTCACCCGACGGCATACATCAGCCGTCCGGATGGCGTGAATGCGCGTTATACGCTCTCTATTCCATTCGCAATGCGTCAACGGGATCGACGGACGCAGCCCGCCGCGCCGGAGCAACGCAAGCGCAGGTCGCAATCAGGATCAGCAGGCTGGGAACCACGGCCATAAGGCTCGCATCTGTGGGACTCACACCGAAAAGCAGGCCCTTAAGCAGGCGCGTAAGCAGGCAAGCCGCGAAAAGGCCGGTACTCGTACCGATCGCAATGAGTATCCAGCCTCGCCGCAATACCAGAACGAGAATCTGGTTCTTCTGCGCTCCCAGAGCGATTCGAACACCGATTTCCTGGGTTCGTTGTGTCACTAGATAGGCCATAACGCCGTAAATGCCAAGAGCCGCCATCATCAATGCCAGGGCCGCAAAACTGCCGAGCAATATACTTTGTGTCTTGCTTTGCTGCGCTTCTCCTTCCACGATGTCGCTCAACAGCATCACGTGATTCAGCGGTTCATCCGGATCCAGATCGGCTGCGATGCGCCGCAGCTCGCTCACAATTGTCAGCGGATCGCCACTGGTCCGCACTGCCAGGAAACGCTGCCATTGTAAACTCAACCCGGATTGCAGATACGGGCAGTAGATCTCCTGCCGGGGCGCCTC
>Ga0213875_10001894_pt1 | contig 12938 bp, 11 predicted proteins | sample BarmaccomBMRX_R8_FD_160105 | JGI IMG/M metagenome (GOLD analysis project Ga0213875, IMG submission 160105) | Root-associated microbial communities from Barbacenia macrantha in rupestrian grasslands, the National Park of Serra do Cipo, Brazil - RX_R8 | ecosystem: Host-associated > Plants > Roots... | reverse complement strand
CATCGCGACGTTGGCAGCGACCGAATTGTAGCCCGGCGGGTTGGTGAAGGGTTCGAGCACGACCGGCGCGGTACGCACGTAATCGGCGATCAGATCGGCGCGGCGATAGCCCTCGGCTCGCGTCTCACCGACCCCGACGACCGCGGCGAAGGCGAGCCGGTCGGGTCCGGCATTCCAGCCGAGCTCGCGGGCGCGCTGGCGGTAGGCGTCGAACATCGGCTTGGCCACCGAGCCCGACAGCAGCGTTCCGACGACATGGCCGCGCTCCGCCGCCAGCCGCCCGGTCTCGGCGCTGAGCCCGGTCATCCACACCGGCGGGGTCGGCTGCTGGATCGGCCGCGGCCAGATGTTGACCTGGCGGTAGTGAAAGAACTCGCCCTCCCAGTTGAACGGGCCGTCGCGCGTCGACATCGCCTTCAGGATCAGGTCGTGCGCCTCCCAGTAGCGGCGCATCAGCGTGGCGGGGTTGCTGTTGGCCGGCGCGATCTCGTAAGGCGCCCCCTTGACGAGGCCCATTTCGAGCCGCCCGCCGGACAGGACGTCGAGCCAGGCCATCTCCTCGGCGACGCGCACCGGGTCCGGCCGGTTCGCGATCGGCGTGCCGAGCGACAGCAGCCGCGCGCGCTTGGTCTCGCGCGCGATGATCGCGAGCGCCATCGGCACCGAGACGGTCAGGCACGTCGCCGTGCTGTGGTGCTCGTTGACCATGATGTCGAGCCCGACCTCGTCGCACAACGCGAACTCGTCGAGGTAGCGGTTGAGCAGGCCGTGGCCGATCTGCGGATCGTAATTGCCGCTGGGCAACACGACCCGCAACGAGCCGCGGCTCAGCCCCTCCTCCCAGGCCGGGTGATAGGCCATCTCGGAGAAATACCAGACGCGCATGGCGCTCCTCCCTCTACCGGCTGGCGCCGTCGGCGACTGCGGCAAGCCGCTCGGCGAAGGCCTCCGGCTGCTCCCAATGCGGGAAATGTCCCGCTCTCGGGATGATGTCGAGTCGGGCATCCGGGATCGCGCGGCGCCAGCCCTCGCCGTATTCGGGGGTGACGATGCGATCCGCTTCGCCCCACAGCAGCAGGGTCGGCCGGTCGATGCGGTGCAGCCAGCGCCTGAGCCGCGGGTTGTGCATGTAAGGCTTCCAGCCGTACAGCGCGAAAGCCTCGCGGCCGCGTACGATCGCGGCAAGCTCGGCGTCCGGCAGGGCGGTGAAATCGACCTCGCCCTTGGCGGGGTCCGCCCAGGCCAGTTTCAAATAGTCGGCGCGCGGCAGCGCGTGCATATCGGCGATGTCGCGCGTCTCCCGGTCGCCGAGCTTGATTCCGAGCGGATCGACCAGCACGAGATCGGAAAAACGGGCGGTCGAGCGGACCATCATCTCGGCGGCCACCCAGCCGCCGAGGCAGGCGCCGACCAGCACGGCGCGTTCGAGGCCGAGCATCGCCGCAAGGTCGAGATACAGATAGGCGAGGTCGTCCACCGTGCCGCCGCCGCCGGTCGCCTCCGGGATCGGCGCCGAGTTGCCGTAACCCGGGTGCCACGGCGCGATCACCCGGTACCGGCGCGCCAGGCGCGCCAGCCACGGCCGCTCCGGCGCCAGCCCCTCGCCGGCGTGCAGGAACAAGAGTGGCCGGCCCTGCCCCTGCTCCACCAGTTCGAGACTGATACCGGCGACGGTGACCGTGCGCCGGCTCGCCTCATACTGCGACATGATCCACTCGCCCCTCGGCGGCGCCGGTCTTCCGGTCGATGCCGGATTCCCGGCAATACTGCATGCCGCGCCGGCGCCGCACAATGGCGGCACCCATCGGCCTTAACCGACGCGCTCGGGGCGACCGCGGCGCGGGCGGTTCGCAAGGATGGCGCCGATCGTCACCGGCCGGAAGTCCCACGCGTCGACGCCGACATCGAACTGGCGGGGCAACGGCTTCAGGCGGCCGTGGCTGTGGCCGTGCAGATCGAGCCAGCCTTTCGCCATGTTGCGCCAGGTGCGAAAGGCGTAGTGGCACAGCACCAGCGACACGCCCTCCGCGACGGTTTCGGCATAGGGCTGCACCGTCGCCCAGCCGGCTTGCTCGGTTGTGTCCGGCGGATCGTTGTTGCCGGTCACGAGATGCTTGCGGCCGCGCAGGGCGGCGAGCAGCTCGGCGATGACGGCCGGCTTCTGCCGGATCGCGAAATCGCCGAGATGCCAGACCTCGTCCTCGGGCGCGACCGCCTCGTTCCAGCGCGCGACCATCGCCGTGTTCATCTCGGCGACCGACGCGAAGGGCCGGCGATAGAGCGCGAGCGCGCCGGCGTGGCCGAAATGCGTGTCGCTGGTGAAGAAGACCGCCATGCGGCCCGCCGCCTCGCGCCGGGCCGGCGCCGTTACTGCGCGAGCGCCGGCTCCGCGATGCGGGCGCGCGCGAAGGCGGGAATCACCTCTTCGCCGAAGCGCTGCAATTGTTCGAGCGCGACCGCTTTCGGCACCCCGACCGACAGGCTGACCGACACCCGCTCGAGCCCGGGATAGCGCTCCTCCAGCTTCTTGAGGTGCTCGACGATCTCGGCCGGCGAGCCGCATAAGAAGCCGCCATTGGCGATCGCATCCTCGACGCGCGGCAATTTAGCCGATGGGGCGCGCGTACGATCGCGCATGATCTCGATCTGCGCCTCGCTGAGCGCGCGCACCAGGCGCAATTCCCCGAACATCTTCATGTTCTCTTCATAGTATTTGGCGGCTTCGCGGATGCCCTGCTCGCGGCTGTCGGCAATGTAGAAATGGTAGCCGAAGGCGAGCCGCTCGCCCAGTTCGAGGTGCTGTCCGCGGCGGGCATGCACCTCCTGCCAGGCCAGCACGACCTTGTGCATCGCGCCGCCTTCGGCCGAGCCGCCGCCGATCAGGCCGCGAATGCCGTGCCTGGCCATGAAATCCATCGCGCGCGCCGTGCCGCCCTGGATCGGCTGCCAGCATTCGACCGGCCGGCGCAGCGGCCGCGGCACCAGCGTCAGCTCCTTCAGGTCGTAGCCGCGATACGGCACCTCCGGCGGCAAGGTGTAGTATTTGCCGCGATGCGAAAAGGACTCCTCGTTGAAGGCCTTGAAGATGATATCGACCTGTTCCTCGAACAATTCGCGGTTGGCGTTCTGGTCGAGCAACGGCGAGCCGAAGGTCTCGACCTCGCGAGTGTGATAGCCGCGGCCCACGCCGAAAACCGTGCGGCCCTTGGTCAGGATGTCGGCGGTCGCGAAATCCTCGGCGAGCCTCAGCGGGTGCCACATCGGCGCGATGTTGAAGCCGCAGCCGATCCTGAGCCGACGCGTCGCCTGCGCGAGATGGACCGCCATCATCAGCACGTTCGGGATGCACTCGTATCCTTCGTGCTGGAAATGGTGCTCGGCCATCCAGAAGGTGTCGTAGCCGAGCCGGTCCATCAGCTCGGCCATCGCCTGCGCCTTGTCGAAGACCCCGGCCAGCCGCTCGTTCGGGTAGCGGCGCTCGTTGACGGGGACGCCGCCATAGCCGACATCCTCGATGTCGATATGGCCGGCGAACAGGCTGTCGAACTTGCTGATCATGCGCCGCCTCCGATGCAGGTGCGGGGTTGCCGGCAGCCATCCTAGTACCCGCAACGGGGAAGCGTAATCGAAACTGGCGCTCTCGTTCCGGACGGCCGGGCGGTGCAACAAGCGGCGGCACTGCGCAGCAGCCGCGCGGGCGTGTTGCGCCGACCGGGGAAGCGGGCGATTCTTTCCGGATCGTCATGCGAAAGGGGCAGAGCTATGCCGAACCCGGTCGGAGAAAATGTCGCGAAGCGGAAATTGGCGGCGGGCGAACTCGTGCTGTGCCTCGGCGTCAACCAGATGCGCACGCCCAACATCGCGATGATCGCGGCCTCCTGCGGCTTCGATGCGATCTATATCGATCTGGAGCACAACCCGACCTCGCTCGAGACCGCCGCCGCGATCTGCGTCGCCGCTCTCGGGCTGGGGATCACGCCGATCGCGCGGGTCAGCTCGCACGATGCGCATGACGCGACCCGTATTCTCGATTGCGGGGCGCAGGGCGTCATGGTGCCGCATGTCGATACCGCCGCCGAGGCGCGCGCCGTCGTCGAGGCATGCCGTTACGCGCCGCAGGGCCGCCGCTCCGCCTTCGGCTCGGGGCCCGCGCTGGGCTACGCGGCAAAGGGGCAGGCCGAAGTGTGCCGGCTGCTCAACGAAGAGACGCTGCTGATGGTCATGATCGAGACCCCCGAAGCGGTCGAGAATGCCGCCGCGATGGCCGCGATCGACGGCATAGACGTGCTGCATATCGGCTCGTCCGACCTCAGCACCGAGATGGGCATCCCCGGCCAGTACACGCATGAACGGATGCGCGCGGCCTACGAAACGGTCGCCCGCGCCGCGCGCGCTCACGGCAAGGCCATGGGGGTGGGCGGCGTGCGCGAAGATTTCGAGTTCCAGCGCTGGCTGTTCGGGCTCGGCGTGCGTTACCTGACGGGCGGCTCCGATGTAGGCTACGTCCTCAGCGCCGGACGCGCCGACGTGAAGCGCCTGCGCGAGGTCAAGCTGTCCTGAGCCGCTGCATGTTCGAGGGGCTTGGCGCCTTGTCTCTGTCGTTTACGAAAAAGGGCGGGGCCGCGCGGGGAAATCCGGGGTGCAGTTCGGGTTTGGCAGCGACAGGGTTGCCAGCCTTCTCGGCGCCTAGCCAAGCGCAATGCAACCTCGGCGAACTTCGCCGTCGCAGGCATGACGGCAGAGGTTTGGGCCTCGCGCTTGCGGCGCTGCTTGTCGTGACAGCCCTACCGGCTCAAGCGCAGCAGGCTTACCCGCTCGGGCCGCTGCCGCCGGCGTCCGCGCCCTCGGCGGAACCGCTGCCGCCGATCTCCGCCCCGCCGCCGGAGCCGCTGCCGCGCTCGAGCCCGGCCGCGGCTGCCGGCGCGGATAGCGCCGCGCCGCAGACCGGACGCGTGTTTTGCGACCAGACCGTGTCGTTCCGGGTCGCCGACCCGGAGGCGGCGCCGCGGCGCTACCGAGGCTTCCTCGGGATCTGGAGCGATGCCTCCTGGGACGCGCGGACCTGCGCCGCGTTGATCGTCGAGAATGTCCAGAGCGACGGGACCGCGACGATCACCTATGTCTACGGGCCGAACGGCTCGACCTCGCATGTCCCCGCCGCGGTGCTGCACGGCACCGGGGTCATCCGCGACGGCGCGCTGTTGTTCCAAAACTCGGACGGCACGCAATACGCGTTCCGCCCGATGCTCGCCGACCTCGACGGGCGCCTCACGACGCCGCGCGGCCAGGTCTACGAGGCGGTGTTCAAGAAAACGCCGTGAGGACGGCAGCGCCGCCGCGAACCGAGGCGAGCGAGGGCTGAGATGGCATTGTTGCGCGTGCTGCTGGCGCTCGCGCTTCTCTGCTTTTCCGCCGTGACCGGGGCGGCCGCGGTGAGCTGGGCGCGGCTCACCGAGCTTTGGCCCGATCCGGCGACTCTGTCCGACATTGCGGGTCAGCCCGTGCAGTGGCAGAGCAGCAGCCCCTTTACGCCTGCCGATATCGGCGCCGGATCGGAGCGCGATCCGCCCGAGACCGCGCAAGGCCGGCTGTACATGCCTGCCGGGCCGCATGCGCCGCGCTCGGTCCCGGCGGTGATCCTGCTGAACGGCTCGGGCGGCATCCTAGCGTCGCGCGAATTGACTTATGCGCCGCAACTTGCGCGCATGGGGGTGGCGGCGCTGGTGGTCGACAGCTTCGGCGCGCGGCGCGACCGCGGCACCGCCTTTATCGAGCGGCTGCTGAACATCACCGAGACGATGACGATCGCGGACGCCTATTCCGGGCTGCGCTTTCTCGCCGCACGGCCGGAAATCGACCCGCACCGGGTCGTGCTGGCCGGCTTTTCCTACGGTGCGATGGCGACGATGTACGCGCTCTATGCGCAGATCGCCGACAAACTGGCCCCCGACGGGCTTCGCTTTGCCGGGCATGTCGCGTTCTACGGCCCGTGCATCGGGCGCTTCGCCGACAGCCGGACGACGGGGGCGCCGCTGTTGATGCTGCTCGGCGGCGCGGACGAGATCACCGACCAGAGCCGCTGCGCCGAGATCGCGGCCGATATGCGCGCGGGCGGCAGCCGCGTCCACATCGTCGTCTACCAGGGCGGGCTGCATCAATGGGATGGCGGCTTCGCGCGCACCACGATCGGCCGCAACCTGTCGGGCTGCTCGTTGCGGGTCGAGCGCGACGGCACGATCCGCGATCTCCGCACCGGGCTGGCGATGACCGGCCCGTTCCGGCGCAAGCTGATCCTCGGCTTGTGCACGCTGTTGTCCGGCCCCTATCCGATCGGCCGCGACGACCGCATCAGGGCGCAGTCGAACGAGGAATTCGGCCGCTTCCTGGCCGACATCTTCGCGCAGCCCGGCGCGCCGCGGCCCGGCGGCTCGTGAGCGCATCGCCGGCGCAGGCTGCTGTCGGCCAGCGCGTTGCAGATGCAGGCGGGGGCGCTCGGCTGTCGCTATTCCCGGCATTGCGGAAGGCGGAACGGCTGGCTTTGCCGGAGCCGCGGGCGAGCTATTCCGCCGCGCCGGCGAGTTGACCTTGCCGGTGCGCGTTCCTAGATTTCGCGCACTCGGAAGCGTGTATCCCGGTTGGGCATTCGAGACACGGCTCGCGCGCAGATGGAACCGCAGCCTGGTCGCATCGCCGCGACGGGGCCTCGAGGAGACGCGGGCGGATTGATGCCTGACCGGAACGCCCCTTCGTCGATCAACGAGCTGAACGAGCGCAGCCGCGAGATCTTTCGGCTGATCGTCGACGGCTATGTCGCGACCGGCGAACCGGTCGGTTCGCGCACCCTGTCGCGCATGCTCGGGCAGAACCTGTCCCCGGCCACGATCCGCAACGTGATGGCCGACCTCGAGGAGGCGGGGCTGCTGTACGCGCCGCACACCTCGGCGGGCCGGCTGCCGACCGAGGCGGGGCTGCGGCTTTTCGTGCACGGGCTGCTCGAAATCGGCGGGCTCGCCGAGGACGAGCGGCGCAATATCGAGAGCCTGTGCGTCGCGCGCGGCAAAAGCCTGGCCCAGGCGCTCGAGGAGGCGACCACCGCGCTGTCGGGCCTGTCGCATTGCGCCGGGCTCGTGGTAGTGCCGAAGCAGGACCGACCGCTGAAGCACCTCGAATTCGTCAATCTCGGCTCGGGCCGCGCCCTCGTCGTGCTCGTAACCGAAGACGGCATGGTCGAGAACCGGGTGGTCGAGGTGCCGGTCGGATTGCCGCCCTCGGCTCTGACCTCGGCCAGCAACTATCTGAATGCCCGGCTCGTCGGGCGCACGATCGAGGAGGCGCGTGCCGAGATCGACCGCGAGATCCAGTCGAGCAAGGCGCAGCTCGATCAATTGACCTCGCGGCTGGTCGCGACCGGGCTTGCCAGCTGGGCCGGCGGCGGCGACGGAAATGCGCTGATCGTCCGCGGCCAGGCGAAATTGCTGGGCGATGTGACCGCGCTCGCCGACCTCGAAAGGCTGCGCGCGCTCTTCGAGATGCTGGAAACCAAGGAGACGATGCTGCGCCTGCTCGATGCGAGCAAGCAGGGCGAGGGGGTGCAGATCTTCATCGGGGCGGAAAGCCACCTGTTCGGGGTGGCCGGGTGCTCGATGATCATCGCCCCGTATCAAAACAGCCGCGAGCAGGTCGTCGGCGCGATCGGGGTCATCGGTCCGACACGGATCAACTACGCCCGCATCATCCCGATGGTGGATTACACCGCCAAGGTGATCGGGCGGCTTATCGGATAGGGTTGCTGGAGATGAACGATATCAGTGAAGAGCGTCGCGAGGCGAGCCAGCCCTCGGTCGAGCCGGCGGCGAACGATCCGGCCGCTCCCCCGGAAGGCGGCGAGGCTCCGCCGTCGCCGCAGAGCGCGCTGGAAGCCGAGCTCGCCGACTACAAGGACCGTCTGCTGCGGGCTTTGGCAGAGACCGAAAACATCCGCCGCCGCGGCCAGCGCGAGCGCGAGGACGCGCAGAAATACGCCGTGAGCGGGTTCGCCAAGGATCTGCTGTCGGCGGCCGACAATCTGCGCCGCGCGCTCGAAAGCCTGCCCGAAAGCGAGGCGCGGGACGACAAGACGCGCAGCCTGTTGGCCGGCGTCGCGGCCACCGAGCGCGAGCTTCTCGCGGTGTTCGAACGCCACGGCATCCGGCGGATCGACCCGAAAGGCGAGCGCTTCGACCACAATTTCCATCAGGCGATCTTCGAGGCCCCGAACAGCGGCAAGCCGGCCGGTACGATCGTCGAGGTGTTGCAGCCGGGCTATGTGCTGCACGACCGCCTGCTGCGTCCCGCCATGGTCGGCGTGGCCAAGGACGGCAAGCCGGCCGAACCGGCGGAGCGCGTCGACACCGTCGTCTAGCGGCGGCCGCGGCGGCGGCCCCGGCAACCGCGGCTGACATTTACCGGCTCAATGCCGGAAGTGGCGGAGGCCGGTGAACACCATCGCGATGCCGGCCCGGTCGGCGGCGGCAATCACCTCCGCGTCGCGGCGTGACCCGCCCGGCTGGATGACAGCGGTGGCGCCGGCCGCAATGGCCGCTTCCAGCCCGTCGGCAAACGGGAAAAAGGCGTCGGAGGCGACGACCGAGCCGCGGGTCGGCGGCTCGGCGAGGCCCGCCGCGGCGGCAGCCTCGGCGGCCTTCCAGGCGGCGATCCGGACGCTGTCGACCCGGCTCATCTGGCCGGCGCCGATCCCGGTCGTCGCGCCGTTGCGGGCGAACACGATCGCGTTCGATTTGACGTGCGCCGCCACCGCGTCGGCGAACAAGAGATCCGCGATTTCGCCCTCGCTAGGCGCTCGCCGCGTCACCGTCTTGAGCCCGTGCCGGTCGGCGCGCAGCGAGTCCCGCTGCTGCACCAGCAAGCCGCCGGCGACCGACCGCACGACGCGGCCCGGCGCCGCGGGATCGGGCATCCCGCCGGTGACCAGCAGGCGCAGCGCGCTCTTGCCGGCGAGCGCCGCGGCGGCCGCGTCCTCGACCGCGGGGGCGATCACGACCTCGACGAACAATGCCGAAATGCGCTCGGCAGTGGTCGGATCCAGTGGCCGATTGACCGCGACGATGCCGCCAAAGGCACTGACCGGGTCGCAGGCAAGGGCCTTGTCCCAGGCCTCGGCGAGGCTCGGCGCGACGGCCGCGCCGCACGGGTTGGCGTGTTTGACGATGACGACACCGGGCATCGCGAATTCGGACACCAGGGCGAACGCGGCGTCGCTGTCGTTGATGTTGTTGTAGGAAAGCTCTTTCCCTTGCAGCTGTCGCGCGCCGGCCAGGCCGAAGCCGCCATCCTCGCTGCGGTAGAAGGCCGCCTGCTGGTGCGGGTTTTCGCCGTAACGCGGTCGCTCGGCGAGGCGGCCTGCCAGGACCAGGGTCTCGGGGAAAGCGACCCCGTCCTCGCGCGCCATCCATTCGGCGATTGCCGAATCGTAGGCGGCGGTCATCGCATAAGCCTGCCGCGCGAGGCTGCGCCGCATCTCGGCGCCGATCGCGCCGGCGTGGCGCTCCATTTCGGCGAGCACGCTCGCGTATTGCGCCGGGTCGGTCACGACCGCGACCGATTGGTGGTTCTTGGCGGCGGCGCGGATCAGCGCGGGGCCGCCGATATCGATCGTCTCGATGCAGGTCTCGCGATCGGCGCCCGAGGCGACCGCGGCCGCGAACGGGTAGAGGTTGCAGACCAGCAGATCGATCGGCTCGATCCCGTGCTCGGCCAGCGCGGCGAGGTGATCGGCGCGGTCGCGGCGCGCCAGCAGGCCGCCATGCACCGCCGGATGCAAGGTCTTGACCCGCCCGTCGAGCATTTCGGGGAAGCCGGTCACCGCCGCCACTTCGGTCGCGGATAGGCCGGCCTCGGCCAGCACCCGGGCGGAGCCGCCGGTCGAAACCAGCGCGACCCCCCGCTGCGCCAGCGCCGCCGCGAACGGCACGAGCCCCGTCTTGTCGCTGACCGAGACGAGCGCGCGGCGGATCGGGCGCAAGGAAAGGCTCATCGCGATACCTCGGCGGATGTGGCGCCGGTATACGGTTCGGCCCGGAACGGGGCAACCTCAGCGTCGGGCCGGCCGCTCCGCCGCCAGGCTGCGCAAGAACACCCCCACCAGCGCGAGCGCCGCCGCGAGCGCGGTGAGACCGCCGCCATTCTCCGCCGCCCAGCCGCAGCCGATCAGCGCGATATCGAGAGCGATCACCCGCGTGACGACCTCGGCGTGGTTCAGTCCGCCGCGAGCGGCGCGCTGATAAAAGTGGTCGCGATGCGGCCGCCAAATTTTCTCGCGCCGCAGCAGGCGAACCGCCAGGGTGATCGTCGCATCGGCGAGAAAATAGAGCGGCAGGATCGACGCGATTTTCCACCATCCGCGCGCGGCCAGCTCGAGCAGCACGAAGCCGAGGATGTAGCCGAGCGGCACGCTGCCGACATCGCCGAGAAAGATGCGCGCCGGCGCCCAGTTCCACACAAGAAAACCGACCGCCGCCGCGCCAATCAGCGCCGCAAGCGGCGCCGCATCGGTGGCGCGGCCGGCGCCGACGGTTCCGAACAGCAGCAGCCCGGCGGTGATCGCTGCGGTCTCGCTGCCCACCAGGCCGTCGAGCCCGTCCATGAAGTTGTAGAGGTTGACGAACCACAGCCAGACGAGCCCGGCCACCGCGAGATCGAGCGGGGGAGCGAGCCAGCCCTGGAAGACGCGGCCTTCCGGCGGCAACACGAGCAGCCCCAGCGCGACCATCGGAATTTGCGCGGCGAGCCGCCATCCCGGCGCAAGCCCGCGCAGATCGTCGAGCCACGACACGATCGCGAGCAGGATCGCGGCGAGCGGGATCACCAGCCCGGCCGGAGCGAAGCCGGCGCCGCGGTTGAGCGCCGTCCAGGCGAGAACGATCGCGCCGATCACCGCGATGCCGCCGCCACGCGGCGTCGGCGTGTCGTGCGAGGAGCGCTGGTTTGGCCGGTCGAGTACGTCGCGCCGGCGCAGAAGCGGGATCAACAGTCGGGTGCCGACGCAGGACAGCACGCCGGAAAGGCCCGCCAGCGCGGCGACAAGTTCGGCTCGCGCCATCGCGCGGTTCAGGCCGAGCCGATCTCCGGCGTTCTGGCCTCGCGCCGGATCGCCCAGCGCACCGAAGCGCTGGTCGTCCCGAGCCGGCCGCTCAGCACGACCTGCTGCGTCTTGCGCATCTCGCCCGAGCCGAGATAGACGCTTTCGCCGAGGCTCATCTCGGCACCGGCCGCGCGCAGGCGCCACACCGCCCCGCTCGGCAACCGCAGCAGCGCGGCGCTCCCATCCTGCAGCAGCGAGGGCTTCACCGACGGGTGCAGGTGAAAGCGCACGGCATAATTTGCACCGGCCCGTCCGGTTACCTTGTCCTCGCCCCGCAAATCGTCGCCGTCGGCCGCCAGGAACAGCTGGCGCGCATAGATGATGCCGAAGCGGGCGCGATAGCCGTCATGCGTCGCGGAAATCCACTGGTGCCCGCCATCTTCGGCGCGCTCGCAGCGCACGGTCGAGGGTCCGCGGCCGAGCGATCCGTCATCGCGGATCTCGACCGCGTTGGTGTCTTCGACGACCAGCACCGAATGCGCTGCGGTCGCGCGGGACACCTGCCGCCACGCCGGCTTGCTGCCGCGATAGCCGCCGCAATTGACGATGATGCGCTCGCGCCCCTGGCTCAGCTCGAAGGACAGCATCCCGGCATGCGCCTCTTCGTCGAAGCCGCGCGGCGGCGGCTTGCCGACATCGACGAGCAGCAAGCTCTTGCCCGCCTGGAGGCGCTGAAACCCGGTATGGACGGCGGCGAGCGGGGCGCGGCCCTTGGTTTCGGAACGCGTCAGGACGAGATCGACGAGGACGCCGTCCTCTTCGAGCCCATCGTTGAACAGCGCCAGGCGGCGGTCGCCATGCCGGAAGAAGCGCAGCATCGGCGCCATCCGCTCGACGGCGTCCTGCAGCGGGCGCGGGATATGCACGCGGGCGGCGCGCAGCACCGCCCGCGTATCGATCAGGTCGCGCAAGACCTGCAATTGCAGCGAGGGGCTGCGCGAGCGGTGGCCGCCATCCGGCAGAATCTGCAGCGGCAACTCGCGTTCGAGCGCACGCAACACGCGCTGCATGCGTTTGTCCGAGCCGCCCGTGACCGCAAGCCCCGCGGCCAGCCCCTTAAGCGCGCGCAGCCGCGACGCGCCGGAGCGCTCCCATGCGGCAGTCCGCGCCAGATGCCGGAGCTGGGCGGTGAGGCTCGCCAGCATCGCGCGGCGCAGCTGCTGGTCCGATTCGCGGTTGGCAAGCTCGTCGAAATGAACGATCCAGGCGAAGATCCGCGTCGCGATAACATCCGAGCGCCAGGCGATCGGGTGCCAGCTCGAATTCTCCGCCAGCCAGCTCTGCACCAGCGCTCGCGCCGCCTCGCGGGCTGCGCCGCCAACCGTGCTGAGATCGGACATCCAGCCGAACCCGTGCCAGGCGGCCAGCCAGTCCGGCCCGGCCCCTTCGGGGAACCAGACCGGGGCAGGGTTGCGCACGACCTCGCCGGCCAGCTCGATCTCGCCGCCGAGGATCGCGGCGCCGCGTTTTGGGTCGCCCGGCCAACGCTGGCCGATGCGCAGCCGCAAATCCGACGGCACGCGCCCGATCAGCGTGTGGCGATAAAAGGGCCCGGCCGCCAGCGCGCGCAACGCGTCGCGGCGCAGACGGGTCAGCAGATCGGGCGTGTCCGGATCGGGCGGGCGCACCCCGGCGGGCGCCCTCGGGCGGGGCGCGAGGGCCGTTTTCATCGGGAGTTACCGCAGCCGCGGCCTGCGCCGAAACAGCTGCCTGGCAACCCTCGCAGGCCGCGTGCCGAACGGCGAGTCATATCGTTTCGTAACAAGGAAATGCCGCAGCCGCAAGCCGCGGCCCGGCA
>Ga0213875_10001893_pt1 | contig 12940 bp, 13 predicted proteins | sample BarmaccomBMRX_R8_FD_160105 | JGI IMG/M metagenome (GOLD analysis project Ga0213875, IMG submission 160105) | Root-associated microbial communities from Barbacenia macrantha in rupestrian grasslands, the National Park of Serra do Cipo, Brazil - RX_R8 | ecosystem: Host-associated > Plants > Roots... | reverse complement strand
CGGCATCGCCACGAAGAAGATCATCAGCGTGCCGTGCGCCGAGAAGATCTGGTCATAGTGCTCAGGCGGCAGATAACCACCGGAGTTGAAGGCGAGGGCCTGTTGCGAGCGCATCATGATCGCGTCGGCGAAGCCGCGCAGCAGCATCACGAGCGCCAGGAAGCAATACATGATGCCGATGCGCTTGTGATCGACGCTGGTGATCCACTCCCGCCACAGATAGGGCAGGTGGCCTCTGATCACGATCCAGGCGAGCACGCCCGCCAGCACGACGCCGACCATGGCTGCCGAAATGAGCGGAATCGGCTGATCGAACGGGATCGCCGACCAGGTAAGCTTGCCGAACATCTACTGCTCCGTCCGGTTGGAGACATCCACGCTGGGGAGCCCGACCTGCGGTCCCGGCGCGGGCGGAATCTGCTGCGAGACGATCTTGCCGAACAGCGAGGGGTCAGCGTCCCGGTAGGTGGAGGGCGCCACGTTCGTGCTCTGCCTGGCCAGCTGCGCGTAGGACCCTGCGTCGAGCGCCTGGCCGGTGCCGCGTGTGGACGTGACCCAGGCGGCAAACTGGTCCGCCGGGACGGCGCGAACCTCGAAATGCATGTCCGAGAAACCGTCGCCGCTGTAATGCGCCGAACGGCCGAGGAACGTGCCGGGATCGTCGGCGATCAGGTTCAGCGTCGAGGTCATTCCGTTCATCGTGTAGATCATGCTGCCGAGCTGCGGGACGAAGAATACGTTCAGCACGCTTGCCGATGTCAGCCGGAAGTGCAGCGGCACGCCGGCCGGGACCACGAGCTGGTTCACGCTGGCGACATGCTGGTCCGGGTAGATGAACAGCCACTTCCAGTCCAGCGAAACGCCTTGGATCTCGATCGGCTTGGCGTTGGAGGGGACCGGGTTGGCTGGGTCGAGCTCATGCGAGGACAGCCAAGCGACCCCGCCAAGCAACAGGATGGTGAGCAGCGGGATGCCCCAGACGACCAGCTCGATCTCGCCGGAATACGCCCAGTCCGGCAGGTATTTGGCCCGGGAATTCGAGGCGCGGAACCACCAGGCGAAGCCGAGGGTGGCGCACACCGTCGGGATGACGATCGCGAGCATGATCGCGAGCGAGTCGATCAGGATCGTCCTTTCCGACCTGCCGACGAAACCGTGCGGGTCCAGCACCGCCGGCTGGCAGGCGGACAGCAGGAGCAGGACTTGCACCGCCGCGGCTTGCGCGAGCCGATACAGCGGCCGGAGAGGCGGTGGGTGGTTTGTCATGTCGTCTTTTGTGGACGGCATTTTGCCTCCCTCAATTCCGAGCGGGCGCCCGCCTCGCTCCAATCCCGACGACCATGCCGTTCATCCCCGTCGCCGGCGATGGGCGAGGCGCCCCTCGTAGGTGTAGAGCACGCCGTTGGCGACGATTGCGACCAGCAGGACGAACAGCATCAGGCCGTACATCGCACGGTTGTCAAAGCTCTGATAGGCGAAGGAAATGGCGTAGCCGAGGCCGTTGCCGGAAAGGATGAACTCGCCGGCGATCACCCCGATCAGCGAATAGCTCAGCGCCAGCTTGAAGCCGCTGAACAGCGACGGCATCGCCGCCGGCAGCACGATCCAGCGCAAGGTGCGGAAGAAATCCAGCCGCTGCACCCGCGCGACCTTGCGCAGCACGGGCGAGACGCTGTCCAGCCCGGCCAGGGTGCTGATCATCACCGCCGGCGCCGCCGAGAGCAGCCCGAGCACCACCAGGGGCGCCATGCTGAGCCCGAGCAGCGCCACCAGCAGGGGATAGAATACGAAGGTCGGCACCGAGTAGTAGGAGGCCAGCAGCGGCTCGATCGCCCGCCGCAGCCGCGGCACGGCGTGCACCAGCGCGCCGATCGCGGTGCCGAGCAGCACCGCGGCCAGGAATGCCAGCGCCACGGTGGAGAAGGTGCGAAGCATGGCGTCGGTGACATCGCCGGAGGCCAGTTGCTCGATCATGGCTGCCACCATGGCGCTCGGCGGCAGGATGGTCAGCGGGTCGATCACTCCAGTGCGGCACAGCACCTCGAGCAGCAGCACCAGCACGGCCAGCACGGCCGCGCGCACCAGCAGCACCGCAATCCGGCGGTTCACGCCGCCCGCCCCATGGTCTTCAGCGACTCGGCGCGCAGCGAGGTCCAAAGCCGCGCCGTCAGCGGGCCGAATGCCGGGTCGGAAACGATCCGGCTGTCGCGGTCGCGCTGCCAGCCGGTCTCGACGAGGTCGATGAAGCGCCCTGGCCGGGCCGACATCACGCCGACGCGGTCCGCCAGCATGGCCGCCTCATCGAGCGAATGGGTGATGAGCAGCACCGTCGCACCGGTGTCGCGCCAGAGGCGCAGCAGCTCGTCGCCCATCAGCAGGCGGGTCTGCTGATCGAGTGCGCCGAACGGCTCGTCCAGCAGGATCAGGCGCGGCTGCTGCACCAGGGTGCGGGCGATGCAGACGCGCTGGCGCATGCCGCCGGAGAGCTGTGGGGGGTAATGGCCGGCGAATTGTGCCAGGCCCATGAAGCCGACCGCGTGGTCCACCCGCCGCGCCACCTCCGTCCGATCAAGCCCGGAGCGGCGCAGGCCGAACGCCACGTTGTCGTGCACGGTGAGCCAGGGAAAGCTCGAATCCTCCTGGAACACCACGCCGACGCCGTCCGGCACCTGGCCGCGCACCGGCTTGCCCTCGAGCGTCACGCTGCCTTCGGTGGGAACGCCGAGCCCGGACAGCACGTCGAGCAGGGTGGACTTGCCGCAACCCGAGGGTCCGACAACGGCAAAGAATTCGCCCGCCGCGAGATCGAGGTCGATCGGCCCCAGCGCGTGCACGGTCTGCCGCCCCTCATAGCGGCGCACCACGCCGCGCAGGCTGGCATGCGGTGGGTTGTCATGCAGTGCGGCGGCGGGCGGTGCCGACATCAGCGGGCGGCGCGCAAATCCGCCGGCAGGAACGAGGTGTCGACCATCTTCGACCAGTCCGGCGCCGCCTTCAGCTGGCCGGTGATCTGCAGGCCTTCGACCATGTGGTTCATGCCCTCGTAATCGAACTTCCCGTCGCTCCAGTATTCCATGGCGACCAGCTCTTGCATGTGCGTGCGGAACAGCGCGACATCCGGGTTGCTGTAGGCATGCGCCATGATCTCGGCGGCCTCGTCGACGTGCTGGCGCAGATAGTCGAGCCCTTCGCGCCGCGCGGCGATGATGCCGCGGACGATGTCGGGATGGGCGTGGGTGAATTCGGAGGTCGTGATGCAGACGGATTGCATCATGCGCGGCGAGATCACGTCCTTCACCCAGAAGATCGGCTGGATCACCGTCGGGTTCTGCGCATAGAACAGCGAATCGCTGAAGCCCGCGTCCAGCGCACCGCTGAGCACCGCCGAGAGATTGGCGCCGAGATCGCCGGCCGGCACCAGGTGCACCTGCTGCGCCGTCATGCCGTTGGCCTTCAGCGCCATCAGGATGACCATGTTGGAGTCCGAGCCGGGCACGGTGTAGCCGATGCGCTTGCCGGCGAGGTCCTTGAGCCCGTGCAGCGGCGAGCCCTTCTTCACCACCCACATCTGGTCGGCGACACTCTGCGTGCCGGCGGCGACGATGATCAGCTTCTCCCCCGCATTGATCGCCTGCACGGCGGCGGCAAGCGACACCTCGCCGAACGGGATGCCGCCGGCCAGCGTGTTGCGCACGGCGGTGCCGCCGCCCGGCGCGGTGAGGATGCCGGTGACATCGGCGCCGTGCGCCTTGAAGAAGCCCTTGTCCATGGCGACGGCATAGGGCGCGCCGTAGAACTGCCCGCCCCAATGGGTGACGGTGATGGTTTCCGCGCGGGCGACGGCCGGGGCGCAGAGTGCGGCGAGACAGAAGGCGAGAGCCGGGACGCCGACAAGACGGAACGCCCGCATCGCCCTGGAAAACAGCTTCGGCATTCCGGTCCCCCTATGCTTCTCGGACGCTCCGAGCACTAGCCCTTTATCGGTGGGCCGATTGACCTGACGCTTGGGGCTTAGGCATCAGCGGGCGGCGCGCTGGTCGGCCGGCAGGAACGAGGTGTCGACCATCTTCGACCAGTCCGGCGCCGCCTTCAGCTGGCCGGTGATCTGCAGGCCTTCGACCATGTGGTTCATGCCGTCATAATCGAATTTGCCGTCGCTCCAGTAATCCAGGCCGGCGAGCTCCTTCATGTGCTCGCGGAACAGCTTGACGTCCGGATTGTTGTAGGCCCGGGCGGTGATGTCGGCCGCCTCGTCGGTGTGCTGGCGCAGATAGTCGAGCCCTTCGCGGCGCGCGGCGATGATGCCGCGGACGATGTCGGGATGGGCGTGAGCGAATTCGACGGTCGTGATGCACACCGTCTGCATCATCCGCGGCGACATCACGTCCTTCACCCAGAACACCGGCTCGATCAGGGTGGGATTCTGCGCATAGAACAGCGAATCGCTGAACCCGGCGTCGAGCGCGCCGGTGGTCACCGCCGAGAGATTGGCGCCGAGATCGCCCGCCGGCACCAGGTGCACCTGCTGCGCCGTCATGCCATTGGCTTTCAGCGCCATCAGGATGATCATGTTGGAGACCGAGCCGGGTGCGGTGTAGCCGATCCGCTTGCCCGCCAGATCCTTGAGGCCGTGCAGCGGCGAGCCCTTCTTCACCGCCCACATCTGGTCGGCCACACTCTGCGTGCCGGCGGCGACGATGATCAGCTTCTCCCCCGCATTGATCGCCTGCACGGCGGCGGCAAGCGACACTTCGCCGAACGGGATGCCGCCGGCCAGCGTGTTGCGCACCGCGGTGCCGCCGCCCGGCGCGGTGAGGATGCCGGTGACGTCGGCGCCGTGCGCCTTGAAGAAGCCCTTGTCCATGGCGACGGCATACGGCACGCCGTAGAACTGGCCGCCCCAATGGGTAACGGTGATATTGTCGGCCCGCGCCGCGGCGGCCAAGAGCCCGCCGGTCGCAGCGAGGCAGAGGGCGGCAAGACGGCAGGCCCGCATCGCCATGGCAAACAGCTTCGGCATCCCGACGTCTCCCATCTTCCTGTTCTCGCAGCCGCCGACGCTAGCACGAAGCCGCCCGCCCGGGCCATGCTCAGCCTGCGGCGATGGCTTCCAGGCTCTGTCGATTGGTCTCGGTGCCGGTCGTCCATGCCGCCAGCGCCTGCAGCAGCAGCGCCAGGGTGACGCCGGCCAGCACCGCCGTCACGCCCCCGGCGCGATACAGCGCCACCACGGCGAACGGCACGAAGATCGTGGTCAGCCGGCCGATGGTGTTGCACACGCCGTTGCCGCGCATGCGCATTTCGGTAGGAAACAGCTCGGGCACATAGCCGGCGACGATGACCGAGACCAGGAAGTAGATCAGCGAGAACATCAGAAAGCCGAGGGCAACGGCGGCGACTTCGCTCGGGGCTTGCGCGAAGCCGGTGCCGACGATCGCCGCCAGCACGGAGGCGCCGATGATCGCCGGCCGCCGGCCGATGCGGTCGCTGACCAGGAACGCCACCAGCGCGCCGGCGGGGCCGCCGAAGGACATCAGCACTGCCTGTCCCAGCGAACGGTTGATCGCCATGCCGTGCTGCACGAGGAACGTGGGAACCCAGGCGACGAAGCCGTAGATCGCCACCCCCATCACCGCGTGCATCAGGCTGCCGAGCGCGAGACGCCGCAGAAAACGCATCTGCAACAGCGACACGTGGGCGTGCGCCGCGGGCGGGGCTGTCGAGGAAGCCACCCTGGCGGGCAGCGCCGCGCCGGCCTGCGCCTCGATGCGCGAGACGATCGTGTCGGCTTCGGCGTGGCGGCCCTGGCTCTCCAGCCAGCGCGGCGATTCCGGAATGGCGCGGCGCAGCCACAGCACGATCAGTGCGCCGATGCCGGCGATGATGAACATGGCGCGCCATCCCAGGCTCGGGATCACCAGCCAGCTCAGCAATGTCGAGGCGAACAGGCCGAAATTCGTCACCAGCGACAGCAGCGCCGCCCAGCGTCCGCGGTGGCTCGGCGGAACGAACTCGACCATCAGGCCGTAGCCGATGACGATCTCGGCGCCCAGCCCGATGCCGGCGATGAAGCGCGCGGCGATCAGCCAGCCCATGCTCGGCGCGGCGGTGGCGGCGAAGGAGCCCAGGCCGAAGATGGCCAGGTTGAACTGGTAGGTGAATTTGCGGCCGAACCGGTCGCCGAGCAGGCCGGCGCCGGCGGCGCCGATCAGCATGCCGACGAAGGTGGCGGAGATGAAGCGCGCATTGAGGTCGATGTTCGACCAGCCGCTCTTGATCAGGGCACCGAGAACCGATCCCGCGAGGTAGATGTCGAAGCTGTCGAAGAACATGCCGGCGCCGATCAGCCCGAGCAGCCGACGGTGGAACGGCAGGATCGGCAGCCGGTCCAGCCGCGCCGCGACCGAGCCGCCGGTGATGGCGCTCATGAGGGGGCGCTCATGGGCGAGGCTCTCAAGCGGGGGCGCTCTCCATCCACTTCGCCTCGAATTCGTGCACCCGGCCGAAGCCCATGAGCCGGTTCATCTCGGCGAACGGCAGCAGCGGCGTCGGGCCGCCGGTGCCGATGCCGGCCTGCTTGAGATGCGCATAGGTGGCGCGCAGTGCGCCGGCGGCGGCAAGGAAGCCGGTGCCGGGGAACAGCGCCAGCTTGAAGCCCATCGCCTCGAGCTCGGCGCCGGAGAGATAGGGCGTGCGCCCGCCCTCGACCATGTTGGCGAGCAGGGTCGCGCCGCGAAACGTCTCGGCGACACGGCGCATCTCCTCCAGGCTCTCCGGGCTCTCCACGAACAGGATGTCGGCGCCGGCCTCGAGAAAGCGCTCGGCGCGGCGCAGCGCCTCGTCGATGCCATGGGCGTAGCGCGCATCGGTGCGCGCGACGATCAGGAACTCGGTACTCGGCCGCGCTTCCACGGCGACGCGGATCTTGGCGACGGCGTCCTCGGCGGGGATGACGCGGCGGAATTCGGTGTGGCCGCATTTCTTGGGAAATTCCTGGTCCTCGATCTGGATCGCCGCGGCGCCCGCGGCCGCATAGCCGCGCACCGTGCGGTCGACGTTGAGCAGGCCGCCATAGCCGGTGTCGCCGTCGGCGATGAACGGCACGGAAATCGCCGAGGCGATGACGCGCACGCGGTCGAGCATTTCGCTGTACGTCGCCATCCCCGCATCCGGCACGCCGAGTGCGGAGGCGACGACGCCATAGCCGGTCATGTAGAGCACGGGGAAACCGGCTTCGTCGGCGACGCGGGCGGAGATGCCGTCGAACACGCCGGGCACGGTCAGGATGCCGGGCCGTGCCAGCACCTGGCGCAAGCTCGCGGAGGAGTTTGTCATGTCGGGCGTTTCCTTGGCTCGCTGCTTGGGTGCCGGAGCATGCCGCCGCGGTCCATTGGGGGCAAGCCGACGCCAGCGGCGCTACAGCGCAGTCCGGAAGGTCAGGTTGAACCGATACGGGCCACATAACGGGTCGCTGCCCGGCGGCAGTGGCCCGATCCCGTGGAAGGCCAACCGCGACGGGCCGCCCCATACTCCGACGTCGCCGCTGCGCAGCAGAACACGGCGGGGGCGGTCGCTCCGCCGCTGACCGCCGAACAGAAAGGCCGCGGGCAGACCCAGTGATACCGAAACGATCGGCGCATCCAGATCCCGCTCGTCGCGATCCTGGTGCAGCGACATGCGGGCACCAGGGGCATAGCGGTTGATCAGGCACGCATCCGGCGAAAAATCGGGAAAACCGCCCGCCGCCGCTGCCTGCTTCGCGAGTTCACGGAAGAGCGGCGGCATCGCCGGCCAGTGCAGTCCGCTCAGCGGATCGGTCGCTGCGTATCGATAACCGGCGCGGTCGGTAACCCATCCGACGTCGCCGCAATTGGTCATCGCCACGGACATGGTGTGCCCGCCTCGGGTGGTCATGAAACGAAACGGCGCCGCCTCGGCGATACGGTGCACCTCTGCCACCAGTTCGTCCGCCCGCTTGCTCGCAAAGCCAGCCAGCAGCCAAGCGCCGGGGCCGAGCGTCAGCCTGCCGTTCTGCGGCAGCGCACTCAGCAGGTCAGCGTGCATCGTGGAAGATGATGCCGAGCGTATGGCGGTGGCCGGAGCGCAGCCGGCTCACGCCGTGGCGCATGGCGACGCGATAGACGCCGCGGGTGCCGCGCACCGGGCGCTGGTTGACGGCGAAGATCACGCCCTCGCCTTGCTCCAGGGCGACGACATCCGGTCGGGTCTGCATGCGTGGGCGCTGTTCGGTCAGCACGAACTCGCCGCCGGTGAAATCGCCGCCCGGCCGGCTGAGCAGGAAGGCGACCTGCAGCGGGAAATGGATGTCGCCATAGAGGTCCTGGTGCAGGCAGTTGAAGTCCCCCGCGCCGTAGCGCAGCAGCAGCGGCGTCGGCCGGGTCTGTCCGGCGGCGTGGCAGCGGGCGAGAAAGGCCTGGTGTTCCGGCGGGAAGTCGCTGGGATGGCCCAGCGCGTCCGCCCAGCGGTTTGCGACCACGGCGAGGTGCGGATAGAGCGCTGCGCGCAGCGACGCGACCTGCTCGGGGAGCGGATAGGCGAAGTATTTGTATTCGCCCTGGCCGTAGCCGTGCCGGGCCATGACGACGCGGCTGCGAAAGCCGCTCTCGGCATCGTAGGCGCCGACCAGGGCGGCGCATTCCCCGGCGGTGAGCAGCGGTCCCGTCACCGCGCAGCCGCGCGCATCGAGATCGGCGCCGATGCGCTGCCAGTTCAACCCGACGACCCGGGAGGTCACGGACGGGGCGTGCGCGATGTGCATCAAGCCTGCTCCCGCTCGAGCAGGCGGCGCTTGCGCGCAACACCCCATCGATAGCCCGCCAGGCCGCCATGCGCGCCGACCACGCGGTGGCACGGCACCGCCACGGCGAGCGCGTTGGCGGCGCAGGCCCCGGCGACCGCGCGCACCGCCTTGGGATTGCCGACCCGCGCTGCCAGTTCGGCGTAGCTGAGCGTGGCGCCGGCCGGGATCGTCTGCAGCGTTTCCCAGACTTTGCGCTGGAACGCGGTGCCCCGGATGTCGAGCGGCAGGCCGAGGCCCTCGCCGCTGCCCGGCGCGTCCACCAGGGCGACCACACGCTCGACACAGCCGCCGAAATCGGCCTCGGCCGGGACCAGGCGGGCGCCGGGAAAACGGCGCCGGAGGTCGCCGAGAAGGTCGGCGGGATCGTCGCCGAGGAGGATGGCGCAGACCCCGCGCGCGGTGGCGGCGACAAGGACGCTGCCGAGCGAACTGTGGCCGATGGCGTGACGGATGGTCTCGCCGCGACCGCCGGCGCGGAAGGCCGAGGGCGTCATTCCGAGCATGCCGTCGGCGGCGTCGTAGAAGCGGCCGGCTGAATTGAAACCGGCATCATAGATCGTCTCGGTCACCTTGGCGCCGGAGCGAAGACCGTGCTGCACGCGGGCGGCGCGATGGGCGCTGGCGTAGGCCTTCGGGGTGATGCCGGCGATCCGCTTGAACAGCTTGTGGAAGTGAAAAGGGCTGAGGCCGGAGGCTGCCGCGAGTTCGGCGAGCGACGGCAGGCTCTCCGCCGTCTCGATCTGCCGGCAAGCCTCGGTGACCAATGCGGCCTCACGCTCGGCCCGTGGGGGGAGATCGGGGCGGCAGCGCTTGCAGGGGCGATAGCCGGCTCGCTCGGCCTCGATGCGGGTCTCGAAGAAGCTGACGTTCTCCGGCCGCGCCGGCCGGGACGCGCAGGACGGCCGGCAGTAAACGCCGGTGGTGGTGACGGCGTAGAAGAATGCCCCATCGGCGCCCGAGTCCCGGTGCCGAACCGCGCTCCACCTGTCGGCTTCGCTGTGCATGACGCGTCTCCTATCTGTTGACGCGAAACTAGGCTGCCGGCTTCACCCGCGCACTCCGCCTCTTGCGCTCGAATCACTTTCTTCCCTGCATCAATCGAACCGGAGCCGGCCGCGCGACCTGCAGAAACGCGGTCATGGCGCTGGTCTCGTGCGCATCGCTCCGCCGCACGAAAACGGTATCGACCCGGGCATCGGCGGGCGGCAACTCATGGGCGACGATCAGCCCGTCGCGCACTGCCTCGGCCACCACGGCGCGCGGCAGCAGGCTGACCCCGACACCGGCGGCGACGCAGCCGATGATCCCGCCGAGAGTGCCGAAATCGAGATGGCGCACGCCGACCAGGCCGCGGGCCGCGAGTAGCGCCTCGAGCCGGTGGCGGTAGGCGCAGCCGGCGCGGAAGACAATGATCTTGAGCCGGGCCTGTCGCGCCAGATCGTCGACACTGCGCACCCCCGGTGCGGTGATCAGCACCAGCTCTTCGCGGAACACCACCTCCTCCGTCAGGTCGGGGTGGTGGACCGGCCCGGCGACGAACGCACCGTCGAGTCGGTGATCGAGCAGCTCGGTGAGGAGGCAGGCGCTGGTGTTCGTGGTGATCGTCAGGTCGACGTCCGGGTTTGCCGCGGCGAATGCCGACAGGACGGGCGGCAATCGCAATGCCGCTGTGGTTTCGAGGCTGCCGATGACCAGCGGTCCGGCCGGAGTGCCGGTGTCGGCGACGGCGCGGCGCGCCTGCTTCAGCAAGTCGCCGACGCGCTCGGCGAAGGGCAGCAGCCGGCAGCCCGCGGCGGTCAGGGTGACGCCGCGGCTGTGGCGATGAAAGAGCGTCGTGCCGAGCGCGCGTTCGAGCAGCTGCACGCGTGCGGTGACGTTGGACTGGACGGTGTTCAGCTCGATGGCCGCGCGGCCGATGCTGCCGGCGCGCACCACCGCGGCGAAGACTTTCAGGTCCGATCCGTCCATCGCGTCGCGCCCCGAGGCTCTTTCGGCGGCTCACGGTAGCAGCTGCTGGGCCTCCTGCCAGATGCGGCGGACAACCTCGCCGGCGGGTTCGGGGCGGGCCAGGGCTGCGGCCTGGCCGGCCCAGGCCTGCATGCGGCCGACATCGCGGACGCGGGCCGCCTCCTGGCGCATCGCTGCGGTGAGGCCGCGCTGCACGGGGTAAGGGGCGGGGGGCGGCGCGTCCGGCGCCGCGGCGGCTCGGACATAACCGCCGGCGATCGCCCGCCCGAGGCGGCCGCTGAAGGCGCGGGTCGGCCAGGTGGCTTCCGGTTCGAGCTCGGCGAGCGCGTCGGCCCAGGCGGGGTTGGTCTGTGCCTCGGGGCAGCGCAGGAGGGCGGTGCCGATCTGCACGGCGCTGGCTCCGAGGGTCAGCGCTGCGGCGACGCCGCGCTCGTCGGCGATGCCGCCGGTGGCGATCACCGGGACGGTCAGCCGATCGGCGAGCCGCGGCAGCAGCGCCAGCAGGCCGACGCCCTGCCGGTCTGCAGCGTCGGCGTCGAAAGCCCCGCGATGGCCGCCGGCCTCGAAGCCCTGCGCGACCACCGCGTCGGCGCCGGCCGCCTCGGCTGCCAGCGCCTCGGCCAGCGTGGTGGCGCAGGCGAACCAGGCGATGCCCCTGGCCTTCAGCTCGACGACGAAGGCCGGTGGGTAGAGCCCCATGATGGAGGAGACCGCGTTCGGTGCGGCCGCCAGGAGCGCCTGGCACTGGGCAGCGAAATCCGGCGGGGCGGCGTCCGCGGCGGTGGGCGGCACTTCCGGACCCCAGCCTCGGAGGAAGGCGCGCACCCGGTCCTCCGAGGTCGCGTCGCGCACGGGCGGCGGGTCGGGCACCCAGAGGTTCGCTTGCAGCGCACCGTCGCTCTCGGCGCGGAAGTCGGCGACCCACTCGGCGATGCCGTCCGGTGTCGTCAGCAGGGCGCCGAGGCCGCCCATCCCGCCGGCGTTGGCGACGGCGGCGGCGAGCGGGACCGGGCAGGCCCCGGCCATCGGCGCCTCCAGGATTGGCAAGCGGAGGCCGAAGCGGTCGCAGAAGGCGCTCGCTCGGTCCCGCGCGCGCGCAGTCCGGGTCGAATGCGATCGGACAGTCTCGGCCGGTGCCGGCATGTTCACCCACTCCCTCAGCTGGCCGCCGATCCTGGACCGGGCGCAGTATCAGGAGCAGCGGTTATTCGTGATAGCGCTCATCACGACGGCAGATGCAGCAATGGTCGAGGCGCGGTCAGCCGCCGGAACTCTCGACCAGCGGATAGAGCGACAGCACCAGCAGCAGCGCCATGGTCACGTTGAAGATGCGGATGCGGCCGGGTCGGTTGAGCCAGCGGCGCAGTGCCACGCCGAAGCCGGCCCAGATCGCCACGCTCGGCGCGTTCACCACGGCGAAGGCCAGCGCCACGAGCACGACGTTGCGGAAGAAATCGTCGCGCGGCGTGTAGGTGGTGACGGCGCCGAGGACGATGACCCAGGCCTTCGGGTTCACCCACTGGAAGGCCACCGCTTCGATGAAGCGCATTGGCCGGCGCATTCCTCCGCCGGTCCCCGGCGGCCCGGCGCGCGCGATGTGCCAGGCGAGCACGAGCATGTAGGCGGCGCCGACGTAACGCAGCACGGTGTAGAGCAAAGGGTAGGCGGTGAACAGGCTGCCGAGGCCCAGGCCGACCATCACCACCATGAACAGGCAGCCGAAGGTGATGCCGGTGATGTGGGGCAGGGTGCGGCGAAAGCCGAAATTCACGCCTGACGCGAGCAGCATCGTGTTGTTCGGGCCGGGCGTGATCGAGGTGACGAAGGCGAACCCGGTGAAGGCGAGCATCAGGTCGATGCTCATCATGGTGGCTCCGGCGGCTACGGGGTGCAGGTGGCGCGGGAGGAGACTGCACCCCTGCGGGCGAGGCCACTATGCCCCGGGATGCACTGTTCCCATGCGCGACACGCGTCGGTGTCTGGGGCGTTGATCCTGCGGCGGGGACGAGAAGAGCTCTTGGGTCGGCCCGCGGCGAACAGTGCCGCACAAAAAACAACCTGCCCTGGCGCGGTGGCGCCAGGGCAGGCCGGTGAGGCGAAGGCGTTGGTCGGAGGCGTCAGGCGTGGACCGAACCGTAGTTGGGGGTGTAG
>Ga0213875_10001892_pt1 | contig 12941 bp, 10 predicted proteins | sample BarmaccomBMRX_R8_FD_160105 | JGI IMG/M metagenome (GOLD analysis project Ga0213875, IMG submission 160105) | Root-associated microbial communities from Barbacenia macrantha in rupestrian grasslands, the National Park of Serra do Cipo, Brazil - RX_R8 | ecosystem: Host-associated > Plants > Roots... | reverse complement strand
CAACAATACCCGGCAGAACAATCTTCGAATTCGCAAACATTTAGTTGTAGACTCCTGTAGCGATGACCCCCTCGAGGTCGGCGGCGCAAGCGTAAGCGGACCGGATGAGGCGATGTCGCTATCAGCCTAACACGCATCTAGCGAGCCGAGTGGCGACCGCAAAGAGATGTGAATTGCCTCACGTTAGGGTATGATTCGAAGCAACTACTCGCGACGACAGGGACGAAGGGGTCTTGACACCGACCAAATGGCAACATGTGCAACAGCTCGTTCATGCTGCTTTGGACCTGCCTCAATCGGAGCGCGCGGCTTTTCTCGAAACTGTTTGCGGCAGCAATACCGAACTGCGGCGTGAAATTGGAACCCTGATCGTCTCGTATGAGCAGGCCGGGAATTTTCTAGAAGACGCCGTCGAAGCGAGCGCGTGCGACGCGTTTCGGCCAGGGACTCTGCGCAACGGCGACCGCCTCGGTCCGTACGAGATCACATCTGTCATAGGCTATGGCGGAATGGGCGCCGTTTACTGCGCGCTGCGCGTCGACGATCAATTCCGACAGCAGGTCGCGATTAAGGTGTTGAGCGGCGGATGGGGGCCCACGCCTGAATTAGTTTCGCGCTTCCGCGCCGAGCGGCAAATCCTCGCAACGTTGAACCACCCGAACGTTGCGCGCCTGCTCGATGGTGGAATGACGCTCACCGGGCTTCCCTACCTGGTGATGGAGTACATCGAGGGCGCCTCGATCGATCGTTTTGCGAAAGACCGAAATCTCAGCATCCGCGGACGTCTCGAATTGTTTCGCCAAGTCTGCAGCGCCGTGCAATACGCGCATCGCAATCTGATCGTTCATCGCGACATCAAGCCCGCCAACGTGATGGTCACAGATGATGGCACGCCGAAGCTGCTCGATTTCGGGATCGCGAAGCTGCTAAATCCGGAATCGCTCGGGCAAACGGTGGCTTTGACCCGGCCGGCCGATAGACTGATGACGCCCGAGTATGCGAGTCCGGAGCAGATCCGCGGAGAACCGGTCAACACCGCGAGCGATATATACGCACTTGGCGTGCTGCTCTATGAATTGCTTGCCGGAAAGCGCCCATTCGAGACCGCCAACCTGACGTTTTCGAATCTCGAGCACCTGGTTTGCGAAACCACGCCCGAGCGTCCCAGCCGCGTCCGGCCGCAAAATGGAAAAGCCGCGGAGCCGGTTCCGGCGGATCTCGACAATGTCGTGTTGAAAGCGATGCATCGCGATCCGAACTGCCGCTATGCTTCCGCCGCTGAGTTATCCGACGATGTGCGCCGCTGGCTGGAGGGATTCCCGGTAAACGCGCGGCCCGATACATGGGATTACCGCGTTCGAAAATTCGTATCTCGGCACAAGATCGCAACGGCGGCAGCAGCGTTGTTCGCCGTTACGACAACGGCGCTCAGCATCGGCCTCGCTGTCCAGGCGACCCGAGCCAAGCGCGAAGCGGAGACATCGAACCAGGTTGCGGCGTTTCTCGCCAATCTGTTTGAGTTTTCGCGACCCGACGAAACGCAAGGCCGTGGCTCGGGAGCCCGTGAAGTTCTCGATATCGGCGCAAAACGCGCTGTCACGGAGCTGATTGGACAGCCGGTAGTGGAGGCGCGTCTGCTTCAGATTTTGGGCACGACATACCGTGAGCTAGGCATTTTTGATCAAGCCGACACCCTGCTTACGCGCGCCTATACAATCAGGAGCAAAATGCTCGGGCCAAATTCCCCCGAGACTGCGGAGACGCTGCAGACGATTGCTGAAATCGCGAGTGACAAGGGCGAAGTACAGCGCGCAAAGCAGGATTACGAGAAAGTCCTTCGCATCTACGAACGCACGTATGGCCTCAAAAACGAGAAAACGGTGGAGGTCATCACCGACATTGGCGAGCTTCGCTGGTCACTCGGCGACTTCCCGGGCGCGAAGGATCTTTATCTGCAGGCCATCGCGTTATGCAAACAGTTCAAGAGCGCAAGCGATTGGCAGGTTCTGAACGCGAAAAACGATCTTCAGGTCGTGCTTGCCGATCAAGGCGACTACGCAGCCGCTGCGTCGCTCGCCCGCGAAGTGCTCGAGACCGAAGTAAAAACTATGGGTCCGAACAATCCCAACGTGAGCTTGACACTCAACAATCTCGGCTATGCGTTGGCTCAAACCGCGCAATATCGCGAAGCGGAAGCGATCTTCAAGCGTGCGCTTCTTCTTCGCGAAAAGGTGGACGGGCCGGAGCACCCGGCCATCGCGCTCAGCCTGAGCAATCTCGGATGGCTCGCCCGCGAGCTTGGGCACTACTCTGAGGCGCAGGATTTGGGCCAAAAGGCGGTAGCCATGGCGGCCAAGCTCGCCGGTCCGCGATCCCTCGATACCGCTGCATGCCAGGGGCAATTGGGTTTAACTATGCTGGCCGAGGGCAAGTTGCCTCAAGCGCGCCAGCTTTTGAAAGCCGCACTCGAGACCCGGCTTGCGCTTGGCAATGGCAACAACCCGGAGCTGGCCGACAACTACGATCGTATGGGGCTCCTAGAGCTTCGAACCGGGAACCTGGCCGCCGCGCAAGACGATATCAGCCGCGGATTAAAGATCCGGAAGCGCTTCTATGGCGACGAAAACGATAATGTAGCGATCAGCCTCAATCACATAGGCGATGTTCTCGCAGCACAGGGAGAAAACACGCTGGCGGAACAGGATTACCGAGCAGCAATTCAGATTGCGCGCGCGAAGTTTAAGACCGCTCATACCATCACGGCTGACGGACTTTTTGGTTTAGCGACAGTTTTGTTAGCAGAAGGACGCGCGGACCAAGCGAAGTCGGCGGTCACAGAGGCGCTTGAAATGCGCCGGCAGCTCTTACCGCCAGGGCATCCCGATATCGCCGCCGCAGCCGCCGAATTGGCGAAGTGTCGCGATGCGGGACAAAGGTCATGAGGCCGTCGCGCTGGATTTGAGTTCATGGTGGAGCCACGCGCGGGCCATGCGCCACTCTCGCCACACCACGTGCTCGGGAACACTTAATAGCTCTGCGATGTCCTTGCCCTTGAGCCCGCCGAAAACCATCAAATCGACGATCTCGGCTTGACGCCGGTCGAGGGCAGTGAGCCGCTCAAGCGCTTCCTGAATTGCGAGAATATCGACCTGCTCGGAGCTTGCGGCCTCGCCGATGTTGGTCAGCGTGACACGCTGCCAGTCATCGCCGCCGCGCTTGAGTCTGCCTTTTGTGCGCGCATGATCGACGAGTACCTGGCGCATCTGCCGGGACGCAATCGCTAGGAAGTGTGCGCGGTCCTCGAGCGGTAAGTGAGATAACGCCAGTTTCTGATACGCCTCGTGAACTACCTCGGTCGCGCACAGCGTAAAGTCTTTGCGCTCGCGCGAGAGGTATCTTGCCGCAATGTGGCGCAGATTTTGGTACACCAACGGCGTTAGCTGGTTCAGCGCGTCGTTATCGCCTGCGCGCCAGCGAACGAGGAGCGAGGTAATGGGGGAATCCGGTTCGGTCACCGGCTAAATCTTACACGATAGAGCAGGCTCTCCAAAAATACGAAGGGCCGCCTTTTTTCACGGCGGCCCTCGCGAGAGAAGCTAAGCAATCGATTACTGCGGGCCGACGGAGTCGATGTACACCGTAGCGGAAGTAGCTCCGCTCAGCGCGAACTGAATGCCGATTTCCTGGAGCGGCGTCACCGCGGTGCTCGGGACCGTGACCGTCACCGTGTTCCAAGCTCCGCCGTAAAGCGTCGAAACGTAGTTGCTGGTCCAGGTCCAATTCTGATCCTCGACGAACGGCTCGAGACCGATCACCGTGCTGCCCGCCGGTATCCACACCTCGAACTGTACCGTCGAACCCGGCGCGACGGAAGGCGAAGCCACGTACACTTGCGGGCTCGATGTGTAGTTGTTCGGATTGAACGTCACCGCGAGCGACTTACTGCCTTCGAAAAACTCCGTCGAAGACGTCGTAACAGTGCTGATCCCGCTCACGTTGCCTTTCCCCACGTATGCTGCCCACCCTTGTGTGCTGCTCTCGAAGTTGTAGGTCTCGCTGTCGCTAAACGCAGGGCATCCGGTGTTGGTCGTCGCCGCGAGCCCGCTCGAGATGCTGCTCGTCAACGCCGCATTCGAAGTATCTCCCGAAAGGTCCCACGTCATGATTCCGGCTAAACCGTAATGCTTGACGTAATGCGCCTTGCAGCCGGCTGAAGTCGGATCGTCGAAGGTGTAGAACGTAGATCCCGTATAGACCCATGGCGCGCCCGATGTCGCATCGCGATGCAAACCGCTGCTGTAACCGGAGAGCGCCGCCACGTACGCATAGTTGTAGCTGGGAGCGGTTGATCCGGTCGGCTCCGGCGTGCCGGTCTGGTCGAGGCCGTAATCCGCGGACGGGACGCTGGTCCAGCGATACGCGTAATACGGCACGCCCATCAAAATCTTGCTCGCAGGAACGCTCAGTCCTTTGTACGCCTGAATTGTTTGATCCACCGAAATATCGCCATTCGGCATGTAGAGCGGCGCAACGAGTCCGGTTTCGGTGCTCCATGGGCCGTCGTAGTCGTACGTCATCACGTTCAGGAAGTTCACCCACTGAGACATCGCCTGGAGGTTCATGTACGTGTAGTTCCACGAACCGGCTGGCGTAGCGGCAGTCAGAACATGCTCCGATCCGAAACTGTTGTGAAATGCTTCCAGCAGCAGGGTCAAATTCGCCTGATCGGCTGCGCTGGCCGGATATTCCCAGTCGATGTCGATGCCATCAAAGATGCCGGGGTATGCCGTCGTCAGACCGAATTTGCCATCAATGAACAGGTTCGTGCACGAGGTCACGAAGTTCGACCGAGTGGTGCTCGTCGCGACCGCGTCTGAGAAATTACCCGAGCCGCCCGAGCCGCCGATTGAAGCAATGATCTTCAAGTTCGGATACTTTGCCTTCAGCTCCTGGAACTGGTGGAAAATCCCTTTGAGCGCTGCCGTTGAGGTTGAATCCGCCACGCCACTCACCGCTTTGGCGGCCGGATACGCCGTTGTGATGTCGTCCGACGCGCTGCTCAGCCCGCACGTGCCATTGGTCGAAACCGTCCCGAAGGCGAACGTGATGTAGGTGAGCTTTGCCGCCGCGCCGCTCGTCACCAGATTCTTCACCAGGAAGCCGTTCAGGCTAGTGCCTGGGCCCCACTCCGGAAAATATCCGTTGATGATCGAGCCGGTAGTCGTCGCGTCGCTCGTCACTTGGCTCATCGCATCTGCCGCATCTTGTGAATACGCCAGGACGCCGGCGAAGGCGGAAAGCGCCAGGACGGCGGCGCTGCGTGTTAGAAACTGACTGTTTAACATTGGTGATCTCCTTGAATAATTTCGGTCGCACCTGGATATGCGATATCCGAAGGAGTTTTCTTGAAAGATTCTTTCGCCTTCCGGCGAATTAACAGCGAGAATCGAAATGAGGGACTTAAACGCCATGCCGGTCGCAACTGCCATATCGGTCGAAGAGTATCTGGAGACGATTTACCGGCCGGACTGCGAATACCTAGAAGGCGAAGTTCTGGAGCGAAACGTGGGCGAATGGGACCATAGCCGGCTACAGACGTTGTTAAGCAGATATCTCGGCAATCGCGAGAAAGAATGGGGCATTACTGTCGTCGTAGAGCAACGTGTGCAAATCAAGCCGCGGCGTTTCCGAATACCGGACATCACCGTGCTGTTTATGCCTCCGGCCGGTCCGATCATCACCGAGCCGCCGTTCCTCTGTATCGAAATCCTTTCACCTCGCGACCGCGTCGGGGAGATGCAGGACCGCATCGACGATTACTTAGCCTTCGGCGTGCGCTACGTCTGGCTGATTCACCCGCGCACGCGCCGTGCTTTTGTGTACACGACTGAGGGCGTTCGGGAAGTAAAAGATGGGGTCCTCTGCACCGAAGAGCCGAAACTATGCGTTTCGTTCTCCGACCTCGAATAGCTGGCTAATCCGGCCCTCCGAATCAATTTTCAAGATCAAATGGCGCCAGCGGACTTCTTGGCCCATATAGGCCACAATCCAAACCGCAAACGCATATAGATCCCATGCCGGGGCGAGCAACGCGAGCGCGGCTGTCGAGGCGCTTCCTAGCACGGATCCGCTGACGAGTGCCGACGCCACGCGCAATCCGGCCAGTATCGCCGCTGGCACGAACGCTCCGGTCGCCAGGGCGACGGTGATCCATACTCCTGCCTGCGTGATCGGCAGCCCCGCGAACCCTGCCCCTTTGGAGCGCCGAATGGTCCGCGCCCATCGCAGTTGATGCAGCCAGCTTCCCGTCCAACTCGGATCGCCAAGCGACGTTTCGACCACGTAAGTCGAAAGAACCACTCGTTTTCCCAAGCGGCTGATTTTCTTCGCGAGGTGATAGTCGTCGGCCAGATATTCAGATATCCCCGCAAACCCTCCGGCCCGTTCCAGATCCGCCGCCCGGAATGCGAGCGTCGACCCGAGGCCGAAATCGCGCACGCCGATCAGCGACGCGACGAGCGTGCTCGGGATAAAGTCGGTCGCGATTCCGAAACCCTCCCAGGCGTCGGCCCACCCCCGCGCCCGTACTCGATACGGACAGGTGACCACACCTACGCTCCGATCGGCGAGCGGCGCCGTCACTTCGGAGAGATAATCGCGCCCCACTTTGATATCGCCGTCATTCACCACCCAAACTTCGTGCCGCGCTTGGCCGGCGAGTTGCATCAGCACGCCGACTTTGCGGTTCGACGCGGGCCTGCTCCCGACGATCAAACGAACATTCGCGTCCGGGAATTCTTCCTTAAGCCGGCGAACTTCGTTTACAGCCGGATCAGTGTCCTCCGAGGCGCCGAACAGCACTTCATACTCTGGATAATCCTGCTGAACTTGCGAAACAAACGCCGCGTAAGTGCCGGACTCGGTGCCGCGGACGGGCTTCAGTACCGAAACGGGAAGCCGGTAATGGAACGATCGCCGCGAGGCGCGCTGCTTCGCCCTGTGACGCAGCGCCGCAAAGATTGCCAACCCCTGATAAGCCGCCGCCGGCAGGAAAATAAGCCAGAACGCGCGCGCTCGCGTGGCGCTCAATCTCCTGCGGTCATGACTGCAGAGTGCTGCTTCTGATCTCGGACAAATTGCTTACGCTTGGAACGTAGCGCCAGATATTCGCGCGCCTCTTTGTACAACCGTCTCCGCTCGGAGCCATCGAAAAGGGCTTTGCCCACCAGCCGCGCCACCACCCTCGGCCGGAAATAAAACTCGCCATAGAAACGCTCCACCCACTCCACCAGCTCGCCACGATCGAGGTCGGGATATTGATAATTCGGGAGTTGGTGACCCGCCTCATCCGTCATCGATTCGCCGATCGTCACCAAGCCGTTCTTGTGAATGTGCTCATAAAACTCGGTGCCCGGGTACGCATGCCCGATCGAGACCTGAATGGTCTCAACGTCGAGTTCTTTCGCAAAATCGATGCTCTTGCGAATCGTTTCGCGCGTTTCGCCCGGCAGCCCGACAATGAAATCGCCGTGGACCACCAATCCAAGCTTCTTGCAGTTCGCGGTAAAGCGCCGCGCCATGTCGATCGTCGCGCCCTTTTTGATGTTCTTCAGAATCTGCTGATCGCCCGACTCATAGCCGACGATCAAGAGCCGGCAACCGGCCTCCTTCATCGCCTTCAGCGTGTCGTAATCGGTGGTGACGCGCGACGTGCAGCTCCAGGTGAACTTCAACTGCTTGAGCTTGCTGCAAAGCTCAATGGTGCGGGCCTTCTGGTAGTTAAACGTGTCGTCGTCAAAGAAAATCTCTTTCAGGCCGGGGAAATTCTCGAGCGTCCAGCGGCATTCGTTCACGACGTCGTCGGAGGAGCGCAGCCGCCACCTGTGTCCTGAATGCGTCTGCGGCCACAGGCAAAACGTACATTGCGCGGGACAGCCGCGGGTCGTGTAGAACGAGATGTACGGATTCAACAGGAACGGAACATTGTAGCGGCGGAAGTCGAGATCGCGTTTGTAGATCTTCGTCACCCACGGCAGAGAATCGAGATTGTCGATCGCACTCCCTTCTGGATTGTGCTGGAACCCTCCGTTCTTCCGAAACACCACGCCAGGGATTTCTTCGAGCGGCTTACCCATGGCGTAATCCCGGATCGAATAATCGAACTCGCGTTTCACAACAAAATCGATCGCATTCGAGGCGCTGAGGCTCTTCTCCGGTTCAACCGTGACCGGCGGTCCAACAAACGCGACCTTGAGCTTCGGGTTCACGTCCTTCATCATTTCCGCCACGCGGGCGTCGACATCGAATCCCGGCGTGGAGGTGAAGAGCACAAGCAACTCGAAATCCGCTGCCATCGCGGCTGTCTGCTCAATCGAGATCTTGTGCGGCGGTGCGTCGACAACTTTGCTGTCGGGCAGCATGCCGGCGGGATAGCAGAGCCATACCGGGTACCAGTAGGACTCGATCTCGCGCGCGGCCGGCCAGCGTGAGCTCGCCCCGCCGTCAAATCCCTCGAACGAAGGAGGGTTTAAGAAAAGAGTTCGCATGTACTCCCTTGAAGGTTAGTCCTTTAAGCGTAATTCGTTTTGGGTTGCTTCTTCAATGATATAGGGGTCAGCGGACGATTACCTCCGATAGACGGCGGAAACTGTCCTTGAGGAGTATCAACCCTATTTGAAAATTACGCCAGGGCTACTTCCCGCGGTCTGGCTGCCGTCCGCGTCAGAGGGCGGCTGAAAGTTTGAATAGCTGATATTAATCTGTACTTTGCCGATGATGCGCGTGTCGATGGTGCTGTTGATGCTCTGTGGGATAGCGGCCCCGTTTTGAATCGCGAAAGCCCGCTCGAAGTCAACTTTTTTGAAGAAAATACTGGGACTCTTCACCAGGCGGCCTTTTTCATAAAGAGGCAGATACGTCGAGCAATCCAGCCACAGTTCGCCTTTGAACAGCCCGACCCTTTTCTTCTTGGGAGCTAGCTGGAAGACAAACACCTGCTTGTTATCCTCCGTAGTCTGTCGGCCCTTGAACTTGAATTTATAGTTCACAGGCGTGATGGAGAGCTTCTCGTCGCTTTGGCCCTGCTGCTCCGCCTCTAGGTACCGCGCAATCACCTGATTCTTGACGGTGTTGTTTCCCTGGAATCCCAGAATGCGATATGTAATCTGCCCCACTTTCGAGATGCTCCTCAGCGCGTGCAGCTTGCCCTGTTCCTTCAGTTTCGGTATGGAGGCATCGATCTCGACGTCCATGGACGCGCCACGCAGCGCATTCTCATGCTCATGCGCGGCTGCGAGGTATTTGTCGATAATAGCCGTAGACGAGCCCGTAGTGTCCTGCTCTTGAGCATCGATAGCGGCGACGCACACCAGCGGGAACAGCAGAGCTATGACAGCTAAAAACCGTCGCGCCAAAACAATCCTAGTAGGTTAGATGTCGATGAACTCCGATCCGGCTCGAATGCGACACACAGTAGAAATCGGCGCTATGCTTCTCGCGCGATAGGCTTCCGAACAATATTCTGGAACATTATCGGTGACGCAGAATCTCAGAAACGCACCGAGTGAGGGGGCGGTGTCGAGACACCACGATTGAATATGCGCCGCGAATATCACAGGTGGTACAGCGGGCGGATTGGCCATGATATGGAGCTCCTCGCGTACGGACATACGGGCCGTCCCGTTCTTATTTTTCCAACGTCGCGCGGAAAATTCTTCGAGTTCGAAGATCGCGGCATGATTCAAGCACTGTGGGGAAAGATAGAAGCCGGCCAGGTGCAGATCTTTTGCGTCGACAGCATCGACGGCGAGAGCTGGTACAACCGCGGCATTCACCCGCACGATCGCGTGATGCGGCACATCGCGTATGAAAACTATGTCTTGTATGAGGTTGTGCCGCTGATCCGCGGTGTCAACGGAGCTAGCCAGATCTGCACATCCGGCTGCAGCTTCGGAGCCTATCACGCGTTCAATTTGGCAATGCGACATCCGGATGTGGCATCCGCCTGCATTTCGATGAGCGGTGCGTTTGAAATGCGCTCTTTCATGAGTGGCTATTACGACCAAGACTTTTATTTCAACAACCCGGTCGATTATTTGCAGAACATGAGTGACCCATGGTTTTTGGACCAATATCGCCGCATGACCCTTGTGTTCGGGGTCGGCGATCACGACATTTGCCTGGGCGAAAATTATCGAATTGCGCAGATTCTCGGGCTTCGCGGGATTCCGCACTGGCTCGACGTCTGGACCGGCGGATTGGAACACGACTGGCCGTTATGGCAGCGAATGGCGGTAAAATTCTTTTGATCGCATTCTGATCCTGCGTCGAAGCGGGCCTCCCTAGTTGGAGCCGCGAAGGGGGAAAATGGCGAAAATCGGAGTTCTTTACGGGATGGAAAATACTTTTCCGCCCGCGCTCGTAGACCGCATCAACAACAAACGTGTACCGGATGTCGTGGCCGAGCACTTGCGCATCGGCGGGGTCAAAATAGCTGAGCCCTCCGGATACCGCGTAATCATCGATCGCATCTCGCAGGATGTGGAGTTCTATCGGGCGTTCCTGAAGAACGCGATTCTGACCGGCACGACGGTCATCAATAATCCGTTCTGGTGGTCCGCCGACGACAAATTCTTCAACTACGCGCTCGCGCGAAAAGTGGGCGTGGCTGTGCCGAATACGGTGGTTCTGCCGCACAAGCTGCATCCGCCGGGCACGACCACGCAATCCATGCGCAACTTGACGTTCCCGCTCAACTGGGATGAGGTGTTCCAATACATCGGTTTCCCTGCATTTTTGAAGCCGTTCAGCGGCGGCGGTTGGAAGAACGTATATAAGGTGCATTCACCGCAAGAATTCTTCGAAGCCTACGATCAAACCGGCACGATTTGCATGACGCTGCAGACTGGCGTCGAGTTCGAAGAATACTTTCGCTGTTACGTCATCGGACAGCAGCACGTCCGCGTCATGAAGTACGATCCCAAGCAACCGCATCATCTGCGATATGTCAAAGACGGGCAGGCGAGTTCTCAGGAACTCTACGATCGCGTGGTGCGCGACGCTCTGACGTTGTGCCGCGCGTTGGGCTACGACTTCAACACCGTCGAATTCGCGGTGCAGGGCGGCGTTCCCTACGCCATCGACTTTCTCAATCCCGCGCCCGATGCAGACGTCCACTCGGTGGGTGAAGCAAACTTCGACTGGGTGGTCGAACACGTGGCCGAGCTTGCAATCGAAAAGGCGCTCGCGCCTGAAGCACGAGCGGAATATCGCTGGCAATATTTCCTAAATGGAGAACCGGCCCGAACGACAGCGGCCTCGGGGTAAACGAAAGTTCGATAGTACCCGGTTTTTAAGATTGGCGGTCCAATGAAACCCAGTTTGACGTTAGGTATCGAGGAAGAATATCAGACGGTAGATCCCGAGACCGGAGACCTGCGGTCGCACATCGATACCGAGATCATCGAAAAGGGGAAGCTTGTCCTAAAGGAAGCCGTCAAGGCGGAGATGCACCAGTCAGTGGTCGAGGTCGGGACGGGTGTGTGCCGCACTATCCAAGAGGCTGCCGACGAATTAAAGTCGCTGCGGTTGCAAATCATCAATCTGGCGAAGCAAAGCGGATTGCAAGTTGCGGCCGCTGGAACGCATCCCTTCGCGGATTGGCGCAAACAAGATATCTATCCCGACGAGCGTTACTTCACGATCGTTCAGGACATGAAGATGGTGGCGCGCGCGAACCTGATCTTCGGCTTGCATGTACACATCGGCGTGGAAGACCGCGAGGTGGCGATCCACCTCATGAATGCCGTGCGCTACTTTCTGCCGCACATTCTTGCGCTCTCAACGAACTCTCCGTTTTGGCTCGGCATGGACACCGGGCTGAAATCATATCGCTGCAAAGTGTTCGATAAGTTTCCGCGCACGAACATCCCCGATTATTTTTCGAGCTGGGCCGAGTATCAGAACTTCGTAAATTTACTGGTCAAGACCAACTGCATCGATAACGCGAAAAAGATCTGGTGGGACGTTCGGCTGCATCCCAACTTCCCCACCCTCGAGTTTCGGATCTGCGATGTCCCGATGCGTGTCGAAGAGACCATCGCCATCACCGCCCTGATCCAGGCAACTGTAGCAAAACTCTACAGGTTGCACGCCGCCAACCAGAGCTTTCGGCTGTACCGCCGCGCACTCATGATGGAGAACAAATGGCGAGCGGCGCGCTACGGAATCGAAGGAAAAATAATAGATTTCGGTAAGGAAATCGAAGTTCCAGTACGGGATCTCATTTACGAGTACCTCCACTTCATAGAAGATGTGGTTGATGAGCTCGGCTCGAGACGCGAGATTAATTACATTCATCGGATTCTCGAGCAGGGAACGGGGGCTGACCGGCAGCTCCGTATCTACCAGGAAACAGGGGATTTAAAGAGAGTAGTGGATTACATCGTGTACGAAACGCAAGCTGGATTGGCAGGGGAATTCGCGGGGGCTGGCGCCGCATGAGCGTCAACGGCCATAACGGGCTCCATCATGTAGTGTTCGATCCGCAGCTTGCCGAAGGCGCCCACAACGCTGTCTTCGTATGTTTGCGGGTGCAGCCGTGGGAAAAAGTCACGCTAATCACCGATCACGCGTGTGAAGAAATCGCGGCGAGCCTAGAAGCCGAGTTGGACGCGTGCGGCTGTACATACAACGCCTTCGTGCTCGAAAATCTAGAGCGCCGGCCGCTCGTAGATATGCCGGAGATCATCTTGCATGACATGGAATCGAGCCAGGTCAGCATCTTCGCCGTCCACGCACAGCAGAACGAGTTGCGCACCCGCATGCAGATGACCGACGTTGTGAACCGCCGGAAAATGCGGCACGCGCATATGGTCAATATCGAAAAGAAGATCATGCTCGAGGGAATGCGCGCGAATTTTGAGCAGGTCGATGAGTTAACA
>Ga0213875_10001891_pt1 | contig 12949 bp, 9 predicted proteins | sample BarmaccomBMRX_R8_FD_160105 | JGI IMG/M metagenome (GOLD analysis project Ga0213875, IMG submission 160105) | Root-associated microbial communities from Barbacenia macrantha in rupestrian grasslands, the National Park of Serra do Cipo, Brazil - RX_R8 | ecosystem: Host-associated > Plants > Roots... | reverse complement strand
TGATCAGGAACGGGATCGCCAGCATCGCATCGACGAGGCGCATCGCGACCGCGTCGAAGAGGCCGCCGAGATAACCGGAGACGAGCCCGAACGGCACCCCGACCGCCAATGCGATCGACACCGAGACGAGCCCCGCCGCTAGCGAGGCGCGAGCCCCCCAGATCACGCGGGCCAGCACGTCGCGGCCGATCTCGTCGGTGCCGAACCAATGCGCCGCCGAGGGCGGCTTGCGCACCAGGGCCCAGCTCGTCGCCAGCGGGTCGTAGGGGGCGACAAGCGGCGCCGCGAGCGCGATCGCGACAAAGAAAACGACGACCGCCAGCCCGAGCAATGCCGCCTTGCGCTTGGCGAGCCGCCGCACGCCGCGCCGCCACGGCCGCTCCTCCGGCTCGGCTGCGAGGGCGTCGATCGCCTCGGCCGTCATGTGCGCAGCCGCGGATTGATCAGCACATAGGCGATGTCGGCGAGCAGATTGAGAAAGATGTAGGCGATGGCCGTGCACAGCACGACCCCCTGCACGACGGCATAGTCGCGGTTGAACACGGCGTCGACGATCAATTTGCCGAAACCGGGGATCGTGAAGACCTGCTCCGTCAGCACCGCGCCCGACAGCAAGGCGCCGAATTCGAGCGCGCCCAGCGTCACAACCGGCACCAGCGCATTGCGCAAGGCGTGGCGGAGCACCACCCGGCGCTCGCTGAGCCCCTTGGCGCGCGCGGTACGGACGTAATCGGCGTTCAGCACCTGCAGCATCGCGCTGCGGGTGTGCCGCATCATGACCGCGGCGATCGCGTTCCCCAGCACGAAGGCGGGCATGATCAGCGTCGCAAGGTTGCGCGCGAGGCTTTCCTGCGGCCCGACAAAACCCGAGGCTGGAAACAATCCGAGATCGACCGAGAACAGCAGGATCAGCATGATCCCGAGCCAGAAATTGGGGATCGACAAGCCCCACAGCGCGACGACCGTCGCGGCGACATCGAGCGCCGAATTGTTGTAGACCGCCGACAGGATGCCCATCGGCAACCCGATCGCGAGCGCGATCAGGATCGCGAACAAGGCCAGCTCGCCGGTGACCGGCGCCTTCTCGGCGACGAGATCGAGGACCGGGCGCTTGATGCGGATCGATTCGCCGAGGTCGCCGTGCAGGACCCCGGCGACCCACAGCCCGTAGCGCACCGGCAGCGGCTCGTCGAGGTGGTATTTCTGGCGCAGGAAGGCGATCACCTGCGGGTCGCGCTCCTCCCCCGCCATCGCCAAGGCCGGGTCCCCCGGCAGAAGCTGCTGCAAACCGAAGATCAGCACCGACACGAAGAAGAGGGTCGGCAGGACGAGCGCGAGGCGGCGCAGCAGAAAGCCGATCATCGCCGCTCAGCCTCTATGGCGTGACAGAAGCGGGTCCTTTTTGCTGCTTCTGCAGCGAATCTGCAGCAAACGGCACGGTTGGAGTGACGGCTTGCCCGGCTCGCCGCGGCCGCCATCGCGTCGTTTCCGGTGGGTGTCCAGGGCTGCGCGAACCCGCCGCGCCGTGGACCCCCGCTTTCGCGATAATCCCGGATTTCGGCGGATTTAGAGCAGTATCCATTCAAATCAACTCCCTTTTCTTGGCCCCGTGGCCGGGCTTGTCCCGGCCACCCACGTCTTGCTCGCATGCCTGCCGATGAAGACGCGGACCCGCGGGTCGAGCCCGCGGGAGGGGAGTTCTTTCAACGCCGATCGGACCTCATCGGATTTCGGCGATTTAGGGTCGCTGCGATGTCTCGTCACCGCAGGGTGAGCCCCTGCGGGCGGATCAGGGCGTCGGGGTAGGGGGTGAAGCCTTGCAGCTTGGTGCTCATCGCCCACAGCCATTTCGGGTGCCACAGATAGACGATCGGCAGGTCCTTCAGCAGCTGCTCGGCGGCGACCTTGTAATGCGCCAGGCGCTCGGCCGGGGCCTCGACGAGGCGGGCCGCGTCGAGCTCGCGATCGACCGTCGCGTTGCAGTAGCGCGGATCGTTCAACGCGCTGTGGCACGCGACGAAATTGTAGATGTTGCCGTCCGGGTCGGTGCGGCCGCTCCAGCCGATCTGGAAGGCCTCGAAATCGCCGTTGTTGCCGAGCTGCAAGGCGGAGGCGAATTCGGTCGATTGGATCTTCACGTCGAACCCGGCTTCCGCGGTCATCGCTTGGATGACCTGCGCCGCCTGCAACAATTCGGGCGTGTTCGGCACCATCATCGTGAAGCTGGGATGCGGAGCGTTAGCTTCGGCGAGCAGCCGCTTGGCGCGGGCGAGGTCGCGCGGCGGCACCGGCAATTCCTTGACGTAATACGGGGTGTCGGGCGGGACCCACTGGTTACCCGGGGTGAATAGGCCGTTGAAGACGACCTGGTTCAGCGCCTCGCGGTCGATCGAGGCCTCGAAGGCCTGGCGCACCCGCGCATCCTGCCCGAGCGGGTTCTTCGCCTTGTCGCCATGCGCGAGGTTGATCGTGATCCCGACATAGCCGAGCCCGGTGATCGAAGCGAAGCGCAGCCGGTCGTCCTTTTTCACCGTATCGACGTCGGTCGCGGCGATGCGCTCGATGATGTCGAGCGCGCCCGATTGCAGATTGGCGAGCTTCACGGTCGAATCGACGATCGGCAGGAAGGTGATGCGGTCGAGCTTGATCTTGTCCTTGTCCCAGTAATCGGGGAAGCGCTCGACGACGATGCGGTCCTGGGCGACCCGCTCGACGAATTTGAAGGGGCCGGCGCAGACCGGGTGGGCGCCGAAATTGGCGCCCGCCGTCTTGGCCGCGGCGGGCGCGACGATCATGCCGGCGCGGTCGCTGAGCTGCGCGAGGAGCGGCGCGAACGGCGCCGACAGCACGAATTTGACCGTATGATCGTCGACAATCTCGACGGCCTTGACCGCGCCGATCTCGCTCTTGCGCACCGATTCGGGCATCGTCAGGTGCCGCTCGATGCTGTATTTGACGGCCGCCGCATCGAGCGTTTCGCCGTCGTGAAACAGCACGCCCCGGCGCAAGGTCATGACGAGGCCCTTGTTGTCGTCGACCCAATGCCATTCGGTGGCGAGCTGCGGCACGATTTGCAGATCGGGGCTGATATCGACGAGCTTGTCGCACAGCGCGGCGAAGACGATGCGCCCGACAAAGGTGCGGGCCTGCGACGGATCGAGCACGTCGGGGTCCTCGGCGAGCCCGATCCGCAGATTTTGCGCGCCCGCCGTCCCGGTAGCCCCGGCGCTCAGGACGAGCCACAACCCGGCAACGGCCGCCCGGAACAACCGTTTCCCGTTTCCCATCGCGATCCTCCCCCGTCAGCGCGGCGATCCTTATATCTGGCGGACCCAGGCCGGCACTATCCCAGCCGCAATCCTCGGGCATGGTCGGTTCCGTCGGCATCGCTCCCTCTTCTCCGACCCTTCGCCGGCCAAGGTGTCGGACACGCTGTAGCGGACGGGCAACGAACCTTTTTGCCCAGTGACCTCCGCGTCCGCGTGGGGCATCTTTCTGCGATGAGCGAAGGAGCGGGGATGCCGGTTCCGAACACCTATCGCGGCGGGCCCGATGCGCAGGGGCATTTCGGCGCCTATGGCGGGCGGTTTGTTGCCGAGACCTTGATGCCGCTGATCCTGCAGGTCGAGGCGGCCTACGAGGCGGCGCGCGCCGACCCGAATTTCGCCGCCGAGCTGGCCTACTATCTCGAACATTATGTCGGGCGGCCGAGCCCGCTTTACTTCGCCGAGCGGCTGACCCGCTACTTCGGCGGCGCCAGGCTCTACTTCAAGCGCGACGAACTCAACCACACCGGCGCGCACAAGATCAACAACGTGCTGGGCCAGCTTTTGCTGGCGCGGCGCATGGGGAAGCGCCGCATCATCGCCGAGACCGGCGCGGGCCAGCACGGGGTCGCGACCGCGACCGCCTGCGCGCTCTTCGACCTGCCCTGCGTGGTCTATATGGGCGCCACCGACATCGAGCGGCAAAAGCCCAATGTGTTCCGCATGAAATTGCTCGGCGCCGAGGTCGTCCCGGTGCATTCGGGCACCGCCACCCTAAAGGACGCGATGAACGACGCGTTGCGCGACTGGGTGGCGCATGTCGAGGACACGTTTTACGTAATCGGCACGGTGGCCGGACCGCACCCCTACCCGGCGATGGTGCGCGACTTCCAATCGGTGATCGGCCGCGAAACCCGCGAGCAGCTGCACAAGGCGGAAGGGCGGCTGCCCGACACGCTGGTCGCGGCGATCGGCGGCGGCTCCAACGCGATGGGGCTGTTCCACCCGTTTCTCGACGATCCCTCGGTGGCGATGATCGGGGTCGAGGCGGCCGGACACGGCATCGAGAGCGGGTTGCACGCGGCCTCGCTGAATGGCGGCCTTCCGGGCGTGCTGCACGGCAACCGCACCTATCTGCTGCAGGACGATGACGGCCAGATCCGCGACGCGCATTCGATCTCGGCCGGGCTCGACTATCCCGGCATCGGACCCGAGCATGCCTGGCTGCACGATCTCGGGCGGGTCCAATACGCCTCGATCACCGACCGCGAGGCGCTCGACGCTTTTCAGCTGTGCAGCCGCCAGGAGGGGATCATCCCGGCATTGGAGCCGGCGCATGCGCTGGCCCATGTCGCCAAGATCGCCCCGACCCTGCCGCGCGACCACCTCCTGGTCATGAATCTGTGCGGCCGCGGCGACAAGGACATCTTCGCCGTCGCCGACCACCTCGGCGTAAAACTGTGACGGGCTGTGAAACGGTGACGATGTCGCGTGAAGCCGCGACGGCGCGAAGGCCGGTCCACGATCTCTCGCCGCTGCCGTCATCGTTTCCTCTCGCCCCGCTCGCGGAGGGGGCAGGGTGAGGGGGGCCGCTCGGCGATGACACGGATCGCGCGCCGGTTTGCGGCGTTGCGTGCCGAGGGGCGCGGCGGGCTCGTTGCGTATCTGACGGCGGGCGATCCGGACCCCGACACATCGGCCGAATTGTTCGCCGGCCTCGCGCCGGCGGGGGCGGATCTGATCGAGATCGGCATGCCGTTCTCCGACCCGATGGCGGACGGGCCGGCGATCCAGGCGGCCGGGTTGCGTGCGCTGAAGGCCGGCGCCAGCTTGCGCAATACGCTGGCGCTGGTGCGCCGGCTGCGCGAGCGCGACCCGGACACGCCCTTCATCCTGATGGGGTATTACAACCCGATCTTCCGGTATGGAGGCGAGGCCTTTGCGCGCGACGCGGTGGCGGCCGGGGTGGACGGCGTCATCATCGTCGACCTGCCGCCCGAGGAGGACCGCGAATTCACCGCGCCGGCGCGCGAAGCCGGGCTCGCCTTCGTGCGGCTGGCGACCCCGACCAGCGACGAGCGGCGCCTGCCGCAGATCCTCGAACGGGCCGACGGCTTCATCTACTACGTCGCGATCGCCGGGATTACCGGCACCCGCTCGGCCGAGGCCGCCAGCGTGCGCGCGGCGGTCACGCGCCTGCGCCGTTTCACCGACCTGCCGATCGCGGTCGGGTTCGGCATTCGCAGCCCGGCGCAGGCCGCCGAAGTCGCCAAGGTGGCCGACGCCGCCGTCGTCGGCTCGTCGCTGGTGCAGCGGCTGGCCTTGAACCTCGACCCCGATGGCCGCGCCAAGCCCGGCCTCGTCGAGGCCGTGCTCGGCAGCGTCCGGGCCCTCGCCGCCGGGGTGCGCGGCGCCCGCGCGGCACCCGGCTAGTAAAGCGGAATCCGATGAGGTCCGATCGGCGTTGAAAAGAACTCCCCTCCCGCGGGCTCGACCCGCGGGTCCACTCTTCATCGGCATGCATGCGAGCAAGACGTGGGTGGCCGGGACAAGCCCGGCCACGGGGCCAAGAGAAGGGATTCGATTTGAGTGGATAATGCTCTAAAGCAGATTTATCGGGTCAGCGCTGCCTGCCGGTCGAGGCCGCGCAGGATCTCGTCGCGGCCCACATCCGGGATTTCCAGCACCGCGCGGTCGATCCCGGCCTCCGCATAACGCTTCAGCGCCGCTTCGTCGGGCGGCGCGCGGAACACCGAGATCGACAGCTCCGAGGGGTCACGCCCGGCGTCGCGCGCAAAGCGATGCAGGCGCGCAACCTGCTCCTTCGGGTCGAAACCCTGCACCGGGCGCGGGAACCAGCCGTCGCAATACTCGACGACGCGTCGCAAGGTGTAGTCGGTCTCGCCGCCGAGCAGGATCGGCGGGTGCGGCTTCTGCGCCGGTTTCGGGTAGGACCAGACCGGGTCGAAATCCACCCTCTCGCCGTGGTATTCGGCCTCCTCCTGCGTCCACAGCGCCTTCATCGCAAGGATGCGCTCGCGCATCAGCTTGAAACGGGTTTTGTACTGCGCGCCGTGGTTCTCCATCTCCTCGACATTCCAGCCGCCGCCGATGCCGAACAGGAAACGCCCGCCGGACAGGCTGTCGAGGCTGGCGACGCATTTCGCGGTGACGATCGGGTCGCGCTCGGGGACCAGGCAGATGCCGGTGCCGAGCAGCAGTTTCTTGGTCGCGGCGGCCGCGAAAGAGAGCGCCACGAACGGGTCGTGGGTATGCGCATATTTCTTCGGCAATTCGCCGCCGGCCGGGAACGGGGTGCGGCGGCTGACCGGGATGTGGGTATGCTCGGGGACCCACAGCGAGTCGAAGCCGCGCTCTTCGAGCGCATGCGCCAACTCGGCGATGTCGATGCCGTAATCGACCGGGAAGTAGAACGCTCCGACCCGCATCTCCGCTCCTCCACCGAATGGGCGCACCACGATAGGGTTGCAGCGCCTTTGCGGGCAAGCGGGACGGGAAAGCCGGTTACCCCTGGCCGCAAGACCCGGTAGGATTCCTCCCACTCGCCCGATCTCTCTGGTCCGGGCGCCTTCCGGGGAGAACAGCGATGCCGGCGCGCACGGGACAGCAATATCTCGACGGGCTGCGGGCGCAGCCGCGCGAGGTCTGGCTCGGCGGCGAGCGGGTGCGCGACGTGACGGGCCATCCCGGGCTCGCCAACGGTGCGCGCGCGGTCGCCGCGCTTTACGACATGCAGCACGAGGCGGGCCTGCGCGACGAGATGACCTATGTCTCGCCGTCGAGCGGCGAGCGGGTCGGGATGTCCTTCATGATCCCGCGCACCCGCGAGGAATTGGAGGCGCGGCGCGACATGATGCTGCGCTGGGCGCGCGCCACCGGCGGCCTGATGGGCCGCTCGCCCGATTTCATGAACGTGACGTTCGCCGCCTGGGGCGCCGCCGCCGATTACTTCGGCGAGAAGCGCCCCGAATTCGGCGACAACATGCGCCGCTATTACGAGTACATCCGCGAAAACGACCTGACGCTAACGCACGCGCTGATCAATCTGCAGCGCAGCCGCAACCCCTCCGGCGTCTTCAACCTGGAGGAAGGGACGGCGCTGCAAGCTGTGTGCGAGACCGATGCCGGGATAGTCGTGCGCGGCGCCCGCATCCTCGCGACACTCGGGCCGCTCTCCGACGAGATCGCGGTCTATTCGCCGCGCCTGCCGCAGCATGTCGAGGCGCACAGCCCGTTCGCCTTGAGCTTCGCGATCCCATGCGGCACCAAGGGGCTGCGATTTTTGTGCCGTGACAGTTTCGACCTCGGCCGCTCGCATTTCGATCATCCGCTGGGCTCGCGCTTCGAGGAGATGGATTGCGTCGTTTTCTTCGACGACGTGCTGGTGCCGTGGGAACGCGTCTTCCTGCTCGGCGACGCGGAGCGGCTCAACGGCACCGCGCCGGTCACCCATTCCGCGCTGCATTCGGCGCATCAGGGCGCCGCGAAGAACCTCGCGAAATGCGAACTCGTGCTCGGCGTCGCGCTGCTGATGACCAAGACCCTCGGCAATTCGCATCTGCCGCATGTCGAGGAGCGGATCGGCGAATTGATGCTGACCACCGAATTGACCCGCGCCTGCCTGCGCACCGCCGAGGCCGATGCCGAACGCGACCGCTGGGGCGTCATGTGCCCGGCGGCCTTGCCGATCGAGAGCACGCGCAACCTGTTTATGACGGCCTATCCGCGGATGATCGAGATCCTGCAATTGCTGGGGTCGAGCAGTTTCCTGATCACCCCGTCCGAGAAGGATTTCGCGACGCCGCTCGCGCCGGCGATCGAGCAGTATCTCGCGACCGAAAGCAGCGGCGCGAAGGACCGGGTCAAGCTCTTCCGCTTGGCCTGGGACATCGCCGGCAGCGCCTTCGGCAGCCGGCAGGTGCTGTACGAGCGGTTCTTCGCGAGCGACCCGTTGACCCGGGCGCGCGCGCTTGCCGCGATGTACCCGAAGGGCGAGGCCATGGAACGTGTCCTCCAGTTCCTGGGCCGCGACGACGACCGGTGACGCATCCCGCAAAGCCGGAACGGCGCCGGTATTCGCCGCGTCACAGTGTCACGCAGGCTTCTCGATTCGGCGCGGTGATGGGCCAGCGCCCGCCATCGCGGTTGCGGGAGCCGGGCATTTATGGCGAAGTACCGCGGCGTCGCGGAGCGGGCAAATGCCCGGCCAGGCGCCTGCACGCCCAGGGGAGACTCATTTGAATATCGCGGATATCCCGGTCTTTATCCTGTGCGGCGGGTTGGGTACCCGGCTCAAGGAAATGACCGAGTTTCGCCCGAAGCCGATGGTGCCGATCGGACGCGATCCGATTCTATTGCACATCATGGAGCATTATTCGCGCTTCGGCTTTCGTAGATTCGTGCTCTGCATGGGCTACAGGAGCGAGATCGTCCGCGAGTACTTTTTAAACTTTTACGCAATGAACAGCGACGTCACGATCGCGCTGAAGACGAACAGCCTCGAAGTGCACAGCGTCGACCATGCCTGCGACTGGGACGTGACGCTCGCCTATACCGGCGAGTTGACGATGACCGGCGGGCGGATCGCGCGGGCCGTCGCCCGCTATCTCGGAAAGGCCGAGCACTACGCGGTCACCTATGGCGATGGCCTGACCGATGCCGATCTCGGCGCCGAATTCGACTTCCACCTGACCCACGGAAAGATCGGGACGGTGCTGGGCGTCAACCCGCCGTCGCGGTTCGGGGAATTCCGCCTGGAGGGCGAAGAGCTGGTCGAGTTCGTCGAAAAACCCGAACTGCACTCGGCGTGGATCAATGGCGGCTATTTCTTCTTTCGCCGCGACTTCAACCGATACCTGAAGCCCGACGAGGATTGCGTGCTGGAGCGCGAGCCGCTGTCCCACTTGGCCCGCGACAAGCAATTGGCGGTGTTCCAGCACCGCTCCTTCTGGGCCTGCATGGACACCCAGCGCGACCACGAGTACCTGACCCGCTTGTGGGAATCCGGCAAGGCGCCCTGGGCGCAGCATCCCAAGCGCTAGAGCGGAATCCGATGAGGTTCGATCGGCGTTGAAAAGAACTCCCCTCCCGCGGGCTCGACCCGCGGGTCCACGTCTTCATCGGCATGCATGCGAGCAAGACGTGGGTGGCCGGGACAAGCCCGGCCACGGGGCCAAGAAGGCATTCGATTTGCGTGGATACTGCTCTAGTGTCCTGAACCAGAAATCCGCATCATTATCTTCCTCGTCATTCCGGGGCGGGAGCGCAGCTCGCGGGCTACCGCTGCGCGGCCCCCGGAATGACAACAATAACTATCTAACGAACTTATGGTTCATGATACTAGAGCGGAATCCGATGAGGTTCGATCGGCGTTGAAAAGAACTCCCCTCCCGCGGGCTCGACCCGCGGGTCCGCGTCTTTATCGGCATGCATGCGAGCAAGACGTGGGTGGCCGGGACAAGCCCGGCCACGGGGCCAAGAGAAGGGATTCGATTTGCGTGGATACTGCTCTAGGACCGGCAGACCGGCATACCTTCCGGAAAGAATTGGGCAAGACGACGGTACGCCCGCCCGCCTAGTGCGGCGGCGGCGCAGCCACGACAACAACGGCGTGAGGCTGGTTAAACATGCGGTTTATCGAGACGCCGATTCCGGGCGCGTTCCTGGTCGAGCTGGACAAGCGCGAGGACGATCGCGGCTTTTTCGCCCGATTTTTTTGCGAGCGGGAATTCGGCGAGGCCGGGCTCGAGACCCGTTTCGTGCAGATCAACAATTCCTTGAGCCGCGACAAGGGGACGCTCCGCGGCATGCACTACCAGCTCGGCGATTCCGCCGAGGTCAAGGTGGTGCGCGCGATCCGCGGCGCGTTGTGGGATGCGATCCTCGATCTGCGGCCCGGCTCGCCGAGCTTCGGCCGCAGCTTCGGGGCCGAACTCACCGCCGAGAACCGCCGCATGATGTATGTCCCGCGCGGCTTTGCGCACGGCTTCCTGACATTGGAGCCCGATACCGAAGCCTTCTATCTGGTCTCCGCCGTGTACGACCCGGCGCGCGAGCGCGGCGTGCGCTGGAACGATCCGCGCTTCGGGATCGCCTGGCCGACCGAGCCGGAGGTCATCTCCGACAAGGATGCCGCGCAACGCGATTTCGATCCGGCCTGGCACCTGGAGGGCTGAACTCTCGATGCGCATCCTGTTCACCGGCGCGAGCTCGTTCACCGGGTTCTGGTTCGTGCGCGAACTCGCCGCTTCGGGTCACCGGGTGGTTGCCGCCTTCCGCGGCGATGGGCGCTACGACGGTATCCGCGCCGAACGCACCCGCCTGCTGCGCGAATGCTGCGAGCCGCGGTTCGGCTGCGCCTTCGGCAGCGACGCCTTTCTCGACCTGGTCCGCTCGGAGGCGGGCGCTTTCGACGTGCTGTGCCACCACGGCGCCGAAGTCGGCGATTACCGAAGCCCCGATTTCGACCCGTACCGCGCCGCGGCGCTGAACCTTTATCGACTGCCCGAGGCGATGCGCGCGCTGAAGGAACGCGGCTGCGCCCGGCTCGTCCTGACCGGCAGCGTCTTCGAGCAGCAGGAGGGTGCCGGGTCGGCGCCGGCGCGGGCGTTCAGCCCGTACGGGCTGTCGAAGGGCCTCACCGCGGCCGCCGCCGCCTTCTACGCCGAGCGCGAAGGGTTCACCTTTGAGAAATTCGTCATCCCGAACCCGTTCGGCCCCTATGAGGAGCCCCGCTTCACGAGCTATCTGATGCGCAGCTGGCTCAAGGGGGAGACCGCACGCGTGCAGACACCGCGCTATGTGCGCGACAACGTCCCGGTCGGCTTGCTGGCGCGCGCCTATGCCGGCTTTGTCGCCGGGCCGCCGCAATCCGCGCCGGAGCCCGGCGCGGTGCGCCGCCTCAACCCGAGCTTCTACCCGGAAAGCCAAGGCGCCTTCGCCGAGCGCGTCAGACGCGAGGCCGCGGCTCGGCTCGGGCTGCCCTGCGGCCTGGAACTTGGCGAGCAGCGCGATTTTCCCGAGCCGGCCGTGCGCATCAATACCGACCTGCTCGACCCTGATGCGCTCGGCTGGAACGAGGCCGAGGCGTGGGACGCTTTCGTCGCGTTCTACGCCGACAAGGCGGCCCGGCCCGGCTGATCGCCGCTTACCGCATGCCGGCGGGATCGAGCAGCAGCGAATAGAGGATGTCGAGGCGCGCCTTCACATCGTGCTCCGGGATCACGATCGCGCGCTCGAACCCGATGCCCGGCCCCCGCGCATCGATCTCATAGACCTGCCGCTCCAGATCGACCTCGCGATCGACCATCGCGCTGATTTCGAGGTGCCAGTCGCCCGGTCCCGCGACGCGTCTCTGCACCGGGAAGAAGATGTCCTTCGCGACCTCGCCGATCGCGCCCCGCCACACTTGCTCGCCATTCGCCTTCAACGTGACGGTTTTGCCGAACAGCGGCGCCGACAAGCGCAGGCGGAGAAACACATAGAGGGTGAGGCTTTCGCTCGGCCCCAATCCGAATACGATCGTGCCGCCGGGATATTTCGTCCAGGTCCCCCAATCTTCCGGCTCCGCCCAGTTCTCGCCCGCTCGGGCCTCCTCGCCGGTGAGGAAGCTGACCTCATCCAGCGGCTCGCGCAGGAAATACCCCTTGCGCCGGCGCTTTATCGCGGCGAGCAATTCGTCGCCGACCACCCCTTCGGCGTCGCGCTCGAAACGCTGAAAGGTGATTTCCGAGGCGTAGGGGACGCGGGCGTTCGGGTAGGGGTCGACCCATTTCTTTTCCGACGCCTCGATGCAGCCATTGACGACCCGCTCCGCGATCGAGGCCCAATCGAGGGGTTTGTATTCGGCGCGGATCCTGGCCTCCAGGCGCTGCCGCTCGGCATCGTCCTGCGCCATCTTCTTTACGGTGTCGTAGGCCGCGTCAACGTCGTCGATGTTTATGTAGACGCCGAAATCGCCCGCGACCTCGGGGATCGAGGCGCGGTCGCTGCTGATGCAGATCTTGCCTTGCGCCAGCGATTCCCCGACCGGCAATCCCCAGCCCTCGTACAGTGACGGGAACACGGTGAAGAGGCACCTGGAATACAGCTTGCGCAGGTCAGCATCCGAAAGGTCGTGCAGCAACATCACGCGCCCGTTCAGATAATTCGACTCGACCATCTCGGAGATGAAAGCCGACGAACGCCAGCCGAGCCGCCCGACGCAGACCAGATAGGGCGGGTCCTGCTCTTCCTCGATCAGCCGCTTCCAGATTTCCAGCATCAGGCTGTGGTTCTTGCGGCCTTCGATCGTGCTGACGAACAGCACAAAGCGGTCCGGGATGTCGAGGAACCGCGAGGCGTCGTCGCGCTCCGACATGAATTCCTTGAAGGAGGATCCATTGCCGGTGACCGTGACCGGCGGCTCGGGCAGCCGCAAGGCGCGCGTGTAGCGCACGAGATCCTTCGCCGTGCTCTTCGAGACGCTGAGGAAATGGTCGGTGTGGCGCAGCGCGCGGCGCAGGAACTCCTCAAAGACCTTTGCCGTGCCCTGATCGCAGGTCTCGCGGGCATAGATCGGGATCAAGTCGTGGATGGCCATCACGAACTTGGTTCCGTATTTACGCTTCAGCAGCAGAACCCTGCGGAAGTAGTCGCGCTGCACCCAGGCCGCCCCGAGCAGG
>Ga0213875_10001890_pt1 | contig 12952 bp, 11 predicted proteins | sample BarmaccomBMRX_R8_FD_160105 | JGI IMG/M metagenome (GOLD analysis project Ga0213875, IMG submission 160105) | Root-associated microbial communities from Barbacenia macrantha in rupestrian grasslands, the National Park of Serra do Cipo, Brazil - RX_R8 | ecosystem: Host-associated > Plants > Roots... | reverse complement strand
CGTCGCCGAAGCCCGCATCGTCGGTAAACAGGATCGATTGGCTGGTCGGGTCATGCTCGGCCTGGCTGAGCAGGTCGGCGGCGATCCAGTCGGGATCATTGCCGCGGTCGGCGACGACGAGGATTTCGGACGGTCCCGCGACCATGTCGATGCCGACCACCCCATAAAGTTGCCGCTTGGCCTCGGCGACCCAGGCGTTGCCGGGGCCGACGATCACGTCGACCGCGACGATCCGCTCGGTGCCGTAGGCGAGCGCGGCGATCGCCTGCGCACCGCCAATGCGCCAGACCTCGTCGACGCCGGCGATCTCGGCGGCGGCAAGGACGAGCGGATTGATCCGGCCCTCGGGCGTCGGCGTGACCATCACGAGCCGCTCGACGCCCGCGACCTTGGCGGGAATTGCGTTCATCAGCACCGACGAAGGGTAGGCGGCGCGTCCGCCCGGCACGTAGAGCCCGGCAGCGACGACCGCACGCCAGCGTGCGCCCATGCGCACGCCCGCGGCATCGACGGCGTCCCTGTCCTGCGGGCGCTGGTCGGCATGGTAGGCACGGATGCGGTCGGCGGCGAGGCGGAGTGCATCGAGGACCTGCGGCTCGACCTCGGCGGCAGCTTTCGTCCATTCACCGCGCCCAATCCGCCAGCCGATCGCGTCGAGATCGTGGCCGTCGAGCCGCTGTGTGTGCGCGCGCACCGCGGCATCCCCGTCGCGGCGGACGTTGGCGAGGATCGCGGCGACGTCGCGCGAGACGTCCTCGTCGGCCTCGCGGCGGGCGTCGACCAGCGCCGCGAACTTCTGCCCGAAATCGGGTGCGGCGGCGTCGAGCCTAAGCGGCATCGCGCGCTCCGGCGGCGGCGCGGAAGGCATCGATCAGCGGCGCGATCTCGCCGCGCGTCTTGAATGCAACGCGATTGGCGATCAGCCGCGACGTGACCTCGGCGATGACCTCGACCTCGACGAGCCCGTTCTCCTTGAGCGTACGGCCCGACGAGACGAGATCCACGATCCGGCTCGAGAGCCCGAGCGCCGGCGCAATCTCCATCGCGCCGTTAAGCTTCACGCATTCGGCCTGGACGCCCCGCGCTTCGAAATGGCGGCGTGTGATGTTGGGGTATTTTGTCGCGACGCGGACATGGCTCCACGTCGCAGGGTCGTCCGTTGCGGCCATATCGGCGGGCTCGGCGACCGAAAGCCTGCAATAGCCAATCCCGAGATCGACCGGCGCATAAAGCTCGGAATAGTCGAACTCCATCAGCACATCGGAACCGACGATGCCGAGCTGCGCCGCCCCGTGCGCGACGAAGGTGGCGACGTCGAAGGCGCGCACGCGGATGAGCGCGATGTCCGGCCGATCGGTGGCGAAGCGGAGCGCGCGGCTGTCCTCGTCGAAGAATGCGGCTTCGGGGCGAACGCCGGCGGCGGCGAGCAGCGGCTCGACCTCGGCGAGGATACGCCCCTTGGGAACGGCGATGACGATGGGGTCGGCCATAAGCCGCAGCGCCTTAGGGGAGGGGGAGAGGAGGGGCAAGGCACGCGACGTCACCGCCATGCGTTCGTGCTGAGCCCGTCGAAGCACTATTCTCTCTTTGCCAAAAGAAGAAGTGCAGCCCTTCGAGAAGCTCAGGGTGAACGGATGGCTTGTTGCCCTCGCATTGCCCTCAGCCGCGCAGGAACTGCCAGCGATCCTCGTCCGAGCCGGGCTTGTCGAATTTGTAGCCGTTGATCGCGAAATCCTTCAGCCCGTCGGGATCGGCAATCCTTTCGGCGCACAGGAAGCGCGCCATCATGCCGCGGGCGCGCTTCGCGTTGAAGCTGACGAAGCGAGGACCGTCGGGACCCGCCTCGCGAAAGTCGATCGTGACGATGCGAGCGCCCTTCGGCGGCGCCTGCGCGATCGCCGCCCAATATTCCTGGCTCGCGAGATTGATCACGACGTTGGAGCCTTCGCTCGCCAGATCGTCCGCCAGCGCGGCGCCGAGCCGATCGCCCCACCAGCCGTAGAGGTCCTTCTTCCGCCCCGGCGCCCAGCGCGTGCCCATCTCGAGCCGGTAGGGACGGATAGCGTCGAGTGGGCGCAGCAGACCATAGAGCCCCGAGAGGATGCGGACATGCTCCTGCGCGAAGGCGATCGCCGGCTCACCCAGGCCGCGGGCCGCGAAGCCGAGATAGACATCACCCATGAAGGCATAGAGCGCCGCGCGCTCGGGCGCGTCGGCAAAGCCGCGGTAGCGCTCAACGTTGAGCTTCGCGAGCTTGGGCGAGATATGCATCAGTGCGCCGAGTTTCTTCGCCGAGAGCTTGGCCGCGGCCTTGCTCAACGCCTCGGCATCCTCGGGAAAACGCGGGCGCGTCGCCGGCGCGTCCGGGATCGGCTTGTCGAAGTCGAGCGTCTTGGCGGGCGAGAGGATGGCGATCATGGCCATTGGGGTTAGCACCGCCCGTGCCGGGTTCAAGGCGCGTTCACCACGTCCGCGGCAACAGGCCTCGTCACGGCAACGTAACTTGAACCGGCGCGTTGCTGCATCTAGCAGCGGGCCGTCGGCGTACCTGCGCCGCCGGCGATGAGGAGGCTTGAACCCATGAAATTGTTCCACACGACCGCGCTCGGGCTGGCGCTCGCGCTCGGTGCGACGGCGATGGTCGCGACGCAGCCCGTCGCGGCGAAGAGCAGCGGCTCGTCGAAGCCGGCGCATTACAGCGACGCGATCCAGAAGAACCTGCCGGTAGCGCAGAAGGCGATCGACGCGGGCCAGACCGATGCGGCCAAGACCGCGATCGCCGCGGCCGAGGCCGGGATCCAGACGCCCGACGACAAATATGCCGTGGGTGGCCTCACGCTCAATCTCGGTATCAAGAGCAACGATACCGCGCTCGAGAGCAAGGGCATCAACCTCATGATCGATAGCGGCCAGGCGCCGGCCGATCAGCTACCCAAGCTGCTCGGCAACCAGGCGCAGCTCGCGATCCAGGCGCGAGACTACAACACCGCCGAAGCCGCCTACACCAAGCTGGTGCAGCTCGATCCCAACAACGGCGACAACGTGCTCACGCTTGCCGAGATCAAGGATCAGAACAAGAAGCCGGCCGAGGCGCTGCAGCTCATCCAGCAAGCGGTCGCCGCGAAGAAGGCGGCGGGCCAGCAGGTTCCGCAGGACATCTACAAGCGCGGCTTCGCGATCGCATACAACGCCAAGAACGCTGCAGCGGTGGCGAGCCTCAGCAGCGCGCTGGTACAGGCCTATCCGTCACCGGACAACTGGCGCGATACGCTGCAGGTCTATCGCGAGCTCAACAATCCCGATGTCCAGGCGAACCTCGATCTCTATCGCCTGCAGCGTGCCGCCAAGGCGCTGAAGGGCGAGCGCGATTTCTACGAATACACCAACTCGGCACTCGATCGTGGTCTGCCCGGCGAGGCCGCCGCGGTGATCGACGAGGGTACCGCCGCCAACATGATCGGCGGCCCGAGCAAGGCGCTCACCGAGGTCAAGTCGCTGTCCAGCGCGAAAGTCGCGGCGGACAAGGCTTCGCTGGCGAGTTCGGCGACACGCGCGTCGTCGGCGTCGAACGGCAAGGTCGCGTTGAACACTGCCGACGCCTATCTGGGCTATGGCGACTATGCCAAGGCGGCCGAGCTCTACAAGCTCGCGCTGCAGAAGGGCGGCGTCGATGCCGATACCGTCAACACGCGGCTTGGTATCGCGCTGGCGCGGAGCGGCCAGAAGGCGGCGGCGCTGCAGGCGTTCGGCGCGGTCAACGGTCCGGTGCGCAAGGGCATCGCGCAATATTGGATCATCTGGACCAACCAGCAGGCCTGATCGTCGGCCTCCCTCTCCCCGTCGGGGAGAGGGTCGGGCTGAGGGGGGAAGCGAGCCGAAGCCGAGCGTCTCCGCCGTCGATCGCGGACCACCTCACCCGACCCTCTCCCTCAGGGCAGAGGGCTTTTGGCTACTTCTTCGCTCCGCCCATCAGCTTGAGCGCGAGCCGCGCCATAGCCGGCACGAAGCGCGGGCGAATCAGCCGTTCGTCATAAGGTGCCAACCGGCGATCATTCTCCTCCAGGCAGATCGTCGCCATCTCGCGGAAGCTGACCTCGACGCCGAGCTCCTGCGAGCCGTTGAGCGTGAAGTTGTTCTCCTGCGCCTGCGGGCTGCCGGTCATACCCTTGGCCATGCTGATCCGCTCGCCGAACAGGAACAGCCACACGGTGATCACCTTGAGCTCGAACCAGGGCCGCCGCCACCACGGCATGTTGCGCCGCCACCAGGCGACCCAGTTGACGAAGAACAGGATGTGGCGGCCCTCCTCGCGCATCACGCATTCGAACGGCTCGACGAGCTTGGCCGGGAAGAAGCCGGTGTTCTCCGCGATCTTGAACAGGCCGAAGGCGAAAAAGCTGTCGATGCACTCGGAGTAGCCGGTGCGCATGAACGCGAACTCGGGATCGCGCGGGCGCTTGTAGGGAGGCTCGGGCTGCAGCGGGATACCGTACGCGGCGACGAGGTTGGAGAGCACCTGCTTGTGCCGCCCCTCCTCGAACGCGTCCATCTCGACCGCCTCGCGCAGCAGCGGATCGTCGATGAACTCGGCATAGGTGCGCACGTTCATGCCCGCCCGGCCTTCGGTTTGCACCGCCATGTCCCAGATCGGCAGGCCGAGGATCTTGCCGAGCGTCTCCTCGTCGAGCTTCGGCCAATCGAGGATTGCCGGTTTGTAGGGATCATGCGTGTCGAGCAACTCGCGGCAGAACAGCGCCTTGTGCGCGTCCGAGCCGAGCTTCACCGGTTGGCCGGGCGCGGGTGCCGCCGGCCCCATGCCGCGATCCATCATCGTCATGCCGTAACTCCCCGCGATACCGGCTTCGCGAAATCGGCGAAGCTGCCCAATTCAATGTCCCGTTCCGCGATCGACGTCCGCATGCCCGGATCGATCAGCGCCGCCAACTCGTCGCGATAGCGATAGCCGGGGGCGTGGCCGGGATAGGTGTCGTCGGTCGCCGGGTGCAGATAGACTTCCGACAGGCCCGGCGGAAGCCTTTCGAGGATCGCGGCCAGGCGCTCGCGCGTCATCGCGCCGCTCCAGGCGAGGCCGATCACGCGATCGGGAACCAACGCCCCGGCATTGCGCAGCTCCGCACCGATCAGACGCGCCCACTGCGCGGTGGCACGTGCGGCAAGCGGCTGGGGGCGGCCGTCGATCGCCGCGATCAGCGCTGCCGGTTCAATCGGTGCACGCGCGCCCTGTAAGCCGTGGCGCCGGCCGGCCGCGAGGATCAGGTCCGCGATCATCGGGTGAAGATGGAAATGCTTGTGGGCGTTGACGTGATCGAGCGGTAGTCCGGTTGCGGCGAAGGTGGCGAACTGCGCCTCGATCTCGCGCGCGAGCTGGCGCCGGCCCCTGGGCCGCAGGATGTTGAATGCGGCCGCGACCATGTCGTCCCGGAAGCGGCCATCGGCGCCGACGAGATCGGGCACTTCATCGGGCGAAAGGATGGGGCGGCCGTCGACGAGCACGAGGTGGAGCCCAACGCCTAGCTTCGGCATCGTCTTCGCACGCGCAATCGCATCGGCGCAGGCATCGCCGCTCACCATCAGGCTTGCGGCGGTGAGGATGCCGTTGCGATGCGCCTGCTCGACCGCTTCGTTGACCGCTAACGCGGCGCCGAAGTCGTCGGATGTGACGATCAGGCGGCGCGCGCTCAAGGGCGCGCCTCGGCGATGCGGTCGCCCCGCGCGACGTCGAGCCGGCTGCCGCGCCACTCGACCCGCCGCGCCACCACAGATGCCAGGAACACCGAGAAGGAGATCAGGTCGCGCAGCGGCAGCAACGCGAGCGGCGCGCTGCGGCGCGCGGCGGCGGCATCGCTCCGCCAGGCGAGCAGCAGCCGCGCCGCGAAAGCCGCGACGGTCACCGTCCACCCGCCCGGCGCACCGCAGACGAGCGCGATCAGTGCGAGCGGGAAGGGATGGGTGATGGCGCTGCCGAGATGCCCTGCGGGATCGAGCCCGCGCACCGTCACCGCCCAGCGCAGTTCGTGGCGGAACAGCGCAGCGAGGCTCGCCTCGTCGCAGCCATGTGTCACGATCATGCGCGGCACCGCAATCGCGAGACCGAGCGCGCGCACCGCTTCGCCGATCGCGTGATCGTCGGCGAGGCGATCGGCGAAGCGCGCGAAGCCGCCGATCGCGTCGAGCGTGTCGCGGCGCATCGCGATCGTCGAGCCCATGCATGGCCGCGCCCGCCCGGTGGCGAGGCCGACCAGCACCGAGGGCAGGAACTGCCAGCCGATCCCGGCTGCGGCGAGGCGCGACCAGAAGCCGGCATCGCCGCGACCGGCATAGAGGCAGGTGACGGCGCCGACAGCGGGCTCGCCGAGCGCCGTCACGACCCTCACGAGGTAATCGGGCGCAACGGCGATGTCGCTGTCGCTGAGCACCACGATCTCGCCGCGGATCGCTGCGCTCATGTTGACGAGGTTCGAGACCTTGGCGTTCGAACCGTACCGGCGCGGATCGACGACCAGCTCGGCGCCGGCGGCATGCGCCGCGGCAATCGCCGGATCGCGGCTGTGGGCAACTCCGCAAATCATCTGGACCGGGCCGGCATAATCCTGCGTCATGAAGGTCGCGAGATTGTCGGCGAGGCGCGGCTCCGCGCCGTGCAGCGGCTTCAGGATGGTGATCGAAGGCGCGTGCGGGCCGAGCGAAGGCGGCGCGTCATCGGGTCGCTTCGTCAGCATTGCCGCGGCGAGCGTGTAGGCGATGCCCAGCGCGGGCGGGATCAGCAGGAGCGCGGCAAGCGGCAACTCGTCATTCCTAATCCAACCCGTTCGTCCCGAGCGAAGTCGAGAGACGTGCTGCAAGGGCGGCTCTCGACTTCGCTCGACACGAACGGGTGTATCACGTCGGCGAGATTATCCCGTTGTCGGGATCATCCCATTGTCCGGCTCGCCCCCTAGCAGCGCTTGCCGATCCGTGCACGGGCCGCGCATACGCGGGTGCGAGTAAGGCGTCGGAGGTGGTCCTGGCCGATTCGCGTGGGCTCGTGCTCGTCACGGGCGTGTCCGGCTTCGTTGGCGCCGCGGTGGCGCGCGCTCTTGTGCGCGCCGGCTATGCGGTGCGGGGGATGGCACGGGCCTCGAGCGATCGCACCAATCTTGCGGATTTCCCCGGCGATATCGTCAACGGCGACTTGCGTGACCGCGCCGCGCTCGATGCCGCGCTGGCGGGCGTCGGCCGGCTCGCGCACGTCGCCGCGGACTATCGGCTGTGGGCGCCCGACCCGGAAGAGATCGTGCGCAACAATCGCGAGGGCACGCGCAACGTGATGGCGGCGGCGCTGCAGGCGGGCGTCGGCCGTATCGTGTATACGAGCAGCGTCGCGACGATCGCGCCCGATCCGGCGGGCCCCGCCGACGAGACACGCCCGCTCGACGAGGCCGGCGCGATCGGCGCGTACAAGCGAAGCAAGGTGGTCGCCGAGCGGCTGGTCGAAACGATGGTGGCGGAGCACGGTCTGCCGGCGGTGATCGTCAATCCTTCGACGCCGATCGGCCCCGGCGACGTCAAGCCGACGCCGACCGGCCGCATCATCGTCGAGGCGGCGAAGGGCAAGATGCCAGCCTTCGTCGATTCGGGGCTCAACCTCGTCCACGTCGAGGACGTCGCGCGGGGGCACGTCCTGGCGATGGAAAAAGGTGCGATCGGCCGCCGCTACATCCTCGGCGGGCAGGATGCGAGCCTGCAGGCGATCCTCGCCGAGGTTGCGCGCCAAGTCGATCGCAAGGCGCCGACCATCGAATTGCCGCGCGGCCCGCTGATGCCGCTGGCGTGGATCGCCGAAAACTTGGCGCGGTTCACCGGCCGCGAACCGATGCTGACCCGCGATTCGCTCAAGATGGCCAAGCACCACATGTATTTCAGCTCCGCCCGCGCAGAGGCCGAACTGGGCTATGCGGCGCGGCCGTGGACCGAGGCGGTGGCCGAGGCGCTCGACTGGTTCCGCGCGCACGGGATGATCGCGTGATCGGCATCGTCCTCGGCGCGCTGGCGCTCGCGAGCTGGGTTTATTTGCTCGCCTTCAACGGCGGCTTCTGGCTGGCGCGCGAGACCGACTTTGCCGCGCTGCCACCACCGACGCGGTGGCCTTCGGTGGTCGCGGTCGTGCCCGCGCGCGACGAGACGGAGGTGATCGGTCGTGCGATCGGTTCGCTCGTCGCGCAGGATTATCCCGGCGCATTCCGTATCGTGCTCGTCGATGACGGCAGCAGTGACGGCACCGCGGCGATCGCCTGTGCGGCCGCGGCGGGCTCGGACCGGCTGACGGTGCTGACCGGCAAGCCATTGCCGCGGGGCTGGACCGGCAAGCTCTGGGCGATGAACCAGGGAGTCGAAGCGGCGGGCACGCCTGATCTGCTCTGGTTCACCGACGCCGACATCGCGCATGCGCCGGATACTTTGCGTTCGCTCGCCGCGCGCAGCGAGGCGGACGGGCTCGCGCTCAATTCGCTGATGGCGGAGCTCGCCTGTGAGACGCCTGCCGAGCGGGCTTTCGTGCCCGCGTTCGTGCTGTTCTTCCAGATGCTCTATCCGTTCGCACGATTGAACGACGCGCGGCGCAAGGCGGCCGGTGCTGCGGGCGGTTGCATGCTGGTGCGGCGCGTCGCGCTCGAGCGCGCGGGGGGCGTCTCGGCGATCGCATCCTCGCTGATCGACGATTGCGCGCTGGGCGCTGCGCTGAAGCGGCAGGGGCCGATCCGTCTCTCGCTGACGCACCGTTCGGTCAGCATCCGCAGCTATGGCGGCTGGCGCGACATCGGCGCAATGATTGCGCGATCGGCCTACGCACAGCTCCGCTACAATCCGCTGATCCTGGCCGGTACGCTGCTCGGCCTTGCACTCATCTTCCTGGTAGGCCCTCTGCTGGCGGTGTTCGGTCACGGCGTCGCACGGATCGAGGGCATGGCCGTTTGGGCAACGATGGCCGTCGCCTATCAGCCGATGCTGCGCTTCTATCGCCGCTCGCCGCTGTGGGGCATCGCGCTGCCCGCGATCGGCGGCTTCTACGGCGCCGCGACCTTCGCATCCGCGCTTCAGCATGCGCGCGGGCGCGGCGGCATGTGGAAGGGCCGGGCGCAGGCGGAGCTGTCGCGATGAACGCCGCCACTGCAGCCGATCTCGCCTCAGGCAAGGGTCACAAGGACGAGAATTTCCCCGTCGCCTCCTGGCTGGTGAAGCCGGAGCATCGCGCGCCGATCATGGCCTTCTATCGCTTCGCGCGTGCCGCCGACGATATCTCGGACAATGCCGCCGCGCCGCCGCACGAGAAGCTCGGGCGGCTGGAGGCGATGCGCGCCGGACTGACGGGCTGGGACGATTCCGAGCCGACCGCGGCAGGCTTGCGCAAGACGATCGTGTCGCACGGACTTGATAGCACGCACGCGCTCGACCTGCTCGAGGCGTTCCGGCGCGACGTCACCAAGCTGCGCTACGAGAGCTGGAACGATCTGATCGGCTATTGCCGCGTCTCGGCGATGCCGGTCGGCCGCTTCGTGCTCGACGTGCATGGCGAGAGTCGCGACACTTGGCCGGCCTCCGATGCACTCTGCGCGGCGCTGCAGGTCATCAACCATCTTCAGGATTGCGCCGAAGATTATCGCAACCTCAATCGCGTCTATCTGCCGCAGGACATGCTCGCCGCCGCCGGCGCGCGCACGGAGGAGCTAGCAAGCGAGCGCGCCTCGCCGGCGCTGCGCGGCGTGATCGCCGATTGCGCGCGGCGCTGCGACGGCCTGCTCGCACAATCCGCCGGTTTCTCGCGGATGATTCGGGATCGCCGGCTTGCGCTGGAGGTGGCGGTGATCCAGCGGCTCGCCGTCAGCCTCACCGCGAAGCTCAAGCGGCGCGATCCGCTGTCCGAGCGCGTCCATCATTCCAAGCCGGAGGCGTTGGCGCTTGCCAGCCTCGCCGCAATCGGCAGAATCGTGGGACAATGACCACGATCGACGCCACGCGCCGCGCCGCCGGCAGCTCATCCTTCTATTCCGGCATGCGTGTGCTCCCGAAGCGCGAACGCCATGCGATGTATGCGATCTACGCCTTCTGCCGCTTCGTCGACGACATTGCGGACGACATGCAGGGCGATCGTCTCGAGCGGATGCGGGCGCTCGAAGGCTGGCGGGCCGATCTCGATCATCTCTATGCCGGCGGCGACGGCGGGCAAGCCGCCTTCCTGCGCGACGCGGTCGCGCGGTTCAGGCTCGAACGGGTCGATTTCGACGCGGTGATCGACGGCATGGCGATGGACGTGCAGCGGGACGTCCGCTGGCCGTCCGGCGCGGAACTCGATCGCTATTGCGATCGCGTCGCCTCGGCGGTGGGGCGGCTGTCGGTGCGCGTGTTCGGGATGGACGACGCGCCGGGCCGGGCGCTCTCGCATCATCTCGGCCGCGCGTTGCAACTCACCAATATCCTGCGCGATATCGACGAGGATGCCGCGATCGGGCGCGTCTATCTCTCGCGGGAATCGCTCGCGGCGGCGGGGATCGGCGTCGGCGATGTCGCGGCGGTGGTCGCGGATCCGCGGATCGACGTCGCCGCGCGCGTGCTCGCAGGCCAGGCACGCAGCCATTTCGAACACGCCCAGGCATTGCTCAGGGAGCGGCCGCGCGGCCATCTGATCGCGCCGAAGCTGATGGCCGCAGCCTATGGCGAGCTGCTGCGCCGTATGGAGAAGCGCGGTTGGGCGCCGCCGCGCGAGCGCGTCCGCCACAACCGACTCGCGCTGCTCTGGACGCTGGTGCGCCTGCGGCTCGGCTACTGACAGCGCCATTCCTGATGAATATTGCAACGGTCGTTCGCCCTGAGCGAAGTCGAAGGGCATGCGCGGCGGCCGGGCTTCGACTGCGCTCAGCCCGAACGGAGCTTCGCGTTTGCCCGGAGCGGCTTCAGCGATGAAACGTGCCTATGTGATCGGCGCCGGCTTGGCTGGTCTCGCCGCGGCAGTCGCTCTCACACGCGAAGGTTATGCAGTCACCGTCTCGGAGGCGGCGGGGCAGGCGGGCGGGCGTTGCCGCTCCTATGAGGACCGCCAACTCGGCCTGACGATCGACAACGGCAATCATCTCGTTCTCTCCGGCAACCGCACCGTTGCCGACTATCTCGCGACGGTCGGCGCCAGTGATCGGCTCGCCGGCCCGGCGGACGCGCGCTTCCCGTTTGTCGACCTGCGCGACGATGCGCGCTGGACGCTGCGCATGAACGACGGGCCAATCCCGTGGTGGACGCTGTTTCCCGATCGTCGCGTGCCGGGCACAAAGCTGACCGACTATGTCGCGCTGCAAGCGATGCTGCGCGAGAGTCCCGCTGCGACCGTCGCCGAGCAGCTGCCGGCGAGCGTCGCGTTGCGCGAGCGGCTGGTCGAGCCGTTGCTGCTCGCCGCGCTCAACACGCCGCTGGAAAGCGCCTCGGCGGCGCTCGCACGCGCGATCCTGCGCGAGACGCTCGCGACGGGCGGCGCCGCCTGCGCGCCGCGGATCGCGACACCGACGCTCGCTGCCGCCTTCGTCGATCCCGCGCTCGATTGGCTGACGGCGCATGGCGCGACGGTCCGGCTCGGGCGGCGGCTGCGCGGTATTGCCTTCGCCGAAGGCCGTCTGGCGCGTCTCACTTTCGCGGACGGAGACGAGGCGATCGGGGAAGATGAGCCGGTGGTGCTCGCGGTGCCGGCATGGGTCGCCGCCGATCTCGTGCCGGGTCTGGTCGTGCCGGATGCGCACCATGCCATCCTCAACGCCCATTTCGCATTGGCGCCGCCGGCCGGTGCCGAGCCGATCGTCGGCGTCGTCGGTGGCGCCGCGCAATGGCTGTTTGCGTTTCCCGATCGTTTCTCGGTTACGATCAGCGCCGCCGACGCGCTCGTCGATGCCGATCGCGATGCGCTTGCGGCGCAGCTCTGGGAGGAGATCGCCCGTGTCTATCGCCTCGATGCGCCGATGCCGCCGTGGCGAATCCTCTGCGAGAAGCGCGCGACCTTCGCGGCGACACCCGCGCAGGCCCGGCGTCGCCCATCGGCCACAACCCGCTGGCGAAACCTTCTGCTCGCAGGCGACTGGACGGCGACAGGCTTGCCATCGACGATCGAAGGCGCTTTGAGGTCGGGTTTGGTTGCGGGGAATTTGGGTGCGCGTCTCGGAGCTTGAAATGGCGGCGGGTGAAGCCGATGCGCTGGAAAGCGCGATCGGCAGTGCGCGCGACGCGCTGCTCGCCGCGCAGCAGCCCGACGGCCATTGGGTGTTCGAGCTCGAAGCCGACGCTACCATTCCGGCCGAATATATCCTGCTGCGCCACTATCTCGGCGAGCCGGTCGACGCCGAGGTGGAGGCCGCGATCGGCCGCTATCTGCGCCGCAGCCAGTCCGCCGTGCATCATGGCTGGCCCCTCTTCCATGCCGGCGCGTTCGACATCTCGGCGAGCGTGAAGGCCTATTTCGCGCTCAAGATGATCGGTGACGATCCGGCGGCTCCGCACATGGCGCGCGCACGCGCGGCGATCCTCGAGGCGGGCGGGCTCTACGCGACCAACGTGTTCACGCGCATCCAGCTCGCGCTCTACGGCGATCTGCCGTGGAGCGCGGTGCCCGAATTGCCGCTGGCGCTGATGATCGCGCCGCGCTGGTTCCCCATCCACCTTTCCAAGATGTCTTATTGGGCGCGCACCGTGATCGTGCCGCTGCTCGTGCTGATGCACCTGCGGCCGCGCGCGCGGAAAGCCAACGGCATCCACGTCCCCGAGCTGATGGGGCCGAAGGATGCCAAGCCGCCGCACCCCAGCCAGGGCAAGCTCGCCTGGCTGCTCGGCTTCGGCGCGCTCGACATCTTCCTGAAGCGCTTCCGCTCCTTCTGGCTCGCCAAGGTCGAGAAGCAGGCGCTGGACGCCGCGATCGCGTTCGTCA
>Ga0213875_10001889_pt1 | contig 12961 bp, 9 predicted proteins | sample BarmaccomBMRX_R8_FD_160105 | JGI IMG/M metagenome (GOLD analysis project Ga0213875, IMG submission 160105) | Root-associated microbial communities from Barbacenia macrantha in rupestrian grasslands, the National Park of Serra do Cipo, Brazil - RX_R8 | ecosystem: Host-associated > Plants > Roots... | reverse complement strand
GGTGCAGTCAGCAGCGGAAGCGAGCAGCCAGGACGGCGATGTCGTCTTCGGCGGGCTCGGTCACCAGTGTGGAGAGCATACGGTCGAGGAAGGCGCTGAGGCCGCCTTCGGACTCCAGTTTTACCTGCGAGAGGCGGCTGAGCGAGATGTCTATGTCCTCGCCGCGCCGCTCGATCAGGCCGTCGGTGTACAAGAGCACCACGCGCCCGGGTTCCAGCCGGGTGGTGACCAGTTCATAGCCGCCGACGCCGGTGCCGAGCGGTGGGCCGACGGGCAGGTCGAGCAGCTCGGTGTGGTCGTCGTCTCCAATTATGGCGGGCGGCAGATGCCCGGCACTGGCGAATGAGCACTTACCCCGCGCGGGGTCGGTCAGGGCGAGTACGGCGGTGGCGGGGCGGCCCCGCTCGCTCTCCGCGATCATGGTGTCGAGCCGCCGCAGGATCCGGTGCGGCGGCAGGTCGGAGGAGGCCACGACCCGCAGCATCGAGCGGTACTGGCTCATGTCGACGGATGCCTCGACTCCGTGGCCCATCACGTCGCCGAGAGCGAGCAGCGTACGGCCGTACGGCAGCCGGACGGCGTCGTACCAGTCGCCTCCGACCAGAGCGCTGCTGCCGGCCGGCTGGTAGCGGAAGGCCACCTCGACGTCCGGGTGCGGGCTGCCCGGTTCGGAGAGCAGAGCACGCTGCAGCTCGACGGCGATGCCGTGCTCGCGGGTATAACGGCGGGCGTTGTCGAGGCTGATGGCGGCGCGGCCGGCGAGGTCCTGGGCGGCGATCACGTTCTCGTCGCTGAAGGCGGGTGAGTCACCTGCCCGGACCATCGTCACGGTACCGATCGGGTTGCCGCGGGCGATGAGCGGGACGATGAGGATGGAGTGGATACCGAGCTCGCGATAGGGCGCGACGCGATCGTTGCTGGGCGCCTGACGGCCGAGCGCCTCGTCGTCGATCAGATTCAGCACCACGGGCTCACCGGTCCTCAAGGCGTTCGGGATCGCGGAGTCCTGCTGGTACTCGACGTAGTCGCCCGGGTTGCCGAAAACCTCCAGGCGTCCGCACAGGCTGGGTATCGCGGCCACGGCCACCCGGAGTTGCTGCAGTGCACCACCCGGCATCACATATCGGCGCGGCGCGTCGGCGTGTTCCGGCGGGACGACCTGGACAGTCGCCACATCGGCGAAGACCGGCACCAAGAATTCGGCAAGCTCGTAGCAGGTGGTGTCGATGTCGAGCGTGGTACCGATGCAGGTGGCAGCCTTGTCGAGCAGCACGAGCCGCTGCCGAGCACGTTCCAGATCGCGTTGCTGCCGCTGGGAGTCAGTGACCTCGACCACGACGCCGACGAGGCCGATCACCCGACCGCCCTCTTCGAGGCGGTGGTAGGTGCCATGGAAGTAGCGACGGTCCAGGAAGGAGGCGGCCTGGGGCCGGCCGCTCGAGGTGATTTCGCGGGGGCAGCCGTCGGCGAGCACGGCACGCAGCACTTCCTCGCGGACTTTGCATGCGGGGGACACCTCAGCGACGGTGCGGCCGGTGTGGGCGGCGGCGGGTATGCCGTTCATCGCGGCGAACGCAGGATTGACGTAGAGGTAGCGCAGTTCGGTGTCGACGATGCCGATGCCGGCGGTCGTGCCCTTCAGGAGTCCGTGCAGCACCGACTCCCCCGGCGGCTGTGAGGCGTCGTCGGGCTGTGGGAATCCGGGCCGTGAGGCGTCGGTCTCCACCGGCGTCCTCCTCGTCTGCCCTGTACCCACGTGCCCCGCTACGTCGTGCTGTTCGGTCGCGCGGCGCGCTTTCCCGTCGTGCGTCGTCTTCTCATCGTGCGTTGTCTTCTCATCGTGCGTTGTCTCGCCGTCTCTTGTCTCGCCGTCTCTTGTCTCGCCGTCTCTTGTCTCGCCGGTGGTCAGGGCACACGGGGATTGTTGTCGGCCCCCGGGAAGGCGCGGGCTTCGCCCTCCGGCCTCCATGGTGGGCCGTGCCGGGGAGGTGCGCATCCGCGCACGCAGATTGCGGCAAGGTCGTTATACTCGCCCGCTTCGCAGTCCGGGGCCGCTGCGGGGCCGGTGGATCGCGCGGGCTGGTTTTTCGTCGCTCCAGGCAACCAATGGTAAACACACCTAATTGGGCAATTGGGCATGCACTTGATCAAAGCGGCCCGTGGGAGGGACGTCGGCGGACCGCGCGTGGCAGTACGAGGCCGAGTCGTGTCTCGCCCTTCTTCGCCAAGCAGGACTGGAGCAACCGGCTGCAGAGGGAAAGCTGCGCGTGTGCGGGATATGGGAGTCGTGTCTTTCGTGCTCCATGGTGTGCGTCGGCGACTGGGCGCGGGCCTGACGGTGGAGGATGCCTTCGGGGCGACCCGACGCTGTGCTCAGTGGGGTGGTTCCCGCGGTTCCGCTCGGGAACCACCCGTCGTGCCTTCATATGCCTGGTATGGGCGTTCCGGGCCGCCGGGGTGGCCGGTCACGGCTGAGGAGGCTGTCGACCGCGCAGACCGCGATCTTCTGGATCACGCTATAGGCGAGCACGGGCACCAGCACCGCCGGCTGGTCGACCAGCCGCGTCGCCGCCAAGACGGCGGACGCGCTGGAGTTGTTCATCCCTGAGCTCACCGTCACCGCGATCGCCTCCGGCCGGGCCAGTTTCATCACCCGCCCCAGCCAGTGCCCGCATGCCAAGGACGCCGTGCACATCGCCGCAGCGGCGAGGACGTCGGCGACGAGCAGCGGCACATCGGGCTGTTTGACCACAGCGCCCAGTGCACCGGCCGCGTTGAGGTATGTCAGGGCGACACTGGCGACGAGCGCGGCGAGCTTCACCCACGGCAGGACCGACCGGACGAACCGCTCCGGCAGCAGCCTGCGCGCGAAGAGTGCGGCGACGCACGGCAGCACCACGGAGACCAGGGCGAACGCTCCGCCCGCGGTACGGCTCAGCCTGCTTAAGTCCTCACAGGCCGCACCGCCGGTGAGCCGGGCGGCCTCGGCCAAGGTGAGCGGAAGCGTGACGGGGCTGAGGACCGTGGAAGCCAGCACCACCGCGACGGTGAGCGCCGTATTGGCCCCGGCCCTCGCTCCGTACACCGTCGCCCCGGCGGCGACCGGCATCGCACCGATCAGCGCGATGCCGACCAGCAGGCTGGCGCTGCGACCGCCGTGTGGCCATAAATGAACGCCGAGCGCGAGCAGGGGCAAGGCGAGCAAGGGCAGGATGACGTTCGCGCACACTCCGGTGATCAACGCCACTGGTCTGCGGGCCAGCTCGGCGAGCAGCCCCGGCTGGATACCGAACGCCGCGGTGAACAGGACAAAGCCGAGCAGCACCGCCGATATCGTCAACGGCACCTCGCCGAGGCCGGGCAGCCCAGGCATGACAAGCACCGCCGCACGCCATACAAGACCGGGCCCAGGCAGCAGCGCTGCGCACACGTATGCGGCGAGCACCGCCCACAGCAGCCTGCGGCGTGCGAAATCCAAGAGACGAAGAGAACGGACGGAATGGATGGCACGGACGGAACGGACGGCGGTGATCGGCGCATCGGACATGACACCGAGGGTTCCAGCGAGTGATCAGCTTGTCACTGTCTGTGGATAACCCTGCCCGATCGCTCCCCTCCAGCCTGTGGACAACGACTCGCGGGGCTCACGGATTGACCAGCAGCGGCCGAAGCCGGCCGCTGCGCGCCCGCTCCACCGAGGCCGCCGCGTACCGACCCGCGAGCAGCGTCAGCGGAATCGCCACCACCACCCCGACGAGAGCTCCGACAATCACGTCGTGCGGATAGTGCGCACCGACATATACCCGCGACGCGCCCATGGCGACGGCCGCGACCAGTGCGACCCACCCGAGTGCGCGGTTGACGAAGAAGAGCGCGACGGCTGCGGAGAAGGCGACCACGGTGTGATTGCTCGGGAAGGCCCAGTCGCCGGGCCCCGGGCACGTCTCCAGGGTGAAGCTGTGTGCGATCTGCTGACAGGGTCGCACCTCCTGCACCATCGACTTGATCACATCGTTGACGACATAGGCCGCGACGACCACGGCGGGCGAGGCGAGCACCCGGGCCATCGTCACGGACGGCTGACGCCTCGCCCACCACCAGCCGATCACCATGAGCACGGCGAAGATCCCGACCCCCAGCGCCGACCAGTACTTGATGATGTCGTCCAGCCACGCCGGGGCCGTCCGGGCCCAGCCGGTGATGTGCGCGTAAAGGCCCCCGTCGATGCGCGAGCCGTTGAAGGCAAGAATGCCGACGGCCGGGGCATGCAGGGTGCTGTGGGCCACATCGTCGCCGGGAAGTGCGGGCACGGGCGAAGCTCCTCCGATAATCGACTCGGGGCTGCAGTACACGGCTCGCCCCGAGTGTCTACAGGTTCGTAGACTGAGGACTAACTGTAGATGACGGGAAAACGGGAAAGGGACGGAATTCCGTGACGGACGCCGCACGCCGCCCGGCTGGTGAGCTGGAGGCGGAAGTTCTCGCCGCCCTGTGGGCTGCCCGATCCCCGCTCACACCGCCGCAAGTCCAGCAGTCCCTCGGGGGAACCCTGGCCCGTACGACTGTGGCCACGATCCTGGCCCGGCTCCACGGCAAGGGCGCGGTGATACGCAGCCGGGCGGGCCGCGCCTACGTCTACACCCCGGCCGTCGAGGACGAGGCCGCGCTCACCGCCCGCCGCATGCATACCGAACTGGAGAAGGGCGACGACCGCTCCGGGGTGCTCGCGCGCTTCGTATCCCGTCTGACGCCCGACGACGAACAGGTGCTGCGCGGATTGCTGGCGCGCGCCGAGGAACCGGAGAGCCGCCAATGACCTGGGCTGTCTGGGCTCCGCTGCTCGCACCGCTGCTCGCAGTGCCCTCGGCGCGCCGGCTGGCCGATCTCCTTCCACCACGTGCCGCCGCGCTGCTGCTCGCCGCGACCGCCACGCTGCTCGCAGTGCTCAGCGCGGGCGCGCTGGCGATGCTGACGACGGCCGGACTGCTGCGGCTGCCGCTGATCGCCGGGCTCGCCCGGATGTCCGCCACGGATATGCGGCGCAGTACCCCGGTCATCCTGCCGATCGGCGCGCTGGCCGCGCTCACGCTCGGCGTCGCGGCGGTGGCCCTGCTGCGTACGGCGCAGCGCCACCGGGTGGATCTGCTGCGCGCGGCCGACACCGCCGAGCGACACGGCGGCGCAGGCGATCTGACCGTGCTGCCCGACCCGGGCGCCGATGCCTACGCGCTACCGGGGCTGCCCGGGCGCCCCGGGCGTGTCGTCGTCACCGCGGGCATGCTGCGGGGGCTCAACGCACGTGAACGCGAGGTGCTGCTGGCACATGAGCGTGCCCACCTCAAGTGTCGGCACCACATACTGATCATCCTCACCGACCTCGCGAGCTGCCTGGACCCGGCACTGCGCGGGCTGCGTAAACCGCTCGCCTTCCACCTGGAGCGGTGGGCGGACGAATCAGCGGCCCAGACGGTGGGCGACCGGCGGCTGACCGCGCAGGCGATCGGCCGGGCCGCGCTCGCCGCCTCCGCGGCACCCGCCCTGCCCCGACCTGCGATGGCGCTCGCAGCGTCCACCGGACCCGTCCCACGCCGGGTGGCAGCGCTACTGGCGGCAGAGCAACCGCGTACGCAGAGGTCCTCACGACTGCGCACTACGCGACCCGCGGCGGCTGTGGCGGCGTTGCTCACCGGATGTGTACTCTCCTCGGGCGTGTGCGCTCTGGATGCCGCGACCGATCTGCATGCCACTATCGAGGCCGCACAGGGTGCGCTGCCGACACGCGAGGGCCACGGGCATGCCCACCACCCTGTCCCCCATGGCATGTACCCACCGCCGCAGAGAGGCGCGACATGAACACACTTGTCCACGGATATCCGCTTGCCGTCAATGTGATGGATCCGACCTCACTGTTGTCGGCATTCGGCGCGCTCGGCATCCTGTTTGTGCTCTTCGCCGAAACCGGCCTGATGATCGGCTTCTTCCTACCCGGCGATTCGTTGCTGTTCACGGCGGGCCTGCTCACCACCACGACCACGAACTCGACGATCCATCTCTCCCTCACCTGGGTGCTGCTCGCGGCGGCTGCCGGTGCGCTGCTCGGTGCACAGACCGGTTACTACATCGGGCGACGCAGCGGCCCCACTCTCATCAGCCGTATCAAGAACCCCAAACTGCACCACGGGATCAAGCGTTCCGGTGAGATTCTCGACCAGTACGGGCACGCCAAGGCAATCGTGTTGGCCCGGTTCATTCCGGTGGTGCGCACGGTGCTCAACCCGATGGCCGGTGCGCTCGGCGTTCCCCCGAAGACGTTCGCCCTGTGGCAGGTCTTGGGCGGTCTGCTCTGGAGCATCGGCGTCACGCTCGCAGGGCACGCTCTCGGCTCCTCGATCCCCAACATCGACAACTATCTGCTGCCGATCATCGGTTTGATCGTCGTCCTCTCGCTGATCCCGGTCGCGCTGGAGATCCGCAAGGCCCACCGCGCCTCGGCGGATGAGGTCCGCGAGCCGGAGCAGGCCGCCACGTCCGGCAAACACCGCCAGGCATAGGGCAGCGAATCTGACCGCGGGCCTACGACTGCGGCACCAGCGGCGGCATCGTCCAACTCCCGTCTCGCACCGCCGTCGTGGGCCCATAGATGCTCATTACGAGCGTGAAGGGGCCTGCGGGCGCAGGAAGCCAGTTCGCAGCCTCGTCCGGCTCGGTCGGCCGCTCGCGCTGGACGTACAACGTCAATCCCCCGTCAGAGGCCTGGACCAGGCCGGGCGTTCGGTCGCCGATCCAGTAGCGGCCCTCGGGGTTGTCGACGAGGGTGTGCCCGGGTAGTCGATGGATCGCGACCGACCAGAAGAAGCGCGCAGGTGGCAGCTTTCCGGGCTCGAAGCGGAGGGTGTAATCGCGGGCTCCGGCATCGGGCGGCGCGTTGCCCTCGCTGTCGGCGGCCCAGCCTCCATACCATGCCTCGTCGCCGGGCAGCCCGTACAGACCGAGGTGGGCGCCGACCGCACGAGCGAGGATATTGCCGCCGTACTCGGCGCGGGTGCCGAACCAGCCGGAAGAGACGGTCGCCCGGGCGGTGGCCGTGCGCAGCAACTGGCGCGCGTCGAGGACGCCGAGTTCGACGGCGGTGCGGATTTCATGGGTGAGCGCATCGGGCTCGAAGACGCCGCTGCCATCGATGCCCAACTCGCCGAAATTGCCACGCAGTTCGGCCTCTTCAGGCAGGGCGGGGAAGAAGCCGAGGAGGAAGTCGAGCAGGCGGAAGCAGGCAGCGCTGCGCAGCGACTCCTCGTCCCAGGCGGGCCAGTCATGCCAGTCGCGTCGGCCGGGCTGGGGGGCGACCCGTGGCGCGGGCTCGCCGAGGCGTTCACTGAGCGGTGTGAGGCGGTAGCCCTCTTGGACCGTACGCAGGCCGGTCACGTCGTCGGGGCCGGCGAGGAAGGTGCGCCCGACGATGCCGACAAGGAAGGTGTCGGCGCGCAGCACGCTGTCGATGCCGTCGGGAACGGGATCTGCCCAATCAGGGCCCGCGATCAGGTGACTGCCAGGTTGCGTGCCGGTGGTCCGGGTGCCGACAAGACCGACGTAGCAGGTGTCGAGGTCATGGACAGGCAGGACGTAGTAGCGGTCGGTGGCGGGCACCGAGACGATCCACGGCTCGGCCCGCAGATCGAGCCAGGCCCAGGAGTACGGGGTGGCACTGACGGGCCGCGTGTCGTGGCGGAAGCGGCCGAAGCCCCCGACGTAGCCGGGGTCGGCGGGATCGGCGGGGCTGTCAAGGTCCGCTGGTTCGACGACATGGCGGTACATCGTGCGGTAGTTCAGCAGTATGGGGTACGCGTAGATCCAGGCCTCCGCGGCCGTCCGCCGCACGACGTCGACTGCTGAAACGCCCATGCCGACTACCGTCCTCCCGAACTCCTGTTGCGGATAGTAATCGCAGAGGGATGGGGGTGCGCGCCAGGCAGCGATCCCGGTGCGATTGCCATCCAGGAGTGGCGGACATTAAGCCAATTTATGGCATGCCCTGATCAACTCGACTTTCGCCGATTTTGAGGTTTCGCGGGCTCATCGCTGATGATGGTGGCATGGTCTCAAGTACAGCTCGGCAAGCCAGTGATCGAGTGATCACCACCACTCGATTTTCGCCTGCCCGCCCAGGTCAGCCCACCGATGAGGAAATTGGCGAAGCCTAACACGTCTGGGCCGTATCCAGCCTCGACTTCACTGCATGGTTGTTAATAACCCGCAGCCCCAGCAAAAGCCGAGCGATCAATTGGTATTGTAACCCGGTCGCCACGACGGGACAGTCGCGCTTTCTTGCGTGCTTGCGTACTCGCGCACCTGCGCATACCTGCGTATACCTGCATAACGAGTGGGAGATCTCGTCAAACGCTCCCCGGCCTGAAGGCCGGGGTATCCGATGCAAGAAAGGTTTCCCATGAACAGGACTCTTGCCGTCATGGCCACCGTCGTCTGCCTGGGCGCCGGAGCCGTCGGCTGTTCGTCGGGCAGCAAGGCCACCTCGCCGGCACCGAGCAGCGCCGCGGCGTCGACGCCGGCCTCCGACGCCGCGGCCCCGAGCCAGGGGTGCAACGCCTCGAGGCTGAAGGAGGCCGCACAGCTGCTGGACGAGAAGAAGGACACCATGAACCAGACGCTGAACTCCAGCGATACGGGAATGAAGATCACGAAGATCACCTCCGACGACTCGTGCTACCTGGTGGTGGAGACCAACGCGAAGAGCAGCGATGCCCAGGTAAAGCAGGAAATCCAGGCCCTGGGCCAGGGCATGAGAAGCGCCATCCCCTACTCCGGCACCAGCACGATCGAAGGCGTGAAGATCGTCGCTGCCGACAACAGCGTTCTCTACAAGGCCGCCGCCAAGTGACCTGAGCCGATCAACGGGAAGTGCGCGGCTTCACGCCTGCAAGACAGGCCCGCACACCTCCCGTTGATCGGCCGGCACACATACAAACTCAGCCATGCGCACGGCATACCGCTGGAGTTGGTCATACTTTCGCAAGTGGCGTGCGAACTCGTCATCAACGCCGTACAGCACGGGACCGGGCACGCTGCGGAACGTGCTCATAGCGTCGCATCGGGATAGGGCCAAGCAAGTCCAGTGCGCGCTTGGCCTCGTCCGTCAAGAGCTTCTTGCTCCGCACAAGACCACGCGGATGAGAGAGCATAAACTTCCGGAGCCGTCTGATGGCGGCTCCGGAAGCTGTCATGGAATGCGCGGTTACGGCCGATTGAGAGTGATCGAGTTGATCGGCGTGAGGTCGGCGTAGACGCCGGTCTTTGCGGCAATGGGGTTGCCGCAGCCCGCGCCGTCGTAACCGGTGCACAGGCTTGCGGTCGCGCCTCCCGTCTGGTTGTTGAGGACCCAGTGGTTACCGAACTGGTTGCTCAGATTGTGTGGACCGTAGCTGTAGAAGACCTGGCTCGGCGCAACAGCGGGGTTTTGGTCCTGAGGGTAGATGCAGACCGCTCCGTCCGGGCATCCGGCCCAACTGTCGGCCGGCTTGGCCTCGGCCGTACTGGTCAATGCCACTACGGCCGCAGTTGCAGCAGCGAGAGTGGCCGCGCCACGGATCATCTTGCGCATGATTTCCCCTTAACGGGTCTGGCTTGGTTCTGGCGACTTCAGCCTGCCGCCGGTGCGCACCGACATCGATGGGTTTCCTGTTGCCCACCGGGCGAGTAGCCGGGAAACCGCCTGTGACCAGGCTGGTCACCGCATCGAAGTCAACAAGTCGGGAAGCGCAGCGGGACACCGGAGCCTTGACCTGCGGACAGCTGCGAAGCCCTCGGCCTCGCACTGCCGCTTCTGCGGAAGGCTTTTGCAGAAGGCTTCTACGGAAGGCTTTTGTGATACGGCGGAAGGCGAGTTCAGGTGCCGGTGCAGTTTGCCTGGTAGGGCAGACCCGGGGCGATTTGCTGCCAACGCGCCCGGTTTATGGTGCCGGTCAGGCGGCAGATCCGCGTGAACTGGTCCGAGATGCTGGGGTCCCATAGCCGTACGGTGCCGTCGTTGCTGCCGCTGGCCAGCACCCGGCTGTCGGAGGAGAAGGCGACACTCCAAACGGCGCTGCTGTGCCCGGTCAAAGAAGCGGTCAGGGTCTGCCGACTCACGTCCCACAACCGGACTGTGCCGTCGGCGCCCGCGGTGCCCAGGGTTTGGCCGTCGAAAGAGAAGGCGACGCTGCGCACGGCACCGGTATGGCCGGTCAGAACGGCGAGTTGACAGTGCCGGGCAACGTCCCACAACCGGATCGTGCCGTCGTTGCTGCCGCTGGCCAAAACCCGGCTGTCGGGAGAGAAGGCGACGCTGCGCACGGCACCGGTGTGGCCGGTCAGAGCGGCGAGCTGACGGCGGCGGGCGACGTCCCACAGCAGGATCCGTTGATCGTCACTACCGCTGGCGAGTGTGCGCCCGTCGGAGCTGAAGGCCACATCGTTGACGAAATCCGAATGACCTGTGAGGACGTCGAGTTGACGATGCCGGGCGACGTCCCACAGTCGAACGGTGCCATCGGCGCCCCCTGAAGCGAGCAACCGTCCGTCAGGGCTGAAGGCAACACTGAATACCGTCCCTTCGTGCCCGACCAGCACCGCGAGCTGCTGACGGCGGGCGACGTCCCACAACCGGACGGTGCCGTCTCCGCAGGCGGTGCCAAGGATGTGGCTGTCAGGAGAGAAAGCGGTTTTCCAGATTTCAGTGAACGGCTGGGTCCGCAAGGTGGCCCGGTTCAGGTCCCATAGCGCGGCGGATCCGTCAAAACTGGCGGTGGCCAGCAGGTTTCCCTGGTAGTTGACTGCCACGTCCATGACGTAATCGGTGTGCCCCGCCAGGGTAGCGGTGATCCGGTGGCTCGCGGTGTCCCACAGCTTCACCGTGCCGTCGCCGGTGGCACCGAGCACGGTGGCACCGTCCGGGGTGAAGGCGACCGCGTTCACATCGTCGGTGGGGCCGGTGAGGACCGCACGCGGCTGGTGGCTTGCAGTGTCCCACAGGCGTACGGTGCGGTCGGAGCCGCCCGAGGCCAACGTGCGGCCATCCGGGCTGAACGCCACCCCCAGCACCACATCGGTATGACCGGTCAAGGTGGCGACTGGCTGGTGACTTGTGGTGTCCCATAGCTTGACGGTGCGGTCGGAACTTCCCGAGGCGAGCAGGCGCCCGTCAGGGGCGAAGGCCACCGTGTTCACGCCACCGCTGTGGCCCGTGAGGTCGGCAAGCATCCGCTGACCCTGGACGTCCCACAGTTCGATCGTGCTGTCCACGCCCCCCGAAGCAAGGGTGCGGCCGTCCGGGCTGAAGGCGACCGTGCGGACTACGCCATGGTGGCCGGCCAGAAGCGCCACTGTGTGCTGGGTGGCCACGTCCCACAGCCGTACGGTGCCGTCGGAGCCGCCCGAGGCCAACGTGCGGCCGTCCGGGCTGAAGGCCACGGTGAAGACTTTCCCGTGGTGTCCGGTAAGGGTCGCGACCGACCCACGGTCGAACACCCGCCACAATCGCACTGTGCCGTCCGAGCTCGCCGTGGCCAGCAGCGCCCCATCTGGGCTGAATGCCACTGCGTTGACCGGGCCTTGATGTCCAGTCAGACGACCGGCGAAGGGCTGGGTCTGGGTGCTCAGCACAGCCCCCCGTGCCTCGGTCGTCGGCGCCTGACTCCACGCCGCCGCGGCGACAAGCATGGATGCCTCCGGCTGCCCCACCGCCATGGCCGCGGACTGAGCCGCCATGGCGCGCGACAGCGCGATGCGGCGCTGCTGCACGGCAGTGGAGCGCTGTTGATAGGCCAGGAAACTCGCTCCCATCGCTACAGTCAGCAAGGCAGTGAGTACGACCAGCAGCCGACGCTGTCGGCGGGTATGGCGGCGGGCCGTCTCCTGCCGCCGTCGTTCCTCAGCCCAACTTGCGTCCAAGAAAGCGTTCTCGATCACGCTCAGTTCAGCCCACCGGTCCGCGGTAGCGGCCCACTCAGCGGCGGTAGCAAGCCTGCTGCCGCGGTACAAGACAGCAGGATCGCGCCGCTCCCGCTCCCACGCGGCAGCGGCCTCGGCGAGTTGCTGGTAGATCAGCAGCCCGGCTCGGTTGGCGTCAATCCAGCCGCGCAGCCTGGGCCAGGCCCGCAGCAGCGCCTCATGGGTGATCTCCACCGTGTCACGGTCCACCGTCAGCAGCCGGCCCCGGATGAAGGCGTCGAGTACCGATCCGGCTGCCGCCGGGTCGGGCAACTGCTCCAACAGCGGTTCCCAGGCAGTGCGGCGCCTGGTCTCCTCACCACCCTCACCGAGGTGGACCAGCCTGACCAGGATATGCCGGGCCATGTCCTGCTCAGCCGAGCTCAAGAAGGTGAAGACGTTCTCCGCGGTCCGGGCGATCGCACCATGGATCCCGCCAGTTGTCTCGTAGCCGGCCACGGTCAAGGTCTGTTCCTGCCGCTGCTGCCATGTCGCGAGCAGGGCGTGGGAGAGCAGTGGCAGCGCCCCCGAGGACGCCCCGGTAGCCCCGGTACAGGTGTTCCCCAGGGCTTGGTTTCCCAGGGGCTGGGAGCCGCGGTGCGTCCCCACGTCCCGCAGCAGCAGCTCGGCCAGGCCCGCCTCCAGCTGAAGCCCCGCCTGCTCGGCGGGCCGCGTGATGCACGCCCGCAGCTCTGTATCGGTCATCGGTGCGAGCGCATACAGGCCGTGGGTGAGCACCGCAGCCAGCTCCGGGTGTTCCAAGAAGCGACCGCAGAAGTCGGCCCGCATCCCGAGGACCACACCACCAGATGCCGCCGCAGCTTCCCAACCGACCAGGGCGCCCCTACCGGCACAGCCGACAGGGGCTGTGGGCTCTACGGGGCTGTCGGAACTGCCCAAGCTGCCAGCATTGGCAGCTTGGGCAGCAGGGCCAGCAGGGCCGGCGATGGCCAGCAGAGCCAGGATGAACGCCCGCCGCTCA
>Ga0213875_10001888_pt1 | contig 12965 bp, 8 predicted proteins | sample BarmaccomBMRX_R8_FD_160105 | JGI IMG/M metagenome (GOLD analysis project Ga0213875, IMG submission 160105) | Root-associated microbial communities from Barbacenia macrantha in rupestrian grasslands, the National Park of Serra do Cipo, Brazil - RX_R8 | ecosystem: Host-associated > Plants > Roots... | reverse complement strand
TCGACAGATCGGCGAGCCGTGCGCCGTTGAGGCGACGGTCGACTTACCTTGCTGCGCGCTTTGTCCTAGCAGGCTTGGCCTCGTCGATCGCCGCGTCGCTCGTATGCCGGGGGAGCGCGACGGGCAAAAATCATTAGGAGCAGATGGTGCCGTCACAGCGCCCGCCGTACACGGTCAGTAGTGGATCGCCAGCTTCGCGGACGCGGAACTGGTGCTGGTAGCCACTCCGCCCACTGACCACTCCAGTGTGGGGTGTGGTTATTGCTGTGATCCTAGCCGGCCTAGAGTTGAGTGTCCAAAACGCTTGTGAGCGCGTAGCGCCCTGGAGCCGCTTGGTCAGAAGGAGCGAAGTAGCGCAATGATAGGGCTTGATGGTGCGACCGCGTTCGGCGCCCATCCGCCGCTGGCGCTAGGTCCGTTGAGCGATCGGAAGCGGCCTCGCGACCAAGCGCGAACCGAATGAGTTCGACTTTGTTCGGAGATGGCCAGTGCGTCCGTCAACCTCGATCCCCATATACCGAACGGTGATTTCGAGCTTTGTGTGCCCAAGCAGCAGCTGAACGGCTCGCAAATTGCCCGTCTTCTTGTAAATCTGTGCTGCCTTCGTTCGCAGCATCGAGTGCGTTCCATAGGCCGCGCCATCAAGGCCGGCCCGTTCGATCCACTAATGCACGATGCGTGCATACTGCCGGGCCGAGATGTGCGGATGGTCATGAACCCGGCTCGGGAAAAGGATGAGCCGCCGCCATGGCTTCGATCACAAACAAAACTCTTGATGCGTCATCGTTCGGTTGACCAGATGACGCACAAGATGCTCGCTTACCCTAGTGGCCTTCGATCCCGTTCAGTAATCATATTTGTAGTTGAGGCCGAGTCCGGTGCCGCCGGTCTGGCTGAAGTCGCCTTGTACGGTAACGTGCGGGCGAACTTCTACCTCGACGACGACCTTGCTCGATTGCGGCGTCAGGCCCTGGGTGGCACCGACATAGACGCCGCTCGCGACGTATTTCCCGCCGCTGACCGAGGTTCCGCCCGTGTCGCTGCCGCCGGCAGCCGGGTTGAGGTTGCTGCTGGCATTGCCGGTTTGTGACGACCCGAGCATCAGGCGGTCGAGGCCGAGGCCGCCACGCAGTTTGTCGAGCATGCCGCCGCCGCCACCCGCCAGAGTCGCGGCGGCCTGCGCGACCTGGATGCCCTCGGCCGCGGTGATCTGTGTCGACGCCTTGCCGAACAGCACATAGGACAGGATCTGCTCCTGCGGCATCGCCGGGGTCGAGGTTATCGCGATCTTCGGCGCACTCGCGCTGCCGGTCACCATAACCTGCGCGACGATATCCCCGGCCGCAACCTCGGTCTCGATATCGAGTGTCGGGTCGAGCGAGCGGGCGCCGTCGAAGGAGATCGTGCCGCGCGTCACCTTGAAGGTCTTGCCGAGGATGTCGAAGGTGCCGCGCACCGCTTCGAGCGACCCGACGATCTGCGGTGCCGCGCTATTGCCCGCAACTGTTAGCTTGCCGCGCCACTCGCTATCGAGACCATGCCCGCGCACAAAAATCTGGCCCGGCAACGCTACCGCGATATCGAGCGTGGCGGGCAGAGCCGGCGGCGCGGCCTTTGCGGTGGCAGCTTTTTCCCGGGCGGAACGCGGCACTAATCTTACAGGGGCGCGGCTGTTGACCTCGACCACCTGCAGTTTGGTAACGCTCGGCGGCAGGCTGTCGGGCAGGCGCAGATCACCTTGCCCGGTCGATAATTGCGCTGTCACCTTGGGCGAGGCGATCGAACCGGCGATGACGATGTTGCCGGTCGCCGTCAGCACCGCGTCATCGCGTCCGAGGACGCGGAAATTGTTGAGCGCCGCGTTGACATCGGCCGTCGGTGAAGCGCCGGTCAGCGCCACGCTGCCGCGTGCGCTCAGCGTGCCGCTGGCGGTGTCATTGGCGGAGAACTCGCGCACCGTTACCCGGTCGCGATCGCCGGCCGCATCAAGCTTCAGGTGCGTCAGCACCGCGCCGCTCGCGAAATTGGCATAGCGGCCGTCGCTTATCGTCAGCTGGCCGCTCGCGGCCGGCGCCGCCACGGTTCCGGTGACGCCGCCGTCGAGCGCGAAACGCCCGCTGATTTTGTCTTCGCCGATCGGCAGCAGATCGGTGATGTTGCCGAGGTCGCCTGAGCCTTGCAGACGCAGCGCGACTCTTCCCTGCGGCGGCACGGTGATGCCAAAGGGTGACTGCGTCAACACCAGCGGGGCGTCGCCGCTGATCTTCAGCGCCTCGCCTTTCAAACCGCTAACCTCGCCGTTCAGACTGAGCTCGCGGCCATTCCAGGTGCCGCTGAGATCAAGCCCGGTGGTTGGCAGGCGTTGCTTCGGCAGAGCGAAGCGTAGGTTGCGCCCGGTCACCGCGAAGCGACCCTGCGGCGCCGCCAACGAGCCGCTGACAGAGGCGTCGAACCCGAGCGTGCCGCCAGCGCCGGTTTGCCCGGCGAGCCTGGCGAACGAGGCGATATCGAGGTTCTGCCCCTTGAGCTGCAGCGACAAGACGGTGCCGTGACGCGACGCATCACCGCTGATCTGGCCGCTACCGTAGGTCAGCGACAGCCCCGACATGGCGAGATCGCTCCCGTGTGCCGCAAGGGTCAGCGGTCGGGTCAGCTGAAAACGGTCGGCGCCAATCGTGCCATTCAGCCGCGCTAATTGCAGGCCGAACGCGCCGGTGCGCGGCGTGAGCTCGGCTGTGCCGCCGACCGCGACCGTCAGCGGCGCCTGGATATTGCCGTTGGCATCGGCGCGGAAGGTAAAACGGCCGGGGCCGCCACTATCGAGGTTCAGCGACGCCTTGGCGATCGTGCCGGATGACAGCGCGATATCGGCAAGGGTCGCCTCGCCTGTCCCTGAGGGTGTACCGAGCGCATCGGCGATCTTTGCCGTCACCGCTATGTGGCCGAGCGCCATGCGACCACCGCCGCTGCCGCTGCCGCTCGCCAACTCGTTGCCGCTGAGGCTGAGGTCTACCGCCTGGCCGCGCTGCGCCGCGAGCCGTGCCTGCGCCACGATATTGCCGGCAAGCGGCATGCCGGCGAGGCGTGACCACGGTGCCAGATCGGGAAAGCGCACATTCAATGTGCCGTTGGTAAGGAGGTTCGCGAGATCGACCGTAAGATCGCCATCGATCGCGCCGCCGGCCGCCTTGACGCTAAGATTATGGACCGCGAGATCGGAGTGATCGCCAAGCTGGGCTTCAACGCCCAGGGTCCCGTCAAGGCCACTGGCGCGGAAATCGCCGGTGACCGCCAACCGCGGCAGCGTCGGGTTGGCGATCTTGGCATCGAGCCGCAGCTGCTCCAGCGTCGCGGTGCCCGAGGCGAGATTGCTGCCGTCGATATGCGCCGCCACCCGCGGCTGGTCGAGCGCGCCGTCTGCCGTCACATGCGCCACCACCCGCCCGGCGAGTGCGCTGCCGAGTGCCCTGCCCACCGGCTGCAGGCTGGCGATCACCGCATCGAGCGTCGCCGTGAGTTGCTTGGTCGCCGGGTCGAACCGGCCGGTCGCCGCAATATCGGCGTCGGCGCCCTTGAGGGACAACGCTTCCAGCACCACGGCGCCGTCAGCGCCGCGCCGCGCCGACCCGACGATGGCCAGCGTGCCGCCCACCAGCGCATCCGCCGCCGGGACCCCGGCCTGCAACTTGTCGAGCGAGCCCTCGATCTTGGTGGTCATCAGATCGGGCGATTGCTGGTTGGCGGTTGCAGTAAGGTTCAGTTCGCCTGCCATCGGGTGGCCCGCCATGCTGGTCAGCGGCCGCAGATCGGCGATCTTGGCGTGCAGCTGGCCGCTTAGCACCCGCCCCATCTCAGCCATTCGGCCCGCACCATCGATATCGACACCCGCACCATGCGCCGAGAGCTGTGTCAACTCGGCGGTGCGGCCGTCGGATGCTGCCTGGCCCTCGATCGACCAGGTGAGATCGCGCCCCAAATTCTGCGCCGCATCGGGCAAGGCGATGCCGTCGATTGCTCCCTGCGAGGTGATCGCGATCCGTGCCGCCGGGTCGGACGGATGTTCTGGCCACTGCACTGTCAGGTGGGCCTCGACCTTGTCGGCGCCGGATTGCGCAGTCTTGAGTCCGGTCGCGACACCATCGAGCTGCAGGCGTAGCTGATCCTGGCTGCCGGAGACGATGATGTTCAATTCAGCCGCGCCCTGCAGCGGCTGTCCAAATGTCCCGCCAGCCGCCGAGAGCTGCGGCAGGGTCAGATGGAGATGCCCCGCCAGCGCCTGGTCGGCGCCGCCTGTCTTGGCGTCGGCGGTGAGCGAGCCGGCGACGGCGCGCAGCGACACGCCCTCGAGCGCGATGACGCCATCCTCCTTCAGCGTCATCGTGCCTGCGATCGGCACGGCATCGCCAATGCCCGCCGCCAATTCGGGCGGGAGCAACGCCGTTACCGCCGCGGTGCCGTCGAGCGACACCACTGTGTCGTGCGTCGCCGCAATCCCCAGATCAGCGCCGAGATGCGCAACCTGTCCGGCCGCCACATCGAGCCGGCCGCGCCACTGCGCCAATCGCCCCTCGCCCTTTAGGGACGCAGTCAGCGGCAGGTTGTCGGTCCGGGTCAAAGCCCGGTTGAGCAGGACACCGGTCGGTTCGGACGCAACGAGATTGAGCGACAGCACCGGGTCGGCGCCGCTCTCCCGCACTTGCAGATCGAGGTTGCCGGGCTTGGCGTCGGTACGGTGCAATTTAAGGGCGACATCGGTATCGTTGCCGTTCTGCGTCACGTGCCCGTCGAGCGCCGCCTCAATGCTCTCCCCCGCAATCGGCGCGTCGAGCAGCAATCGGCCCACTGCCACCCGCGTGACGGTCACCGCCATTGGCAGGTGCGGCATTTGCAGCGTTTCGGACAGCGGCTTGGGAGCCGAGGGCGGGCCGCTCGCTTCCGGCAGCCGCATCAGCTCGATGGTTTCCGCGCCCATCGTGCCGATCTCGGCGCGGCGGCTGATCAGCGCGCGTGCCGAGAGGTCGATCCGCGCATGATCGATACCGAGCCAGACACCCTTGGCGTCGCTAACCTCGATCCGCTCGGCATGCACGTCAAAGGGCAGAAAGCCGCTCAGCCCTTTGATCGAAACGCTGAACCCCGGGGTGCTCGCCAGGTTCGCGATCTGGCGCGTGGCAAAGCCGAGACCCGGCGCGGTTTGCAACAATCCGAACAGCGCAACGACGAGCAGCAACAGCACGAGAACCGTGAAGGCTCCCCATTTCACCACGCGACGCAGCCGGCCCCCCGTCGCCATTAGAACGCCTGACCAATACTGATGTAGAACTGAACCAAAGAATCTCCCCGCCGTCGGCTCAATGGTGTCGCGACATCCAAACGGATCGGGCCGAAGCTTGTATAATAGCGAAACCCAAGACCGGGACCGAAAAGCAATCGCCGACCCAATTTCGGCACACTGCTTGGGTAGTAGCTGCCCGCATCGATAAAGGGCACGATCCCGATGGTCTCGGTGACCTTGATACGCGCTTCCGCGCTGAGTTCGAGGGCGGATTTGCCGCCGATCGGCCGATTGTTTTGATCAAGCGCGCCCGCCATCTGGTAGCCGTAGGCGCGGATCGAGCCGCCGCCGCCCGCGTAGATGCGCTTGTCGGCTGGAATCTGATCGAGCGACGGCCCGGCCAGCGATGACAGCGCCCCCGAAAAGGCAAGCACATAGCGATCGCTGTCGGTCAGGCGCTGATAGGTGCTGGCCTGCACACGCCCGGTGACGAAGCTGAGTTCGGGACCGGTAAAACTCTGATACGGTGTCAGATCAAAGCGGGCGCGATACCCGCGGGTCGGGTTCAGCAGATCGTCGCTTTCATCCAGCTTTATGTACATCGGTACGCCGACCAGCGAGTAATGCTGGGTCCGCTGCGACGCGGAGAAGGGGCCGTTAGTGTCGGCCTCGGCCACAACATTCGCCTTTTCGACGCTGAGCGCGAGGCCCGCTATCAAATGTTGGTCGAAGCGGCGCTCCAGGCCAAAGGACATACGGGCGCTGCGGCTGTGATAGGCCTCCGGTGTGTCATCGGCGACAGAAGCGGTGGCCAGAAAGTCGAGGTCGGCCGTGTCGAGAAAATCGGGTTTGCGGAAGGTCGCGGAGACGCCGTTATGCTGCTGCCCGCCATCGACATTCAGATGCAAGGTTTCGCCGCCGCCGAACAGGTTACGGTTTTCCCAGAAAACCCGGGCGCCGGGGCCCTCGCTAGTATTGTATGCCGCCCCGATTCCGATTGTGCGATGCGATCGTTCGGTTGCGTCGATCTTCATCGCCGCCTGGCCGGGATTGTTGGGGTCGGCGATCGGCGTGATCGCGACATTGCTGAACTGGCCGCTATCGATCAGTCGCCGCCTCGTCTCGTCGACGGTGCGATTGTCGTAAGTGTCACCGGCATGCCACTGAATACGGTTTTGCACATAAGCGGGATCGAGCCGTTCCATCCCGGAGATCGCGGCGGACCCAAACTTCATCGGCGGCCCGGGATCGAGCATGTAGGTCACCGCCATCGTGTGCGTGTCGTGGTCGACGACGACACGCCGATCGGTCTTTTTAGCGAACGGGTATCCCTGATGTCCAAGCTGGGCAAGCAGCGCATTCTCAGTCGCGACCACCGGCTCGGTACGCGCCGCATCGCCCGGCTTTAGCGGCAATGGCGGCGCTGCCGGATCGGACGGCACGATCAGCGGTTTGCCGGCAGGGCCGAGCACCTGGATCGTGCTGACGTGGTACACCGGCCCCGGCTGCACCGTGACGGTAACCTTGGCGGTGTCTTCTTTCACATCGATGTTGTCGGAGAATTGCGCATTCCAATAGCCGAGGCTGTGGGCCGCGTCCTTCAGCAGTTCGAGATCGTCATCGGCGCGGCGCCGCAACGCTTCTTCCGATGCCGGTTTTTTGTCCTCGAGCTTTTTTAGCTGCGAGACATCGTCGAGCAGATCGGACAGATCCGAATCATCAGCGCCGACAATCTTGGTCTCATAGCTCACATCGGCCGCAACAGGTTGGCCGCCGCAGAGCAGGCCAAGACCAACCGCGACTATCAGGCCGCAACGCCACCGGGGCACCGAAGTCGAGGCAAAACGCCGAAAGCCGTCGGCTGCTCGCTTAAACTCATTCCTTAAACGGATGCTATTCACCCCAAGCCGCTGGCTCGATTATATTAACCGGGATTAATCATCCTTGCCAGCTGACACTGGCGTCGCATCCGGGAGGCGCGCCGCCACCGCGCACCTATTTGGCTCGGGGACCTGTCGCGGCGGCCTCGAACACCGTTGCGCTCCCCTGATCGGCAAGCTCTTCCACGCGCACCAGGAAAGTCGGCGCTTCCTGGCCCGATGACGCGACGACCGTTTACGGGGCTGAACCGCCGGCTGAGCCGTATCCCCGTCAGGCGCGTCTCGGATGAAGGCGATCAACCCGGGCGATGGCTCCTCAAGCAGTTTGGACCCGCCGATGAGCAGCGTATTGAATGGCATGTCCGTGAAAGGCTCGCTTTCGAGCGACACACCCGCGGATGTTCTGACCGGGCCCCTTCTCCGACACGAAGTGAAGGTTGTAGGGAGGCGTAGTATCCGTCCCGCGTGCCGAGTAGTGGTTGGCGAACTCGAACACCGTCGCGGCGGCCAGCGCCATTATCGAAAAGCTGGGTAAACGACGAATGCAACATCCCTCACGATCGGGCCAGCCTCATGTCCTAAATCGACGTTTATATGACATTTGAGACGAAGCGTTGCAGCCGTATCTCTTGTCCAACCGAGCTCGATCCCGAGCCGGTTAGGACGGAGAACCCCAACGAGCAATACGTCTTCGCACGGCGTCGCCCTGATCACCGGCGCCTCGGCCGGCATCGGAACGGTCTATGCCGATCGCCTCCCGAAGCGCGACTACGACGTTCTGGTGGCGGCGCGCAATAAGGAACGTCTGACCGCGGTGGCCGACAACCTGCGCCGCGAAACCGGGCGCCAGATCACGATATAGCCGGCTGATCTGAACGACCGCGCCGACCTCGCAAAAGGTCGAAACGGTATTGCGCAACAATCCCGACACTCCCGTGCTGGTCACTACCCCCGGGGCCGGCTCCGTCGCCTCGGTGCTGCAGGCGAATGTCGACACAATGGAGGCGTTGATCAATCTGAACATCACCGCCTTGACCCGCCTCACCTATGCCGCGGCGCAGCTCGCCGAAGCGCTGTTCGACCGAGCGCACCAGGACGATTTGCGCGGTCGGTTTGAGTTGGCCGCCCGATGATCCTAACCATGCGCGATACCGTCACACCACGGTCTAGGCTTGCCGAACTCGGGTTTGGGCCGCTGCAGCCGCCAATCGCGGCGCCCTTTGTTCATATCGACCTGCACGCAAGACATGCCGCGATCCTCGCGAACTTAGTTACACTCGGCCGCAATACTATGCTCGATATCGGCCGCGCAGTCGGCAGGGGAGGATTGCGATGTACGATCTGATCATCCGCGGCGCGACAATCGTCGATGGCCTTGGCCACGACCCGGTGCGCGCTGAGATCGCGGTCAAGGACGGACGCATCGCCGCGATCGGCGAGGTCGGCAAGGACGCCGACGAACTGGTCGATGCCGGCGGCCTCTCGCTGATGCCTGGCATCATTGATATCCACACCCACTATGACGCCCAGATCACCTGGGATCCGACCCTGTCACCGTCACCCTCGCTCGGTGTCACCACCGCGGTGATGGGCAATTGCGGCTTTGGCATCGTCCCGAGCCCGCCGCATCTGCGCGACATGATCATGCGCAACCTCGCCGTCGTCGAAGGCATGGATCTCGCCGCACTGCGTGCCGGCATCGACTGGCAGTTCCAGTCGTTCGGCGAATACATGGACATGGTGCGGCGCCAGAGCCCTTACGCCAATGTCGCAGTGATGGTCGGGCATTCGGCGGTGCGTACCGCCGTCATGGGCGAGGAAGCCTCGACCCGTAAGCAGCCGACCCCCGAAGAAATGGCCGAGATGAAGCGCCTCGTCGCTGAGGCGATGAGTCAGGGCGCGATCGGGCTCGGCGCCTCGTATTCGCTCAACCATTCCGGCTGGGGCGGCGTGCCGATGCCATCGACGATCACCGACATCTCGGAGTTCGACGCGCTGGTCGGGGCGATGGGCGGGCCGGGCCGCGGCGTGGTCGAGATCGCCTCAGGCGCGGTGCCGGTCGAAACGCTGGCCGAGATCGCTGGTAAGCACGGCCACCGCATCTTCATGAGCACCGGCGTCGCCTTCTACAACGAGGCATACCCCGATCGCGCGCAGGGCATGTTCGAGGCATGCTCCGCGGCGCAGCGGCAAGGCAAGGAAGTCTATATCCAGCTCACCTGTCAGCCGCTGTCGTTCGACTTCACCCTGGCCGGCGCCTATCCGCTCTACAGCCATCCGGCATTCGACCCGATCAAGGCGTATGACCGCGAGCAACTGACCGCCGTCTATCGCGACGCCAGCTTTCGCAGCGCATTCCGCGACAACCTGCGTAACCCGAAACCCGGCACGATCTTCCAGGGGAATTGGGACCGCGTCATCGTTGGTGTGCCGGTATTGCCGCACAATCGCGGGCTGGCAAACCGCTCGGTCAAGGAGATCGCCGAAGAAACTGGCCGCGATCCGCTCGACACCTTCTTCGAGCTTGGGCTCGAGGAAAATCTCGACACCGGCTTTATTGGTCGCTTCCTCAATGCTGTCGATGAGGGCGTCGAGCCGCTCGTCAAGCATCCGGCCGGCGTTATCGCTCTGTCGGATGCCGGTGCACATCTGATCTATCTCTGCGACGCCGGCTTTGGCCCCTATCTGCTCGGGCATTGGGTACGCGATCGCGGCGCCCTCGATCTGGTCGAAGGGGTGCGCCGCCTGACCAGTCATCAGGCGGGTCTCTACGGTATTCCCGATCGCGGCCGCATCGAGACGGGCGCTTGCGCCGATCTGCTGCTGTTTGAGCCGGAGACGATCGGCATTTCGCCGCTGCGCCGAGTGAGCGACCTACCCGGCGGCGGTCCGCGCACGATCCGCGATCCGCTCGGCATTCACGGCGTCTACGTCAACGGTACCCGCGTCTTCGACGGCAAGGATTACGCACGGCTCGGAAAGGGCCCGGGCCAGCTGCTCGATCGCTTTCAGCCGGCGCGCCGCCCAGCGCTCGCTACCGCGGCGCAATAAGCGTTCGTGTTGCGCGGTTTACTTTGCACTCCGTGTGCTGACCACGACCATCCCTGATGCGAATAAACCAGAGCACATGGCCGACATTCGTCAGCCGAGTTCGCGGGCACCTCTCGGTTACATTGCTGGAAAAGCCGGTCGCATTGCACGAGGTCGGCATCATCAACCGTGGAGCGGAACCGCTCGCCTGCAAATCCTGAACTTCGAGGAGGGCAAGCTGGGAGGGTTCGCGCCCCGGTTACAGCGGCCACCTCGATCAAGAGGCCGAATTCGGAACCTTGATCATATGCGGCCGACACGATCTGCCTAACCGCCGCGTCGGGCAGGATGACATTACGGGATTGCTCCGCATCGGGGATTGTGGCGAGACCAGTTTCCCATGCGCGGCGGTTGGCGATACGTTCGTCATTGTCGGCCGCCAGATTGAACGTTGCTTTCAAACCCGTCGCGGTACGGTTAACGGATGACGCGGCCAGCTGCTTCGCAAGCCCGTCTCGCCACTTCCGAAGTTCGCGATGGGAGAGCAAAGGCAAAGGGGTGAAGGCAGTGCGTCGCCGCCCAGTGCCGATTCCGGCGCCCTTGGCTAAGAAGCTGCGTACCCTAACGGAAGATCGGCCTGCTACCGCGCCATTGCTGCTTAAGCCGAGCCGTGCATCCTGGAAAAAATCAGACCATACGCGGCCATTTGCTCGGGCTGCGAAGGCGGCCGGACAAGACCCGGAACAGGTGACAATGTACGCTTTGCGGCATTCCAGCATCGTCCGGCAACTCCTGGCGGGGGTGCCGATCAGGGTTGTCGCCGTCAACCACGACACCTCGATCGCTATGCTGGAACGTACTTACAGCCGGCACATCGGTGACCACTCCGATGCATTGGCGCGGGTCGCGCTGCTCGATACAGCAGAAACGGTCGAGGACAATGTCGTGCCGCTGTACTCAGCCGGATTAGAAAAGTAATCGCGGTGGCTAGGCCGACGGGCCGAACGCGGGCACCGCACCCGCTGCCGCCGCGACCAGCGTGCGGATGCGTCTGCGGAGGCGCTCCGATGAACGAACCCGATTGGAATTTCTGGCGAGATGCGAGCTGGGTGCTGCTCTGGGAAGCAGTTGCGCTCTCGGTGAGCATCAATCCATACGCACTAAGGATAGGACAAGGCGCTACTGGCAAAATTTTGCTCGGAATTCCCGAAGAAATCGAAGAGGAGTTTGACCGGAGGCTAGACCTAGCCCACCGCAGTTTAGGCGTCAAACTGCCGACACTTGACGGATACGACGGCGCGTTCTCGAAAATTAGACTGGACGAGTTTTTGGTGTGGGCGACAGCATTGAAGTGGCGTCTGCCCAATGGGCTGCCTCGCGATATCCAGCGACAGCCCTCAACGCCAGGCCCAAAGCCAACCAAGCTTAATATGACCAAGAGAAAAATTCTTGACGAACTGACGTCGGGCAAGCGCAACGTTGAGCAGCTTAAGGCGGACACATTGGACGCCTTAGTCAAAGAATACGGGTCATCCCGAAACACGGCTAGCAAGGCCCGGGACAAGGCAATAGCGCAATTTCAGAGTTTGGGGGAACCTAACTCTGAATAATCCTGAACATTGAACGCGTGACCATCGGCGATATCTGGTTATCTATTCGTGCCCGTCACAGCCAACGGGCACAACCATGTCAATCGTTTCACCCGGCATTGGTCACAATGGTGGGCCCCCGCTTCGGGAGCCCCTCAGAGAACTGTACTCGCCCAAAGACGTAGAGCATATCCTCTCGATTTCGCACGCTCAACTCTACAGACTGCTCGGTGAGGGCCGACTGACCGCCGTGAAGATCGGCAGGTCAAGCTTCATCACCCGAGCGTGCTTGGAGCAGTTCATCGCGAGCCTACCCGTGGCGAAGATCGGGGAGGCGGCTTGAGATGCACCCCGACATAACGGGGGACAGGCCCCAGAAACGAGAAGGCCGCCCGGTGGCACGGGCGGCACATCTCGAAAGCCAGCTCAACATAAGTTCACAGTTTAGCCAAAACCTCGCTGGAGTTCAACGGGCAGCTCGGCTCCTGAGCCGGAAGCCCCTTCTGAGCCCCAGCGTCGCGATTGTGATCGCGGCCGAGATCGTCGGCGGGGGTGCCCGATGAGCGCCATCTCGAGGGCCGCTTATGAGGCTAGCCCGATAAAACGGCATCGCGCCTCAAAGGCTGAAGTAGAACAACGACGAGAGAACCTTCACACGATCGTCGCGGCGATGCGCCCCATGACGGTCCGCCAGGTCTTCTACCAAGCCAGCGTTCGTGGTCTCGTTGAGAAATCCGAGGCCGGCTACAACAAGGTCCAAACCGACCTTGTTCTGATGCGCCGGTCTGGCGATCTGCCCTATTCCTGGCTCGCCGACAACACGCGGTGGCAGCGTAAGCCTCGCACGTTCAACAGCGTCGAGGACGCGCTGAACGATACGGCGCGCCCCTCGCAAGGAGGCGTCTGTCATGCAGGATATCATCGCCAAAACAGGCCAAGCGCTTCTGATGGCCGTCGGCATGGCGTGGCAGACTGCCTGGACGCTGGTGCTTGGGTTCATGATTTCCTCGCTGCTGCAGGCTGTCATCTCGACCGAGCAGATGAAGCGGGCGTTAGGTCTCACCGGCCCGAAGCAGCTCGCCTTGGCGCGCTTCGCCGGCGCGTCGTCGTCCTCCTGTTCCTATGCCTCGGCGGCGATCATGCGTACCCTGTTCAAAAAGGGCGCCGCGCTCATCACCTCGCTGGCATTCC
>Ga0213875_10001887_pt1 | contig 12965 bp, 10 predicted proteins | sample BarmaccomBMRX_R8_FD_160105 | JGI IMG/M metagenome (GOLD analysis project Ga0213875, IMG submission 160105) | Root-associated microbial communities from Barbacenia macrantha in rupestrian grasslands, the National Park of Serra do Cipo, Brazil - RX_R8 | ecosystem: Host-associated > Plants > Roots... | reverse complement strand
GAATCGACCGGTTTTCCCCTCGTGAAATGGCCGACTATGGGCCGCTCCGAAGTATTCTTTCCACGGGCTCGATCCTGTTTCCGCGACAATATGATTGGATAAGCCAGCACGTGAAATCCCTACCCGTGCAGTCGATTTCCGGTGGTACGGACATTATTGGGTGCTTTGTTTTGGGGAATCCTAATCGCCCCGTCTATCGGGGGCAGGCGCAATGTCGCAGCCTGGGGATGGACGTTGCAGCGCTTCCCGAAGGGGATCGGCGCATAGGCGAGCTAATTTGCGCGAATCCGTTCCCCTCTCGTCCCTTGGGCTTTTACGGCGATGAGACCGGCGACCGATTTCACCAAGCGTATTTCAGCAAAAACCCGGGCGTATGGACGCATGGCGATCTGATCGAATTTACACCGCAAGGCGGCGCGATCATGCATGGCCGTTCCGACGGGGTACTCAACGTTAGGGGCGTCCGAGTCGGGCCAGCGGAAATATATCAGATTCTGCAGAACATCCCTGAAATTGTCGGCGCGGCTGCGGTCGAGCAGACCTGCGATGTACCAGGCGGGTCACGTTTGCTCCTCCTGGTCGTCTTGGCACCTCGTCTAACGCTCGACGAGGCTCTTATGGCGCGTATTCGAGGGGAGTTGCGCAGCCGCGGCTCGCCTGCGCTTGTGCCAGCACGCATCGCCCAAGTCGACGCGCTTCCGGTCACGTACAGCGGCAAGCAATCCGAAACTGCGATATGTGACGCAGTGAATGGCCGCCCCGTGCGGAACAAGGACGCCTTGCGCAACCCAGAGTGCCTGGTTGCGATCGGCAACCATCCGGCCCTACGCGTCACTATCGATGCCGAACAGCCGCAGCCTGAAGTCGACTTAGACGCGAGTCACCAGCTTGAACATGAGCTTCATGCTATTTTTCGGAAAACGACGGGCATATCTTCGATCAAATGGTCTGATAACTTTTTTGACCTTGGAATCGACTCGCTAGCGCTCCTGAATTTGCGATTTGAGATCGCGAAGCGCATTAAACGCGAACTGCCGCTCACCGCCCTGTTGCTAGCCCCGACGATCGAGCAACTCGCTGCCTTTCTTCGGCGGCAAGAAATGTCGGACGTGAATTGGCGCAGCGATTCCAAAAATGGAGGACAGGCGAGCCACTGCCGAACCTGGCCGGACGTTCGTGCGGCCGGGCCTCGCGACGTTGAACTTATCTGCCGATTTTTGCAGCATGGCTTCAACAAACATGGGGTGCCGTCCGAGGCATGGAAGACGCTGTTCGACTACAGGTGGCTGGATCGGAAGCCGGACCTGGGACATGTCCTGACGGTGCGTGACGAGATCGTCGGCTTTCTCGGGACGATTTATGCCACGCGAAAATTGGGAGGAAAGATCGGACCGGTATGCAACTATACGTCTTGGTACGTGCTTCCAGAATACAGAGGCTGGAGCGTTGAGCTGCTCCGGGAGGTGCTGCAAAACGAGCAGATGAGCTTTACGGCGCTTACTCCGGCGCCGACCGTGGTGAGCATTCTAGAGGCAATGGGCTTCACGCGATTCAATTCGCGCAAGCTTGCAATGCCGCCGCTTCTTCACATGAGCACGTTTCCCGAGCGGAAAATATCGATCAACTTCGATTTGAAAATAGTGCGCGAGTCTCTTGATGAGGAACATCGTGTGATCTTCGATGATCATGCACCTCATGCCTGCCTGCTATTTTCACTCACCGATGGATCGGAGCACGGGTTTCTCGTCGTCAAAAGGCGCAAGGCAGGAACTACAAGGCTAAATCGATTTATTTCGACGTCCGCCGGGGTGCCTTATTCTGAAATTTTATACTGCAGCAACCCATCTCTTGTCGCGCGACATCTTGAACGGGTCAAGCTATCAATCTTGCAACGGCAACGGACCGTTCTCCTCGTATGTGATGAGAGGCTCTTTTCAGAGCAGCCGAAAGGATGGTCTTTCGAAGCGCCGGAGCTTTTTCGCTCATCTTTGTTCAGCGCCCACGAGTTTGACAAACTTTACTCTGAGCTGACTTTGCTGCCGATTTAGCATCTCGCCCAGAGCTCACCATTTCAGCCACGGCTCGTGCGAGATCCTCTTACATTTACGTCGAGAACGGATCGCCCCGTCCGACGCTTAGGGATTACTCCAGGTAACACCTTTCCAATGACGAAGATCGGGTGTTTGGTGTGAATGAGGCAGTTGGGCGACGCGCGGCGAGCATTTGCCTGCGTGACGAGAGGGGCGACTTCAAGGCTCTCGCGCCGGGAGATTGCGATGACTCCGCTCCTCAAATTGGGTGATTTCAAGAAAGCTGAGCCGGTTCGCGCACAGGCGCATCATCGGGCGCATTATGAGCAGATCGCGTCAGATACATTATGGCTCATATGGGGCCGCAAGTGGCTGATCGCGGCGGTACTCTGCGCTGCATTATTGCTCGCCATGTCGGTGCTGCTGATAATGACCCCGCATTACACGGCTGAAGCCCTGATTGTGCCGGATTTCAAAGCAGAGGAGCCGGTCGCTCGAGCTGGCAACCGAACGGAGCCGCCGGCCGTCGCCAGCAGCCAACCGTCTCCTGCTACGGATACGGCATCTCTCGTTGACAGCGCAGCGCGTATATTGCGCTCGCGTTCGGTCGCTAGCGCCGTTGTGACGCATCTCGAACTCGACAAGGATCCGACTTTCACGCGGCCCCTGAGCTTATTGCACTTGCTCGCCACGGTGCAATCAACTCTGGGCCTCAGCCCGAGCCGTCGTCCATCTCCTCACGATCTTGCGGTGAACGCACTTATGAGGCGAATTTCGGTCACCAACGAATTGCGTTCCTACTTGATCACCGTCGCGGTCAGCAGCGAAGAACCGGAAGAGGCTGCCAAATTAGCCAACGCGATTGCCCTTGAATACCTGCGGACACAAATGATCCAACGGCTCACCGGCGCGCAGGCCGTGGTCGAGCGTGAGGTGGCCGAGCTTTCTTCGGTATACGGCGCGCGTCATCCGAGTTACATGAATGGTCGGACGCGATTGGAAGAAATCAATGCTCGCCTGAACGCGCTCAAGACCGCTTCGACGCAGGACACGCTTCGGAGCCTCGTGGGAGAGGCATTGATCCCAGCCGAGACGGTCGTCATTCCGTCAAGTCCCAACATCCTTTTGGTGATGGGCGTTTCGCTCGGGGCGGCTTTGGGGGTTGGGGTTTGGCTCGCCTTGTTGCTCGAGCGGCGCCGTGTTCGAGCCGGCGGAACTGCCTCGGGCCATGGACCGTCGGCTGTTCCCAACATGATTGTGGGAACCGCGGAGGGATATGCTGGAACATCCATGTGATGGTTTTTTTTTCAGCGTGCGAGGGATTCGGCAGTCGCGACGGAGCGAAATGGGCGACAGCGGGATTCCGGCCGACTTGCCGGCGTGGCTGAACGGTCATCTGAGAGGAGCTTTGATCAGTCGTCGACCGTAGCGGCTGCCGGCAAACCGCAAGCTGACGTGCTTGTAGAGCTGAAAGATAAATGACCGATAACTGGTCTTGGAACCCTGGGCAAATGTCGACGAACAGCCAATCAGAACAACACGGCGACCTTCATGATCAACCAGCCCAGAAACGTAGCCCATGCGAGCGTGACGGAAGCTAAGGTTGAGGCAAGAAGCACGAAACCCACACGCGTCCAGATTTTTCCCATTCTACTCGGCTGAGATAATTCCATGGCGTTTCCTGAACTGACGGGACGTCAGTAAAGAACGACGGGCATGCAGATGTTTCTGGACAATTTTCGCACATGTGAGGTACCCCTCGTGCAAACCGAGCGATGGACGTGTTCACTCATGCACTGATCGAAACGTCTTGCGTGAATGGATGGCCATCCTTGATCGAAAACTGTCCAAAACCTGTATTCCTGCCGCGGGAGACGTGGCCCAATTCGTGCAAGGCGGTTCGGGTGGCCTGGAGGGCGGTTCGTTCGTTCAATACGGCATGCTTCGCAACGGACCTTGCGTCGCAGTGAAGGCGGAACGAGCGAAGAAGGTGCGGCACAAAGTCGGTGAGACTGGCGGCCCTGAAGAAGCCGGGTTGACTTGGAAATCGAGTTGAGCAACTTCCGTAAAGAGATGCGCCTCGACCCTGATCACAGATCCCGCCTTAACGTCACTCTTGAGCTTAAGGGGAGGCGCGCAGAAAATCAGTTTGGATTTTCCTTGGAAGTCGACGGGTTCGCGCCGATGCGTATTTACTGTCGTTTTGACGCCGTTCACCCGTTGTTGGAGACGGTGGCACGAAATCTGCCCGAAGCCTTCGACCATCTGTCGTGGCGCGAGCAGGTTCAACATTTCGTGCGGCTACTCGAGCGACTTGGGGGTAAAGACCACAATGCGACGACCGCTTTGGGCTTGTACTTAGCGTGTACCTGCCCCAGCCCAGGTTCCAAGTCGCTGCCTAGACACGAATGGCAGGGTGTCGTCGATAATCGCCCAGTTCACCTCGTCATGGCCGTGGATGCTGAAGGAGGGGCTGAAGTCGCATTCGACGAGGATGAAATCACGCTCGTTCCTGGATCGACTGAGCAAGCCACGTCCAAGATCTGATCCGGTTGGCCGTCCGGACAAAACCGATGGTGGGCGACGCATACCCGAAGTTTAACCACAGCTCGGTAAGGATGTGTTGGTGCTGTAGGGAGCCACAGCGACGCAGTTCTTCGGTGATGGTGGGATTGCGGGAGGCGAGGGAACCGCTCTCGACAGAGATGAGCCATACAGGTTTCCCGTGCCGGTCACTGCTTTACAGCCGCCGCCGTCCCAAAAACCGGAATCTCCGTCGGGCCGTTTCTCATCAGCGATGTTGTTTGATATCTCGACCGGTCCACAAGGCCAGGAAGGGTACTGGTTCCAAACGTAAATCGCGGTGTTGCCGGCTCCCGCGACCGGTTTGGTATTGAGCACATCATTGCCGATGACTTTGTGCCCGGTCCCTGACGCGATGCCGATCCCGCACTGACCTGTATCCGACAAGGTATTGCCCGATATTCGAACGTTGTTGGCGGCTTCATCCACAAGGATGCCGCACCCGGAAGCAGAATGGCCGCCGCCCACATAGTTGCCGGTCACGAGCACGCCGTCGCTATGTCCGATGTTGATGGAGTCTTCCTGAACCTCGGCAAAGGAGTAGATGGGGTTGGCCGGGCACGGAATGCCGCCCGCCGGTTCTCGAACGCAACTGAAGGCATAGTTATCGGTTACAGTCAGGTTGTTGCTGACCCCCGCTTTGGGCCAAACTTGGATATTCTGGCCCCGTGGAAATGGACCTCGTGGGTTGCAAAGGAAATTGCCGCGGATGGTGACGTCGCGACTCGCGGGTCCCTGCAGTTCGATGTTGCTTTCTCCGTAGCAAATTATGTTTCCCTGTATCGTTCCACCTCCGACGCCATTGTATTCGACGCCATCATGGGAATCGCAGCAAGCCGAGGCCGAAGTATCGACGTGGATATAATTGTCATACACGTTTACGCTATGTCCTCCATTCACCATCACGCCCTGACTCGGAAGGTTAGTTGAATCGATTCCGCACGGGCCGATTTGGTTTCCTTGGACTGAAATGTCGGTGCCGCCATTTATCAAAACGCACGGACCAACAGTCGACGAGATTGCCAAACCGGTGATTACCCGTCCGGTTTCCCGGATGCTGACGATTGGGCCCGAGGTTTTGAAAACACCGGAGGCGACGCTGGGGCCGCAGACTTCCCCACTCCCGCCACTGCATTGCGCACCATAAGAGGGAGAGGGATTGTCTTGCTGGACGAGCAGCATCAGTCCCATGACCAAGCCAGAAGCCAACAGGCCCGAGATCGACCATGTCATGGCGAAATCCTGCGCGACTTGTCCCCAGCGATCATCAAGAGAGCAGAGTGCCGACCTGCATCCACGCAAGCAGCCCTTGCACTTGAAAATAGCTCCGGTTCAGACGCTTGAGCTTCTCTGCAAGTCATTCCAGCGCTTGAGGGCCCAGACTGCGGCTTGCGTACGGTTTTGCGCCCGAATTTTCTGAAGAACGGCGCGCACGTGACTTTTTACGGTAACGACATCAACGTCGAATCCGCGCGCTATTATCCGGTTCGTCGCGCCTTTTGCGAGGTAACGCAAGATATCTTGCTGTCGCTCAGAAAGATGCAATGCGCGCATGTCGTGGGACGTAGCCGATGTAACTTGATTGCGGTGCTCGGGCGGGGGGCTTTGAAGCGGCGAATACTCGAGGATGTGGGACAGAATTCCCTGCCACAAGATTGTTTCGCCGCACATCACAAGTTCAAGCGACTTGACGAAGGCGTCGGGATCCTCAATGTCGCGGACAAAGGCATTCGCCCCGTTCCGCAAGGCCAAGACCATTTCTCTCACTTGATGCCCTTCGCTTATGACGGCGATGCGCCCGGCGGGGACTCGTGCCTTGAATTCGGACATCTGCGCGATCGCAGCTTCCATGTCGCCACTGGCGTCGATGATGAGCAACAACGATTCGCGTTTCAGAAATACGCTTGGTGTTACCTCATCTATGTTCGAGACAGATTCCAGGATGGTGAAGTGAGGCGCGAGAATTCTGGCAATACCTTCGCGAATGAGCAATCGCGGTGCAACCAACAGAACGGCAATAGCAGAAGCGGTTCGCCGATCGTCATTGGGCCTGAGGCCATCGAGTCGGGTACTCGGCGCCGCTCTCTTTTGCTTTCCGCGCTTTTGTGTCGAGGCCTTCGGGCTGTCGGCGCAAAGCGCGCTCGCAGCAACCGCTCGAGCCTTTTCTCCAGGGCTCAGCTCCGACGAGACATTTCGTCTGCGCATCACTGATCTCCAGGTAATCTGCTTTGAGGCCGGACTTGAAAGAACTCCGGGGTTTGGCGTGTTCAGCGTTGTCGGCTTGAGCTGCATCGTTCGCTCGTTCCGATTGACCGGCGTCGTGCAGGATCACGGCGTGTGCCAACAGTCGCGAAGCCTGCAGGCGATGAACTTCCCCCCTCCGTGAAGGCGCTGCTCAGCAGCGAGCCTCAATCAAATTTCATCTCCCACCGAAAGTTCCTTCCTTTCGGAATTGACGCTCGCCGTTCAGCGCAAGCTATCCTGACCCGACGGGCGTGACCGATCCAATTGCCGACGAATGCCGCGCGTTCGCTTGCCGCGAACCGGCATATGAAATGAAAAGCAACGATAGATCACCTTGAATGAGACCGTCATTAACATAGGTTAGACAGTAAAGTCGCAGTCTTTATTTGAATAACAGGTAAAGCGTTTGCAGAAACAATTCCTTTGGCAGATGCGGCGCGCCTAAAGGGAGTGAACGACGTGGCAAGGGCGAACCGCATCGTCGTCGCAGAGATCCTTCGCCAGACCAGAAAAATAGTTGCATGATCCGCGCGGAGATGTGCCTGGGCCTGGACGGCATAATGTCGAAGCAAGCGGTATTCGCAATCGCGGCCGCGCTCGAGGTTGCAGCGGAAGGCGAAGAACCAGGCCATCCGGCTTTGTCCATGGAAATCCGGGGACGGCGGGAACGGCGGCTTTTTTGATGCCTGAGCATCGAACCGATCTGCATCAGGTAGCGATGCAATAGCGTGTGCTCCCCGTTGATAATTGCCCGAACGTAGAACACCTTGCGCCTTACGGAAACGGATACCATCGATATGGCTCTACCAACGGCCAATCCTCATCGTCGAAGTGGACGATCACTGGCGCTGAGGACCTTGTTGATGCATGGCAGGACCCCAGCTTAGTGAGGCCCGAATCGGAAACGACATTGACAAACCGGCATTCAAACCGGCCTTTCGTCGTCTCTGAATCTTCTGTGCAAGCCTTTGAATTTATTGGTGGGCGCACAAGGATTCGAACCTTGGACCCGCTGATTAAGAGTCAGCTGCTCTACCAACTGAGCTATGCGCCCCTGAGGTTCGGCGTTGCCGTCCCGAGAGACGGGCTCGATACCAAACCGGGGGAAGGGAGTAAAGGACGAATCCGGAGCACCCCGGATATCAACAAAATCCCTCCTCCCTCGCTGCTAGAGGCGTACGCGCCTCTCCGTCAGTCGCGTCGTCATTCAGCGACGAGGGCCAGGACCCGCAGCGGACTTCCGGAGCCATGCTCGATCTTCAGAGGCGCAGCGAAGATCACGGCGCCCGTCGCTGGCAGCTGATCGAGATTGCAAAGGCTCGCGAGCCCGAAGCGGTTTGCGCCATGCATGAGGTTGTGGGCCGGGAAAGCCGGCTCGAAGGAGTGGGCTTGGCCCGCATCGGTTCCGACCGCCTCGACACCCCAGCCATTGACGTCGCGTTCCTGCGTGAGAAAGCGCATTGCGTCGACATTCGGTCCGGGCACATGCGGTCCGTCCTCTTTCATGTTCAGGAAGGCCGACGCGTCGGTGCGCTTCGACCAGTCGGTGCGCATCAGCACCCAGTGCCCTTTCGGGATTTTGCCGTGCTTCTTCTCCCAGGCGAGAATGTGCTTGGGAGTGAGGAGGAACTTTTCGTCCTTCGCCGCCTCCTTTGAGCAGTCGATGACGCAGGCTGGCGCCACGAAGCGCTGCACGTCGATCGTGTCGGTCGCACCGTCCTGATAATCCTTGCCCGAAACCCAATGGACCGGCGCGTCGAAATGCGTGCCCGTGTGCTCCCCGCACGAGATGTTGTTCCAATACCAGGCCGGCCCCTTATCGTCGTAACGAGAGATTTGCGAAATCGAGAAGGGGCTCGACTGGGCGAAATTCGGTGGAAGCTGGATGACCGCTGTCGAGGGTCTGAGCGTTTGGGTCAGATCGACTACACGGACTTTCCGCTTTGCGATCTGCTTCGCGAGTTTTTCGAGAACTGCCGTCGTCATGATGTGTTTCCTCCCGATGTGATCCTAGCTTGGGCGGACACCCCATCTCAACTGGCCGCCCGAATGGAGTGCGATGGTCTCAGCTTCGCGTGGTGAGGGCGGCCGTGGAAGATGTCGCGAGTGAGGGGGTCGCGAGGGTATTTTGCTGCGCAAAGGCCCGCGTGGCCGAAGCAAAGCCCTGTCCGACAAGGCCGATGTCATCGGCAACGACGGTGAGACGGTATCCTTGGGCGCGCCGCCTCTCAGCTCCCTGCATCGATGTCGTGAAGATGCCGCATGGCGTCCAATGTCGTCGACACGCATCGAGAATCTCGCGGCAGGCGTCCTCATGGCGCGCTTCCATGTGCGGGAACGCGCCAAGTGAAAGGGCCAAATCTCCGGTGCCGATGAAGACGAGGTCGACGCCTTCAGTCGCCGCAATCTTGCGCGCATTCTCGAGACCCTTCACGGTTTCGATCATCACAGCCACGATGATGCCGCGCTCGCACGCGGCGTGATAATCGACGTAATCGGCGAGCGGTCGCGCCCCGCCTCCCGAGCGCTCGCCCCGGGGAGGATAGCGGGCAGCCTTGAGGGCCCTTCTCGCTTGTTTGCGTGTCTCGACCAGCGGCACGATCACGCCTTCTGCACCCGCGTCGAGCGCCTGTCCGATGGCGAAAGAACTGTTCTCGGCGACGCGCACCAGGACCGGAATTTCAGGCGCAAGGACGCCGATGGCGGCTTCGAGTCCCTGCCGATCCCATAAACCGTGCTGCAGATCGAGCACGATGGCATCCGGCCGCGCGCGTCCGGCGATCTCGGCAAGCGCCACCGAGCCTAGCGACAGCCAGATCACGCCGAGGTAATCGCCGCGATCGATGCGGTAGCGCAAGTTGGAGCGCTTCGGAACGAACATCGGCCCTCCGGCCCTCCGGATCGCCGCGATGCGCAAGCCACCCGTCCCGCGCGCACGTTAGAAGGGCGGAGGAGACAAGGTCAACGCTTTGTGGCTGCTTGGGTTAATGCCCGAAACTCGCGTGATCAAGCAAGGCTTCGCTCGCGAGAGCTCTTGTGGCAAAAGCATGTGGAGCGGACCACGCTCAGCGTGCTCGCCGGACATGAGGGCTATGCGCCATGATCGCCAGTTGGGCGGTGATCCTCTCGGCACTCGTCTATTTGTGCTTCCTCTTCGTGGTGGCGCAATACGGCGATCGCGGCGGAAAACCCTGGCTTTCGGGACGACCTCGCGCCACGATCTACGCGCTCGGCCTCAGCGTCTATTGCACCTCATGGACGATCTACGGCTCGGTTGATTTTGCTTCGATAAACGGGATCGCGTTTCTGGCCATCTATGTCGGGCCGGCCCTCGTCTTTTTTTTCGGCACACGGTTCCTGACCCGCATCGCGCGTATCGCCAAAGCCCAGAACTCCACCTCGATCGCCGATTTGATCGCGTCCCGCTACGGCAAGAACGAGCTCGTTGCCGCTGCCGTCGCGCTCATCGCACTGATCGCCGTCGTTCCCTATATCGCCTTGCAGCTCAAGGCGGTCTCGGCCTCGCTGACTGCGCTCCTCGCAAGCTTCGAAGGAGGCTCGCGTGGCGGCGCGCTCCTGCTCTTCGGCGATCTTTCTCTCATCGTGGCGCTGGTGCTGTCGGGATTCGCCATCGCCTTCGGCACCCGGCATATCGACGCGACGGAACATCAGGACGGGCTGATGCTTGCGATCGCGATGGAAGCCATCGTCAAGCTTTGCGCCTTCCTGATCGTCGGCGTCGTGATCGTCGCGCCGGCGTGGCTCGAAAGATTGCCGACCGCGATGGGAGAGGCCCAGGCGCAATTCGAGCCCTGGCACCTTGCCGATCCGGTGAGCTTCCTCACCATGGCGGGCCTGTCGGTTGCGGCGATCCTCCTCTTGCCGCGCCAATTCCACGTCACCTTCGTGGAGAACCGCAATATCGAGGATATCCGACGTTCCTCGTGGATGTTCCCGCTCTACCTCGTGCTCATCAATCTCCTCGTCCTTCCGATTGCATCGGCGGGTCTCGCGCTCGGGCCTCGCGCGGCCTCGGACAATGCCCTGCTCCTGCTCGCCGTGCCCCTCAGTCGTGGTGAAGCCGCAACGGCGTTGATCGCATTCATCGGCGGTCTCTCGGCGTCGACCGCGATGGTGATCGTCGATTCGATCGCGGTCGCGATCATGATCTCGAATCACCTTGCCGTTCCCATCGTCTTGCGTTTCAACTCGGCGCGCGTTCGCCAGCGAGATGCGCTTCGGAGTCAAAGCGGGCGAAGTGCCGCGATCGGCGACATGACAGGCTTCATTCTCGCCGTGCGGCGCGTCGCCATCTTCGCGGTGGTGATGCTCGGCTATCTTTATTTCCGCAACGCGCGTGGTGAAGCTCTCGCCGCCATTGGGCTTTTGTCATTCGCGGCAATCGCCCAGATTTTTCCGAGCTTCCTTGCGGCGCTCTTTTGGCGGCGCGCCAATGCGAGGGGTGCGCTTTGGGGGCTGGGCGCAGGAAGCGCGGTCTGGATCTACACTTTGCTGCTGCCGAGCTTCGCGGGCTCTCGCCAGGGGCTCGATCTACTCCTCGCCCACGGGCCGATGGATCTTTCTTGGCTGCGGCCCGAACATCTTTTCGGCCTGACGCTTCCGCCCCTGGCCCATGGTGTCTTCTGGAGCCTCTCGGTGAATGTCGCGGCGCTCGTGCTCGGCTCGCTGAGCCGGAAGCTCACGAGGGTGGAACGCTCTCAGGCGGCAGCCTTTCTCGACCGCAAGGCCCGCCAAAGTCCCGCGCTTTTCGCTCGCCGAGAGCGCGTGAGCATTGCCGAGCTGCGAGACACGGTCGCTCGATTCTTGGGGCCGGATCGTGCACGGCGGGCTTTTGAAGGCTTCCTCGGTGGGGCCGGCTCCGCGGCGGCGCTGAGCGCGCCCGCCGATGTGGAGCTGGTGCGGCGTGTCGAGCATCTCTTGTCATCGGCGGTGGGGGCTGCTTCCGCCCGCCTTGTGCTCGCTTTGCTTACGCGCCGGCCGACGGTCTCAAGCCGGGATGCTCTGCAGCTCCTGGGCGACACTTCGGCCGCCTTGCAGCAGAAGCGCGATTTGCTGCAGCACGCGCTCGATCACGCCCGACAAGGCATCACCGTCTTCGACAAGGAGCGCAATCTCCTCGCCTGGAATCGCGCTTGGCTCGAGCTCTATGATCTGCCAGCCAACGTCGTGAAGGCCGGCGTCAAGCTCGACGAGATCGTTCGCTTTAACGCGGAGCGCGGCCTTTATGGAGAAGGGGACACGGAAGCCTTCGTCGGGACGCGAGTGCGAAGCTTGTTCGAAAGCACGGAGCCGGTTCGACTTCGCATCTACCCCTCGCGGGCCGTGATCGAGGTGCGATCCAATCCGCTGCCGGACGGCGGCGTGGTCACGACCTATACGGACGTCACGGCGAGCGTCCTGGCCCAGGAGGAGCTCGCGATCGCCAACGAGACGCTCGAGGGACGCGTCAAGGAACGCACGCGCGAGCTCGAACGCCTGAATGCCGAACTCACCCGCGCCAAAGCGCTCGCTGACGAGGCGAATGCCTCGAAAACCCGCTTCCTCGCCGCCGCGAGCCATGACATTCTTCAGCCCCTCAATGCCGCGCGCCTTTACGCTTCCGCATTCGCGGAGCGGCCGCGCGCCGCAGGCGCCACCGAGCTTGCAAGACATGTCGATGGCTCGCTTGAAGTTGTCGAGGGGATCATCTCGGAACTCCTCGACATTGCGCGATTCGATGCGGGTGTCATGCGATCCGAGATGGTGCCGCTGCCCCTTAATGAGCTCTTGCGCGAGCTCGAGCGTGAATTCAAGCCGCAAGCTTCGGCAAGGGGCCTGAAGCTGCATGTCGTACAATCGAGCGTTGTTGTGAGCACGGACCGGTTGCTGCTGCGTCGCCTGCTCCAGAACCTGGTGTCGAATGCGATCAAATACACGAGCGTGGGAGGTGTGCTGATCGGAGCGCGCCGACGCGGCACGCGCGTCCTCGTCGAAATCTGGGATAGCGGCGTCGGCATCGCGGCCGCTCAACAAACTGCGATCTTTGAGGAATTCAAACGCCTTCCGGAAGGGGCGCGTCAAGCGCAAGGGCTCGGTCTCGGCTTGTCG
>Ga0213875_10001886_pt1 | contig 12972 bp, 13 predicted proteins | sample BarmaccomBMRX_R8_FD_160105 | JGI IMG/M metagenome (GOLD analysis project Ga0213875, IMG submission 160105) | Root-associated microbial communities from Barbacenia macrantha in rupestrian grasslands, the National Park of Serra do Cipo, Brazil - RX_R8 | ecosystem: Host-associated > Plants > Roots... | reverse complement strand
GCGCACGTAACAGGTCGCCCGCCGCCCGCTGCGCGGCGACGAGATCGATGCCGGCGCCCGGGGCGTGGACGATGCGGAGTACGGAGTCGACGGGCATGAGCGTGTCCTCGCGGTCGGGCGGGTACCCGACGGTACCTCCAGAACATCTGGTTTCGACAACAAAGTTTGGCCTTATTGTGGCGCGTGGTCAACCCAGGCGAGTAGAGCGCATCACCGGCGAGTTTCAGACACGGACGTGGTCGTTATGGTGAGTACGCTGGTTACCGGCTCCAGCACGCGGTCGTCGGGCAGGCCATGTCCGTCGCGCGGGGTCGGCGCATGACGTTTACCGTTGTGCTACCGGGATCTCACGGCGGCTAGGAGGACGCGGGTGAGCGGGGACCGCGAGCTGGACGCCGCCGCGATCACTGATTCCCGACTGCGCGCCGCCTACCTGCGCTGCCGGAAACTCAACGCCGAGCATGGAAAGTCCTACTATCTGGCGACCCTCCTGCTCACCTGTGCGCAGCGGCCGGCGGTACATGCCCTGTACGGGTTCGCCCGCATGGTGGACGACATCCTCGACGGACCGAGCGCCGTGCCGATCGTTGAGCGCGAGCGACGGCTGTCCATGCTCGAAGGCGTGCTCAGCGACGGGTTCGCGGCCGGGTGTGCCGATCACCCCGTGCTCGCCGCCGTGGTGGACACCGTGGTGCGCTATGACATCAACCGCGGCTACTTCCGTGACTTCCTCAGGTCGATGCGCATGGATCTGACGGTCACCGACTATCCGAGCATGGCTGACCTTGCCGTCTACATGCGCGGTTCCGCCGAGGTCATCGGCCTGCAGATGCTGCCGGTCCTCGGTACCCGGGTGCCCAGGGAGCAGGCCGAGCCGGCGGCCGCGGCGCTGGGAACCGCATTCCAGCTCACCAACTTCCTGCGTGATGTCGGCGAGGATCTCGAACGTGGCCGGGTGTACCTGCCCGCCGACATCCTTTCCGCCCACGGCGTCGACCGCGAGCTGCTGGCCCGTTCCCGTGCCTGCGGCCACACGCACCGCCGGATCCGTGCCGCGGTCGCGGAACTGGTCGCGCACACCCGCAGGGTCTACCGGGTCGCGGCGACTGGTATCCCGCTGCTCGCGGAGCGGTCGCAGCCGTGCGTGGCCACGGCGTTCCGGCTCTATCGCGCCATTCTCGACCTGATCGAACGCCGTGACTACGACGTGCTGGCACGACGGGCGGTCGTCTCGCGGCCACGCCGCCTGATGATGGTGATACCCGCTTTCGCGAGGGCGGCCGCCTCGACGGGGAGGAGGAGCTGATGGCCACGCGCGGCCGTCGCTTTCCGGTGCGGTTCATCAGCGCTCCAGTGTGGGCACGACAACGGCCCACCTATGCCATGGCCGATCCCGCGGTGATCGACGCTGCCTACCGGCGTGCCCAGCGAAGGCCCTGGGGCAACTGGTACGTGGTGGCGGCCAGCCGCGAGGTGACCTCCGCGCGGCCGTTGGGGCGCGGCGTGGAGGGCGTGGAGGTGGTCCTGTGGCGTGACGACGGAGGTGCCGTTCTCGCCGGACCCGGAGTCTGCCCACACCTTGGTGCTCCACTTGCCGACGCCGTGGCCGACCACGGTCGCCTGGTGTGCCGGTGGCACGGACTCGCCCTGGCACGTCAACAGGTCGGTTCGTGGTGCCCCTTTCCGGCCTACGACGACGGGATACTGGTCTGGGTGCGGTTGGACCGGCTCGGCGGACAGGAGGCCAGCGGCCAGCCGCTGGTGCCGGCCCGGCCTGGTGGTGGTGTGCTGGACGCGGTGACCACGGTGATCGGCAGGTGCCGGCCACGTGAGGTGGTGGCCAACCGCCTCGATCCCTGGCACGGCGCCTGGCTGCACCCTTATTCGTTCGCCAACCTCCGGGTTCTCCAGGCGCCGGCGCCCGATCCGGACCTGCCCGAGGACCAGGATGTGTTCCGCGTCGAAGTGACCTTCCGGATCGCGGGCGGGGTCGGCGTGCCCGTTCTCGCCGAGTTCTCTTGTCCGCAGCCGCGTACGGTCGTGATGCGCATCGTGCGTGGGGAAGGCACGGGCAGTGTGGTCGAAACCCATGCCACCCCAATCGGCTCCGGACGTGACGGGGTGCCGCGCACCGCGGTCATCGAAGCCGTCGTCGCGTGTTCACCACGTCCGGGATTCGCCGCGGCACTGCTCGCCGCGCCACTGATCCGACCGGCCATGTCCTGGGCGGCGCGCCGTCTGTGGCGGGATGACATCGCCTATGCCGAACGCCGCTATCTGTTGTGCGGCAGAGAGGACAACGCCTGATCCGGTGCGGGCGGGCGACCCCAGCGGCGTGCCACCGTGCGCAGCGTCCAGCTGCGGCCTTCGGTCGGCACACTCCACAATGGCTCACCTGCCACACCCCACCGTCGCAACAGCGTGTTGGCGGCGAGGAAACCGGCGGTCGCGGCTCGCTCCATCAGCGCGACAGGGAGGTCGATCCGCACGAAGTCCCCCGCCAGCACCAGGAACTCCGTGGGCGTGGCCGTGCCTGGCCGCAGTGCGAACCCGCCGGGTGGGAACAGGGGACAGTCGGCGCGCAGTTCGTCACGGTGATCGACGACCACCGCACGCGTCGTCTCCGGGTACACCCGACGCAGTTGCGCCAGCAGCCGGTCACGTGCTTGCGTGACGGGGACGCCATCTGGCAGCGCGTAGGCGTGTAGCTCGACGACACAGCCGCCCGTGCGGGTGGCCCACTGCCGGGCCTGATCCTCGTAGCGGTCGAGCACACTGACGTTGTCGAGCAGGTCGTAACCGCTCGTGCCGAGGAATGGCGGGCGGTCGTGGCGCACCGGACGGTCCAGCCACAACCGCGTCACCAGGAACGGTTCCGCGGTCCGCAGCCCGAAGATCCGCTTCCGCCACGTCGGGTCGCCGATGTCCGGTGACGCGTCGACGATCTGTCTGGCGCCAACGACGTCGGTGGCCAGGACCACGGCGTCCGCATGCACGTCCGCGTCGGCGACGTCGACCGCGAAACCACCACCGGTCAGCCGGCGGAGACCGTGGACCGGGGTTCCGGTGCGTACCTGGGCACCCAGACCACGAAGGCGATCGACCAACGGCTCCCACAGCGCCTCGGGAAACGGTGCTGTGGGTACGTCGAACAGCAGTCCCTCGGCGGAACCGAGGAAGTAGATGTGGAACATGGTGGCCAGTTCCGCCGCCGACAACCGCTGGGGATGAGAGAAGAAGCTGCGCGAGAACACCTCGAGGGCGAGAGCGTGCGCCGGCGGCGGGAACCTGATATCGCGCAGGTACTCGGCCGCGCTGAACATGTCCAACTCGTCATAGGTGTCGGGAATCGACACATCGAGCAGACCCAGTGCGGTACGGGCGTTGACGCGGGCGAGGTCGCGCCAGCGGAAGGTGGGACTGCGTATCAGGTAGCCCAACGCGTTGAACGGCAGGGTGCGGGGAATCGCGGCGAAACTCTCCCGGTGGCCGCAGGCATGCCACAGCGGATAGTCGGCCAGCCCGCGCAGGCGACTCAGCGCGGGGTCGGTCCGCGCCAGCAGGGCGCGCAGGTTGTAGTACTGGCGGAAGAAGGCGTGGAAGCCGCGAGTCATCGTGGCTGCAGAACCGTCCGACAGGGTCGTCGGCCAGCCGCCCACCCGCCCGCCGACATACGGTTGCCGTTCGCATACCGTCACGTGCGCGCCGCGTTCGGCGAGCGCCGTGGCGGCCGCCAGTCCCGCGATTCCCGCCCCAACGACAACGACCTCGGGTCGGCTTTCCGATGTGAACCGGGGCGCACCGGGGTGTGCGGGCAGGGCCACGGCACGGCGGTCACGACCGGGGCTCCGGCTCACCGGATGGCCTCCCGCCTTGCGTGGAAGGTGTGCACGATGCCGTGCTGCCAACCCCGTGCCGTGCTGCTGTCGACCTCGGTGAATCCAGCGCGCCGCAATCGGTTGCGGAACTGTGCCGCTCCGTCGAACCGCAGCACGCTGCGCCACAGGTAGGTGAACAGCCGCGGGTCGCCGGTGCTCACCGCACCCATCGGGATGATCAGCGACCAGCACACCAGGGACCAGATCACCCTGTGCGGCAGGGAGTCCCGTACCGAATACTCGTGCACGACCAGTGGTGCGCCCGGACGCAGCAACGCGCGCACGGCAGCCAGCAGCTCGTCCGGTTCGGCGAGGTTGCGCACCAGATAGGCGGCGAAGACCGCGTCGAACGAACCTTCGAGTCCCCACTGACGCAGGGCCTCGGCCTGGGCGTGCACAAAGGTCACTGACGGCGGCCAGGATTTCGCCCGTGCCCGCGCCAGCATACCCGTGGAGCCGTCCACGGCCACGATCTGGGCATGGGGGGCGCAGGCAAGCAGTGCCGCGGTGGACGCGCCGGTGCCGCAGCCGAGGTCGAGCACCCGAGCGCCCGCTCCGCCGACGGGCAGTCCGATTCGGCGTGCCGAGGCGCGCAGCGCACGGTGGTAGCCGGGGCTGGCCGCGACCAGGGCGTCGTACCGGCTCGCGGCCGCGTCGAACGCCGCAGGTACAGCCGACGCGTCCAACCGGGTGCGCCGCTTCGACGCGCCCTCGGCGGTGCGGGCGCTGACCCACCCGAGCAGGGTCGCGGTGACCAGGGTGAATCCGAACAGGAAGTCCTCGATCGGGATGTCCCACGGTGCGCGAACCCCGCTGATGGCCCAGTCGGCGTAGATCACGACCGGGTCGGACAGCTTGGTCAGCCATCCGTCGACGACGATCTGGAAGCCCAGCACGATCAGCACGGTGATCCAGTAACCGCGGCTGCGGAACAACCCGGTGCGAAGCCACACCAACTCGGCGGCGACCACCACCGCGACGGACACGGCGGCGGCGACAAGGTACTCCGGCATCACCGCAGCCACGGGTCACGGACCCGTGCGGTCACCGCCTCGTAGGTCAGTACGGTGCACACCGGAATCACCAGGAAGAACACGAGTTCCTCCACCGGCAGCCCACCGGGCAGCAGTACGCCGGTGGTGAGGCGCTGGCTGTAGTGCCAGTGCCCGCGCGCGACGGCGAGCAGATCCCAGACCGTCAGCACCGCGGCGATGGGAAGCACCGCCCTGGCCAACCGCGCCGGCCGCCGGTAGACCCCTGACCCCAACGCTTCCAGCGGAGCCGTCACCGCGAGACACAGGGCCAGCAACACCAGATACTGCAGCCGGTCGACGTCCATTGCCTGAATCTAGGCCCGTGGCTGAAGGGCCGCACGTTCCCCCGTCTTCCCAGGCCGGGCGAACCTGGAGTACCGCGGTGACTATGCCGCTCGGGCACCACCCTCGCCCGAGAGGGCCCCGACGGTGGCCACCGCCGCGTACTGCGCCAGCCGGCTGGCCAGCACGGCCCTGTCCGGACAGTGCGACGGCCGCGGTTGACCCGCACGGCTTCCCGTCGTCACGGCACCGACGAACGCCTTGACCGCCGCCGGCGCGGCGAGAAGATCTCGACCGAGGTAGGCGAGGGTGATCGACGGCTCGGTCGGCTCGGTCTCCACCTCGACGGACCAGCCATGATCTTCGTCCCACACGAGCATGAGGTCGTGGTCGGGGAAGTGCGGGCTGCGCGCCGACAGCCCCAGATAGGCACTCGCCAGTTCGCAGACCTCATAGCCGACAGCGTGTTGCGGGACCGACAAGGCACGGGCGACCTCGGAGATGTAGGTGCCGAAACCGCGGGCGACCAGACTGTGGGGATCACTGTTCATCGTGCAGTCTCACCTGTTCCTGTCAGAACCATCAGCACGGGATTTGCCTGCGAGCCCCGGCATCAATCCAGGTCCGGGCGTGGTGTAGCCGAATTGTGACCGACGGGGGACCGGTGGTTCGTCGCCCGGCGGATTATCTGACCGGCGAAACGGGCACCACAGTCGGGAGACGTCGGCGATTCGAGGCAGGAGCGAACCGTGCACGGCGACAGCGGCGACGACAGCGATGGCGGCCTGGGCGGCTGGGTCAAGGCGAGACTAGGCCGCCTCGACGAGTTCCAGCGCGAACACACGTCGCTCGCGGTGCTGGTCGCGGTGTTCCGCAAGTTCGACGAGGACCAGTCGGTCAACCTGGCTAGCATGATCGCCTTCTGGGCGTTCTTCTCCGTCTTCCCGCTGTGTCTTGTCTTCGTGACTCTGCTGGGCTTCCTCCTGCCGGGCACCGTGAAGGCCAAGGTGCTTGCCGACGTCTCCGGCATGCTGCCGCTGCTGGATCCCTCCTCGGTGCACGCGTTGGGCGGCTCGTGGTGGGCGTTGATCGTCGGCATGGTCACCGCGCTGTGGAGCGGCCTTGCCGTCGTCCGCACCGCGGAGTCGGCGTTCAACTCGGTGTGGAAGGTTCCCGCCAGCCGATGGCCGACGATCCTCGCCCAGGTGGCGCGCGGCCTCAGCGTGCTGGCCACCGTCGGGCTCGGGCTGGTGCTAAGCACGCTGATCACCGGTTTCGTCGCCGGCGCCACGGTTGGAGTCGGCCTGGGCTGGTTCGGCCGAGTCGTTGGCTACGTGGCGGCGATCGCGCTGGACGTGGGCTTGTTCGTCGCGGCGTTTCGTCTCCTGACCGACCGGCAGATCACCACAAAGGACGTGCTGCCCGGCGCGCTGGCGTCCGGTGTGCTGTTCTGGGTGCTGCAGTCGGTTTCATCACTGATCATCAGCCGCTACCTGCACAGCGCGCAAAACGTCTACGGCCAGTTCGCCACCGTGATCACCGTCCTGTGGTGGTTCTATCTGCAGAGCCTTGTCACGCTGCTGGGTGCCGAGCTGAACGTGGTGCTGAAGGAACACCTGCACCCCAGGCCCCTTGTGGACGAGGCCGAGGAGGCCGAAGCCGAACCGCCGCAACACCAGGTAGCCAGGTGAACAGCCAGCAGCGCCCAATCACGGCTGGCTTTCGCCGATCTCCTTGCCCGGCGCCTCAGAGGTCCAGTACGGCGCCAGTGCGCTTCGCGGTGTGAATCACCGGGGCGGTCTCCATGTGGTGGATGGCGCCCAAGGCGCCCAGCCGGGTGTCCACATAGTCGTAGAGGGCCTCGACGTCCCGGCATCCGACGCTGATCACGAGATTGGTCGGCCCGGTGGTGGCCGCCGCGAAGGCGACTTCGGCATGGGCGGCGAGGGCCATGCCGACGCGGGCGAGCTGACTGGGCGGGACTGACAGCCACAACATCGCCACGCACGAGAACCCGAGCAGGCCCGGATCGATGTCCACGTCGAAGAAGAGCACCCCGGCGCGCCGGAGGTGCTCCAACCGCCGTTGGGCCGTGGACTCCGACCACCCCGTGGCTGCGGCGAGACGGCCGTAGCCGGTGCGGCCGTCTCGAGCGAGTTCGGCGAGCAGCGCCTCGTCGGCCTCGGACAGCTCCAACGGCCCGCCGGCGGTGTCCACGTCCCGGCTGGGCGTCGGTATCCGTTGGATCTCCCGCGGCGTGAGCGCGTCAGCCCTGCCGTTCCAGCCCGTCGCGCCGCCGAAGAACGTGCGCAGCAGACAGTGCGCGGTGACCGCGACACTCGAGGGGTGCGTGGTAGTGCACCCAGCAGTGGGGCACCGCGCCCGCCTCGGCTGGTCGCCCTGGTGAAGCAGACAATCTCGGTGCCGCCGGAGGTCAGGCTCACCCACGAGGTGTCGGGCCGGTGTGCGAGGGCCATCGCCATCCGTGCCGCGGTGTCAGGCACGCACCGCAGTCGGACCAGCCATTCCACGTGGCCGAGCCTGCGCGCGTCGGACAGACCGACCACGCGCACCGCTCCCGTCCCGCGCAGCTTGCGGTAGCGCCGGGCCACGGTCTGGTCGGAGACACCGAGCCCGCCGGCGATGGCGCTGAAGGAGGCACGTCCATCCAGCTGTAGGGCGTGGATGATCTTCCGGTCGATCGGATCCAGTGTCACGGTTTCCATCGTTCAGCGTCAGGAAATGTCGAATTCCTGCTCCATGACCCTAGTGGGTGGTGGTGCTCGGCGCCCCCCTGTGAGCGTGTGGGCCGGACCGACGAGCGAAAGGGGCGCCGTGACGCACGCCAGGGACACCGACTACATCGACCACTCAGTGGTGATCACCAGGGAGTTCGAGAAGGTATGGGCACGCTACGAGGAACTCGGATTCACGCTGAGCCCGCCGTCGCGGCACACGGTGACGACCGCGCCAGGGGGACCGCTGGTGCGCAGCTGCACCGCCAACCGCTGCGCCTACTTCGGTGAATCGTTCCTCGAGCTGATCGGCATCGTCGACGACACCGCCCCGGACCCGTGGCGAGCGCTGCCGCTGATCGACGGCCGATACCAGGGACTGCGCGGAGCCTCGTTCGGATTCGGCGACTCGCGGGAGGCGCTGGCCCGGCTGCGCGCGGTTGGTCTCGCCGGCTCAGGCGTGCTGTCCCTGCGGCGTCCGGTGGACACCCCGGAGGGCCCGCGGACGGTACGGGCGCGCAGTGTCCACATCGACCGGTCGAAGACACCGGATGGCATTCTGCACACCGCGGAGCACCTGACGCCCCAGTACGTCCACCAGCCTCGGTTGCTGCGCCATGCCAACGGCGCCCAGTACCTGGACTCGGTGCTGCTCGTGGTGGACGACAGCGAGTTGGACGACTATCGCGCCCGGTACGCGGCGATGCTGGGCCGGCCGGCGAGAACCGAGGGCAACCGACACCTGTTCCAGCTTCGCACCGGTCGCGTCGAGATCAGTCCCGCGACGGCCCTTGCCGACGTCCTGCCCGGCGAGACCGCACCGGTCCTGCCCTTCTTCGCGGCGCACGGAGTCGCCGTCGCCGACCTCGCCGCGGCCCGGTCGCTCATCGAGAGCAAGGGACTGGCCACCCGGAGGCTGCCGGACGGATTCTTCGTCAGCGCCGCCGACGCCGGCGGCGCCAGCGTGGTGTTCCGACAGGAACGGCCGTAACGGTGAACGCGTTTGGTCCAGGCGTGCCGCCTCCCCGGTGCCACTGGTCACCGAACTGGACGATCGGGGCTGTGTCGCTGTTCACGTCGAGCACAAGCGCTGTCTGACCACTCCAGGTGTGGCTACCCTGGAAGCAACCTCTCGTCGAGGTACAGCCCCTCCGGTCGACGGGCTGGGGGCGTCGACGAGAGCACCTCGACGAGAAGGCGGGTCCGGCTATGACCGGCGACCACGGGATCGGCGCACGCATCCGTGCGCTACGCGGCCGATCGATGACACAACAACAGCTCGCGGATGCCGCACAGGTCAGCGTGGATCTGATCCGCAAGCTTGAGCAGGGTCGTCGGCATACAGCTTCCATCACCTACCTGTACCGCATTGCCCGAGCGCTGGATGCCGACGTGTCTGACCTGTTGGGCCGCCCGCGCCCGCCTCGCACGGACAACCGCGGGACGCCGGTCATCGTGGCAAGCATCCGCGACGCCCTGACTAGCATCGATGATCTGCTCGGCGAACTGGACGATAGCGATGCGCCGTCCGGCCTGGCCGACATCGAGCGATTGACCACTTACGCGTGGGGTGCCTACTGGGCTGGTCAATACGCGCTGTTGGCGCAGGTGCTTCCTCGTCTGGTGGTGGAAACCCGGGCAGCGGTGCACAACGCCGCCGCCGACAGGCGCGGACCAGCGGCGGATCTCGCCGCGCAAGCGCATCAGATCGCGGCTGGTGCCTTGCTGCGGCTAGGCGCGCTAGACCTGGCATATGCGGCAGCACGGGAGTCGCTCCGTCAGGTCGAGTCCGGTCACGATCCGTTCCGAGAGGCTTCGCTGTGCCACACGCTGACGCACGTGCTGATCAGACAGGGACGACAGGGTGACGCTCGCCGGCTCGCCGTATCGGCCGCCCAAGACATCCAGGGGCTTGACGGGGGCTCGCACCGTGAGCTGGTCGTCTATGGCGGCCTGCTCCTGCGTGCGATCAGCGCAGCGAGTCGTGGTGGAGACACGGCTGGCGCGGTCGAATTGATGGCCGAAGCCCAGACGGCGGCTACGCGAGTAGGTGCCGATCGCACCGACTATGAGATTTCGTTTGGCCCGTCTCAAGCGGCTGTGCAGAACACCGACGTCCACGTCGTCAGCGGAAATTACGGCCAAGCGTTAAGCGCCGCGCGCACCATGCCCAGACAGGGCAGCCTTCCGCTTCTGTCGCGTACTCGGCATCTCGCCGACTTGGCCCTTTCTCATGCACGATTGGGCCACGAGGACCGTGCCGTTGACGCGTTGCTGACGATGGAGCGTGCCGCCCCAAGCTTGATGGGCTATCAGGCACTACCGCGACAGGTCGTCCGGGAACTTCTCGACAACCGATGTCAACCCAGGCTACGTGCACTCGCGAAACGAATCGGCGTCCCTGAATAGGGAGTAGCCCGTTCGGGCAGTGGGACGTTCTGTCCCACCTGTTGCCCACCATGTGTCTTTAGTGTCTACACCTCGCTAACCAGGTGCGATACGGGGTGTAGACGATGCCAGCAGGGACACTCTTGACGACATGGATGACTTCCAGTGTCGACGGCCACGACCACGCCGTCACCGACGAGGAGTTCGCCGAGCACCGGCCCGAACCGGCCGCCGTGTGCGGTGACGTGGTGATGCTGGCGCCGCTGACGTGCCCGAACGGTGAGTGTTGCCGGCGGTGCGTGGCTGTCCTCCGCGCTGAGTACGTCCCTGACCAACAGGAATGCCGCTCGCTTCTCGCGCGGCTGCTCCGCCTTCCGGTGCCTCGTCACCGGACGCAGTCCTCGGCGGGTGCGGGATGTTCGCCGGACACTGCGCCCGCCGAGTTCCATGGTGGTGCGGCGTGACGGCACGATTCGACGCCGCGGCGATCCGGCAGTACCCCGAGTTCGCCGAGCTGGTGCGGCTCCGCGACGCCGGCATGCGCTTCGTGCCGATCGTCGACGCCGACGGCCGGATCACCGAGCTGACCGGCTTTCACGGCTGGCCGAGCGGCCCTGTCGACGCCATTCGGATCCGCTCACCCCGCGATGCCGTAGCCATGCGTATCGCCCGGGACGAGCGGATCCTGTGGGAAACCAGCGGCACCCTGCGTGACGTCGTGGCCATGCTGCTGGAGCTGCCGGCGCCGGAGCATCGTGTCGCGCCGCGCTTGTCCCTCGGCTCCGGCCCCGAGCTGTGGATCCCGTAGATGCGTGGTCCTGGGGTGGCGTGTTCAGGCCCGTGCTGCACGTCGTCGACCCAGCGGTGGCACCCATGACGATCCGGGGCATAAGGATCTGGTTCGCGCAGTGCGGTGCTCCCGTCGTCCGCCTCCCGGCCGGCTCGACGGCGAACGAGCGGTGGCCGCGCTGTTCGCGGTGTCGCTGGCGACCGAACTAGCCGAAACGGGCGACGAACCGTCGCTGCCAGGGGGTCTCGACGGCCCGGTGCGCGTAGTGTTCGCGCACGTAGGCGACCGCCTTGTCGTTGGGGACACCGTCGAGGACAACCAGGCAGGCCAGGGCCGTGCCCGTTCGTCCGACGCCACCGGTGCAGGCGACCTCCACCCGTCCGGACCCCGCGCGTTCCAGCAGGTCGCGCAGGGCCTGGGCAAAACCCGCGCGGTCGGACGGCAGCCAGAAGTCCCGCCAGCGGATCCGCCGGCTGTCCCACTGGACCGGTCCAGGTTCGCGGCCCTGCAGGTACAGCCCGAAGTCCGGCTTCGGTCCCGCCGGGAGCGGGTGCCGCAGGCTGCGGCCCCGGACGAGGCGTCCCGAGGGCAGACGCATGACTCCGGGCGCGTCTGGCTGCCATGTGACGCTGGCCATCGACCCCGCTTTCCGTTTCACTCCACTCAGGTTTGACGGTACACACTGTCCGATCGCGCACCACGGTTGGTGGACGACGGCGTGATGATCTGGCACCGTTGCGGCAGTGTTTGGTGGATGGGGGCGACCGTGGCTGGACAGCTGGTAGTCGAAGGCGTGTACCTGTTCGAGGACACGTGCAACGTCTACGTGCTGGTGCGTGACCGTCAGGCGATACTGATCGACTTCGGCAGCGGTGCGGTGCTCGACCACCTCGCCGATTTCGGCGTTGACACCGTGACCGACGTTTTGCTCACCCACCATCACCGGGACCAGGGCCAGGGCTTGCCTCGCGCCGTCGAGGAGGGTATACGGATCTGGGTCCCGCCGGTGGAGCGTGACCTGTTCGACCGGGTCGACGACCACTGGCAGCAGCGCACGCTCTACAACTACTACGACCTGCGGCAGGACCGGTTCTCGCTGATCGAGCCGGTCCAGGTGACCGGCTCGGTGCCGGAATACCGCACGTACCGGTTCGGCCGCTTCGAGGTGACCACCGTGCCGACCCCGGGACACACCCTCGGGTCAGTGTCCTATCTGGTGGAGATCGGTGGCAGGCGGGTCGCGTTCACCGGCGACCTCATCTACGGGCCGGGCCAGGTGTGGTCGCTGGCTGCCACGCAGTGGTCGTACTCGGGTATGGAGGGCGCGCAACACACGGTGTTGTCGCTGTACGAACTGGCGCGTCGTGAGCCGACCCTGTTGTTGCCTTCGCACGGCCTGCCCATGGACGATCCGCGCACGGCGTTCGATCTGCTCGAGACCCGCCTGCGGACCTTCATCGACTCCCGTCGGGACACGGCGTGGAACCCCCGCGCCATGTACGACGAGCCGTTCGAAGTGATCAGTCCGCACCTGTTGCGCAACAAGACCAGCTTCGGTACCACGTACGCGCTGCTGTCCGACACCGGCAACGCCCTGTTCATCGACTTCGGCTACGACATGAGCGTCGGCTTCCCGGTCGGCAGCGACAGGTCCTCGCGTCGGCCCTGGCTGCCGTCCTTGGCGGTGCTGCGCCGTGACTTCGGCGTCGACCGTGTCGAGGTCGCCATGCCGACCCACTACCACGACGACCACGTGGCCGGGTTCAACCTGCTGCGCGAGGTCGAGGGCACCGAGATCTGGTGTGAACGGTCGGTGGCCGAGGTCATCGCCGAGCCGTCGCGCTACGACCTGCCCTGCCTGTGGT
>Ga0213875_10001885_pt1 | contig 12982 bp, 1 predicted proteins | sample BarmaccomBMRX_R8_FD_160105 | JGI IMG/M metagenome (GOLD analysis project Ga0213875, IMG submission 160105) | Root-associated microbial communities from Barbacenia macrantha in rupestrian grasslands, the National Park of Serra do Cipo, Brazil - RX_R8 | ecosystem: Host-associated > Plants > Roots... | reverse complement strand
TCGATCTCGCCAAGCTCGATGCGGAAGCCGCGCAGCTTGACCTGGTGATCGATCCGGCCAAGATATTCGATCGCGCCGTCGGGTAGGAAGCGCGCCAGGTCGCCCGTGCGATACAGCCGTCCGCCGGGAATCTCGCTGAGCGGATCGGCGATGAAGCGCTCCGCTGTGAGATCAGGCCGGTTGTAGTAGCCGCGCGCCAGCTGCACGCCGCTGATGTACAGCTCGCCAGGCACACCGATCGGCACAGGATTGAGCTGTCGATCGAGCACGTACAGCTGCGTGTTGGCGATTGGGTGCCCGATAGGCACGATCTGCCGTCCGCTGTCGGGTTGACAGTGCCACCAGGTCACATCGACGGCGGCCTCGGTTGGGCCGTACAGGTTGTGCAGCTCGGCGTCGAGACGTTCGAAGAAGCGCTCCTGTAGCGCGTAGGGCAGCGCCTCGCCGCTACAGATCACGCGGCGCAGCGATTGGCAGCGCGCCACGTCGGGCTCGTCCAGCAAGGGCTGCAGCATCGACGGGACGAAGTGCAGCGTGGTGATCTGCTGTGCCGCGATCAGGCGCACGAGATAGGCCGGATCTTTGTGGCCGTCGGGCCGGGCGATCACCAGCGTCGCGCCGGTGAGCAGCGGCCAGAAAAACTCCCACACCGAGACGTCGAAGCTGAAGGGCGTTTTTTGCAGCACACGATCGTCCGAGCAGAGCTGATAGGCATCTTGCATCCACAGCAGCCGGTTAACGATCGCGCGGTGGCTGTTCATCGCGCCTTTCGGCTGGCCGGTCGAGCCCGAGGTGTAGATCATGTACGCCAGATTGTCGGGCGTGAGGGCGGTTGCGGGCGGCGTGGCGGGCTGATCGACAAAGGCCCACGCGCCATCCAGATAAACGCGCTGCGTATCCAGGCTAAGCCGCTCGGCCGGCAGTCGCTCGTCGAGGTGGCGCTGCGTCAGCAAGACCGGCACCTGCGCGTTTTCGATCAAAAAGCCCAGCCGATCGCGGGGATAGCTGGGATCGAGCGGAACGTAGTAGCCGCCGGCCTTCAAGATCGCCAGCAGGCCAATCACCAGCTCTAGCGAGCGCTCGACGCAGATGCCGACCGGCACTTCGCCCTGAGGGCACCCGCGCACTCCCAGCCCGCGCAGATGCTGCGCCAGCTGATTCGCCCGTCGATCCAGCTCACCGTAGCTCAAGCGCTGCTCGGGGCCGTCGCTCTCGTCGATCGCGGGGCAGACCAGCGCCACGGCGTCGGGTGTGCGTCGGGCTTGCGCCTCGATCAGCTCGTGCAAACAGCGATCGAGATCATACGCAACCTCGGTGGCGTTCCAGGCTGTCTGTTGCTGCTGCTCAGTCGCAGTCAAGATCGGCAGATCCAGCAGCGGCTGCGTGGGCTGCGCGACAAAGCTTTGGAGCAGCGTCTCGAAGTGGCCGAGCAGCCGCGCGATCGTGGCGTCGTCGAAAAGATCGGTGTTGTACTCGAGCGTGCCGAACAGTTCTTCGTCGCCCTCAGTCATCGAGAGCCACAGATCGAACTTGGCCGTCGCACTGCTGGCCGGGATCTGGCTCAGACTCAGGCCCGGCAGCTCGATCGCCGGCAGCGGTGTGTTTTGCAGCACAAACATGACCTGAAAGAGCGGATTGCGGCTCATGTCGCGCTCGGGCTGTAGCTCGTCCACCAGCATCTCGAAGGGCACATCCTGATGCGCGTAGGCCTGCAGACACACATCGCGCACACGTCGCAGTGCGTCGTGGACCGAAGCCGCGCCCGAAAGATCCGTGCGCAGAACCAGTGTGTTGACGAAGAAGCCGATCAGGCCTTCTAGCGCGGCGTGCGTGCGGTTGGCGATCGGTGAGCCGACCGCGATGTCGGGCTGGCCGCTGTAGCGGCTGAGTAGCGTCTGGAAGCCGGCCAGCAGCGTCATGAAGAGCGTCACGCCTTCGCGCTGGCTTAGCGTTTTGAGCGATTGTGTCAGCGGAGCCGGCAGCGTGAAGCGCTGCGCCGCGCCGCGAAACGATTGGATCGCCGGTCGCGGACGATCGGTCGGCAGATCGAGCACCGGCAGATCGGCGAGCTGCTGCTTCCAGTAGTCGATCTGCGTCGCCAGCACGCCGCCGGAGAGCCATGCGCGCTGCCAGAGCGCGAAGTCGGCGTATTGCACCGGCAGCTCAGGCAAAGCAGAATCCCTGTCCGCCGCGCGATCTCCGTAGAGCGTCGCCAGCTCGTTGACGAAGACGCCCAGCGACCAGCCGTCGCTGATGATGTGGTGCATTGTCAGCAGCAGCACGTGCTCGGTCGGATCGAGGCGCAGCAGCGTGACGCGCACCAGCGGCCCGCGCGTGAGATCGAAGGGCCGGCGCGCTTCCTCGGCGGAAAGCTGGCGCACCTGCGCTTCCTGCTCGGTCTCGCTCAGCGCCTGCAAATCCACGATCGGCAGCGGCAGTGACAACTCAGGCGCGATCACCTGGATCGGCTGGCCGTCGACGCCGGGTGCTGCACCCTGAGGATATCCGGCGAAGGTCGTGCGCAGCGACTCATGGCGGCGCATGCACTCGTTGAAGGAGTCCTCAAGCAGTGCGAGATCCAGCCAGCCGGTCAGGCGTACGGCGATCGGCAGGTTGTAGAACGGGCTGTTCGGGATCAGCTGATCCAGGAACCACAGCCGCTGCTGGGCAAACGAGAGCGGCAGATTCTCGGTGCGCGGCATGGGAGCCAGCGGCGGTGCCGGTGATCGCTTGTCGCGCCCGTAGCCGGCGTCGATCTGGCTCGACAGCAGCGCGATCGTCGGAGCCTCGAAGAGCGCACGCAGCGGCAATTCCAGATGAAACACATCGCGTACCCGCGCCACGAACTGTGTTGCCGAGAGCGAGTGACCGCCCAGCGCGAAGAAATCGTCGTGGATGCCGACCTGCGCCACGCCCAGCACCGCCGACCAGATCGAGGCCAGGATCTCCTCGGTGGGCGTGCGCGGCGGCACGTACTCAGCGGCCAGCACGCCGCGCTCACGCTCAGGCGCGGGCAGCGCCCGGCGATCGATCTTGTTGTTAGCCGTCAGCGGCAGCGCGTCGAGCAGCACAAACGCCGACGGCAGCATGTAGGCCGGCAGCTTTTCCTGCACAAAGGCGCGCAGCTGCGGCACCAGCTTGCGGGCCGACTGGCCGTGCAGCGGGTTGTTGGCGTAGGCGCTCCACGTGCGGCGGCGCGTTTCGATCCGGCTCGGCGGTACGACCGGCGCGTTCCAGCGGTCGATCGCGGCGGCTGGCTCGCGGCGCAGCACGACGGCGAAATACTCGGGCGTCGCGGGATCAGCCCAGGTGATCTCGACGCTATAGCCCGTGTCTTGGCCCAGCGCCCACAGATCTTCGGGATCGATGCCGGCTGGCGTGGCGGCTGCGAGCGCGTCGCGGAGCGTGCCAACGGTGGCGCTGCTATCCAGGCCAGCGATCAGCTCTTGAGTCTGCGCGTCAGTCAGCAGCCGGCTGTTGGGCACATGCGTCAGCCCCAGCAGCGGCGGCTGCGTCTCGACTAGCTCACGGCGCAGCGAGCGCAGCGTCAGCGATTCTCCCTGCCAGTCGCGCCAGGGCAGCGCCACAGCAGGCGCGGCAGGGCCGACATGCAGGATCGCGTCGTAGCGGAAGCGCGTCAGCTCGTTGTGCGCGCGGCCCCGCTTGAGATAGATCCGCGCGTCGTTGAGCCTCGGCTGCTCGTCGGCCAGCGCGCTGAAAAACGCCGGATCGATCGTCATCTCGGCTTCCTGGTGCAGATGCTTCTGGATCTGCTGGCGCAGCTGCTGAATCGGCAGCGTGGCGGCGGCCTGGTAGCTCTGGATCGCGGTGTGGAATAGCTCAAGATGCGGCAGCGAGCGCACATCGCCGACAAAGATCGCGCCGCCGGGCCGCACCGCCTGCGCGGCCTGCTGTAGCACCGTCAGCAGATAGTGAATGCCCGGAAAATACTGCGCGACCGAGTTGATGATCACCAGATCGAACGAGTCGGCGTCAATGCCGCTCCAATCGTTGGCGGCGCGCTCAAGCAGTGTCACCTGCGACCAGTCGGTCGCTTGCGTGGCTAGCTGCTCCTGAAGCAAGCGCACAGCCGTGCCCGAAAAATCGGTGCCGACGTAGCGCTGGCAGTGCGGCGCGATCCGCCACATCAGCAGGCCGGTGCCCACGCCGATCTCAAGCACACGCCGGGGCCGTAGCTCCAGAATGCGCTGGACGGTCTGATCGACCCACTCGCGCATCTCAAGCTCGGGGATCGGCTGTCCGGTGTAGCTGCTGCGCCAGCCGCTGATGTTGAAGGTCGGATCGGGCGGCGTTTCCTGCGTGTACACGTCGTTCCAGACCATCTGCCACTGCGCCAACTGCTCGTGCTGTAGCTCGCCGTCCGAGCGCTGGCTGGCAGCGCGCTGCTCGGGCGGTCGCGGCACCACGTAGGCCACGATCTGCTGATCCGGCTGCTCGTCGGGAGTCGCATCGTCGCGCACGATCACAACCGTCTCGGCGACTTCGGGATGCTGTTGTAGCACCGTCTCGATCTCGCCGAGCTCGATGCGGAAGCCGCGCACCTTGACCTGATAGTCGGCGCGCCCCAGATGCTCAAGCCTGCCGTCGGCCCGCCAGCGCACGAGATCGCCGGTGTTGTAGAGCCGCGCTCCTGGTGCGCCAAACGGATCGGGAATGAAGCGCTCGGCGGTCAGATCGGGTCGATTGAGATAGCCACGCGCCAGGCCATCGCCGCCGATGTAGAGCATGCCGGGCACGCCGATCGGCACGGGCTGCAGCCTGCGATCCAGCACGTAGACCTGCGTATTGCCGATCGGTCTGCCGATCGACAGGCTGCGCTCGGCAGTCACGCGCTCGACCGTCGACCAGACCGTGGTCTCGGTGGGGCCGTACATATTCCACAGCTCGGCGCAGCGGCTCAGCAGCTGATCCGCCAGCTCACGCGGCAAAGCCTCGCCGCCGCACAGGATGCGCAGATCGGGCTGTCCGGGCCAATCGCTGGCCAGCAGCATGCGCCAGGTCGCGGGCGTGGCCTGCATGATCGTCGCGTGCGTGGATAGGAGCAGCTCTTGCAGCCGGACGCTATCCGCCGCCGTTTCGCGGCTGGCCAGCACCACGCGTCCGCCCGTTATCAGCGGCAGCCACAATTCCAGCGCCGCGATATCGAACGAGAGCGTGGTCACCGCCAGCAGCGTGTCGCGATCGCTCAGGCCGGGCTGCGCGGCCATGGTGGTCAAGAAGTTGACCAGCGCGCGCTGCGAGATCTGCACGCCTTTGGGCTGTCCGGTCGAGCCCGAGGTGTAGATCATGTAGGCCAACTGCTCGGGATCGATCGCGATCTCGGGGTTGTGCTCCGGCTGCGTGGCGATCGATTCCCCATCGCGATCCAGGCACACGATGTGCGCGCTGTGCTCGGGTAATTCCGCGATCAGCCGCTGCTGGGTCACCAGGATCGGCGCGCGGCTGTCGGCCAGCATGAACTGCAGGCGCTCGGCGGGATAGGCCGCGTCCAGCGGCAGATACGCGCCGCCGGCCTTGAGAATGCCCAGCACGCCGATCAGCATGTCGAGCGAGCGCTCCACGCAGATGCCGACCGGCATTTCGTCGCGCACGCCCAGGACTTGCAGATGATGCGCTAGCTGATTCGATCGGCGGTTCAGCTCGCCATAGCTCAGCGTCTGGTTCTCAAAGCTCGTGGCGATCGCATCCGGCGTGCGCGCGGCCTGCGTCTCGAAGAGCTGGTGCATAGCGCGCTCGGCGGGATAGTCACGCGTGCTGGCGTTCCAGTCGATCAGTAGCTGGTGTTGCTCAACGTCGCTCAGCAGTGGCAGCCGGTCGATGCGCGTGTCGGGGTTGGCGACGGCGCTGGTCAGCACGGTCTGGAAATGCTCGAGCAGCCGAGCGATCGTGTCGTCGTCAAAAAGATCGGTGCTGTACTCGGCGTCGGCGATCAGATCGTCGCCGTTGTGCTTCATGAACAGCAGCAGATCCAGCTTGGCCGTTTGCGCGCTCAGCTCGACCGGGTGGATCGTCAGGCCGGCGAAGGATTGGACCGGCGCGAGCGCGTTGTGTAGCACAAATCCGTACTGAAAGAGCGGATTTCGGCCCAGCTCACGCTCGGGCTGTAGCTCCTCGACCAGCCGCTCGAAGGGCAGATCTTGATGGCTGTAGGCTTCCACGGCCACCGATCGCACGCGCCCGAGCAGCTCGCGAAACGTCGGGTTACCGCTCAGGTCGGTGCGCAGGATCAGCGTGTTGGCGAAAAATCCGATGATCTTTTCGAGATCGGCGTGGTTGCGGTTGGCGATCGGAAAGCCGACCACGATATCGTCCTGGCTGGTGTAGCGCCCGAGCAGCACCTTGAAGCCGGCCAGCAGCGTCATAAACAGGCTGATGCCTTCGCGCTGGCTCAGCTCGTTGAGCGCGTGCGCCAGCTGTCGCGGCAGCACCAGCGTGCGCCGACCGCCGGCAAAGCTCGGCGTGAGCGGTCGCGGTCGATCGGTGGGGAACGCCAGCTCGGGCTGACGTTTCCAGTAGCCCAGCTGCTGATCCAGCACCTCGCCCTGTAGCCATTGGCGCTGCCAGTAAGCAAAATCCGCGTACTGCGCCGGGATCGGCGGCAGATCCGGCTGCTGGCCCGATGAAAGCGCCTGGTAGATCAGCGCCATCTCGCGGTTGAAGATGCTCAGCGACCAGCCGTCGCAGATGATGTGGTGCAGCGTCGTGAGCAAAACGTGATCGTCGGGGGCGAGCCGCAGCAAGGCTGTGCGCAGCAGCGGGCCACGCGCGAGATCAAAGGGCTGCCGGATCAGATCCCCTGCCGCCTGTCGCAGCGCCGCGTCGCGCTCCGCCGCCGGGACCGCGCTCAGATCCAGCACCGGAATGCTCAGCTGGAGCTCGGGCGCGATCACCTGGCGCGTCTGGCCGTCGATCACCTGAAACGTGGTGCGCAGCCCTTCGTGGCGGCGGATCAGCGCGTTGAGCGTTTGCTCAAGCACGCCAATGTCCAGCGGCCCGACCAGCCGCACCGGCAGCGGCTCGTTGTAGAACGGATTGTTGGGCGCGAGCTGGTTGAGAAACCACAGGCGCTGCTGCGCAAACGACAGCGGCACTGGCTGATCCAGCGGACGGCGCGGAATCACGCTTGCGGGCGCGGTCTCGACCTGCTCACGGCGCAGACGCTTGGCCAGCAGCGCCTGCTTTTCGGGCGAGAGCTGCGAGCGGCGCTTGGAAATGTTATCTTTGAGATTATCCATGATCCCTTTATGGAAGAACAGAGAACAAAGAACAAAGAACAATTGGTTCAGTGTTCTTTGTTGCTTTGTGCTTTATGATCTGTACACGACGCGGCTAGCGCAAGTCGGACGTGTTTGCGCTATCGCCTTCCGATCCGATCAGCACCGCATCGTCGTCCAGCGCCTCGATCTCGGCCAGCAGCGCGTCTTCGACTAGCAGCGCCAGCTCGGCGATCGTCGGCATCTCGAAGAGCGCGCGCAGCGGCAGATTGACCTGGAAATCCTGGCGCAGCCGCGAGATCAGCTGAATGCCCAGCAGCGACGCGCCGCCCAGCTGGAAAAAGTTGTCGTGAATGCCGACCTCGTCGATGCCCAGCAGCTCCTGCCAGATCTCGGCGATGCGCTCCTCCACCTCGGTCTCGGGCGCGACATACGCGTTACGCAGACCGGATCGGCCCTGCGTGGTGGCGGCTGGTGTGGCGGCTGTGCTCGTGCTCGCCGATCGCTTTGTGATCCAGGTCTCGATGCTCGTCGCCAGGTCGTTGGTCGAGACCACGACACGGCTGAGCGACTCAAGCACCAGCAGTCGATCGAAGACTTTTCCCGCATCTGTGGCTGCCACGCTACGATCCCAGTCCACACAGATCCAGCGCTGGGGCTGCGTCTGGTTATGGCGGATCGTGAAGGCGTCCACGAAGCTATTCGCCGCCGCGTAGGCCGTCAAGCCGAGGCCGCCGAGCACGGTCGCCAGCGATGAGAGCACCAGACAGAAACCCAGCTCGCGCTCGCCGAGCGCCGTCTCAAGCGCCGTGAGGCCATGAACTTTGGGCTGGAAGTAGCGCTCGCACTCAGCCGGCGTCAGCTCCCCGATCGCCGCGAACGTGCTGTCGGTGGCGATGCCCGCCGCGTAGATCACGCCATGCAGCCCGCCGAAACGCTCGTCGGCGTGAGCGATTGCCGACCGCAGCTGCTCAACCTCCGACACATCGACATGCAAGATCGCAACTGTCGCGCCGGCTGCCTCAAGCGCTTGCACGCGCCGGATCGCGCCGCTGATCTGATCTTGCTCGTCGTGAGCGGCTAGCCAATCGGTCCACTCGTCACGCGGCGGCAGCGCGAAACGCTCGGCCAGCACCAGCTTCGCCCGCGCTGTCTGCGCCAGATGTTCGGCCAGCGCAAAGCCAGTCTCTTCCAGCCCACCGACGATCAGGAACGTGCCGCCCTGACGCGCGTGTGCGGCAGCGTTGGCCGGCAGCGGCTCAAAGGTTTGCACCCAGCGATGCGCGCCGCGATAGGCCACGGCCACATCCACCGCCGGCGTGGTCAGCTCGGCGACTAGCTGGCGCGTCAGCTGCTCCGATTGGCGGCTGCCAGCCTGAGGTAATACCAGATCGATGCTGCGGCAGCTGATCTGCGGGTACTCCTGCGCAATGCCGACACACGCGCCCCCAAGTGTCGCTTTGGCGGGCAGCAGCAGCTCGTCGCCGGTGACTTCTTGCAGATTATTGGCCAGCACCGCCAGTTGGATCGGCTCGGTAACATGCTCGGCGGCCAGCGCCTGCGCCAGTGTCAGCAGGCTGCCAAAGCCGCGCTCCTGGATCGCCGCGAACGACTCGTTATCGCTTGCGTTGGTCACGCTCCACGCATGAACGATCGTGGCGAGCTGCTGATCGTGAGCGCGCAGCGTTTTGATCAGCCGTGCGTAATCGGCCTGGCGGCTTGGATCGATCGTGTATTCGTGCGCGGATGATTGCGCGAACGCCTGCCCGTGCCTGACGGTGATCGCGGCCTGACCCTGCTCCGCCAACCATGCGACGATCGCGTCGGTCACGCCGCACTCATCGGCAAAGACCAGCCACGGCGCAGGCTGAGCGACAAACTGGGCGGCGGATCGCGCGGGCACGTGGCGCTTCCAGGACGGCGCGTAGAGCCAGTCGTCGAGACTGCGCTTGGGCCCAGACGCCGGTCGCTGCGCGAGATCTTGGATCTGGCCGGCTTCGAGCCAGTAGCGCTGCCGCTCGAAGGGATAGGTCGGCAGCAGCACGCGGCGGCGGCGTTCGTCGGCGTAGAGCGCGTTCCAGTCGATCGCGACGCCGGCGAGCCACAGCTGGCCCAGCGTGTTCAGCGCAAAGGCCAGATCCGGCTGGCGATCGTACTCGTGGCGCAGCGTGGGCAGCACAACCCGCTCGGCGCTGCTGGCAGGATGCTGAATCGCCAGCGTGGTCAGCGTTTGGCCCGGCCCGACCTCAAGCAGAATCCGGCCCGGCTCCTGCCACAGCGCCTGCAAGCCGTCGGCAAAGCGCACAGCCTCGCGCAGATGGCGCGTCCAGTAGCGCGGATCGGTGGCCTCGGCGGCGGTGATCCAGGTGCCGCTGACGTTCGAGACGAATGGGATTTTGGGCGGCGACAGTCGAAACGAGCCGACGAGTTTGGTGAAGGCCTCGGCGATCGGCTGCATCATGGCCGAGTGGAAGGCGTGCGTGGTGCGCAGACGGCGGCAGACCAGCCCGCGATCGGCCAGCTGTCGCTCAAGCGCCGCGATCGCTTCGGTCTCGCCTGCCACGACACACAGCGCGGGGCCGTTGACGGCGGCCAGCGAGACTCGATCGTTGAGCAGCGGCTGAATGTCCCCTTCGCTCAGCGGCACCGCCAGCATCGCGCCGCCGGGCAGCGCCTGGATCAACTGCGCACGCCTGGCAACCAGCGTCAGCGCGTCGTCCAGCGAGAGCACGCCCGCCACGGTGGCCGCGACGTACTCGCCGACGCTAAAGCCGATCAGCGCTTGCGGCTTGATGCCCCAGGACTGCCAGAGCTGGGCCAGCGCATACTCGATCACAAACAGCGCCGGCTGGGCAAACAGCGTCTGGTTTAGCTCGGAATCGCTTTGCTCGCTGTCGCGGCCCAGCATCTTGCGCAGATCGATGCCCTGGCCTGGCTGATCCGGCGCAGCTCCCGCAAACAGGATCTCGCGCAGATCGCGGCCCAGCAGCGGCGTCAGCAGCTCGGCGCAGCGATCGACTTCCTGGCGGAAAACGGCCTCGTCCTCGTACAGCTCGCGCGCCATGCCGGGATAATGATCGCCGAGGCCGGGGAACATAAAGGCGATCGGGCGATTGGCGGCCTCGTAGCTGCCGCTCAGCAGCCGCTGCGGCGCGCGATCGCGCAGGGCGGCGACGGCATCCTCGGCGTCGCGACACACCAGCATGCGGCGGTACTTGAACGCGCCGCGCCCAACCTGCAACGTGTAGGCCACGTCGGCCAGATTCAGCTCCGGCTGCTGGCTGAGCGCCGCGGCCAATCGATCGGTGGCAGACTCAAGCGCGGTCGCAGTTTTAGCCGAGAGCAGCAGCAGCTGGTAGGGCCGCGCCGGATCGGAGGGCGCGATCGCCGGGGCTTCTTCCAGGATCACATGCGCGTTGGTGCCGCCCACGCCAAACGAACTGATGCCGGCGCGGCGCGGTGCGCCGTTGGTCGTCCAGGGGCGCAGCTTGTTGTTGACATAAAACGGGCTGTTGGCAAAATCGATGCGTGGATTGGGTTGCTCAAAGCCGAGGCTGGGCGGAATCTGCTGATGTTTGAGCGCCAGCACGGTTTTGATCAGGCCTGCGATACCGGCGGCGGCGTCCAGATGCCCAATGTTGGTTTTGACCGAGCCCACCGCGCACGAGCCGATCGCGTCGGTGGCGTCGCGAAAGGCCTCGGTCAGCGCCGCGATCTCGACCGCATCGCCGAGTGGCGTGGCCGTGCCGTGGGCCTCGATGTAGCTGATCGTTTCGGGCGGCACCTGCGAGATCGCCAGCGCCTCGGCGATGACCTTGGACTGGCCGGTGATGCTCGGCGCGGTATAGCCGATCTTGTCCGAGCCGTCGTTGTTCATGGCCGAGCCGCGCACGACCGCGTAAATCTGATCGCCGTCGTTGAGCGCGTCCTCCAGCCGCTTAAGCACCACCACGCCCACGCCGTTGCCGTTGACGATGCCCTGACCGCGCGCATCGAAGGCGCGGCAGTAGCCGTCGGGCGAGTTCACGCCGCCTTCCTGATACAGATAGCCGGCCTTTTGCGGCAGATCGATCGACGCGCCGCCGGCCAGCGCCATGTCGCACTCGCCGTTGAGCAAGCTCTGGCAGGCGAGATGCACCGCCACCAGCGAGGTCGAGCAGGCCGTCTGCACGCTGATGCTGGGGCCGCTCAGGTTGAGCTTGTACGAGACGCGCGTGGCCAGAAAATCTTTGTCGTTGGCGATCGTGGCCTGAAGGTAGCCGACTGACTTGAGCACGTCGGGGTTGAGATACAGGTTGAAGATATAGCGACTAGAGCTAACGCCGCCGTAGACGCCGATCGATCCGTCGTAGGAGTACGGATCGTAGCCCGCGCCTTCGAGCGCTTCCCAAGCGGACTCTAAAAACAGCCGGTGCTGCGGATCGGTGATCTCGGCCTCGCGCGGCGTCATGTCGAAGAACGGCGCGTCGAACTGCTCGACGTCGTCAAGGATCGCGCCCGCTTTGACGTAGCCGGGATCGTTGTACTGCTCGGGCGGAATGCCGGAGGCTTCCAGCTCCGCGTCCGAGAAAAACGTGACCGAGGCAACGCCATCGCGGAGATTCTGCCAGAACTCCTGGATGGTGCGCGCCTGCGGAAAGCGCCCGCTCATGCCGACGATCGCAATCGCGTCGGGCTGCTCGAATGTATCGGTATCAGGCATCTGCTGAATCTCCTTGTTTGGGCGCGCGGGCTTTTTGGCGTAGCTCGCGCTGCCGTCGCACCGAGCGCGTGCGCGTTTCGGCGCGCTCGTAGCTTTCCTCGAACGAGGGACGCTCGGCCTGGTCGCGGCTCAGAAACGCGGCCAGTGTGCTGATCGTGGTGTATTTGAAGAGCGTGATCAGCGGGATCACTCGGTTGAAATGCGCTTGAAGTCGTGTCTGCACCTGCACCATCAGCAGCGAGTGGCCGCCGACGTCGAAGAAATTATCTTCGATGCCGACGCGCTCAAGCTGGAGCACGTCGCGCCAGATCCCGGCGATCGCCTGCTCGGCTTCGCTCTGCGGCGCGACATAGGCCGCCTCCGAGGAGTGGCGCAGCCGGTCGGGCGTGGGCAAGGCTTTGCGATCGATCTTGCCGTTGGGCGTCAGCGGCATACTGCGCAGCGGCACAAACAGCGCGGGCACCATATACTCGGGCAGCTTTTCGCGCAGAAAGCCGCGCAGCTCGCCGGTCGCCAGCGCCGTGCTCGGCAGCACGTGGGCATCGCGATCGCCGGATTTGACCGCGAACAGGTTGTACAGGATCGTGCCCTCGTGGATGTCGTCCTGCTCGACGGTGATCGTGAATCCGTGGCGCTCCAACAGCTCGGTGACCTCCTGAAGCCGACCGTCGAGATCGTGGACTTCCATCACGATCTGGCGAATCTTGCGCCAATCGTCGGCGGCGAGACCGTGCAGCACATCCAGCTCGCTTTTTTGCACGTCGATCTTGAGCAGATCGATGCGCTCCACGCGCTGCTCGGCGATGATCTCGGCGAGCGGCCTGAGCTGGCAGGTGAAGGTTTCGGCCTTGAAGCGGCCTTCCAGCAGCTCGTCGGTGTACTGCGCTACCTCGTCGATGCCGTCGACATGCTTCTGCTGCTGGCTGCTGATGATCGCCTTGAGGATCGTTTTTTCTTCTTCTTTGTCGGCGTAGAACGACGACATGCCCGAGCTGTACGGGTAGAAGGTGAAGCTCGCGGTGGTGGCCGTGCGCGACACGCCGTG
>Ga0213875_10001884_pt1 | contig 12993 bp, 9 predicted proteins | sample BarmaccomBMRX_R8_FD_160105 | JGI IMG/M metagenome (GOLD analysis project Ga0213875, IMG submission 160105) | Root-associated microbial communities from Barbacenia macrantha in rupestrian grasslands, the National Park of Serra do Cipo, Brazil - RX_R8 | ecosystem: Host-associated > Plants > Roots... | reverse complement strand
TACAGCCCGTCACTATCACCTTCCCGGAAGGGGACATCGGTGTTCGGAAAGCGTTACGTGAGCCAGCTGATCGACCGGAGTGCGGAGAATCCGGACGATCGCCGCCGGTTCCTGAAAAGCGCCAGCGCGACCGGCCTGGGCCTGGTGGGCGCGGGCCTGCTGGCCGGCATGGAAGCGACCAGCGCTTCGGCTTCGACCGATTCCAGCGCGGCGATCTCGGACAGTGCGATCCTGAACTTCGCCCTCAACCTGGAGTACCTCGAGGCCGAGTTCTACTCCTACGCCGTCTACGGCTCGGGCCTGCCCAGCAATCTGACCTACGGCAAGGGCGAGCGCGGCCCGGTCCAGGGCGGTCACTCGGTCCCGTTCAAGAGCAGCTCGATCCGCCAGTTCGCCACCGAGATCGCCCGCGACGAGTACGAGCACGTGGCGTTCCTGCGCAAGGCGCTCGGTGGGGCGGCGGTGGCCCGGCCGGAGATCAACATCAACACGGCGTTCACGGCCGCGGCGACCGCGGCGGGCCTGATCAAGAAGGGACAGACGTTCAACGTCTACGCCAACGAGGACAACTTCCTGCTCGGCGCGTTCATCTTCGAGGACGTCGGCGTGACCGCCTACAAGGGCGCGGCCCCGCTGATCAGTAACAAGACCTACCTCGGAGCCGCCGCCGGCATCCTCGCGGTCGAGGCGTACCACGCCGCCAACATCCGTACCGCGCTGTATGACCGCGGCCTGGCCGCCGACGCCAACGCGATCTCCGCCGCCCGCGACAGCCTGGACGGGCCCAGCCACGACGACCAGGGCGTCACCGTGGGCGGCAAGGCCAACATCGTCCCGGCCGACGGCAACGGGCTCGCCTTCGGCCGCACCCCGGGTCAGGTCCTGAACATCGTCTACCTGACCCCCAAGGCCGCCAACTCCGGCGGCTTCTACCCCCGCGGGGTCAACGGCCAGCTGCACACCAGCAGCTGACCAGCACCTCGATCGCGTGGGCGGTCCGGGCCGGTCACCTCCCAGGACCGGCCCGGACCATCCCGGACCACCGATGGAGACCCGGTGTTTGATCTATCGCTACCCAAGCTGCTGATCCTCGCGGTCATCGCCCTGCTCGTGTTCGGCCCCAACGAGCTGCCGAAAATGGCCGCCAAGGCCGGCCGGGCCCTGCGCGAGCTGCGGCAGATCGCCGAGGGAGCCAAGAGTGATCTGCGCGAGGGCCTCGGCCCGGAGTTCGCCGACTTCGACTTCGACGACCTGCACCCGCGCCGGTTCGTCCAGAAGCACCTGCTCAGCGAGCCCGGCCAGGACAGCTTCAGCCCGGACAGCGCCAGCCCGGACAGCGCCAGCCGGGCCGGGACCAGCGACCGGGTCCCGGCCGCCGCGCTCATGGTGGGCGAGGAGCCCCCGTACGACGCCGAAGCGACCTGAGGCTGTCGCCGGAAGCGATCCGGGACGCCCGCCCGCAGCTGACCGCCGAAGACACCGCCCGGCGGCAGGCGACCAGCGGTTACCGGCGGATCGGGCGGGTAAGCGGACCCTGGCAGCGGAGGGAGCAGCTGGTGACGAGCTTCGAGGAACGCGAGGCGCCGCTGCAGGCCATGGAGCACTCGGCGCTGCTGGCCCGGCTGGACGCCGAGGAGACCCGGATGCGCCGCGTCGTCGACGAGGTCCTCGACCGCGATCCGGACGCGGTCATCCCCTGGACCGGGCGGTCCATGGCGGTGGCCAAGTTCATCCCGCACCTGCGCAACGAGCACGCCCTGCACCGCTGGGACATCGCCGGCGACGACGACACCAGCGCCGAGCTGCTCGGTGACCTCGACCTGGTCGGCCACTCGGTCGGCGAGCTGGGCCGGATCCTGCTGGTCGCGGGCCGCCAGCACGACCCCGACCCGGACGCCGACTTCCGGGTCCGGCTGCGGGCCGAGGGACAGCCGGACCTGCGGGTTGTGGTCAGCGACGGGCAGGCCTCACTGGCCTGGGCCACCGACGAGGCCGACGAGGCCGACGAGGCCGGCGTCGAGATGGACGCCGGCGCCCGGCAGCTGTTCATCTGGGGACGGCGGCCCGACCACCGCAAACGGCTGCGCAGCCAGCTGAGCCAGCCGCAGCTGGCGCGCCCGCAGACCCTGCTGTCCGGCTACTGAGGCGGCCACCGGGCCGGCTACTGACGTCTAGAAAACCACCACGCTGCGGAGCACCTCGCCCCGCTCCATCTTGGCGAACGCCTCCTCGACCTCGCCGAGGGCGATGGTCTCGGACACGAACTTCTCCAGCGGCAGGCGGCCGCCCAGGTGCAGGTCGATCAGCATCGGGAAGTCGCGGGTGGGCAGGCAGTCGCCGTACCAGGACGACTTGAGCGACCCGCCCCGGCCGAACACGTCCAGCAGCGGCAGCTCGAGCTGCATCTCCGGGGTCGGCACGCCGACCAGCACCACCGTGCCGGCCAGGTCGCGGGCGTAGAACGCGGTCTTGTAGGTCTCCGGCCGGCCGACCGCCTCGATGACCACGTCGGCGCCGTGGCCGCCGGTCAGCGCCTGGACCGCCTCGACCGGGTCGGTCTCCCGGGAGTTGATCGTGTCGGTGGCGCCGAACTGGCGGGCCCACTCCAGCTTGCGGTCGTCGACGTCGATGGCGATGATCTTGGCCGCCCCGGCCAGGCTGGCACCCAGCACGGCGGCGTCGCCGACCCCGCCGCAGCCGATCACGGCGACCGAGTCACCCCGGGTGACCTGGCCGGTGTTCAGGGCGGCGCCCAGCCCGGCCATCACCCCGCAGCCGAGCAGGCCGGCCACCTCGGGGCGGGCGGCCGGGTCGACCTTGGTGCACTGGCCGGAGGCGACCAGCGTCTTCTCCGCGAACGCGCCGATGCCGAGGGCCGGCGACAGCACGGTCCCGTCGTCGAGCGTCATCTTCTGGGTCGCGTTGTGGGTGCTGAAGCAGTACCAGGGCTCGCCCCGGCGGCAGGCCCGGCACTGGCCGCAGACCGCCCGCCAGTTGAGGATGACGAAGTCGCCGGGGGCCACGTCGGTCACGTCGTCGCCGACCGCCTCGACCACCCCGGCCGCCTCGTGCCCGAGGAAGTAGGGGAAGTCGTCGCCGATGCCGCCCTGCCGGTAGTGGAAGTCGGTGTGGCACACGCCGCAGGCCTGGACCCGGACCAGCGCCTCACCGGGCCCCGGATCCGGCACCACGATCGTGGCGATCTCGACCGGAGCGCCCTTCTCGCGGGCGATCACACCCTGCACGCGCTGCGCCATCGACTGCTCCCTCGGCTGCGGACCCGGGCGCCCGGCCGGACCCGGCCACGGCGCCGCCTTTCCCTTCCTCCAATACCTACCAGAAGGGGGCGGGGGCGCCGAGGCCAGGAGGCCGGGCGGTGGGGTCAGTGGTTGCTGCCCCCCAGCAGGCCGCCGACGGTGGCGCCGAGACCGGAGGCCACGTCGCTGGCGGCCGAGCTCACGGTGGCGGTGGGGCTGGCGCTGGCGGTGGGGTTCGTGCTGGCGGTGGGGTTTGTGTTGGCGGTGGTGCTGGCGGTGGCGGCGGTGCTGGTGATTGGGGCGGTGCTGGTGGGGATGATGGCAGTCGGAGTGGTGCTCGCCGCCGGGGCGACGATGCCGGTGCCGGTGACCGGGGCCGCGCTCGCCGGAACAGTGCCGGTGACCGGGACCGCGCTCGCCGGAACAGTGCCGGTGACCGGGACCGCGCTCGCCGGAACAGTGCCGGTGACCGGGGCCGCGCTCGCCGGGCCGGTGCCGGTGACCGGGGCGACGCCGGACACCAGGTTGTTGACCGCCGCTCCCGTGCTGGCGACCAGGTTGCCGGTGGGCGCGCCGGTCCCCGAGACCAGGTTGTTGACCGCCGCGCCGGTGCTGGCGGCGGCGTTGCCGGCGGCCGCGCCGGTGCCGGACACCAGCTGGTTGGCCGCTACCCCGGTGCCGGAGACGACGTTGTTGGCCGCCGCGCCGGTGCCGGACACCAGGTTGCCGGCGGCCACGCCGGTGCCGGACACCAGCTGGTTGGCCGCCACCCCGGTGCTGGTGACGGCGTTGTTGACGGCCACGCCGGTCCCGGTGACCAGGTTGTCGGCCGCCGTGCCGGTGCCGGAGACGAGGTTGCCGGCCGCCGCCCCGGTCCCCGTGACCAGGCCGTTGGCCACGGTCCCGGTGCTGGCGACGACGTTGTTGGCGACCGCGCCGACGCCGGTGGTGACGGTGCCGACGCCCGCGGTCGTCCCGGCCACGGTGGCCCCGAGAACGCCGGTGGTCCCGTCGACCGCGCCGCCGACGCCCTGGACGAGGGAGCCGGCCGTGTCCCCGACGACCGCCAGCGCGCTGTCGCTGTCACCCAGGGCCGCGGTGGTGCCGCTGATGACGCCGCCGAGGTCGGTGGTGACCGAGTTGACGGTGGTGCCGAGGCCCTGGGTCACGCCGTCGACGGCCTGGCCGGTGCTGGCCACGGCCGCGCCCGCCCCGCCGGCCACGCCCTGGACCACCGTGCCGACGCCACCGGTCACGCCGGTGACGGTGGTGCCGAGATCGCCGGTCACCCCGGCCACCGTGGTGCCGAGGCCACCGGTCACGCCCTGGACGGCCGAACCCAGGGCACCGGTGGTGTCCTGGACGGTCGAGCCCACACCACCGGTCACGCCGGTGACCGTGGTGCCGAGGTCGCCGGTCACCCCCTGCACGGTGGCGCCCAGGGCACCGGTGGTGTTCTGGGCGGTCGAGCCGAGGCCGCTGGTCACGCCGGCCACGGTGGTGCCCAGGCCACCGGTGACGCCCTGGACGGTGGTGCCCAGGCCGCTGGTCGCGCCGGCCACGGTGGTGCCCAGACCGCCGGTCACCTCCTGGACGGTGGATCCGGCCCCGCCGGGCGGCGCCTGCACGGGTTCGTCGGAGGAGGCCGCCACCCGCGGCGGAATCGCGTGCCGGGGCTGGTAGGGACCGGTGTCGACCGGGCCGGAGGCGGCGGTGGAGGTCCCGGTCTCACCGATCGCCGGGCCGGGCACGAAAATCGTGCCGGAGGTGGCCGCTTCGGTGGCCGGCGCGCTGGCCGCGGTGGCCGCCGAACGCTGCCCGCCCGTGGTCGAGCGGGCGCCGCTCACTCCCGGGTCGGTGACGTTGGCGGCGGTCGACGGGTGCTCGGTGACCGGCTCGGTCTGGCTGTGGAAGGGCGACATCGGCGACACCCCGACCGCGAACACCATGCCGCTGGCGGCGGCCAGCCCGGCGGTGGCGGTGGCGGCCGCGCTCAGCGGGTGCAGCCGCCAGATCCGCAGCTGCTGGCCGAGGATCATCTTGGCGCTCATGGTCGTCTTGCCGGCCGCGGCCGCCTTGACCCCAGCGGCCGCCTTGGCCCCGGCCGCCGCCTTGCCGCCCGCGGCCGCCTTGGCCCCGACGGCCGGGCTCAGGTTCAGCGCCTCGCGGCCCGCGCCCATCGCGGTGATCAGCAGGGCCGGGGTGAGGATGGCGCCGAGGCGGCTGTTCAGCTCGGTCAGCTCGCCGGCCAGCGAGTGGCAGCTGTCGCACTGGGCCACGTGGTCGTGGACGGCGGCCTGGCGGCGGCGGCTGAGGCGGCCGCGGGTGTCGGCGCTCAGCGCCTCGGCGTAGGCCCGGCAGGCGTCGGGGATGTTGGCGCCGACGTGCTCGGCCAGGTAGGCCTGGCGCAGCCCCTCGCGGGCGCGAACGGCCAGCGCCGACACCGAGTTGGCGGACAGCCCGAAGGCGGGGGCGACCGCGGCGGGCGCCTTGGCCTCCACCTCCAGCTGCCACAGCACCGCCTGCCAGCGGGCCGGCAGCTTGGCGAACGCCCGCGCCACCAGCTGGGCCTCGACCCGGGCCTCGGCTTCGGCCTCGGGGCCGCGGGACAGCCGGGCCAGCCCCAGGTTCTCCTCGGGCACCCGGTCGTCCAGGTCCTGCTCGACGTCGCCGACCGCGGTGGTGCGGCGACTGGCCCGCAGCCAGTCGTTGGCGGTGTTGCGCACCGAGGTCAGCAGGTAGGCGCGGAACGCCACCCCCGGGCCCCCGCCCGCCCGGATCGCGCCCAGCACCCGGGTGAACGCCTCGGCCACGATGTCGTCGGCCACGTCGCGGGGCACCATCGACAGCGCCACCGCCCGCGCGACCGGCGCGTGCTCGACGTACAGCTGCTCGTAGGTCTTGCCGCCCACCTCACCGACCGGGAGGATGGCCAGCTCGTCCGGCTTGCGATGCTTGGGGCGATGGGTGCGCGGCTCGGGGATGAGCTCATCCATGGTCCCGTGCAACACAATGGCCTCCAAGCAATGGTCGGCGGCGATGACGAATACGGCCAATATTAAAGGGCAAACGCCAGCTGACAGAGGCCCAATTTACATCAATCTGTGTATAAGAAATTGGGACTAGTCCGCCTGCTGCGGCGGGAACGTAGCAGCTGCGCCCATATCGCGCCGGAAAGAGAGCCGTCAATTAGTGTTGCGGTCAGCGTTTATTTCGGACAGGTCCGACTTGTACCTTTTCTAAGGTCTGCGTGCTTTTTCCGGTTCGGCCTTTTCGCGTATTTCAACCCGGCCTTTCCAGGCCCCGCCCCGGCCCGCGTAGTGCCGGCGGGCCGAGTCGGCGGTCATCGCCGCGTACAGCACCGCGGTCGCGGGCAACAGCGGCGCCCGCCACCAGGGCAGCTGGTACAGCCGCAGCATCGGCCCGAAACTGACCGCCATGACCGCCCAGCCGGCCAGCCCGGCCGCCGCGCACAGCACCGGCCCGGCCCCGCCGACCCCGGCCGCCAGCGCGGCCACCCCGACCAGCGCGCTGACCGGGGGCAGCGCGTACAGCCAGGCCAGCCCGAGCAGCGTGCCGATCAGCAGCAGCGGCGAATAGCGCAGCTGGTTGTAGGCGGACCGGGCCACCATCTGCCACAGGTCGGTGAGCCCGTGGTAGGGCCGCACGCTGCGGATGGCGGTGGTCAGCCCGAGCCAGATCCGGCCGCTACCGGGCGGCCGCTTGAGCAGGCGGCCGAGGGCCACGTCGTCGATCAGCGCGTCCCCGATGCGGTCGATGCCACCCGCCGCCGCCAGCGCGTCCCGGCGGACCAGCATGCAGCCGCCGGCCGCGGCCGCGGTCCGGCCGCCGGGCCGGTTCACCCAGCGGAACGGGTACAGCTGGGCGAAGAAGTACACGAAGGCGGGGATGATCGCCCGTTCCCAGCCGGTTTCGGTCCGCAGCCGGACCATCTGCGAGACCAGGTCCCGGTCGTCGGCCTCGGCCGCCGCCACCAGCGCCCGCAGCGCGCCCGGGCCCCAGGCGATGTCGGCGTCGGTGAACAGCAGGTAGCGGGCCTCGTCGGCCGCCACCGCGGCCACCCCCTGGGCCATCGCCCACGGCTTGCCGGCCCAGCCGGCCGGCCGGGGCGTGCCCGGCACCACCCGCAGCGGCCGGTCGGCGGCCGCGCCCAGTTCGGCCGCGATCACCCCGGTGCCGTCGGCGCTGTTGTCGTCGACCAGCGTCACCGCCAGCGGGCCGGGATAGTTCTGGGCCAGCAGCGTCGGCAGCGTGTCCGGCAGCACCGCGGCCTCGTCGCGGGCGGGCACCACCGCGACCACCCCGGGCCAGACGGACGGCGGCCGCCGGGTGACGGGCAGCCGCTGGCTGGTCCGCCAGAACCCGCCGTGGCCGGTCAGCAGCACGGCCCAGGCCACGGCGGCCAGCGCCGCCAGCAATCCAAACCCGAACACAGGGGAAGCCTGGCACATCAGTGGCGGGCAGGGCGCGGCGGCCGGGCCGGGGTCAGCGGCGCCAGGCCAGGATGTCGCCGTCGTGGCTGGTGGGCGGGCCCAGCAGCCACATCAGGTACCGGCCGAGGCGGGAGTCCGGGCCGGTGACGGCGAGCACGGCGGCCGGGTCCCAGCTGGCCAGCTGATTCTCCATCTGGGCCCGGGTCGGCGGCTGCGGGAACGTCCCGTTGTTCCACAGCACGTTCAGGTACAGCTGCGACGGGGAGATCACGCCGCCGTCGATGTAGGCCTGGCCGCCCGGGCCCGGGCCGGTGAAGTACCCGCCGATCAGGCCGATGTCCTGGCCGGTGGCGGCCTGCCAGCGCATCGGCTCGGTGAAGGTGGCGGTCGGGATCGGCACCACCAGCACCCGGGCCCCGGCGGGCAGGTCGAGCGCGGCCAGCGACGCCGACCAGCCCGGCGGCGCCGGCGCGGCGGCCGCGGTCGGCAGCGGCTGCGGCACGACCGGCAGCACCGCCAGCACCGCGACCGCGGTGACGACCGCGGGCCCGGCCGCCCAGCGGGTCACCCAGGGCTGCCGCCGGGCCAGGTCGGCCCCGAACGCCAGCAGCGCGGCGGCCGCCCCGTCGGCCAGGATCGGGAACCGGTCCGGCAGCACCGCGTCCAGCAGCGGCAGCGAGCTCAGCCAGTGCCAGGGCAGCAGCAGGCCGGGGTGGGCGGTGCCACCGATCAGCAGCGTGCCGCCGAGGGAGAAGATCTCCAGCAGCGCGAACGTCACCGCGGCGGCCCGCACGGTCAGGTGCCGCCAGCCGGTCACCGCGATCACCGCCAGCGCCAGCAGCAGCGGCCAGCCCAGGTAGCCGAGGTACTCGGACACCCCGCCCTGGTACCGGGCGGCGGCCGCGGCGCTGCCCGCGGTGTGGAACAGCAGCAGCGCCGACGGAATGACCAGGCCGGTCAGGTCGGCCTTGAAGTAGTCGGGGGTGAACGCGCTGCCGTGCTGGTGCAGCGGCCCGAAGAACTGCACCGCCAGCGGGTAGCCGCACACCACCAGCACCAGCGCGAGCGCCACCGCGTAACCGGCCAGCGCGCCCGGGATCCGCGCCCGCACCGCCCGCGGCCGGCTGACCGCCAGCACCGCCGCGATCGCCGCGATCGCGATGGCCGAGTCGAGCAGCAGCTCCTCGGCGGTGAGCAGCTGGGCGGCGGTCAGTACCCCCAGCCACAGGCCGCCCCGCAGGACCCGGGCCCGCCCGGTGCCGATCCGCAGGGCGGCGTCGATGATCAGCGGCGGCAGCACCGCGAACATCAGGTCGTAGTGCCCGGCCGCCGAATGCAGCAGGGCGGGTGAGAAACCGTAGAGGGCGCCCGCCACCGCGGCCGACGGCACCGTCACCCCCCACCGCCGCAGCACCACGAACAGCGCGAACGCGCTGCCCGCGAAGCCGGCCGTCATCAGCACGGTGAGGCTGGCCTGCGGCCCCGCCAGCAGCGTGAGCGGGGTCAGCAGCACCCCCGGCAGCAGCATGAACGTGTTCCACATGACGTTGACGCCGGCCGGGGCGTTCAGCGCGGTGGTGACCAGCGCGGGCAGGTGGCCGTGGGCGACGGCGGTCGCGTCGTAGCGGAAGAACCAGGCGAACTGGTCGGCGTCGTTGGGGTTGCCGGCCACGGTGGCGGTGGCCGGGTCCCGCCACAGCCACAGCGTCACCGCCAGCGCGCCCAGCAGGTACCAGGCGGCGGTCAGGATCAGAGCCCGCCGGGCACGGCCCGGCCCGGGGTCCTCGACCTCGTCCGCGGAGGCCGTCGCGGGTGCGGCGGTCACAAAAGCTGAGGCTAACGCCCGAGGCTGAACAAACGGAACGGGCGGCCGGTAACCTGGCCGCCCGTTCGCAAGCCGGACTATTTGACCTCGCGCAGCTTGCCGGTGCCGATGTCGAACACGAAGCCGCGGACGTCGTCCTTGTGCGGGATGAACGGGCTGGCGTTGATCCGGGCGATCGACTGCCGGACGTCCTCGTCGAGGTCGGCGAACGCCTCGGCCGCCCACTCGGGCTTGATCCCGGTGTCCTTCTGGATGCTGGCCTTGAAGTCGTCGTCGGTGAACGTGAGCATCCCGCAGTCGGTGTGGTGGATGAGCACGATCGCGCTGGTGCCGAGCAGCCGCTGGCTGATGGCCAGCGACCGGATCTCGTCGTCGGTGATCACCCCGCCCGCGTTGCGGATGACGTGCGCCTGCCCCTCCTGCAAGCCGAGGATCGCGTACACGTTCAGCCGCGCGTCCATGCACGCCACCACGGCCAGGTGGGCGGCGGGTGGCATCGGCAGCGGGCCGTTGAAGCTGGCCGCGTAACGCTCGTTGTTGGCCAGCAGCTCGTCCGTGGTTGACATGGGTATTTCCCCTCCTGGAGTTATGACGGGAAGCAGTAGGAGTCGCTGGATGCGTCCCCACCCTGCAGTCGTACCTGGTGCACGCGACGGCCCCGGAAGGCCTGCCCTTCAGGGAAGAAGCGCTCGTCGAACGCCATTCCTCCTTCCGGGTCAACGTCGAGCTTGGCCATCCACGCGCCGACGCCGCCGGGATAGAACTGGTCGTCCCAGGCGCCGTACAGCGAGTTGGTGAAGTAGACGCGCCGGCCGTCCCGGCTGACCTCCACCATCTGCGGTCCCCCGCGCAACGGAGCGTCCGGCTTGGCCGGGTGCGGCTGCTCCCGGGTGATGCCGCCGATCCGTACCGAGCCGGCTTCGCGCGGATGGAACGGGTCGGTCACGTCGTACTGCTTGAGTTCCCCGGTTCCCCAGCACGACACGTACAGGAAGCGATCATCGACCGACAGGCCGATGTCGGTCACCAGCGGGGGCACCGCGCCGAAGCCCTGCAGCAGCGGGGGCAGCCGGTCGGCGGGCGCGGGCTCGGCCGGGATCGTGATGACCTTGGTCGCCGCCCAGCGGTCATGATCCCCGGTCCGGTCCGGGTTCTCGTGCCACAGCCAGACCGAGGCGGACAGATCCTCGACGCTGATCACCACGCCCGCGAAACCCCACAGCCGGTCCGGGTGGTGGGCGGGCCGCAGCTCCAGCACCATCTGGTGCTCGTCGCCGAGATCGATCGTCTGCACGTTCTTGCGGGTCGTCATGTCCCAGAAGTGCAGCCGGTGGCCGTACTGGCGGCCCAGCAGCAGTTCGGCGACGATGCCGTCCTCGATCATCGACGGGGTGGCCCACTCGGAGGTGACCGCCACGTCCTGCATGACATGCCACCAGATGTCGTAGGCCAGGTACTGGTCGCCGCGGTCAGCCTCCCAGGCCCCGGTGACCTCGAACGTGGCGTGGTCCAGGAGCGCCACCCCGCCGGGGCCGTCCTCGTCGCCACCGCCGAGGCAGGACACGAACACCGCTCCCGGCCCGCAGTGCACGGTGTGCGGGCGGGAATAGCCGGCCCGTTTGCCCAGCTCCTCGGGCCCGAGCACCTTGGCCAGGGTCGGCCGGGCCGGGTCGGGCTGGGTGTCGAAGACGTTGAGCCGGGACGACCGCAGGCCCGGCACGATCAGGTAGCGGCGGTCACCGTGCTGATGGTCCCCGGTCGGGCAGAGGGCACTGGAGCAGGCGTTCCAGCCGAAATGGTGCAGCTCGTCGCCCGCGGCCGGCAGCTCGGTGAACCCGACGACCTCTGCGTAGGACGGGGATCCGGGGTCGACGTCCACCACCGCCAGCGCGTCCGGCTTCTCGGCCGGCCGGGAAAAGGTGGCCAGGTAGGCGAGCTTTTCGGGTGGAGCGGCGGCCGCCTCGGCGGGTGACCGGTAGAACGTCGGGTCCTGGTGCTCATGGGTCACGGCGGAAGTCCCTTCGCTGATCTTCGGTGATCGCCTCGGCCCCTTCCTCAGCGGATCATTTCGAATCCGGTCCGGTCAAATTGCCGGGCGGCGGGAGGGTCCGGTACAGCGGGAGACCAGGGACGGCTTCGGGCCGCAGGCCAGCTGGCCCCGGCCAGCCGACCAGCCGACCAGCCGACCAGCCGACCAGCCGACCAGGGCCAAATTTAGTTATTTCCGGTCAGAAAAGTCAACTATGGGTAAGCGGGCGGCTGGAGAGTTCTGTGCCGGTTGAGGGTGGACGCGCGGAGGTTACGGACGAGCCGGGCAAACCGGTCCAAGAGCACGCGGCGGCTTCGGGAGGGTCCCAGAAATGTAACGCTGCGGTTCCTATCGGACGCGCCGAAGGTGGTCTCAACCGGAAAGCAGGGTAAGACGTCATATGCAGTGAGTGCATTCCGGATGCTGCCAGGGTCGAATTAACACCATGCGGTCAAAGCGGGCAAGGGTGGCGGTACCGGCCTTTTGTCGAGGGGAGTTCGGGTGAGGTTCGGGAAAGGCCAGCCAGCCTGGCGACGATGGACGCTGGGCGTCAGCACGGCCGCGATCACCGGCTGTGTGCTCAGCGGGGCAATGGCGGCGACGGCCTACGCGGCCCCAGCGCAGCCCGCCCAGACGGCCGCGAAGGCGGCGGGCGGTTACACGCCGGCGTCGCGGACGCTGAAGATGGGCATGCACGGCACCGACATCAAGCGGCTGCAGCAGCGGCTGACGTCGCTCGGCTACTACACGGGCGGCGAGGACGGCAACTTCGGCATGAACACCGAGGAAGCGGTCTGGGCCTTCCAGGAGGTCCAGGGTCTGTACGCGTCCGGTGAGATCACCTGGCCGGTGGAGAAGGCCCTGGTCTACCCCAAGGCCCCCAAGGCCCTGGTGCCCAAGGGCGGCTCGACCCGGGTCGAGATCAGCCTCGGCCGCCACGTGCTGTACGTCTACCACCACAACAAGATCGTGCTGATCAGCCACATCTCCTCCGGTGGCGGCTACTACTACTGCAGCGACGGCAGCTGCGCCTACGCGCACACGCCGACCGGCAACTTCAAGACCACCTGGCGGGCCAAGGGCTGGGAGACCTCACCCCTGGGCGAGCTGTACAACCCGGTGTTCTTCTACGAGGGCTACGCGGTCCACGGCGACACCTACGTGCCGCTGGCCCCGGTGTCGCACGGCTGCGTGCGGATCCCGATGGACGTGGCCAACATCTACCCGGGCCTGGTGCCCACGAGCGGGATCCCCGTTTACGTGCGCGCGAACGGCTGACCGCGCACCACGGCCGGCTCGGGACCGTAGCCACTCTTTATGAAAATATTTTAAAAGGAAGCCGCTGGCGGGTGTCCGCCAGCGGCTCCTTTGTCTTACGGCGCGGGGCCGCGCCTTTTACCGCGCGGGCGGCGGAGCGTCGGGGGTGGG
>Ga0213875_10001883_pt1 | contig 13000 bp, 8 predicted proteins | sample BarmaccomBMRX_R8_FD_160105 | JGI IMG/M metagenome (GOLD analysis project Ga0213875, IMG submission 160105) | Root-associated microbial communities from Barbacenia macrantha in rupestrian grasslands, the National Park of Serra do Cipo, Brazil - RX_R8 | ecosystem: Host-associated > Plants > Roots... | reverse complement strand
CGGCGGCAAGCGGATCCGCGCCGGCGATGCGCACGATGTCCGGCTCCGTGCGGAACCATGTCGTCTGCCGCTTCGCGTACCGCATCGTGCTGCGAACCAGCTGCGTGCGCAACTCCGAACGCGTGGCGAAGCCGGCGAGATAGGCGAGCGCTTCGCGGTATCCCACCGCGTCGGCGGCGACCGCCGACCCACCGACGCGCTCCGCTTCCTCGACGAAGCCGCGCGCGAGCATCGCGTCGACGCGGTTCGCGATGCGCTCCCCGAGCGTCTCGCGCGGCACGTCGAGGTACAGCTTGCGGTACGCGATGCCGCGCGAGCGCAGCGACGCGCCGGCGTCAGCCGCGGTGCCGTCCACCCGCGTCGCGAGCGCGATCTCGAGCGCGCGCGCGACGCGGTACGGATCGTTGCGCGCGATCGCGGCGGCGCGCGCGGGCGCGAGCGCGCGGAGCCAGTCGGCGAGCACGTCCGTCGGATGCGTGCGCGCCTCGCGCGCGAGCCGGTCCCGCACCCACGCGTCGTGCGCCGGCGAGAGCTGCACGTCGCCCGCGAGCGCGCGCACGTAAAAGCCGGTGCCGCCGGCGACGACGACGCGCCGGCCGCGCGCGTGCGCCGCGTCGATCGCCGCGAGCGCGTCGGCGACGAACCGCGCCGCGGAGTAGCGCTCGTGCGGATCGAGGAACTCCACGAGGTGGTGCGGCACGCGTGCACGCTCCGCGGGCAACGGCGCCGCCGTCCCGATCGGCATGCCGCGATAGATCTGTCGCGAGTCCGCGCCGACGATGTCGGCGTCGAAACGCTCGGCGAGCGCGAGCGCGAGCGCGCTCTTTCCCGAAGCCGTCGGCCCGACGACGATGAGAACGCCCGGCGTCACACGCGCTTGAACAGGCGCGCGATCGCATCTCCCGCGAGCCGGACGATCGTCGGCCGTCCGTGCGGGCAGTGCATCGGGTTCTCGCAGCGCTGCAGCCGCTCGACGAGCGCCGTCATCTCGGGATACTCCAGGCGCTCGCCGGCGCGCACCACGGAGTGGCACGCGAGCGACGCCCACACGCGCTGATCCGCGTCGAGGCCGCGCACCTCGTCGGAGAGACACGCGACGAAGCCGGCGACGTCGAACGCGCGCGCTTTGCCCGCGTGCACGAGCCGCGCGGGTGTCGCCGTCACGCGGTACGCGCGTTCGCCGAAGCGCTCGACGTGCAGTCCGGCCGCCTCGAGCGCCTCGCGCGTCGCCTCGAGGCGTTCGGCCTCTTCGGGCAGCACCTCGAACGCGTGCGGGACGAGCAGCGGCTCCGCCGCGACGTGCGCGCGCGCGTTCGTGACGATCTGCTCGAACACGATACGCTCGTGTGCGGCGTGCTGATCGAGCAGCACGACGGCGTCGCCGTCGGTCGCGAGGATGTACGTGCGGACGACCTGCGCGAGCACGCGAAGCGTGCCGTTCGGTGCCGCCGCGGTGGACGCGCTCGGCGCGACGAACGTGTCCGCCCACTCGGGCGCCGTCGACGCGCCGACGCGTTCGCGCGCGGGCGGCGCGAACGCCATCGAGCGCTCGAGGCGGTCGACGGCGCCGCGCCGCAGCGCCGATGCGATCGCGTCCTTCACGGTCGAGACGACGCGGTCGCCGTGACGCAGGCGCACGTCGCTCTTCGTCGGATGCACGTTCGCGTCGACCTCGCCGCCCGGCACGGTGACGTACAAGACGCCGTACGGGTGCCGGCCGACCATCGCGAACGTGCGGTACGCGGCCGCCCACGCGCCGCTCACCAGCGTGCTGCGCAAGAGGCGTCCGTTGACGAACAGCAGCTGGTTGCGCCGATCCGGGCGGTCGTCGCCCGGCGAGCTGACCCAGCCGCGCACGCTCGCGTGACGATCGGCGTGCTGCACGCCCAGCATCGAGCCGGACGACGCGCCGAATACGTGACGCAAGCGCGGCGAAAGATCGTCGCCGGCCGGAAACGCGAACGACGGACGCCCGTCGTGCTCGAGCGAGAACGCGACGTCGGGATACGCCAGCGACTGCGTCGCGAGCCACGATGCGATGCGCGTGAACTCCGCCGCCGGCGACCGCAGGTACTCGCGCCGCACGGGCACGTTGCCGAACAGGTCACGCACGACGACGCGCGTGCCGGGCGGGCCGGCGAGCGGCCGCGGCTCGCCGATCGTCTCGGCGTGCGCGTCGATCGCGGTCGCGAGCTCGGCGCCCGCCGTGCGCGAGACGATCGTCACGTGCGCGACGGCGGCGATCGACGCGAGCCCTTCGCCGCGAAATCCGAGCGTGCCGACGTGCGCGAGATCGCCGGCACCGCCGAGCTTCGAGGTCGCGTGACGCGTGACGGCGAGGTGCAGCTCGTCCGGCGCGACGCCGATTCCGTCGTCGGCGACCTCGATCTCCGCGAGCCCGCCGCCGCGGACGCGCACCACGATGCGCGTCGCGCTTGCGTCGAGCGCGTTCTCCACGAGCTCCTTCACAACCGAGACCGGACGCTCGATCACCTCGCCTGCGGCGATCTGACCGATCGTCTCGGCGTCGAGCAGACGGATCATGCGAGCGCGTTCGACGCCCGCGACAGGGCTACCGGGTCGGCTCCGGCAGGAACTCCTCGACCGCGAACGCGTCGTTCGGGAACGCCTGCGGCGCGACGCGCTCGCCACGACCGACCGTCGCATGTACCGTGTACTCGCCGCCGCGCGGCTCGCGGAACACCTCGACGCGGTCGTGGATCAGGTCGACCACCCAGTACTCGCGGATACCGGCGCGCGCGTACGCGCGCTTCTTGCGGCCCAGGTCGAACGACAGCGTCGAACGGGACACCTCGACCACGAGCAGCGTCTCCGGCGGCGCGGGTCGCACGCGCATGTACCGTGACGACGGCAGGGCGTCGAGCTGCACGTCGGGCTCGGGCATCGACCGCGCGTTCAGCTCGACGTTGTTGTTCGCCGACACCCACGCGCGGCCGTCGAACCGAAGGACGAACAGCCGGGTCAGCGCGGCGGTCGCGTACGCATGCGGCGGCGTCGCACGCGGCATCCGGATTACGAACCCGTCGAGCAGCTCGACGCGCGCGTCGTCGGCGAACGCTCCGGACTCGCACATGCGCACGAACTCCGCGACCGTGACGGGCCCGACGGAGTCGCCCTGGGATACGATCTCGTGCAGCTGCATGACACGCACCAAGCGTCGCGCCGCGGGATTGCCGGGACGCGGCCGCGTCATGTCAGGACGGTGGCGTCGCGCGCGTGCCCCCGTCCTGCGGCCGGCCGGCGGACGCGTCGCTGTTGGCCGTTTTGGCCGTGCTGACGCCGTCCTGGCGCGCCGCGCCGTCGTCGGGCGCCGGCGTCGCGCCGCTCGCGGCGGGCGCGGCGCCGTTCGAGGCGTGCGCCGCCCCGTTCTGCGCGGGCTTCGCGTCCGGCGGGTCGTCGTGACGCCGCGTGACGTCGCGCTGCCACGTGCGTTCGAGCGGCAACGCGTCCGGCTGGTGGTCGCGGAGAAACCTGATCAGCTCCTCGCGCGTGAAACAGCGCAGGTCGAAGAGCTCCGCGGAGTCGCGCGCGCTGACGAGCGCGCGAATCTGCACCGTCTTCTCGGTCGCGTCGGTGACCTGCACGGTCTGCACCTGTCCGTCCCACAGCTTCGTGCGGGCCAAGATCTTCGGGAGCTCCGCGCGCAGCGCGTCGATGTCCACCTGGTAGTCTGCGAAGAAGTACACCTCGCCGAGCAGGTTCGCCGTCTTGCGCGTCCAGTTCTCGAACGGCGTGTTGATGAAGTACGCGAGCGGCACGACCATGCGACGGAGATCCCACAGCCGCACGACCACGTACGTCGTATGGATCTCCTCGATGCGGCCGAACTGCTTCTCGACGATCACGACATCGTCGATGCGCATCGGCTGCGTGAGCGCGAGCTGGATTCCGGCGACCAGGTTCTCGAACAGCGGGCGCGCGGCGAGGCCGGCGACGATGCCGGCGAGGCCCGCGGACGCGAGCAGCGTCGTGCCGAGCGCGCGGATCTCCGGGAAGGTCATCAGCATCATGCCGATCGCGACGATGACGACGAGCGTGACGCCGACGCGGGTCAGGATGTCGACGCGCGTGCTGAGCTGACGCGCCAGCAGGTTGTCCTCGACGTCGACGCTGTGCGGCGCGATGACGACGTCGCCCCACAGCCGGATCAGCGCGATCATCGACCAGGCAAGGCCCGCGATGACCAGGAGACCGACCGTGTGGAGCACGGGATGCGTCCACTGCGGCGGGAGCACGATGTTCGGCAGCACCGCGAGGATCGCGACGAGCGGAAGCACGTACGCGGCGGGACGCTTCGTGCGGCGCGCGACGGAGATCGCGAACGGGTTGCCCGTCCGCTTCGCCCAGCGCTCGAACGTCCAGGACAGCACGCGCTGCACGACGAGCCCGATGAGGATCGCGATCAGCACCCAGACGATGCCGCGAACGGCGTCCATCGCCGAGCCCGCGGTCAGAAGCGAATGATCCATCGCCGACGTCCTACCCCATCGCGCGCGCCGCCGCGCCGACGAACGTCACACCTTCGCGTGCGACGCGTGGACTTCTAATGCAAATCGAAGAGCAGCGGCTGCTCCGTGACAATCGGTTTCGTGAGCTTGCCCTTGAGCGGGACGGTTTTTTCCACGGGCGGACGGCCTTCGAGACCCTCGGCGACCTCGCGTGCGCGCGCGACCACCGTCGGCGGCAGGCCCGCCATGCGCGCGACCTCGATGCCGAACGACCGCGACGACGAGCCCGGGAGCACGCGATGCGAGAACACCGGCGCGCCGCCTTTCGTGCTCTCGACCGCGGTGATGTGAACGTTCGCGACGAGCGGCCACGCTTGCGCGAGGTCGACCAGCTCGTGGAAGTGCGTCGCGAACAGCACCATCGGCGCGCGCGCCTCGCGCTCGAGCAGATACTCGCAGATCGCCTGTGCGATCGCGAGCCCGTCGACGGTGCCGGTACCCCGACCGATCTCGTCGATCAACAGCAAGCTGCGCCCGGTCGCCCGGCGCAGGATGTTCGCCGCTTCCGCCATCTCGACGTAGAACGTCGACTGTCCCGAGGCGAGGTCGTCGCCGGCGCCGATGCGCGTGAAGATGCGGTCGACCACGCCCAGCTTCGCCGACCGCGCCGGCACGAACGATCCGATCTGCGCGAGCACGACGAGCAGCGCGGTCTGCCGCAGGTACGTCGACTTTCCGCCCATGTTCGGGCCCGTCAGCAGGATGAAGCGCGCGCGCTCGTTGCCGGCGTGCAGGTCGTTCGGCACGAACGCGGCGCCGAGCAGCGCCTCCATGACCGGGTGACGGCCGTCGACGAACTCGACGATGCTCTCGTCCACGAACGCCGGCCGCACGTAACCGCGTTCGCCGGCGACGTGCGCGAGCGAGCAGTACGCGTCGAGCTCCGCGAGAGCGTCGGCCGTGACGAGCAGGTCGTCGACGCGCGTCGCGACGCGCTCCACCAGGTTCTCGTACAGCACCTGCTCCAGGCGGTGCTGCCGCGACTCCGCCGAGGCGATCGCGGCGTCGAGCTCGCGCAGCTCCGGCGTGACGTAGCGCTCGCCGCTCGCCAGAGTCTGCTTGCGCGTGTACTCCGCCGGGACGCTGCCGGCGTGCGCCTTCGGCACTTCGATCGCGTAGCCGAAGGCCGATGCGTACTTCACGCGCAGCACCTTGATGCCGGTCCGCTCGCGCTCGCGCTCCTCGAGCGCGGCGATGCGCGTGCGCGCGTCGACGCGCAGCGCGACGCACTCCGCGAGGTCGGCGCTCGCTTCCGGACGCACGACGCCGCCGTCCGCCAGCGTCGCCGGCGGCTCGTCGACGAGCGTGGTCTGCAGATCGGCGCGCACCGCGTCGAAGTCTCCGACACGCTCGGCGATCGAACGCATCCCGGCCGGCAGCGCGTCGTCGCGCAGCGCGTCGCCGATCGGGTCCAGCAGCGCGAGCGTCCGGCGAAGCGAGGCGAGGTCGCGCGGCAGCACCCGTCGGAAGCGCACCTTCTGCGCGATGCGCTCCAAGTCGAAGCACCCGTGCAGCACGTCCTGCAGCGCCAGACGGCGCGCCGCGTCGCGCACGAGCGTTTCGACGCAGTCCGCGCGCGCAGCGATCTCGTCGCGGTCGACGAGCGGCGCGAGCACCCACCGCCCGAGCAGCCGCGAGCCCATCGCCGTGCGCGTGCGGTCGATCGTCGCGAGCAGCGTCGCGCGCGCGTTCGCGCCGAGCGCCTTCGTCAGCTCGAGGTGCTTGCGCGTGTTCGGGTCGAGCGCGACGAACGTCGCCTGGCGGTACAGCTGCGCCTCGCGCAGCGTCGCGCCGCCGTTCGACTGCACGCTGACGCGGCGCACGAACGCGCCGAGCGCGTCGAGCGCGCGGTGCATCGCGACGGAGCTGTCGAGCGAGAAACCGTCGAGCGGCTCGCGCGTGCGTTCGCCCACGAGCGCCAGCACCGGCGCGGTGATGCGCGTGCGGTCCGCGTCGAGCGCGGACTCGAGTGCGGCGCGCACGTCCGCCGGCACGTCGGCGACGAGCTCCGCCGGATCGATGCGCGCGATCTCGGCGAGCACGTCGTCGAGCGCCGCTTCGCCGTCGAACGCGGTGGCCGCGACGTGCCCCGTCGAGATGTCCGCGTGCGCGAGCGCGATCACGTCGTCGAGCGCGGTGATCGACGCGAGATAGTTGTGCGCCGAACGGTCGAGGATGTGCTCCTCGAGCAGCGTCCCCGGGGTGACGACGCGCACGACGTCGCGCCGCACGAGCTTGTTCGGCACGGGCGCTTCGAGCTGCTCCGCCAGCGCGACGACGCGTCGCTGGGCCACGAGCTTCGCGAGGTACCCGTCCAGCGCGTGGTGCGGCACGCCGGCCATCGCGACGCGGCGCCCGCCGCCGGCTTCCTTCGACGTCAGCGCGATCGACAGCGCGCGCGCGATCTGCTCCGCGTCGTCGCCGTAGGCTTCGTAGAAGTCGCCGACGCGCGACAGCAAGATCGCCTCGGGATAACGGTGCTTCATCCCGAAGTACTGCTCGAGCATCGGCGACCACGTCGTCGAGGTCGTCATGCGCGGCGTGACCGCGTCCCGGGCCGATTCCCGGCGCCCTGCGGACGCTCCCTGTGGACAGCATGTGCAAGCATGTGTGGAGAAGCGCGCGCGTCGAAGGGCGCGACGTGCGACGCCGGCTCATCGTCACGGTCGACGATTTCGGACTCTCCGTCCCCGTGAACGAAGCGATCGAGCGCGGTCACCGCGAGGGCATCGTCACCGCCGCGAGCCTGATGGTCGCGGAGCCCGCCGCCGCCGACGCCGTCGCGCGTGCGCTCGCGAACCCGTCGCTCGCGGTCGGGCTGCACGTCGTCGTCGTCGCCGGGCGTCCGCTTCTGCCGCCGGAGGACGTGCCCGATCTCGTCGGCGACGACGGGCTCTTCTCGTCGGAGCTCGCGCGCGCCGGCGTGCGGTACTTCTTCAGCCGCCGCGCGCGACGTCAGCTCGAAGCCGAGATTCGCGCGCAGTTCGCGGCGTTCGCCGCGACGGGGCTCGCGTTCGATCACGTCAACGCGCAGTGCCATTACCACCTGCACCCCACGGTGCTCGGCATCATCCTCGCCACGGCACGCGCGTACGGCACGCCGCCGATGCGCATCCCGGAGGAGCCGTTCGCGCCGTCATGGCGCGCCACGCACGATCGCGCCGGCGCGCGCATCGCGAGCGGCGTGCTGCTCTCGCCGTTCATGCGCGCGATGAAGCTGCGCATGCGCGCGCGCGGCGTCGCCCACAACGACCACGTCTTCGGCTTCAACGACACGGGCCGCATGACGGAGTCGCGCGTGCTCGGCTACGTGCGAAGCCTGCCGCCCGGGACCACGGAGATGTACTTCCACGCGGCGACGCGCCGGTGGCCCGGCATCGCGCCCGACCTCGAAGGATACCGCCTCGAGGACGAGTTCGCCGCGCTGACCAGCCCGCGCGTCGCCGACGCGGTGCGCGCGAGCGGCGCGGAGCGCATCGCGTTCCGCGACATCACGCGTGCGCGCTGACGTGCGCGGCGTCGCGGGCGCCCTTGCGCTCGGCGCCGCCGTCGCGAGCATCGGGTACACCGCCGTCGCGGTCGCGCGCGTCCTGGCGTTCGCGCGTCGCCTCGAGCGTCGGCGCATCGCGCGCGGTCGCCGCGGCGCGTCGTCCGATCCGCGCCCATCGGTCACGATCCTCAAGCCCGTTCGCGGGTTGGAGCGCGGCCTGCACGCGAACCTCGCGTCGTTCTGCGCGCAGGACTATCCGGCGTACGACGTCGTCCTCGGCACGCGCGACCCGAACGATCCGGCGCTTCCGGTGCTGCACGCCGTCGCGCGCGCCGCGCGGGCGCCCACGACGGTGGTCAACGGCGACGGCACGGCGCGCTTCCGCAACCCGAAGATCTCGACGCTCGCGCCGATGCTGCCGTACGCGACGGGCGAGATCGTCGCCATCTCCGACAGCGACATGCGCGTGGAGCCGGACTACCTCGACGCAATCGTCGCGCCGTTCGCCAACCCGCACGTCGGCGCGGTGACGTGCCTCTACCGCGGCGAACCGGCGACGGACTCGCTCGCATCCACGCTCGGCGCGATGTGGATCACCGAGCAGTTCGTGCCGCAAGCGCTCATCGCACGCGACCTCGAGCCGACGACGTACTGCTTCGGCGCGACGATGGCCGTGCGCCGCGACGTGCTCGACCGCATCGGCGGGCTCGACGCGCTCGGCGACCACCTCGCCGACGATCACGAGCTCGGACGCGCCGTCGCGGCGGCCGGGGCGCGTGTCGTCATCGCCGACTATGCGGTCGCCGCGTATGTGGACGAGGAAAGCATCGGCGCGCTGCTGCGTCACGAGCTGCGCTGGGCGCGCACGATCCGTTCGCTGCGTCCGGCGGGCTACGTCGGCGTCGCGCTCACGTATCCCGTGCCGCTCGCGCTCCTCGCGGCCGCGCTCGCGCGCCGGACGGGCGTCGCGCTCGCGGTCGTCGCGTCCGCGTTCGCGCTTCGGCTCGCGATGCACGCATCGACGCACGCGCTGACGAGCCCGCGCGCGCATCGGCCGGCGCTGCTGCCGCTGCGCGACGCGCTCGGATTTGCCGTGTGGTGCGCCGGGCTCTTCGGCTCGACCGTCCGCTGGCGCGACGCGCGCATGGCGCTGCGCGGCACATCCCGGCCGAACCCCCCGGAGACACACTGAGGGCCCCGTCGCAGCGTGCGGCCGAGGCCCTCTCTGTCTAGCTCATCGGATTTCTCCGCCCACATCATCCCACATTCCGAACGCCATGAAACACGCGCAGCGCCTCAAAACACATACTGCTGCTTGGGGTCCTCGATCGTGATCCAGCGCACGTCGGTGAACTCGTTGACGGCGGCCGTGCCGCCGAAGCGTCCCCAGCCGCTCGCCTTCACGCCCCCGAAGGGCATCTGGCCGTCGTCGTGCACGGTCGGGCCGTTGATGTGGCAGATGCCTGCCTGGATGCGCTTCGCGACGGACATCGCGCGCCGTAGGTCGGTACCGAAGACCGCCGACGACAGCCCGTATTCGGTATCGTTCGCGACCGCGACGGCCTCGTCGTCGTCTTTGACACGGACGACGACCACGACCGGTCCGAACGACTCCTCGCGGTAGAGGCGCATCGCGGGCGTCACCTTGTCGAGCACGGTCGCCGCGACGATCGTTCCCGTGCGCGTTCCGCCCGCCGTTGTCCGCGCGCCCTTCGCGACGGCGTCGCCGATCAGCGACTCGACGCGCGCCGCGGCGTCCTCGCCGATCAGCGAGCCGATCACGACGTGGCCCGCCGGATCGCCGGCGGGCAGCGACGACGCGCGCTCGGAAAGACGGCGCACGAACGCGTCCGCGACCTTTTCCTCGACGACGACCTTCTCGGTCGACATGCAGATCTGCCCTTGGTTCGCGAACGCGCCGAAGATCGTCGCGTTCACGGCGGCGTCGACGTCGGCGTCGTCGAGCACGACGAGCGGAGCTTTGCCGCCGAGCTCGAGCACCGACGGCTTGAGGTGCTCGGCGCAGAGCTTCGCGACGATCTTCCCGACGTGCGTCGATCCGGTGAAGTTCACGCGCCGCACCGCCGGATGCGCGATCAGCGCCTCGACGACGCGCGGCGCGTCTTCCGGCGCGTTCGTGACGACGTTCAGCACGCCCGGCGGCAGCGCCGCGTTCAGCGCCTCGACGATCAGCGCATGCACGCCGGGCGACGCTTCCGACGCCTTCAGCACCACCGTGTTGCCGCACGCGAGCGGCGCGGCCACCGCGCGCACGCCGAGGATCACCGGCGCGTTCCACGGGGCGATGCCGACGACGACGCCCGCCGGCTGACGCACGGCCATCGCGAACATTCCGGGCTTGTCGCCGGGGATCACCTCGCCGCGCACGTGCGTCGTGAGCGATGCGGCTTCACGCAGCATGCCCGCCGCGAGGAACACGTTGAAGCCGGCCCACGGCGCCGTCATGCCCTCTTCGTCGAGCATGAGGCGCGTGAAGTCGTCCGCGCGCGAGGCGAGCGCGTCCGCCGCCTTCAGCAGCGCGTCGCGCCGCGCGTTCGGACCGAGCTCCGGCCACGCGGGGAACGCGGCGGCGGCGGTGTCGCAGACGGCGCGCGCGTCTTCCGGCGTCATCGCGCGCTGCGTGCTCGCGACGGCGCCCGTCATCGGGTTGAGGCGCTCGAACGTCGCGCCGTTGGCGGCGCCGTTCGTCGCGTGGGGGGTCATCGACGTGTCGGGCATTGGCGGACTCCCGGGAAACCGTTACTTGGCGATACGGAACTGACCGTTTTCGATGCGTGACATGAGCACGGACTCTTCCCCGAGCCCGTAGTGCTGCGTGGGCGAGAAGCGGAACGTCCCCGACACGCCGACGAACGTCGTGTGCTCCATCGCGTCGCGCAGCGATGCGGCCGTCGCGGTTCCCTTCACTTTGGAGAGCGCCGCCTTGAGGAAGCCGACGCCGTCGTAGCCCCACGTGCCGAAGATGCTCGCGGGCGCGTCCTTCGGATAGCCCTTCTCGAAGTCGGGCACGTACGTCGCGAGCAGCTTCTTCTGCGGGTCGCTGCTCGGCAGCTCGGTGTACACGTTCACCTTCATCGTCGCGATGAACGCGCCGTCGAGCGCCTTGCCCGCGGTCTTCGGGAACACGCCGGTCGCCGCGCCGTCGGAATAGTACAGCGGCACGCCGAGACCGAGCTCGCGGTAGCCGTCGACGATGACCTTCGCCGACGGCAGCGTCGTCCAGCAGATCAGCGCCTGCGCCGCGGATCCTTTGACGTGCGTGAGCTGCGTCGTCGCGTCGGTCGCCGCCGGCGCGATCGCGTCGCCGGAGATGACGTCGAAGCCGCCGGGCTTTCCGACGTCCTCGAAGTGCGCCATGCCCGTCTTGCCGTAGTCGTCGTTGCGGTAGATGAACGCGACCTTCGTCTGCCCGTGCTTCTTGAGGTAGGACTGCATCGCGATCGCGACCTCCGTATCGTTGATCGGCACCTTGAACGTCCACTGATGCTGCGCGACGGGCGTCACGACGCTGACGCTCGACGCGTACGACACGAGCGGAACGTGGTTCTGCTCCGCGAGCGGCGCGATCGCGAGCGACGTCGGCGTGAGCGGCGTGCCGAAGATCGCGACCGGGTGCTTGTCGAGCAGCTGGCGGAAGTCGTTCACGGCGGTCGTCGCGTCCGACTGATCGTCGAGGATCGTCAGCTGGATCGCGTGCCCGTTCACGCCGCCGGCCTTGTTGATCTCGTCGACGGCCATCTCCATGCTGTCGGCCTCGGGACGTCCGAGCGTCGAGCCGGGACCGCTCTCGGAAAGGATCGCGCCGATCACGTACGGCTCGGCGGCAGCGGACGCGTGCCGCGCGGCGGCGACGGAAGCGACGAGCGCCGACGCCAGCAGCGCGGCGGCGAAGCGAAGTCTCACTGAGCGCATCGTATCCCTCCGGAAAGCCTTCTGCGAGTAGCCGTACGTCGGCGCCGCGCGTGACGGGCCCTGCCGAGCGTCAGAACAGCTTTTCGGCCGTTGCGTCGACGGCGACGTCGATCAGCGACGGCAGCGGATCGGCGAAGCTCGCATCGAGCGCCGCCTCGAACTCGGGCCTGGTGGCGACGCGCGTCGAGCGCAGGCCGAACGCCGCGCCGAGCGCGACGAAGTCGATGCCCGGGATCGCGAAGTCCGGCGAGCGCTGCGACCCGAGCAGCTCGATGAACGACCGCATCGCGCCGTAACCCTCGTTGTTGACGATCACGAACGTGATTGGCAAGCGGTGGCGCGCGGCGGTCCACAGCCCGACGGTCCCGTAGTGGCTCGAGCCGTCGCCGATGAGCGACACCACGCGGCGGCCCGGGCGCGCGAGCGCGGCGCCGACCGCCGCGGGCAGGCCGTAGCCGAGGCTTCCGCTCGCCGCCGTGAGATAGCGGCCCGGCTGCATCGGCAGCACGTCGTGCAGCACGGTGTGCGTGGACGGAGCTTCCTCGGCGATCACCGCGTCGTGCGGCACGCGCGCGCGCAGCGCCTCGAGCACGTGCGCGATCGTCAACGCCGCGCCGGGTTCGTGCGCGCGCGCGGGGCGCGCCTCGCGCACGGCTGCGCGCGGCCGCACGCGCCGTGCGAGCGCGCGCAGCACCGGCTGCAGCGCCGCGATCACCGACGTCCCCGTCACCGCGGCCGCCGCGAGCCGCGGATCGTCGACGACGTGGAACACGCGCGTCCCGTCGCGCACGAACGGTCCTTCGCGGTGAATGTGGTAGTTGAACGCCGGCGCGCCGAGCACGAGCACGACGTCGTGCTCCGCGAGCGTTTCGACCACGCCGGTGCGCACGCGCGGCAGCGCGCCGCGGAACAGCCGATGATCTTCGGGAAAGCCGCACCGGCTGGCGAGCGCGCTCGCGTACACGGCGGCGTCGAGCGATTCGGCGAGACGCACCGCGTCGTCGCACGCACCGTCGCGGTCGACGCCGCTGCCGGTCACGAGCGCCGG
>Ga0213875_10001882_pt1 | contig 13009 bp, 13 predicted proteins | sample BarmaccomBMRX_R8_FD_160105 | JGI IMG/M metagenome (GOLD analysis project Ga0213875, IMG submission 160105) | Root-associated microbial communities from Barbacenia macrantha in rupestrian grasslands, the National Park of Serra do Cipo, Brazil - RX_R8 | ecosystem: Host-associated > Plants > Roots... | reverse complement strand
GCCACTCGAGCATGCGATGCACTACATCGTGATCGGCCGGCTCGGCACTACCTGCCAAGCGCGCCGTTCCGGCTATTCCGCACATGCCATTTCTCGCATCAGACGTTTCTTGAAAAGAGCTGTTCCCAACAGATGCAGGTGGATGAGATCACCGCACAAAAACCGCATCCGCCCACAAAGCCTTTCCGCCCTGGCCGCGGAAGGGAGTAGAAAGATTCCAGAACGAAAATCCCCGCTCCGCCAGTATCATCCAGATGGCGGGGAAATTGTCATCGTTCACGTAATGCGACTCAAGATTGGCCTCAATCAATACCGCGCGCGTGTTCGCCAAGACGCGGCCGGCGCCGGACAACACCGCCCGCTCAAAACCCTGCACATCAATCTTCAGCAGGTCAACGGGTTTCGATTCAGGAACCAGACTGTCCAAGGTCCGTACTTCCACTTGCTGGTCGATGACCACTTCGGTAGCAGTTTTGCCGTAATGCGTTTTCAGAAATTCGTCTCTGGGCTGAAGAACCGACGCAAAATCGGAGGAGGCCGTCACATGCAGGGTGATCTGCCCGGCCTTGTCGCCTAGAGCCATATCGAAGTACCGGACGCCGCTCCGGTCGCCGATCCGGCGCCGGCAGATCTTCATGGCTTCCGGATTGGGTTCGAAAATCCATGTCTCCTCGACCGGTAAAATCTCAAGCAGCGCTCCGATCCACTGGCCTTGATTGGCGCCCACATCGATCACAAATGAGGGAGACTTGCGAAACCACGGCGGCAGAAGCGACAGCCGCGACTGCTCCAAAGCCAGGCGCTTATTCAGCGACCAGGCATCGCGCCAGGGCCGGCCGGATACCGACGCCAGTACCTGCCTGGCCTGCATAATTTGCAGCCAAACCGCAGGCGACAGGGCATCGGTAACAGCTCTGCGGAACGGCATGGGATCTCAAGCCCGAGTGCAATATGTGGGCTCATCGACCAAGGTCGTTCTCCAATCCAGCCCCAGCATCAACAGCCCGGCGCGATTGTGCTCGTCGGCATAACTCGAATCCACCCCGTTCAGGTTGTAAAACTCGACCGTCTGCTGGAGGGTTCCGAAGCTGATCCATCCGACCATGTGAATGCCGATCGATAAAGAGATGACATATTGCCGTGGAAAGAACAGATGATCCGGTAAGCGGCAGATGGCTTTGTAAATTCCCGGCGTTCGGAGATTATCCTCCCGCGGGTCCATGTCGTCGTCGAAGGAACGCCAGAGTGTAATTCCGTCGACCGTCAGCACATCCATTCCCACTCGGAGACCCTTCACCGCCCGTTTGACCTCGTACTGTAAGTGGACCTCGAAAGGAGCACTCGTGACAAACGGGCCGCCGCGGTTCTCACCCTGCTCCATATAGGCCTCGATCAGGCGGAAATCGGGGTGATCGGGGTAAAGAGCAGGGTCGAAGACCGCCGCTCCGTTTTCCGGACGCAAGTATTCGGAAATCACATCGGTTGCCATCCCGATCCTTACGACCTGCCCGCGGTCGAGCCAGACTGCCTTGTGACAGAGCGTGGCCACCGCGGTCAAGTTATGGCTGACAAACAGTACGGTGCGGCCCTGCTTCGCCACTTCGCCCATCTTGCCCAGGCATTTTTTCTGGAAAGCAGTGTCACCCACGGCCAGCACTTCGTCCACAAAGAGGATCTCCGGTTCGAGGTGTGCCGCCACGGCAAACGCCAGCCGCATATACATGCCGCTCGAATAATGCTTCACCGACGTGTCGATAAATTTTTCGATTTCCGCAAAGTCGACAATGGCATCGAATTTACGATCGATCTCGGCGCGCCGCATCCCGAGAATGGCTCCGTTCAGATAGATGTTGTCGCGGCCGCTGAGCTCCGGATGAAAGCCGCTGCCCACCTCCAAAAGCGAACCTACCCGCCCGTGAATTTCCGCCCGCCCGGTAGTCGGTTCAGTAATCCGCGAGAGGATTTTGAGCAGGGTGCTCTTGCCCGCTCCATTGCGCCCGATGACACCCCAGACTTCACCCTGCTTCACTTCGAAGGAGATGTCCTGCAGCGCCCAGAACTGCGTATTCAAGGCGCGCCGCCGGCCGCGCCACCGGATGCGGTGCGGCATCCAACCGGCCAGCACGTCGCGCAAAGCTTTGTACTTGACGGCCGCCGCACCCAGTGTGTACTGCTTGCCGATGCGGTCCAGAGAAAGTGCGATCCGGCTCATAACCCGCCTAAATGTAGTCGGCGAATCTCCTCTCCATCCGTCGGAAATAATAGGCGCCGCTCACCATGAGGAGCGCCGACATCACCGATGAAACGGCCAGCATGGCGCCCGGGCGCGCACCGCTCCCGAGCAGCGACCACCGGAAGCCCTCGATCACACCGGCCATGGGATTGATCCCGTATATGCTCTTCCACGGCTCCGGCAACAAACTGCTGGGGTAAACGATGGGGGTGGCGAACATCCAAAACTGCAGCAGAAACGGCACTACGTAGCGCACATCCCGATACTCCACGTTCAGCGCCGATAGCCAGAGGCCCGCGCCCAGCGAGGTGGTCAACGCGAGCAGCAAAAACAGAGGCAGCCACATCAGTTGCGCGGTCATATGCACATGCTTTATAAACATGAGGCCGATCAGCAGGACGAAAGCCAGCAGGAAATCGATCAGTCCCGAAAGCACCGCCGAGATCGGGATCGCGAGGCGTGGGAAATACACCTTGGTAATGAGATTGGAGCTGCTGACCAGGCTGTTGGCACATAACGAAAGTCCGCTTGAAAAGAACGTCCACGGGACCAGTCCTGAAAGGCTGAATACCGAATACGGGATACCGTCGGACGGCATCTTGGCCAGACGGCCGAAGAACAGCGTGAAGATGAGCATGTTGAGCAAAGGCTGAATCACAGCCCATGCGGCCCCCACGGCAGTCTGTTTATAGCGGACCTTAATCTCCCGCCAGGTGAGGAAATAAAGCAGCTCTCTGTATTGCCAGAGATCATGCAGCCGCAATGCCACCCAACCTTTGGCCGGTTGAATAACAATCGTCGGCTGGGACACAGATTCTGTGTCAATGAAATCGACCGGTGTCATTTTGGTGGGAAAGGCGCGGCCTACTGCTTCACGCCTGCCGAATAGTAGCCGTGATACGCGTCATAGTACCCGGTATAGCGCTGGTCTTTAGTGATGTTCGGATTCCAGTCATTGAGAACGGTTCCAATGATGGGTATGCCGTCCTCCCATAACCGCTGCCGGCAGGCTAATGCCGCCGCGCGGTTGGTGTGATCCGAGCGCAGCACCAGAACCACGCCGTCCACCAGGCGTCCGATCAGACGCGCTTCCGAGAACTGCAATAGCGGCGGCGTGTCGATAATGACCATGTCGAACTGGCGCCGCAGCACTGCAAGCAATAAGGGAACCTTGGAGGAATTGAATACCTGGTGAATCAGCTCCGGAGCGCTGGTTCCCCCAACCATGGCAAAGAGCCCGGGAATATGTGTCGGCTGCGCCAGGCTCTCCACGTGCTCCGGCTGAAACTCGCCTTCCTCCAAAATCAGATCACTCCATCCCTTGGGGTTGAACAGGCCGAAAAGTTCGGCGAGGCGCGGCTTACGCAGATCCGTTTCGAGCAGCAGCACCCGGCGATTGGTTTCCGCCCGGGCAATCGCTATGTTGGTGGCCACGGTCGTTTTGCCTTCCGCCGGTCCGGGACTGGCCACCACGAGAACGGTCGGGGATCCGCCCGATTTGCCGGAAATGGTCAACGAAGCCAGCGTGAGCCGGAAGGATTCGGCAAATAAGCTCGGCTTCTCATTCCAGGTAATGAATTCGACCCGCTTGCCATTGCCGTTGCCGTGCGCCAATAGTCCACCGGAATGGTTTTTATTCCTGACGAGCGTTCGCACCGGTTTGCCGTTCTGCAGCACCGCCGAAGGAATGACCCCCAGTTCCGGCACATTCAGCACGCGCGAGGCATAGCCGGGCGCTCCAAAGCGGTCCTGCTGGCGCTTCTGTTTCAGCCCGTCCCGGAGCAGCGAGACTACATAGCCGAAAAGGCCTCCCAGAGCCAGGCCGGTCATCAGAAACCGCGGCATATTGGGGCCATTGGGGCCCCCTGGGGGAGATGCGGGATCTACGGTACGAGCGGTGCTGACCGGGACTGCCGAGGCGATCGCGGTCTGATTACTCTGCTGCAAAAGCGAGTTCAACTGCTGGCGCAAGATATCCACTTCGCGTTTCAACGATCCGTAAGCGGCGGTTTTGTCGGCCTCGCCGGAGACGGTGTTGGCTTGTGTCCGGTAAGCATTGGCCAGCAAGGTCTCGCGATGCTGCGCCTGCTCGTAGTCGCTCTTTATTCGTACCCGGACTCGCTCGCTCTCCCGCTCCCGGGCCTCCTCGACCTGCTTGATCTGCGCCTGTACGCGCTGCACTTTGTAGTGGTTCGGGGTATACGTGGTCAATAGCTGCGCCAGTTCGCCCCGCAACTTATCGATCTGCTCCTGCTGCGCATTCAACGTTCCGCTATATTCGGGTGAAAGAGTCTCTAAAGGCCGGCTCTGGGAGGCCTGGTAAACGTTCCGTTTGTTGAGCAGGTCGGATTGCGCGCCGGTCAGCTCCGATTGAAAGAGCTTCAATTTCGAGTTGGGTAACGTATCTGTTTCGGATACGAAGAGGTTATCGGATTTGCGGCTGAACTCCTGCAGCCGCGATTCCGCCTGTTCGAGGCGGGCCTTGGTCTCTTCCAGTTGTTGCGCGAGCCATTGCGAAGTCTTCTGGCTATTGGTGGACCGGTTGAGCGCATTCTGTGAAATGTACTCTGCCGCGACGGCGTTGACGAAACTGGCGGCTACTTCCGGAACGGTCGACTGGCAGCTGATTTCGATGATTCGGGTGCCGGGAAGCATACGCGCGGAAAGCGTCCCGTACGCCATCGACAATCCATCCTGAAAAGCCTGGGCCGGCTCTTTAGGCAATATTCCGAGCCGGCTCCGCAGCTTGCTGAAGCGGTCGACGGGAGCCGCAACCACCAGGCTTTCGCGGCTCATGCGCTCCAGTGCCGGGGAGACTACCGATCCGCTTCGAATAATGGCGATCTGGGTCTGCGCGTTCATACTGTCGTCGGAGTAGCCCCCGGCGATGGGATCGACCGCGCCCATGTTCATAAAGCTCTGATTGATGGGTAGCATCTCGAGCGTAGTGGCGGCGGAATATACCGGCAGCCGTGGCACGAAAGTAACGAATCCGCCGGCCGCGCCGAGCACACAAAACAGAGCGATTAAAAATTTATGCCCGGCAATAATCCGTAAATGGCGCTGCCAACCGCCGGCTTCGGGCTCCTCGGACCATTCGCTCTGATCCGTAGGCATATTTAGGGCGCTTTGCATATGGCGGGAGCCGTAAGCAGGATGAACGGCGGCAGAAGGTATAAGACTCCCGTTTTCAGGTTGCATATTTCTCCTCCGTTAACGAGTCGCCAGATAAAGGATCGTGGTCAGCAAAGGGGGAGCCCAATAAAGGGCGGTTTTGCCCGCGGTGGCCAATGGCGAGTGTTTGCGTGGGACATACAATAGATCGTTCTGCATCAGCGGAAAATCATTGTTCTTCCCATCAAAGACGCGTTTCAGGTTGATCGGGATTTCCGCTCTCCTCGATGTATTCACGATCGGACGCAGCACGTGGGCTTTCTGCAGATCCGCCTCGCGCGTCACCCCTCCCGACAGACTGATGGCCTGAACGACTGAGAGAGAATCTCTCTCCCCCAGCTCAAGCCCGCCCGTCTTGCCGACCTCTCCTCCTACAAAAACCATCTCGGCCCGCGCCACCGAGATCTTGTCGTAGGGCAGCAGCACGATATCTTCCGCCGGGTTCACATTATCGTGCAGGCTGCCCATGCTGACTTCGGCCGTGCTGGTGCCGCTGACTTTATCCACTACCGCATTGGGCAGGGGCAGAGTCCCGTACTCAAGCCGCCGGGTAATCGTGAGTCTGCGGCTGGCATTGGGCTGGAGGCCGCCGATACTCGAGAGCATGTCCACCAGAGTTCGGCGCCCTTGGAGCGGATAAATACCCGGCGAGCGGAATAACCCGATGAAGAAGACCGGTTCGGAGCGGTACTGCACCACGGTGACACTGACTTGCGGGTTCCTCACATACATCGCCAGGCGTTTGTTCAACTCCGCTTCCAGTTGATCTAAATTCAACCCTCCCGCCTTCACCGTGCCGAGCAGAGGCAGATCCACGTTACCGTCCATATCGATCCGGTACGGCCGTTCGCCGATCTCCTCCACCTGGAACGCGCGAATCAGAATCTGATCGTTAGGTCCCAGGATGTAATTCGGCCGCACCTGCACCATCGGGCTTGCCTCGTTTTGGCCGGGTGCGGCAGGCGCCCCGGGGGGCGCATTGATGGGCACATTCGGCTGCTGCTGCTGCCCGCCCGGGAAGGGAACGGGTTGCTGTTGTTGCGCATCCAGGCGGGGCAGTAGCCCGGTTACAACCATCGTTACGGTCAAGCCGGTTAATGTCAGTCGCATGACGGTGAATAATCCTTAAAAAGGCGAGTGTTTGCCGTTTTCGGAGGCCGCCGAGTGCAGGCGTCCATTGATCTCGCGCAACTCGTTGAGGGCCTCCGTCATGAGCCGGAGCGTTTCACAGAAGACGCCTTCCGTATCCACTCGGCGTTCGGGGGTGGTAGCTCGCTCCTGCACCAGCCGCCGTAAGGCTACACGGGCGAGGTCGGAAATGCTGCGGGCGCCTTCGGCTTGACACATATTTGTAAAGAGTTGGAACTCTTCTTCGGACACCCTGAAGTATACTAGCCGATTTCGGGGCTTTAGAACAGCCATGAGGAACTCCGTGGTTGCGGTTTGTCTACCACAGTTCTAATCTTCTGTAGCCGGGGAACGATCGATCCCGGAAGGCTGGGTAACCAAAATACGGCCGCCGGCCGGCCTAGGCGGATTTTATGGTGCGATCGGATCGGTTGGGGCCGGTAGAGCCGGCCGGCGTCCGTCCCACTGGCCGGACCCAATCCGCTTCCACTTCTGCGGCTACGGACCGTTGCAGCAGGTTCACCGATACGATAAATCGATAACGGTTCTTTACCTCCTGAAGGATTCCTTCCACGCCACTCAGTGGACCTCGTTCAATCACTAACTTTTGCCCTACGCTGACGAAGGGCCAAGGCGTTGTGAGCAGCCCGGAGCGTACCATCGCCTGCACCGCTTCAATTTCCACTTCGGGAATGGGCATCGGAGTCTTTCCCATCCCTACTACATTCACCACCCCGGGAGTGACCAGAATCGGCAGCCGATCCTGCTGATCGAAACGGCAAAATAGATATCCAGGAAATAAGGGACGCTCTACCGTCTTGATCCGGTCTGACCAGCGGTTTCGGGTGCGATACGTAGGCAGGAACTGGGTATAGCCCTTCTGGTGCAGAATCTGGCTCGCAGTCTTTTCAAAATTGCTCTTGACCCGTATCGCGAACCAGGGCATAAGGCCCTGTTCTTCGCCGGACGGGGTAGAACGATTCGATTCGCTTTCCATGGTTCCCAACGGGCACGCTACCGCCCTGATAGTCACAGCCCGGGCTTCGAGCTGCGGCAATTTCTCGCTAAATCGTTGTTACACAACAATCATCGGATGGGTGTTTGACAAATGTCAATTGCTAGTAGTACGGGGGAAATGTGAGAAAGCTTAAGTTTCAGCGACCCATAAGCCTATGGCCCGAAACTGATCACCACCGGATTAGAAGTACCGGCAGCGTTGGTGGCCGTTACGGTAACCGATTGGATCAAGCTCAACGGCGTGGTGGTGCTTGAGGAGGAGCTGCTGGTAATCGAAAAAGGTACTGTGACCAGAAACTGGCCCCCGAAACTTCGGGATGCGGTACTCGAAAACCAGGCCTGCGCATTGGCTTGCACATTTACGGTAGCGGTGTTGCTCGGCGGATTGGGCGCGGAAGACCGGGCCGTGAACTGGAACTGGAGCGTGGAAAGGGTGCGGGTGGGAGCATAGCCGGTGACCTCCAATGTCAAACTGGTCGAAGTTTCTCCCGTGACCAGGATGTTCAGCAGAGCGGGCGGACCCGGCGCCAGGGTATAAGAAAGCACGGTCAGTGATGTAGGAGTTAAAGCCACACCGCTTGCCAGCATGAAAGATGGGGTGACGGTAATGGTGCCGGCTACACTTCCGGTCTGCAGGTTGATCTGGTTGGTGCCGCCCGTAAAAATAGCCTGCGTTGTATTGGCTGGAATCGTAAAGTTCACCACTTGGCCGCCGGTAGAAAATTGCACTGCCGGATCGGCCGGTAAGCTTCCCGTATTGGATGAGATTGTCAACGTCCCGTCAATGGTCAGAGGATAGCTGCTGGCAAGCGACAGCCCGATGGGTACTTGACTGAGCGGTTGCGGATTCCCGCTCGCTCCCGTGAACTGATAAGCCGGTACCGGCGGCGGCGTGTTGCCAAAACCGGATAACGTGAACTGCTGGCCGTTGACCTGGAGAGTGGCCGTGAACAGCCCCGTGCTGGGTGGAAGAAACAGTATCGAAAACTGGGCGCTGGCGCCGGGAGCCAGAGAGAACGGCTGTGACGGCGGGTTCGGAATGGAGAAAGCCCCGGCGTCGGCACCGGAGATCCCGATTCCGGTAATGGTCCCGGCCGTTGTGCCCGTGTTCTGGAGGGTGAATGTGGTAGTTACGGATTGACCGGCGGGTTGCGGGGTGAAGACAATGTTCCCACCCGGGGCGACTCCGCTGGTTGTGGATCCACTGGTATACGAGTACGACAACTGCGCCCCAATGGCCGTTCCGGAGAGAGTAAAACTGTCATTCGCTATCCGCAGTCTTCCCACCGCGCTGCCGGCCTGCGACGGAGCAAAGCTGATGGTCAGTGAGGTCGTATCGCCAACATTCAGGGTGATGGGAGTGATGGGACCATCGGCGATAGAGAATTCGCCGCCGGAAATTGCGGTGGCACCAATCGTCGCCGGGCCGGACGAAGTATTTTTGGCCAGAATCGTCAAACTGCTCTTATCCCCTACGTTCGTGTTAGGAAAGGTCAGTGTCTGTCCCGGATTCAGCGCCGATGTCTGGGTCCCTTGCAATACTTGATAGGTGAAGACCGAGGCGATCGCGGTTCCTTGGAGACCCAGCTTCACCGTCCGGTCGGAAAACTGGATCTGCAGAGTACCGGTATCATTTCCCACCTGGCCCGGAGCATATACCACCGCAAACTGGACCACGGAACCCGCGGCTACCGATAGCGGCAGCAGCGGCAGCGATATCAGGCTGAACGAATTTCCGGAGATCGAGATGTTCTGGATCAGTCCGGAGCCGCTCCCCCGATTGACAACGGTCATGGTAGCCGTAGTCGAAGATCCTACTACGGTCGATGGAAATCCAATGGTGTTGCCGTTGTCAATGGTGATGACATTTCCGTTGGTGGGTAAGGAGTAGGCAATCACCAGGCTCGGTACGGTCCCAACCAACGTAAACCCGATAGCCCCGCCGGTGCTCGCAGTCTGAGAATTAGCACCCTTCTCCACATACCCGACACTTAGCTGCCCGGTGGCCTGTGTAGCAACGGTAGGGGTGAACTGGACAGTAAACGCCGCCGACTGACCCGGGCTGAGTGAAGCTGGGAAACCCGTGGAAGCCAAACTGAAGGTGCTCTGCGCGCCGAAGATCAGCGGCAGTTGTACGGTCGCGCTGGTCGCTCCTACATACGTCAACGTTATCGTGAGCGCAGTGCTTTTCCCGATCGCATCCACGGAAAAATTCAACGTAGCGTTATCGGCTACCAAGAAACTGTTGCCGCCTGATTGCACCGTAATCTCAAACGGCACCTGTGCCGACGCCCGCGGCGCGAAGAACAAGGACAAAAACAGTACGGCTACGGCATAGTTGCGAACCATTTTGTCCGGCGCCCTGAAAACTTTGCCCGTCACTGCGGACCGCCGACCGTGGGAATTCCCGGCGAGATTGTGATCGTCGAATTAGAATTCCCAGCAGTGGATGATGATCCGCCTCGGGTGGCAAGAACCACCGCGATGGTTACCCCCGCGACAACCGCCGCGCCGATGATGACCAGTTTCTTATGCCGGCCGATCCAACTACCTTGACCGGGCACACTCTCGGCCGCGTTCCGTTGCATGAAGCTGACCGTGCCGGTTTGCGGCCCCAAGGTGGCTTTCACTTCGATGGTGAACTTCCCCCGCTCGGCATTCGGAGTGAAAGGCGCGGAGGCTTGGCCTTGCGAATTGGTGACGGCATCCTTAGTCCGCATGCCGCCTTCGAACGATCCGCTAGGTCCCATGAGAGGCAGCCGGAAATTCACCATGGCCCCTTCGATGGGACGGTCATTTAAATCCCGCACCTCGACCACCATCATTACGTTCTCGGATGGCCCACCACTATTGACGGCGTCCTCTCCTTCGAGAACAATTACTTTTAATCCTCCGTTACTGTTCATTCGAGTGTTCTTGGACGGTTGCTGAGCGAGGATAGTGCCGGTGAGGCAGATGAGTATCAGCAGCGCTGCACGCCCCACATTTATGACTGCTTGCCGGATCAAAATCACCTTAAACCCCTTTATCACCAAAAGCTTTATCATAACCCAAGGCTCTGGGGAAACACCGGTTTTGGAGCGGTTTTGGACGTTTGTCTCTCGATAAGGGCATGGCTCGGTGCGAAGCATGAGAGCACGGTCCCAACGGGAGACGCCATAACTTCAGACACTCAAAACAGCGGAGCGATAATCACCAACGGCGGGGCAAGGAAGGCGAGCCGTAGACCATGCCTTGAAGGGGGTGACAATCTGGCGTAATATCCTCTAGGCTGAAAAAAGCGCAAGGAAAAGCGATGACCGTAATCGAACTCCCTGACAACCAGGCGGCGGCGCTCAAAGCGAAAGCGGCGGCCCAGGGCCTCACTCTCAAGGGCTGGCTCGGGAAGCTGGCCGAGGAGGAAGAGGAGCCGCACAAGCCGCTCAAGACTGGACGCGGCATGTGGGCCAAATACGGAGCCGCACCCTCGGCGGAGGAAATCGAGGAAAATCGCCGGGAGATGTTCCGCAATTTCGCGAAAGACATTTAGGTGCTGGTCGTCGGCGTTGCGGATACGCACACTGCTGTCTGGCATCTCTTTGACGACGCGCGCCTGTCAGCTACAGCGGGCCGCTTCATTGACAAAGCCGCTGCCGCCGGCAACAGAATTATGGTTTCAGCGATCAGCCTGGCGGAAATCGTTTATCTCATCGAAAAGAGCCGCCTGCCGGCGAACGCCTATACGGATCTGAAAGCCGCGCTCGATGATCCGGATCACGTTCTTAAGGAAGCGCCATGCACGGCGGAAATTGTGGACGCCATGATGGGGATTTCGCGCGCGGATCTTCCCGACATGCCGGATCGCATTGTCGCCGCGACGGCTCTGTATTTCGATGTTCCGGTGATCAGCCGCGACGGCCGGATTCGCGCGGCAAAGCTCAAAACGGTCTGGTGACGGATCAGGAAGGCCGGGCGTTTGAACGCCGCGCCGGCGCGCAGTGCTAGCGCGCGCGGGCCGGACCCCCGGCTTGAGGGACTCGTTTTCTGACGATTCTAAAAGTTATCAACATGCAAGGGCGCTGCTTGGTGTGCTGTTCAACAGTTAAACTGTAGGACAGAAACCCTATATGGATATAGTTACCGTTAAGAACAAGTTTCAGATTGTCATCCCGCAGCACGTACGCAAGCTAGCGCATATCGAGATCGGCGATTTGCTGGAAGCGGGAGTGGAAGGCGGAAAAATCGTCTTCACCCCCAAAAGCCTCGTTGACCGGCATATTGCTGAGGGATTAGAAGATGCGCGCGCGGGCCGGACTCATGGGCCTTACGCCACGGCCGGTGAAGCGGTGAACGCGCTGGAAGGGCGCGCCAAGCGCGGTGCCAAAAAGCGCCGCCCGTGAAGCTGCGTTTTACGGAGAAGGCCGACACGGATTATACACGGATGCCGCCGCTCATCCGCAAAGCCTTCGCCAAACAACTCCGTTTTCTGCTCGCCAACCGCAACCATCCTTCCTTGCACGCCAAGAAATACAGCGAGGCGCTCGACATATGGCAGGGCCGGGTAACGCGCGCCTGGCGGTTCTACTTCAAAATCGAGGGCGATGAATATGTCATTCTCTCCATCATCCCCCACCCCAAATAACTGCCTCGTGGCCGTGAAAGAACTTCGCGCGCCCGCGCGCCTGATTCCGCTTTGTGGGGGCATTCAGAACAACAATGCCGAGGGCCACAGTCGAAATTAATCAACATGCAAGGGGCGGCTTCTCTTCTTCCCTTGCTGATCGAGTCCGGTTATGGGCCGGTATAGGCGGAAAGGCCCTATCTGCTCTGTGAAATGGTACTGATCGGCGACAGTGCGCGCCATTGGCGGCGTAAACACCTCTTCCAGTTCATGAATCACGATGATGAGAGAGAACTGCTGCTGCCGCAGGCGCGCCAAAAACGGCTCCTCATCCAGCACCCCTCTTGCCGCCAGCACCGCAAAAATCGCCGGTTCCATAGGAATCGGCCTGTCCGCCTTCACCAGCAGCATCATATCCTCGGAGATGACCGGGCCCGGCTGAGCGCGGATAAGAGGAATCAACTGACTATAGGAGGATCTCATCATCTGATTCCGCGCTCGCATGAAGCTGCTGGGATGAATGTCGCGGTAAACTGCGGGCGCTGTACTCAGAACCCAGATTGTGGGAAGCAATAACGAGGCCCATTCTACGGGACCGGTTCTATAGGCACTGCGGAGAGTCAGTAGCGTTGCGACGAAAAAGCCACCTAGCACCGCCACGCCCGCATCCCACTCCAGGAAGTAGTTTTCGGCAGCCCCCCGTTTTCCGGTCGAAAAGGAGAGAGCCATCCCGAACAGGGTAAATAGGCCCGCGCAGAATAGCGCTCGGGCGCGAACACTGCGGCGCAAAACCGTCCCTATGCGCGCTCCAGAAAGCCAAAACCGGGAAGCGGCAAAGCAGATCACAGCCAAGGCGG
>Ga0213875_10001881_pt1 | contig 13014 bp, 15 predicted proteins | sample BarmaccomBMRX_R8_FD_160105 | JGI IMG/M metagenome (GOLD analysis project Ga0213875, IMG submission 160105) | Root-associated microbial communities from Barbacenia macrantha in rupestrian grasslands, the National Park of Serra do Cipo, Brazil - RX_R8 | ecosystem: Host-associated > Plants > Roots... | reverse complement strand
AATCGCCTTTGACAGCACGACCCCAGCCGTCGACATCATCGGCGTCGGCAACTGGGGCTCCGTTGTGTCGCAGCACGTGGGGAACATCTACGGGTGGGATCCGCTTTCGGTGCTGAAGAACAACATCGTTCCCGACCTCGATATCATCAATCTGACGATTAACGATAGCAACAACAACACCGGCCTCGCCGCCTACCAGACCAACATGCAGACCCTGATTACCGGGGTGCACGCGGCCGGTGACGTAGTTCTCATGGCGGGCGCGCCGAGCAACACGACGCAAGCGACGAACGGCACGCTCGACCAGTACATCGGGGCGCTCGCCAGTCTGGCAAGCAGTAATGCCGTCCCGCTGCTGAACTTGAAGCAGCGTTGGCAGAGTTACGCGGCCATGAACCCAGTCTTTCCCTATTACGACAGCGTGCATCCCGGTGTGCTTGGCTACCAAGACATAGCGCAGTCAATGGCCGAGGTGATTGCCCGACCGTAATCGACGTACCTCCAGAGACGGCTCGCGGAAGAACGAAAGGACACTCAATGCGGTTGTACGCGCCGATCGCCAAGGTCGATGGCGAACAGCGGATGGTTTGGGGCTACGCCTCGACCGAAGCGCAGGACGAACAGGGCGAGGTCGTGACGCGAGACGCGCTTGCGGCGGCGCTCGACGAGTATATGCGGTTCGCAAATATCCGCGAGATGCACCAGATGTCTGCTGTCGGCGTCGCCACCGAAGCAGCGATCGACGACAGGGGCCTCTATCTTGCGGCGCGGATCAGCGACGAACGGGCCTGGGTGAAGGTACGCGAGGGGGTCTACAAGGGCTTTTCGATCGGCGGCCGCGTGAAGCAGCGCGATCCGGCGAACCGCAACGTGATTTCGTCCCTTTCGCTGAGTGAGATCAGCCTCGTCGATCGGCCCGCCAACCCGGAGGCGGTGTTCGATTGCTGGAAAGCGGAACCGGCGTTTGGCTCTTCAATCCTCCGCCAAGAGCCGTTGCAGGTATGGGCATGCGGTGTTCCCGAGCACGCGCATATTGCGAAAGCCGAGGCGACCCGCTGCATCGAGGCGCAGCGCTCGCCGGATATCAACTCGCCGATTGAGGGCGCGCGGGGTGATGCCCCAAACGCCAACATCGCGCTCTCCAAACTTGCTGACCTGCCTGCTGCCGAGGCCCGTTCGTATGCCGACCCGGGCTATCAACCCGATCGCGGCAAGCGTTATCCGCTGGACAGCGAGGCGCATATTCGCGCGGCCTGGGCGTATATCCACAAGCCTCGAAACGCCGCCAAATACACCCCGGATCAGGTCGATGCGATCAAAGCCCGGATAGTCGCGGCTTGGAAGGAAAAGATCGACCGTGCCGGACCCCCTTTGGCCGAGCGCAACCCGGCGAGCACCGCAAGCGCGGATGCGGTTCGCAAGGGCCTCGACGATGTCGGGCTTCTGGCGGGCCTGATCCTGCAGCTGGACTGGCTGCAGGAACAGCTTGCGTTGGAAGCCGCCATGGAGGGGGACGCCTCGCCGCAACCGGCGCGGCTCAGCGCGATCGTCGCGGAGCTTTGTGTCTCGCTGAACGAGCTTGTCGCCGAAGAGACCGCGGCGCTTCTGCAACGCGACCGAGACCCGAACTTGGCGGCGATGGCGGAGAGCATCGTCCTTGCTTCGGGCGCGTCCGGTCCGGCACTGGCGGCAAAGCTTCACCAGATCCGTCATCCGCGATTGGCGTTATTGGGAGAGCAACTGGCAAAGATCGGGCTCTCGCACTCCGACGAAGCGCTGGCAAAGGCGCTCGCCGAGAACGAGGCGTTGCTGAAGGCGATCGGCGATATGGCGCCGCGGCTTGAGCGTTTGGCGCAGCGCGTCGAAGAGATCGCGCAAACCGCGCTGCCGCCACTGACAATGGCGCGTGGCGTGTCCGCTATCGCGAAACGAGACGATCGTGGCGACAGTCCCGGTCCGCCGGAGAATGTGGTCGCGGCGCTATCGCGAATGAGCGATGACGAACGGACAATGGCGCTGATAAAGGCCGCCTACGCCCGCCCGATCCGGCCGTCCCCGGTTGCGTTTGGTGCTGGCGGCCGCGGGGCCAGCGCCGACCCCTGACCTTGGTCTTTGAAATCCGACAAAGCCCGGTTCGCACCGGGCTTTTTTTATGCCTTCGCGGAGGACACCCGATGAATCCGACCCATGACACCTTGAACCTCGTCCAGAGCGCCTTGCGCTCGCCGGACGAGACGATCGCAAAATCGATCTCGACCGCGACCGGTCTCGTCGCCTACGACCTGCAGGCTCCGGCAAAGAATCTGTACCCGTTCGTCACGCCGATCCGCAACGTGATCCCGCGAGTTGGCGGGGGCACCGGCACGGCGACCAATTGGCGACAGGTCACGGCACTGATCGGTTCGGGCTTCGACGCCATGGGCTGGGTCCCGGAAGGGCAGCGCTCCGGGCAGATGTCGTATGCGACGGCAACCAAATCGGCCAGCTACGTGACGATCGGAGAGGAGGACGCCGCAACTTACGAAGCGATCAGCGCCGGCCGCTATTTCGAAGATATCCAGTCGCGGATGACGTTCCGGCTCCTGCAGAAGATGATGCTCAAGGAGGAGATGGCGATCCTCGCCGGGAACGCCTCGCTCCAGCTCGGGATTCCCGCCACCCCCGTGTTGTCGGCCTCCGGTAGCGGCGCAACCCTGCCGAGCGCCAGCTATTCGGTGGTTGTCGTCGGCCTGACCCTCGAAGGCTACCAGAACTCCAGCCTCTCGGCCGGGATCGCGACGACCAAGACAATCACCGGCGCCGACGGGAAGAGCTTCACGCTCGCGGGCGGCTCGTCGAACCGCAGCGCCAACGCCGTCCAGGCAGTCATGGTCGGACAAGCCTTGTTTGCCAGCGTGACCCCACTGTCGGGCGCGGTGGCCTATGCCTGGTTTGTCGGCCCAGCGGGATCGGAAACGCTGCAGGCGATCACCACGATCAACAGCTTGACCTTCTCGGCCCCGCTCTCCACGAGCGGTCAGCCGATCGCGGCCGTGACGGCAGACAATTCCGCCAATCCCGGTTACGCCTTCGACGGCCTCCTCACGACCGCGTTGAAGCCGGGCTCCAATGCCTATGTCGCGACGATGGCGACCGGCACGGCGGGAACCGGTACGCCGCTTACCGCATCGGGACGTGGCTCGGTGCTCGAGATCGATGCGATGTTCGAGCGGATGTGGGACCTTTATGAGCTCTCGCCGACCGTGCTTTACGTCAATTCGCAAGAGCTGAAGAACATCACAAACAAGGTCCTGTCTAGCGCGTCCGGTCCCCTGGTGCGCTACGACGTCAGCGGTGACGGTACGGCACTCGATTTCGCCGCCTCCGTCACGGTCTCGTACTACTACAACCCGTTCGCGACCAATGGCGGGCTGCGCATTCCGATTCGCATCCACCCGAGGGTGCCGCCCGGCACTATCCTGGGCTGGGCCGAAAACCTGCCCGTCCAGTACCAGTCCAACGAAGTCCCGAACGTCGCCGAAATCAAGACCCGGCAGGACTATTACCAGATCGACTGGCCGGTCGTCACACGGCAGCGCCAAGTCGGGGTCTATGCCGAGGAAGTGCTGGCGGTCTACGCGCCGTTTGCGCTCGGGGTGATTACGAACATCGCGAACGGGTAAGCCGCGCTGGCGAGCGGCCCGGCGCCGCATGATTGCGGCGCCGGGCAGGAAACGAGCCGAACCACCACCGGAGGACGAGCCGATGCCGAAAAACACACAACCCACAATGCCGGAAGGCATGGTCAGGCTGCGCCACGACACGGCGCGGTCATGCACTCATGACGGACGTCTATACGAAGCGGACGAGCGGGGCGAATTCCTGGTGCCGGCCGAGGCTGCCGCCGAGCTCGGTCCGCACGGCTTTGTTCCGGTCTCCGCCGCAGGTCGTGCGTCTCCATCCGTCTCGCGCAGCCCGAGCGCGGCGGAGACCAAGGAAAGCTAGCGCGATGGCCTTTGGCGATCTGACGACCTTGGCCGACGTCAAGGCCTGGCTGCAGACCGGAGCAAATCCATACCCGTCGACGGACGATCTGTTGCTGACGCGGCTGATCGGCGCGGCGAGCGGATTCATCCAGAGCTGGCTCGGTCGCCAGATCGCTTCCGGCGACTGGTTCGAGCAGCGCAACGGCGCTGGCGGCCGCGCCCTTGCCTTCGCCAATGTGCCGGTCACGCAGGTCTTGTCGGTGACCATCGACGGACTCGTCATTCCGCCGGTGCCGATCGATGGCGGTTTCGGTGCGGGCTATCTCTTCACTCCGACCGAACTGGTGCTGCGCGGCTATGTCTTCACCAGAGGTGTCGGAAATATTCAGCTGATTTATACCGCCGGCTTTGCGCTGCCACCGCCCGAAATTGCCCAGGCCTGCATCGAGCTGGTCGCGCAACGGTACAAGGAGCGCAGCCGCGTTGGCGAGGTTTCGAAAGCGCTCGGCGGCGGCGAGACCGTCAGCTTTTCGCAGAAGGACATGAGCGACGACGTGAAGACGATTCTGCAGCAATACCGCGCCGTCGCGCCGGTCTTCGGCATGGCCCGTCGGCCGGCGCAGACCGCGACCAACCCGTCAATACTGGCAGGTGCGTTATGATCAACGCTGCTGTCGTCGGGGAAGGGGCGCTGATTTCGCGGCTTGGCGCGATGCCGAGAGCGATCCGCGAGCGGGTCGAAGGGGCGGTCGGCGCGCTGGCGCAGGACTTGCGCGCGCTCATCCAGCGCAAGCTGTCCGGCGAGGTGCTGCAGCGCCGGAGCGGTACGTTGTCGGGCAGCATCGAGGTCGAGCTCGTGCCGCAGCGCGACCAGGTTGCCGCCACGGTCGCAACCGGCGTCCCCTATGCCGGGATTCACGAGTATGGCGGCACAATCCCGGCGCGCGAGGTGCTGCCGAAAAGCGGGCGCGTGCTTGCGTTTCCGTGGAAAGGGGAACAGCGCTTCTTCAAGCGCGTCCAGCTGCCGCAGATAAACCTGCCGGAACGGTCCTTCTTGCGGTCGGCGCTCGACGAGATGGCCCCGGAGATCCGCGCGGCCCTGGCCGATGCCGTACGCGAGGCGGTCCGCGAATGATAGCGCGCGAACCGATTTACGCCGCGCTCTTCGCGGTCGCGCAAGGCGCGGCCGGCTTCGTCACTGCCGGCCGGCGATTGCGCCATTGGAGCGAGGTTGCCCCGACCGAGCAGCCCGCCTTGTTCATGAGCCAGCGGTCGGAAACTGCCACGGTGAAAGCAGAGGGCGCTCCGATCGTCTGGACCCTCGCCGTCGATCTCTATGTCTATGTGCACTCGAGCGACCCTTACGCCGCGCCGGCCTCCTTGCTCAATCCGCTCCTCGATGGCGTAGAGGCGGCGCTGGCGCCTTCGCCGGTGACCGGGATCCAGGATCTTGGATTGCCGGGAATGGTCCAGCACGCGCGTATTGTCGGCCGAATCGACACCGATGAAGGCGTTCTCGGGGATCAGGCGGTGGCGATCCTTCCGATTGAACTTATGTGTCTATAAAAGGAGTTACGTTGATGGAGCAAAACGAAGGCGCAGCGGCTTCCGCGCCTGCACCGGCCGTCGATACGGCGCCCGCGGCGCCTCCGCCCGGTTCGATCGAGGCCTTGGTTGAGCGCTGGTGGGAAGACCACTTTCCAGGCTCGGCCGTGGCCCAGATCACCGCAGTGTGGAACGTGGCATTCGCCGCAAAGGAAGAATTGAAGCGGCGCTTGCGGCAGGGAGTTTGACATGCAGCTTTCATTCGGCGCCGGCGCGTTGTGGGGAACGCGCACCGATGTCACCGGCTCTGGCATCGGTCCCGACCAGTTCGGGATCCTGCAGGAAATCGATATCGACATCGACTGGCAGGTAAAGGAGCTGTGGGGTCAGAACCAGTTCCCGGTCGATATCGCGCGCGGTCAGGGAAAGATCACCGGAAAGGCGAAATTCGCGCGCATCTTCGGCGCTCTCTACGGTGACCTCTTCTTCGGCCAGACACCAGCGACGGGCCAGTTGACCGTCGCCGAAAATGAAGCCGCCTTGGTGCCGTCAAGCGCGCCCTACACCGAAACCGTTGCCAACGCTGCGAGCTATATCGATGACCTCGGCGCTTACTACGCGAGCACCGGCAACCGGCTGACGCGCGTTACGACACCGTCAGGGGCAGGCCAGTATGCGGTAAACCTCGCGACCGGGGCCTATACCTTCGCGGCGGCCGATACCGGTGCGAGCGTCTTGATCTCCTACGCCTACACTCTGGCGGCGGGGAAGAAACTCGTCATCACCAACCAGCTGATGGGTTACACCCCCGTCTTCAAGGCGACCTTTTACACCGTCAAGGCAACGCAGGGCGTGTCGGCCGGATTGTCTTTGGTGTTGAACGCGTGCACCGCGACGAAGCTGTCGCTGCCGACCAAGATCGACGATTACGAGATTCAGGAGCTGGATTTCAGCGCCTTCGCCGATCCGACGGGCACGATCGGCACCTTGAGTACCGGCGAGTAACCCCGGCAATGGCAAGCGAGACAATCACGCTCGGCGGCAGGACGTTCGCGTTGGCGCCACTGCGCCTCGGGCAATTGCGCGATGTCCTCGATGCGCTCGACGCGATGGCCGGCAAGAGCGGCGGCGCCTTGGTCGAAGCCGCGGCCCGGATCATCCATGCCGGACTGGTGCGCGGCGAGCCCGCCCTGACCATCGACGCCGTGCTCGAGATGGAGGGAACGATGGACCAGGTCAACGCTGCAGTCGCCGCGATCATCCGGGTCGCGGGGCTGAAACCGGCGGGGGAAACGGAGCCGGTGGCGGATTGGGCGAACTCTACGGCGCCCTCGCCACCGGCTGCGGCTACTCCTACCGGGTCATCGACGACATGACCCTCGCGGAGGCGGCCGAGATCTTCCGATACTGGGAAGCGCATCCGCCCGCGCATTTGCTGCTGGGCGGGCTATTCGGGCGCAAGCCGGCCAATCGAAGCGTGGTCATCGGGCGGGGCGAAGAGTTGCCGCCAGGCCTTGCCGCAATACGCGGAGAACTCGGGATGCCGATGCCGGAGCTCGATCCCGAGGGGCTTCGGCGGCGCAATCGCGCACGCGCCGCCGAAATTGCGATGCGCAATGCGGCGCCGAAGACCTGACCGGCTTGGCGCTGCCGCGCGGCTCCGCTTAGAGTTCGAGCCCGGAGCTCGCCAAGGGGCTATGCGATGCGGATCGGGAACTGGAGAGCCGCCGCAGCGGGCACGGCCGCTTGTCTGTCGCTTGCTTGTCTGTCGTTCGGGCCGTCAGGCCGTGCCGCGCAGCCGGCACCCGCGCCCGAGGCGCGCGCCGGTTGTGTCGGGACCGCGCTCGGAGCTTGCATCGTCAGCCTGGGTGCGGCGTTGTCCTTCGATCCGAACCTGCTCGCGAGCCAGGTCGCCCGCCGCAACGAAACAGATGTCAATGGCAGGCCGATCAGTCGCACGATTTCTCTCTACGCGAAGGTTCCCGGACACCTCGATGGTAGCGAAATTTTGCTTCACCTCGCCGCCCCGGCCCCTAATGACACCATCGCCCGGGTGGCCGCCAGTTTGCCTGCCGACCCGATCTTTGCGCGCAGCGAGGAGGAGTACGACCGAACCTTGCTCTTTCCGCTAATGAAAGCGCTGCTCGGCAATAGATGTCTCGAGCTCGATAGGATTGCCCTTTATCGCTTCTTTGAGAATTCGGTGAAGCCGCGGATCGTGTCGGAAAAGAAACTGGCCAAACAGGGTCTTTTCAAGCGGTCGCAGGAGTTTGCGCATGCCGACAAGCTGGCCTATTGCGGCGCAAGCTTCAGCTACACGCGAACCGCACAGTGGAATGGCGATTTGAACGATGACACGCAGCGCGGCCTGAAGCGCACGATCTGGTTCGAGTTGGAATAGTACCCAGCAACGGCTTAACCCTCGGCCGGCAGGTTAACGCCGCGGCGCGAGCCGCGGCCGAACGCGAGCGCGCGCCCGTAACCCAGCGAGGTGAAGTGTGGCCGACGACGTGCAGGTGAAATTTGGCGCCGATATTGCCGACGCTATCGCGGCGATCGCGCAGCTTAAGGATGCCATCACCTCGATCACCGCACCGGTGGCACAGGTCAAAGCCGCCTATGCTCAGATCGGGGACGCTCAGACCGAGGCTGCAGCAACGGCCTATCAGGAGGCGATGAGCAACGCGGCGGCATTGCAGCAGATCGACGCCGCCAATCTCGCCGCTTTCAAAAACAATATGCGGTCGCTGGTCGACGAAAAGCAGATCACGACTCAGCAGGCGCTCGGCTTCGATCTCGCCTATTCGGCGCAGTTGAACGACGGAGAGCGCCGCCGCCTGCAATCGATCATCGACGCCGACACGACGACGGTAGACGAGAGGCGCCGCACGACGGATCAGCTCGTCCAGCTCGATGCACAATACGCTGCCGAGGCGGCCGAGGCCCAGCGCCGGATTGCGGATCAGGCTGAACTGCAAGCGCAGCGGGTCCAGCGCGCCTACGAGCAGGCCTTCGACCGCCTCGGCAGTTCGTTGCAGCACAGCTTCAACGACATCTTGACCGGCCAGCTGACATGGCAGAAGGGCGCCGTCAAACTGGTGCAGGATTTCGAAACCTTCTTTCTCGACCAGATCGAGACGATGACCGCGAAATGGGCCGCCTCAGGGCTGGCCGACCTCGCGGGCAGTGCGGTCGCCACGGCGGTCGGCGGTGCCCAGGCGACCGGCGGAACAGGGCTCGGAGCCGGCCTGATGGCGCTGATCGGGATCAACCAGCCCGGCGGCCTATTCGGCACGGGTCTGATTTCAGGCACCGGCGGCGCGGCCCAGACAACGGCGGTCACGACGGCAATGACCGAAATGTCGACCACGACCACGAGCGCGATGGCCGAGATGGTCACCGCCGTCGACACCGCGATGGCGGCTCTGTCCGGCACCGTCGCAACCGGAGAGGCGGCAGAAGCCGGCGCCGACCTAGCTGGCGCGGCTGCCGGAGGCAGCGCCGGCGGCTGGGGCTTCAGCGGCTTGCTCGACCTGGTCGGTTTCGCGCGAGGCGGCATCGTTCCGTCTGCCGCGCGCGGCTGGGCCTTGCCCAGCTTTGCCGGCGCCGTGCCGGCCCTATTGCACGAGCGAGAAATGGTACTGCCGGCCGACATAAGCCAAGGCCTCCAGAATATGATCGGGAGCGGCGGTGGTTCGGGCGCCGGCGACACCCATCTCCATATCCATGCGATCGACTCGCGCAGCGGCGCTCAATTCGTGATGTCGCAGGCGCACACCATCGCGCGCGCACTACAGCGGGCGCAGCGCGGGTTCAACCCGTCCACGATGACGCGATAGCCGGGGATTGGCGTGAGCACCGCGGTCTTTCCGACCCTCGTCGGCCAGGGGTGGAGCGTTACCAAAGCGCCCGCTTTCGCGACCAGGGTTCAGCGCTCAACCTCCGGGCGCGAATTGCGGACGAGCGATATGCCATATCCGCTGTGGACCTTCACTCTGGTGTTCAATTATCTGCCGGTCGCCGATCTTCGAACCTTGCTCGGCTTCTTTCTCTCCCGCCAGGGCGCCTATGACACATTCCTTTTTGACGATCCGACCGACAACACCGCTGCGGCGCAGCCGATCGGCACCGGCGACGGCAGCACGACGGCGTTTCAGCTCGGCCGCACTCTAGGCGGGTTTTATGAGCCGATAACCGCGCCCAACCAACTCGGGGCGATTTATCTCAACGGCATCGCTCAGACCGGATACAGCCTCGACGCCGCGACGGGCCTCGTGACATTGACGAGCGCTCCAGCCGCGGGCCTCTCTGTGACGGCGGATTTCAGCTACTACTTTCGCTGCCGCTTCACCGACGACACGAATGATTTCGAGAATTTCATGCAGGGTTTGTGGCAGCTGAAAAAGCTGCAATTTGTTTCGGTACTGCCGTGAGGCCGTTCAGCCCCGGGCTCGATGCGATCCTTGCCGCATGGGGGCCGGATTCGCAGATCGCAATGGCGGACCTCTACACCTTCATGTTGGCGGGAGGTGAGGCGATCCGGATATCGGGGGCGCAGACGGCCCTCACCACCGGTCTCTTCGCCTCGGGCTCGGTCAATTACGGCGCGACGCGGCAGTTCGCGCTCGGGCCGCGCTTGGCGAGAACCAGCACCAAAATCGAGCTCGGCGTGCAGGTCGGCGAACTCGATCTCGAGATTTATACCGGCCCCGGCGATCGGGTCGGTACCTTGACCTGGCAGCAGGCCGTTCGCATGGGATTGTTCGACGGCGCGACAGTGGAGCTCGACCGGGCGTTCATGCAGCCTTTCGGGACCGTCCTCGGCACCACGATGCTGTTCTATGGCCGCACGGGCGAGATCTCGGTCGGGCGCAGCCGGATCGACGCCAAGATCGTCGATCTGAAGGATCTGCTCAAGATTCAGATGCCCCGTCGGCTGTATCAGTCGGCGTGCAATCACGTCTTTGGGGATGCGATGTGCGGCTTTGACCGGACAAGCCTCGCCGCAAGCTTCGCCTGCGCGCCGGATTCAAGCCAGTCGGAGATCCTGATGCCAAGCGCCCCGACACCGGCAACGCTTTACGACCAGGGCACAATTATCGGGGTCTCGGGGCAGAACGCAGGCTTTTCGCGCACGATCGGCGGCCTGGTCGGGAGCGCAATCTTCGTCATGAAAGCCTTTCTCTACCCGGTTGCCGCGGGAGACGAATTCCGGGCGTTGCCGGGTTGCGACCACACGATGGCCACCTGTCAAGGAACCTTCAACAATCTCGCACGGTTTGGGGGATTTCCGTATATCCCGCCCCCCGAGACGGCCGTGTGAGTGCGGACCGGATGGAACCCCGGCGCGCCGCGGTGGTCGGCGAGGCGGAGACTTGGCTCGGCACACCGTATCATCACATGGGGCGAATAAAAGGCGTCGGCACCGATTGCCTGATGCTGCTCGCCGAGGTGTACGAGAAAGCGGGGATCATCCCGGCCCTCGCCCCGCATTTTTATCCGCCCGACTGGCACTTGCACCGCGATATCGAGCGGTACCTGGAGGGCGTCCTCGGCTATGCGCGCGAGATCGCGGGGCCACCCGCGCCCGGGGATGTTGCCGTCTTCCAATTCGGCCGCACGTTTTCCCACGGTGCGGTCGTGCTTTGCTGGCCGCGTCTGATCCACGCCTTCGTGCGCACCGGCGTCGTTTATGGCGATGCGGACAAGGCACCGCTTGTCGGGCGCTCGGTCAAGTTTTTCGATCCGTTCTGATCTGAACCCGCAGCAAATCTTCGGAGTGTCGAGATGGGCGGTCTAACCAACGCGTCCACGAGCTCTAACCTGCAGAGCTTCCGCTATCAGACGAGCGAACAGGGCGCCGTCATTCCGATCTGCTACGGCTGGAACCGGATCACGCCCAACCTGATCGAATATTTCGGGCTCGCCGCGAATGGCGGCGGCAAAGGCGGCAAAGGCGGTGGCCCTAGCGGCGGCAAGGGCAAATCGAACAACACGCAATACAGCGTTTACGTCGCATTCGGGCTGTGTCAGGGGCCGATCGCGGGCGTCGGTCAGACCTGGGTGTCGCAAGGTGTCGAAGATTTCGCTTCGACCGACCTGTCGCTCTATGCCGGCGCCGATGCGCAAGCACCGGACCCGGTGTTCGAGACGATCGACACGAATACGCCGGTGCTCGGCTATTCCGGGACGGCTTACGTTACCGGCACTCCATTGCAGCTCGGTAGCGCGCCGGCGTTGCCCAATTTCGGTTTCGAGGTCGAAGGCTCGTTTGCCGGGAGCAACGCCAACTTCCCGCAGGACGCCAACCCCAGCGACATCGTGACGGATTTGCTGACCAATCCGCGCTACGGTGCCGAATTCTCCCTCGCCAATTTGGACGATCTGACCGATTACGGAGCCTATTGCGCCGCCGCCGGCTTGATGCTGTCGCCGGTCCTAGACCGGGAGCAAGAGGCCGGTCAATACCTGAGCGATCTGGCGACGGTCACAAACAGCGCGATCCTATGGTCGGGCAATCGCCTCAAATTTGTTCCCTATGGCGATGCCGCGCTGGCAGCGAACGGCGTCACCTGGACCCCGAACCTGACGCCTCTCTACAGCCTGGACGATGACGATTTTTTGCCGTGGGAAGGCAGCGACCGCACCGCCGGCGCTTCCGCACCCGGTTCGCAAGACCCCGTGACGGTGACGCGCATCAACCCGGCCGATGCAACCAACTGGCTGTCGCTGGAATTCGCCGACCGTGCGAACTACTACGATTTCGCCGTGGCCGCGGTCTTCGACCAGGCCGCGATCGACCAGTTCGGCCTCAGAATGGAAGCGGCGATCGAGGCGCACGGGGTCTGCCAGATGCCCATAGCCGCGACCGCCGCGCAACTCTTGCTGCAACGCCGACAATACATCCGCAACACCTATCGCTTCCAGCTCGGTTGGAAATACTGCCTGCTCGAACCGATGGACATTGTGTTGCTGACGGATGCCGGGCTCGGTCTCGAGGCCGCTCCGGTCAGGATCACGGCCATCGAGGAGAACGACAACGGCGATTTGACAATCGACGCTGAGGAGATCCCAGGGGTAACGGGCTAGAGCCATGCCGCTGCCGCCCATTCAGCCGATCGGCATCGGTACCGCTCGCGCCTATTCCCGACAGGGATGGAGTGCCACGCTCAGCAATTGGCTGGTGGCGCCCGGAAACACGGCGGACCCGGTGATCTTCGAACCGCCGCCGGCATTGACCGGCGGGGCCAACGAGGCGTGGATTGCCGCCGCAGGCGGGGCACGCTGGGGCGGATGCCAAGTATGGGTATCGCTCGACGACGCCACCTACGCGCTTGTCGGGACCATTTATCGCGGGTGCGTCACTGGAGTCCTGACCGGATCGTTGCCGGCTGCTCCCTCGCCCGATACGACGGACGTCGTCTCGGTCGATCTCAGCGCGAGCCAAGGGCAATTGCTCTCCGGCACCTTGTCCGACGCGGAAAACCTGTTAACGCTGTGCTGG